>Ga0209039_10001617_pt1 | contig 20628 bp, 16 predicted proteins | sample BogFormECP12_OM1_FD_188238 | JGI IMG/M metagenome (GOLD analysis project Ga0209039, IMG submission 188238) | Bog forest soil microbial communities from Calvert Island, British Columbia, Canada - ECP12_OM1 (SPAdes) (version 2) | ecosystem: Environmental > Aquatic > Freshwater > Wetlands > Bog ...
CCCGTGACCTTGCCGCCGGCGAATTCGATTCCGGCGGGACCCAGGTCGGGGTGGAAGACCACGCCCTCTTCCAGGGCCTCGGCGAATTCCCAGGGATGGGCCGGCATTTCCGCGCGGTTGCGGCGGTAGGCTATGTGCACCGATTGCACGCCCGGCAACCGCAGGGCGCAGCGGGCCGCGTCCATGGCGACGTCGCCGCCGCCGATCACCACCACCCGCGGGCCAATGGCCGGCGGCTTCCCGTTGTTGACCTGGTAGAGGAAGTCCAGGGCTTCCAGGACGCCCGGCGAATCCTCTCCCGGAATGCCCATCTTGCGGCCGAGCCACGCGCCGGGGGCCACGAAGACGGCGTCGAACTGGCCTGCCCAGGGATTCCCATCCGACGGCCCCGCGGATTTCAACAGGCTCTTGGGATCGGCAATGCGCGTGCCGGTTTTGGCCTCCACGCCCAGGTCGAGGATGTATTGAATCTCCTTGTCCAGGACATCCTCGGGCAGCCGGTAATCGGGGATGCCGTAGCGCAACATGCCGCCCAGGCGCGGCTGCGCCTCGAACAGGGTGACGCCGTAGCCTCGCAAGGCCAGATCGGCCGCCACGGTCAAGCCGGCCGGGCCGCCGCCGAGGACGGCTACCTTGGGGCCCAGAGTGGCGCCGGGCGCTTTGGCGGGCGGATACTGCGCGGGGTTGGCGTGGATGTAGTCGGCCACGAAGCGCTTCAGATCGCGCACCGAAACGGGCTGGTCGATCTCACGGCGGTTGCACTGGTCCTCGCAGGGATGCTGGCACACGCGCCCGCAGGCGGCCGGGAGCGGGCAGCGCTGGCGGATCAGATCGTAGGCTTCCCGGAACTTGCCGGCGGCCACCAGGGCCACGTATCCCTGGGCGTTCACCCCGGCCGGGCAGGCGGATTTGCAGGGCGCCGGCCCGGCCGCCTTGCTGATGCCGAAGACGTTGGGAATGGCCTGCGGATAGGGGCGGAAGATGGCCTTGCGCGTTCCGAGTTTGCGGTCGAACTCGCTTGGCAGGCTGACCGGGCATGCCTCCGTGCAGTCGCCGCAGGCGTTGCACTTCTGCATGTCCACGTAGCGCGAGCGCTGGCGGATCCTGACTTTGAAATTGCCGGGCTCGCCCGAGATTCCCTCGACGTCGGCCAGGGTGACGATCTCGATGTTCCGGTTGCGGGCGCACTCCACCAGCTTGGGCGAGAGGATGCACATGGCGCAGTCGCCGGTCGGGAAGGTTTTGTCGAGTTGGGCCATCCGCCCGCCGATGGCGGCGGAGGAATCCACCAGATAGACCTTGAATCCGCTCCCGGCGAGATCCAGAGAGGCTTGGATGCCGGTGACGCCGGCCCCGCAGACCAGCACCGCGCCCACGGCTTCGGACGCGTCATGCGTATTCCCGTCGTTCCCTATCATAGTCATGCCTCAGCGCCCGATTCCCTTGGCTTCGAGCATCGCCTTGGGTTCCACCACCAGGCTGTCCAGCGACAGTTCGTCCGCCCCGCAGCCCATGGCCAGGCCCAGCAACTGGGTGAAGTAGAAAACCGGCAGGTTGTAGCGGCGGCCGCTGCGGGCTTCGATGTCCTTCTGCCGCATATCCAGGTTCAATTGGCACAGGGGGCAGGCGGTCGCGATGCAGTCCGCCCCGGCGGCCTGTGCCATGAGCAGAATCCGGTTGCTCAGATCGAGCACGATGCTCGAGTCGGTGATGGAGAAGCTGGCGCCGCAGCACTCCGTCTTGTGCGGCCACTCGATGGGCGTTGCCCCGGCGGTTTCGAGAAGCTGGTCCATCAGGGTGGGGTTCTCGGGATCGTCGAAGCCCGTGATCTCGGGCGGACGGGCGAGCAGACAGCCGTAATAACAGGCCACCTTCAGGCCGGCCAGCGGACGGCGGATGGCGGCGCCGACGCGCGCGAGTCCGATGTCGCGGACCAGGATTTCGAGGAGATGCAGCACCGGGGTGCGGCCATCGTAGTCGCGACCCACAACCTGCGCCACCCTGGCGCGGAGGGCGGCGTCGCCCGCGATATGGTGATTGGCGGTCTTGAGCCGGCTGTAGCAGGCGGCGCAGGCCACGGCGACGGTGCTGCCGCCGGCGGAGGAGAGGCTCTTGGCCGGCAGGGCGTCGGCCAGCAGCGGGTCGCTCGAGTGAGCGGCCGTCGAGCCGCAGCAGATCCAGTCCTTCAGTTCGGGCAGATCCAGGCCCAGCTTCGAGGCCACGGCCAGCGTGGAGCCGCGGAAGTCCTTGGCGGCGCCGTCCAGCGAGCAACCTGGAAAGAACGAGTACGTCACTTGGCGCCTCCCTGGGCGGCCCGGCCGAACAAAGCCTTGCGCTCGTTCTTCCCGCCCACCCGCGGCGCCCAGAGCGCCAGCTTACCCTTCATCAGCATCATGGGCGCCTTGCCGGCGTCCTCCAGGAACCGCCTGGTGCGGAGTTTGAAGCGGACCATCAGGTCCAACTCGAAGATCCGCCCGCGATCGCGGACGGCCTCGAGGAAGATTTCGTTGAACACCGGAACGGCGGTCGAGGGCGCCACCTCGCCGGAACCGCGGCTCATCTCCCGCAGCGCGTCGATCATGCCGGCCAGGTCCACCTTCTGCGGACATCGCGTCGTGCAGGTCTGGCAGGAGGTGCACTCCCAGATGAAACGGCTGGCGAGAACGGTCTGCTGCTGGTTGGTCTGCACCAAACGCACCACTTCGTGCGGCCGGAGATCGCCGCGGGAGGCAACCGGGCAGCCACTGGAGCACTTGGCGCACTGGTAGCAGCTCATGGGCGAGGCCCCGCTGCGCCGGGTCACCTCGGTAGCCAGGGTTCCGCCGATGCTCCCGATTCCGATTACTGGAGGGGCTATGCTGCCTGTCATTTCTTTTTCTCCGAACCGGCCAGTACCGACAGCTTGACCGCACCGACCTTGCGATAAACACCATTCGGCGGCTTCACGCTGCCGTCCACGGTCAACAACTCCTGCACCTTGACTCCGAAGAGGCGCTCGTTCTCCCGCAGGTACGGGAGGATCAGCCGCCAGTCCTTTTCGGTGAGCGGGATGAACACGCCGCCGTTGAGCTGGCGCTCGACCACTTTGAAGTGCGGATCGCGGATGTAAATGGCGCCGCCGCTGGCCAGCGAGAACAGGTTGGCGCCGGGGTACGGCGTAGGCTGGGGGATCGTGCGGCCGCGCGCGTCGAACTCGATGCCGTTGAGGATGACGAAGCCGCCGCCGGCCAGCGGATCGCCCGCCATGAACGACTCCGCCAGGAAATCCAGGCAGGTGCCGTTGATCACCACGCGCGGGCGTCCCACGGCGTTGATCAGCGGCCGGCCCGCCGCATTGCCGAGGACGTAGACCTCGCCGCCCTTGGCGCCATACATGAAGGTCTGGCCGACGTCGCCATAAATGACCAGCTTGCCGCGCTTGGCGATTTGCGCCACCTGGTCCTGGGCATTGCCGTGGATGCGCAGATCCACGCCATCCATGCCGCTGGCGGCGTAATCGCCGTTGGAGCCGTAGAGATCGATGCGAACGCCGTCGGTGGCTGCGCCCAGGCCCACGCCGTGGAAGCGCTGTCCGCGGAGCCGGTAGACGGCAAACCGCTTCCAACCCAGTTCGTATGCCCGGCGGAGCAGGATGGCGTCGCAATCGTCGCCCTCGGGCGGGAAGCCCTGGGCGTCGATGGCCAGCATGTCCTCTCCGGGTTGCGGAGGTTCGAGCGAGCCGCGCGTGGCAAGGGTAATCCGCCGCCAGGGGCGCGCCGCCGGCTCGCCGAACAGCGGAGCGGTGTCCAGGAGGCGGTCGATGGCCTCCTCGATCACCTGGATCACGGTGGCGCGGCGCTTGTCGCCGGTGTCGAAACGGCGGTCGTGCAGCAGCGTCAGCGTTTCCAGCGTGGTGGTGCGGGAGGCGGGACTGCCGGCCGCGTGCACCAAGCCCTGGCAGAACTGCCGCAACTGGCCGGCCGGCCAGGAAGCCAGGCCGAGAGCGTACTGGAAGACGCCCTCCACGTCGCCGCGGTGCTGCATTTCCTTTACGGCGTTGGGCGTGCCGTTGCCGCCCGCTTCGAAGCTGCCCAGGTCGCAACGGACGGCGCCGCCATCCAGCTTCACGGCGCGGCCGAACTTGTCGGCGCAGGAGAGCCGCTTGCCGCCGTTCTCGCCCCCGGCCACGGTGAAGACGAACGCGCCGCCATCGGTGCTCGACCCGCCGCGGGCGTTCCAGTACTTGTCGGCCACGGGGCAGAATCGCGGATCTTCCTTCGCCAGGCAGCGCAGGGTGGCGTCGATAGCCTGCTTCTCCGAGCAGATCAGACCGATCTGCACCTCGCCGCTGTCGGAGAGGGCGAACACCTGCGGCCGCAGCATGGCGGTGTCGGTGATTCCCAGCAACTGGAACTCGCCCCCGTGGTTGCGCGCGATGATGAAGAACCATGGACCGTCCGGCGAGGCATGAATGTGGGTGGCCTGGATCTGCCGGTAGATGACCTGCTTCTCCGGCGCCAACTGGTCGAAATCCAGCTCCGTGGTGGGCGCCAGGGCCTCGATGATGTACTCCAGCGGGTACTGGTAAACGCGGTCCCACAGATCGAAGAGCTGGACGGAGACCTCGGTGTCGGTGAGGAACTGCTGGCGGATATTGCGCTGCCGCAGGTACTCGCACACGGAGTGGTAGTTGGCGAAGTCGCCGTTGTGAACCAGCACCTCGTTCAGCCCGGTGAAGGGATGCGCGCCGCCGGGGTGCCACACGCGGCCCTTGGTGGGGTAGCGCTGATGGGCGATCCACACGTGGGCGGCGAAGTCCTGGAGCTGGTAATACTGCACGTTCTGCTCGGCGTATCCCACCATCTTGAAGACCAGTTGGTCGCGCCCGTGCGAAAGCACGAAGGCCCGCTTTTCGCCCAGGGACGCGTAGAAGGCGTCGTTGAGCCGGTAGGAATTCCGCCACACAAACTCGTCTTCCAACTGGCGCGGCGCCAGGCCCTCCAGGCCGGCCGAGTGCGCGAAGGCTTCCAGCACGTCCGGTTTCACGCGGACCACATAGCGGTGCACATCCGGCGGGCGGACCTCGAGGCCTGCCAGGTCGCGGTAATCGTCGATGTGGGGCTGCCGCGTGGAGAGCGCGATGTCGAAGTGGGGCAGCACGAACTCGCGTTCCACCTCGGCGTGGGCCTCGGAATCGAGCAGGGCGATCTGCAGCAGGTAGTGGCTGTCGAGGGTCTCGCGGGAGACGCCGACCTGCTCGGGCACCAGGCCCACGGCCGCGATGCCGCCGCCCTTGCCGTTGCCGCGGTTCTGCATCTGCACCGAGGGCTCGTAGATGAACCGTCCCTTGACGGGCACGCTGCAGGCGAATCCGGTGACGCCGCAGCCTCCCTCTTCCTCGCGTTCCGGCACGCGCTCGACGCCGGAATAGGCCTGCGACCTGGAGGCCAGCAACCGTTCGGCAAAGTCGCTCATTGGGAAACCTCCGGCTCATCCTCGAGACGGCACAGCACGTCGGTGCGCCCGCGGAGTTCGCGGATGGACGTCATGCCGAGGCGCGAGAGCACCTCGACGAACTGCTCGCGCCAGGCGTTGTTCAGATTGATCAGGCGCTGGGTGGCCCACTCGAGGCTCATCTGCATCATCAGCTCCGGATCGGTGGAGGCGATGCCGCGCGGGCAGCCGCGGCCGCTTTCGCAGCAGGCGCAACGCACGCAGCCCAGGGCCACCATCTCGACGGTGCCCACCACCACGCCGTCGGCGCCCAGGGCGATGGTCTTCAACACGTCGTAGGCGGTGCGGATGCCGCCCGAGGCGATCAGCGTCACTTTGTCGCGGATGCCTTCGGCCGTGAGGAACTTGTGCACCTTCGGCACGGCGTACTCGATGGGCATGGCGATGTTCTTTTTGGCGATATCCGGCGCCGCTCCGGTGCCGCCATAACTGCCGTCCAGATGGATGATGTGGGCGCCGGCGTAATAACTGCCCACGGCCACCATGTCCACGTCGGTGGGCGTGGAGACCTTCACGCTCACCAGGCAGCGCTGGTTCACTTCCTTGATCCAATCCACGTGCTTCTTGTGGTCTTCCACGCTGTAGACGCTGTGGAAGGGGAACGGGCTGAACAGCGCGTTGCCCGCCACGGCTTCGCGCATGCGCGCCACGGCGGGGGTGTTCTTGTCGCCCAGCAGGTGGCCGCCCAGGCCGGGTTTGGCGCCCTGGGCGTATTTGAACTCGACAATGCGCACGCGCTGGATAGTGTCCTCGCGCACGCCGAAGAGGCCCGTGGCCACCTGCGTGATCACGTAATCGTCGTAAGGCTTGAGACGGTCGTGGTATCCGCCTTCGCCGGTGCAGGTGAAGGTGTTCCACGCCGCGGCGGCGCGGGCCTTGCCCAGAATGGTGTGGATGCTGACCGACCCGAAGCTCATCCCGCCGCCGTAAACCGGCAGGTCGATATGCGCCTGCGGCCGCCCGTCCCCGCGGTGGTTCAGGTCCAGGCCGGTATCGATTTCGGTTCCCGCCGGGACGGGCGTGGGCGGCTCGAAGCCGGGCACTTCGAACTTGAAGCGCAGGCTGTCGAACCCGCCGCCGGACGCGCCGGTGCGGCTTTCCAGATGCGGGGGCGCGGCGTGGCCGGTGGCGGCCTGGCGCCAGGTGGCCAGGATCAGATCGCTCGACCAGCGTGCATCTCCCATGCACTGCGTGGTGGCGTTGGGCCGCACGGTGAGAGCCTTCTGCGGGCACTGGGAGACGCAGGACCCGGGGGTTTCGGCGCAGTCCGGCCCGATGCAGAGCTGCTCGAGCGGCCGCAGGGTAAACGCGTAGCCGGCGGGCTTGCGGTGCACGCCGTACCGGCAGGCCTCCACGCACCGGCCGCACGAGCGGCACGCCGCCAACCGGTCGACGGTGTACTTGCCCAGGGCGTTGCGGTAGCGGTCGGGCGCGGGGTGGACCTCGCGGGGCACGATCTGCTGGGGCCAGTCGCTGTGACCCAGGCGCTGAGTCTCGGGCTCCGGCGTGGAAACCCGAATGCGGACTTGAACGGCGGCGTCGCTTGTGGTCATGCGCTCACCTGCGATCGAGGCACGCGGCACAGGTCGCCGAACGCCTCCTTCTCGATGTCTTCCATAAAGATGGCCCTGCCCACCTCGCCGCGCAGGCGGCGAACCTCGCGGATACCCATGGCGCCCAGGACTTCGATCAACTGGCTGTGCCAGGCGCCCATGAGATTCACGATCCGCTGCGTGGCGTATTCGCAGTCGGCGGAATCGGTCTCGGCGGGGCACAACTCGGGGGAGCCGCACTTCGCCTCGCCCGCGGCGTCGCGGGGATGGGCGTCGCGGCAAACGCGGCAGCCCAGAGCCACCAGCAGCGCCGTATCGACGGCCACCAGGTCGGCGCCGCAGATGATCGTCTTGGCCATGTGCTCGGCCAGGGCGATGCCGCCGGAGACGATCAACGTGATCTCGTCGCGCAGTCCTTCGGCCACCAGGCGCCCGTGGACCTCGCGCAAAGCGTCCTTGATGTGACGGCCGGGCCGTCCGCCTTCCAGCCTCTCGCGGCCGTGCTGGTTGGCGCAAAGGTGAAACACCTTGAGGCCGGCGCGGTTCAACTCCACGATCCGTCCGGCCGAGGCCGGCGAAAGCGGCAGCCGCACGCAGACCGTCAAGCGGCCGTTGATGGAGAGCAGCTTACCGGCCAGGGCGGCCGCGTCCGGGCCGTCCGGCACTTGCGCCATCCGCACGCCCTCGATAATGTCCTGGCTGTTGGCGATGTCCTCCCCGGACAGCACCGGGGCGATGGACGGCAACTGCTTGGGGAGCGCTTGCACGGCATCGCCGGCGCGGACCACGGCCAGCGTCTTAAGCTGTTTGGCCGCGGCGATGCGGGCGGCGGCCAGGCGCGCGCCCTGAGCCGCCCAGGCGGGCATGTCCAGGATCACCGGAAGCTGCAGTTCCAGCAGCCGCAAGGGCGCGGTGAGCATGACGCCATCGGGGGTGAACTGCAGGCGCAGCGGCTTGGGGCCGATATCCACGGTGGTCGAAATGTACTCGCGCCCGTGAATGCCGTCGCGCGTGGGGCGCACGATTTCCGACATGTCGGTCCAGATGGAGTCGAATCCGGGGCCCTTGAACCGGCCGCGATAGCCCGCCCCGGAGACCGGGATCCGGCCGGTATCCGCCTGGTTCCAGGTGGTGAGCAGGATGTCCGGCTTCCAGTATTCGTCGCCCATGTTCAGAAATTCGGGGTTGACGGAGACGTTCAGCAGCCCCTTGGTGCAGCCTTGCACGCAGGAAAGGCAGGCCTTGCACTCGTCCAGGGTCTCGCCCGGCGAAAGGGGGTCGCGGTTGAAGGCCGACTCATGGCGGTAGACGTCGTAGAGGCAGCGGAGCTTGACGCAATTGCTGCAGCGCGAGCAGTCCTCGCGCCAATCGACATTGGCGAACTTGCCCACCCGGCGGAACCGTGCGGGCGTCGCGGCGGTCTTAATGTGGTAGCGATCGGGCATATCGAGCCTCGCCTACTGAGCCAATCCGGCTTCCTGGATCACCGTGGCGGCCGACGGCTCGCACCCGCCAGAGAGGATGTGAATGCCGCGGACCCCGGCGATGGTTTTGAGTTGACCGGCCATTTCCGCCGCGATGGCGATTCCCTCCCTGGCCGGATCGGAGGCGCCGTTCAACCGGGCGATTACGCTCTCCGGCACCGGTCCATAGGTGCGCCGCCGGTCCAGGAGCCGGGCCTGTTCCACGCCGGCGAGGGGCAGGACGCTGGCGACGATGGCCACCCTGGCATCCAACCCGGCCACCCGCACGGCGTCCATCCAGGTGGTGAAGCCGGCCAGGTCGAACACCGCTTGCGTCAGCACGAAATCGGCGCCGGCGGCGATCTTCTTCCGCAGGCGGAGCAGGTTTAGTTCGAGGGGTTGCTGATAGGGGTGGGCGGCCGCTCCCAGCGGCAGTTCCGGGAGCGATCCCTTGTGCATCATCTGCTTGAGAGCCTGGATGAACTGGATGGAGTCGATATCGTAAACGGCGGCCACCTGCGGGCAGTCGCCCAGGGACTGGTGGTCGCCACTCAGGCAGAAGATGGCCTCCACGCCCAGGGCCGCCGCGCCCTGGGCGTCGCTCTGCAGGGCGATGCGGTTGCGATCCCGCGTCACCATCGAGAGCACGCTCGATCGGCCTTCGCCCGCCAGAATGGCCGCGCAGGCCATGGCCGAGCCGTGAGTTTCGCCCGGGTTATCCGGCACCACCACCGCGTCGAGGTTGGGCGCCAGGATGGAGGAAAGCTGCTTCACGGCGCCGGCATCGGCGCCGCGCGGCGGCAGACACTCGGCGGTCAGCACCAGCTTGCCGGAAACCAGCGCCTCGCCAAGTCTGCTCTTAGTTATCGTCATTGCCGACCTCCACTTCCTGGTGGGTTTTCCCGTCTGTTTCCGCCATGCGAATCCGGTTTAGAGGGTTGGGGGGCAGCGCGCGCAGGGCCTCGACGGCCTGGTCGCGGATGGCGGCCAACTGAGCCTCCACAGCCGCGGCTGAGATTGCTTCCACGGCTCTTCCGCTCCCCAGCGCCATGTCTTCCGCGGCCGTGCCGGGCAGGTGGAAAAGCAGCAAACGCTGGCCGCCGAGGCCGATCTCGTCCAGGATGGACCGGAGGAAGGACGCGCGCCGCGCGCACCGCTTGCTGCCTTCCACGTAGTGGCAGTCGTCTTCCTGGCAGGCGACCATGCAGACCGCCTCGGAGCCCGCATCGAAGGCCTTCAAAACGTGCTCGGGCTGCAGCCGCCCGGTGCAGGAAACCAGGACCTGCCGCACCGGGAACGGCCAGCCGAAGTCCGGGACTTGGGGCCGCGGGAAGCCGGCGGAAGTGGCGGCCCGGGCCGGGCGGGCGCAGTTGGCGCACAGAAAAACCGTGATCGCCCGCCGCGGGGACGCCTGAATTGGCGCGTCCGGCGGCTGTACGGATACAGATATGGTTGCAGCTTCCGGGTTCATAAGAGGGGTCCCTCGACGAAGAGGGAATGGTGCAGTATACCAGACTTTCAGGTCTAAAGATATTGATGCTCGAAAATATCACGGTAGCTTATAATAGACAACCGGATGACCCTCGACCACTTCAAGCTTTTCAGGGACGTAGCCCTGGCACGGAACATGACCCGCGGCGCCGAAATCTGCGGCGTGAGCCAGTCCGCGGTCAGCCAGCAGATGCAGGAGATGGAGCGTCTGCTGGGCGTCGAACTGCTGGACCGCCGCAAGCGGCCCTTCGATTTGACCGAAGCCGGGCGCCTGTACTACGAGTTTTGCCGCGACGTGCTGCGCCGCAAGGAGGAATTCGACGATGAACTGGACAAGCTCCGTGGCCGGATCCAGGGCAGGGTGAGGGTGGCGGCGATCTACTCGGTGGGGATCTCGGACATGTCGCGGCTGGAGCAGGAGGTAGCCCGCCGGATGCCCGAAGCGGAACTGCTGGTGGAGTACCTGCGGCCCGAGAAGGTCTACGAGGCGGTGGTCACGGACCAGGCCGACCTGGGCCTGGTGAGCTACCCGGAATCCAACCGGGAGATCACGGCGATCCCCTGGCGCGAGGACCGGATGACGGTGGCGGCCGCGCCGTCGCATCCGCTGGCGGCCAAACGGAAACTGAAGCCGTCGGACCTGGCGCGGCAGGATTTCGTGGCTTTCGACGACGACCTGCGCGTGGGCCGCGAAGTGAAGCGCTATTTTCGCGAGACCGGAATCCAGGTGAACTTCGTCATGCACTTCGACAACACGCAGACCATGAAGGAGGCCATCATTCTGGGCGCGGGCATCGGCCTCCTGCCGATGCGCGTATTGCGGAACGACGTGGCGCAAGGCCGCCTGGTGACGATCCCCATCGAGGGCTGCACGCTGACGCGGCCGCTGGGCATCATCCACCGCCGCCGGAAAACCTTCAACCAGGCCGCGCGGGTCTTCCTGGAACTGCTGCGCGAGGAAGCCGCGGCGGAGCGCCCGGCGGGTGGAGGACCGGGCGTAAAGTGAAGGCGGGGGCTATGACCCGCCTCCCGAAACTACTCTTCCGCCAGGCCGTGCCCGGCGCCGCAGATGTTGACGGCGATTCCCATGGCCTGGAACATGGCGGCCTTGGCGGCCAGGGCGCGGTTGGCCGCGGCGATGTCCGGTCCATAGGCCACCTGAATATGGTTGGCCTTGTGCCGGGCCATGAACTGGTCGCGGGAGACGCCGTGGAGCACGGCGTGCATCATGGGCCATTGCGGTGTGGTGATGCGCCAGCGGCGCTCGGTTTCCCCGGGAGGCAATTGGATGGCCCGGGCGCGGCCGATGTCGGCATGCAGCCGGCCACCCTCAAGATAGATACGGCTCCAGACCACCTCGCCCGGCTTGCTGACTCCCTTAATCGTGCCGCCGCCCATGTGGAAGTACATCCCCGGCTGGCGCTCGCTCACCGCGCCGGCGTAGCCGCCGGCCAGGTGGTTGGGAGGAACCGAGCCGGAGATCTCCAGAACCCAGACGAACTCGCCGCCGTAAGGCTCGCCGTAGCGCACGTCGTGCAGGGTGGTTTCGGGCTCCAGGCCCAGGCGGGTCCACACCCGGTTGGTCGCCAGCGCGTCCAGGCCGGCGCACTCATCCACCTCGTTGAAGTGGGGCAGCGCCTTGCCTTCGTACAGCACGCGTCCGTTTCCGGCGGCTGAAACGGGCGGCCGGTCGACGTTGTTGAGCAGGCCCTCGGCCAGGTCGGACGCCGCCGCCAGGTCCTTCAGCCCTTGCTGGTACTGGATGCCGATCACGTCGCATCCGAACTCGTCGGCGATGCGCAGGGCGGCGATGTACATCTTACACTGATCGAGAATCTGCGCGTCGGTGAGGTCGGTCTCGGGATTCGGACCGGTGAGGAAACGCATGCCCTTGGCGTCCAGCCAGGCGCGGACGGCTTGCGCCTCGGCGTCGGGCACGGTGCGCATGGAGGCGTACAGCGAGGACTGGCTGAGGCGTTCCTTGTAGACGCCGAAGGGCATCATGTTTTCGTCGGGAATAATGCCGTTGTACATGCCCATGCAGCCCTCGTCGAAGACGCCCATGATGGCCTTTTCGCGCCGCAGACGGGCGGCCAGTTCGCTCCCCACGGACTGTGCTTCCCCGGGCAGGCGGAAGGATTCGAGCGGGCGGGCGTGAGACGTGTCGTGCCGCACCGCGCCATGTTGGAGCCACTGGCGAAGGCCGGCGAGGAAGAACTCATCGGTAAAATCCTGGCTCCACAGGGTGGAGTAGGGAACTCCGGCTTTGGTCAGGCAGGCGTTGAGGTTCAACATGCCCACCAGGCCGGGCCACTCGCCGCTCCAGTTTGCCACCGTGAGGATGGGGCCGCGGTGCCCGACCAGGCCGGGCAGGACGTGATGGCTGTACTGCCACATGGCCTCGCAGACCACCAGGGGCGCGGCTTCGGGGATGTTCCGGAACACCTGGTTCCCGTACTTCTGGCTGTCGATGAGCCCGTGCTGGCGCTGGGGATCGTAGGGGTGGCCGCGCTGGATGGTGCGGCCCTCGCCACGGATGGCCGCCATGACAGCCTGTTCGGCCTTTTCCTGGGCGGCCCAGCAACTGCGATTGGCGGACAACCGGAGGTCGCCGCTGGCGATGAGGTAGATGGAATCGGGCATGGTTGGCTCCAGAAAGCTAAACTATAACGGTAAATTTTAGCACCTGTTGTACAGTTGCCCGCAGGGGAACTACAATGGCGTGCGGAGTTCATCGCCTAAACATGTCAAACTACCTCGCCATCGATCTCGGCGCCGAAAGCGGGCGCGTCATGCTCGGAAGCCTGAACGGAGACAGACTGTCTCTGGAGGAATTGCATCGTTTTGCAAACCAGCCGGTGCATCTTCCCTCGGGCCGCTACTGGGACGCGTTCCGTCTGCACCTGGAAATGGTGGAAGGGCTGGCCATCGCCGGCCGGCGGAAACTCCCGATCGACGGCATCGGGGTGGACACCTGGGGCGTGGATTACGGCCTCATCGGCGCCGACGGCGGGCTGGTGGATTGTCCGCGGTGCTACCGCGACGAGCGCACCGAGGGCGTGCCGGAGAAGCTGTTTGAATTGGTGCCGCGCGCCGAGGTTTTCGCGCGCACCGGCATCCAGATCATGGTTTTCAACACGTTGTTCCAGCTTTATTCCATGCGGCTGGCCGAGGCGCCCGCGCTGCATACGGCCGACAAACTGCTGTTCATGCCGGATCTTTTCCTGTACTGGCTGACGGGAGAGACGCGCAACGAGGTTTCCATCGCCAGCACCTCTCAGTTCTACGACCCGAAGGAGCGGCGGTACGACACGGCGCTGCTGGGCCGCCTGGGGATTCCGCCGCGCATCCTGGCGGAGCTGATCGAGCCGGGCGCGCGGCTGGGAACGCTGCTGCCGCGGCTGGGCGAGTCCACCGGCCTGGGCGGCGTGCCGGTGTACGCCACCACCAGCCACGACACCGCCTCCGCCGTGGCCGCCGTTCCGGCCCAGGGCGACGACTGGTGCTACATCAGCTCGGGCACGTGGAGTTTGATGGGCGTGGAGTTGCCGGCGCCGGTGATCAACGAGAAGTCGGCCGCCTTGAACTACACCAACGAAGCGGGATTCGGCGGCACCACGCGCCTGCTGAAGAACATTGCCGGGTTGTGGCTCCTGCAGGAATGCCGCCGCGATTGGGCCGCCAAGGGCGAGGAGCACAGCTACGCCGAACTGGCGCAGATGGCGGACGAGGCGGGGCCGGCGCCCTGCATCATCGACGTGGACGGTTTCCTGCAGCCCGGCGACATGCCGCGCCGCATCGTCGAATGGTGCCAGGCGCATTCGCTGAAAGTGCCCTTGACGAAGGGCGAGATCTGCCGCGTGATCCTGGAGAGCCTGGCGGAGCGATACCAGCAGGTGCTGGAAGGGCTGGAGGATCTGATCGGCCGCAAGATTTCGACCATCCACATCGTGGGCGGCGGTTCGCGAAACGCCGTGCTGAACCGGCTGGTGGCGGCGAGGACGGGGCGGCGGGTGATCGCCGGGCCGGTGGAGGCGACGGCGGCGGGGAATGTGCTGGTGCAGGCGATCGGTGCGGGAGAGGTGCGTGACCTGGCCGCGGCGCGGGAGATCGTGCGAAGGTCGTTCGAGATTGAGGTGTTCGAGGGGTAGCGGGGGCAAGGCGGGGTTGTTCGGCAGGCGGAATGCGCGGGAGCGTTTCGGAGCAAGCGCTCTTTCTGAGCGGGCGGGTCGCGATTCGTTCCGAAGGGGCGGGACCTGATTCCGCATGCTTCGCACATTGGGACGTGAGGCTCGCGCCGACGGGCGCACGTTCGCGGCTTGGGGTTATGCGGTTCAGCGACGCCTGCGGAAGCGGTTGGACAACGCAAAGATCGGGATCGACGGGGAGGACCAGCGTTGGCTCTACGCCCCCAGATAACGGGCCAGGGCTTCCGTCATGACGTAGCGCTTTGCGTTCGTAAACGTTATGTCCCTGATCAGATCATGGTACTGGAGAATTCTGATTTTGCTTTCTAGATCCGGATGATCTTCGAAGTAGTACATCGCTTCACTGCCACCGGCCCAGTAGCTCCAGTTCTTTTGCAGCAGTACGAACTCACGTGTGAGAGGCCGCTCCTGGAGATCTTTACGCATGGCATCGAGTAGGTCCGGCATGAGCTGCTCAAGTCGCAAGAACAGTAGTTCGTCATCGTCGGCTTCCCTCTTTTCGAGAGCTCGCAGGGCGGCTGCCTCGGATATGGTTTTCCATCGCTGGAGAATTTGGACGGCGTAGCGTTGGGCGTCGTTATCAACCAACTTGGCGCATGCTTGGCAGAGCCATATTCCGTTCTGTGCGGATGTCCTTTCCTCAGCCGTGAGCTGAGGGTTGTAACGCATGCCGCCGGGTGACGCCGCAGTGACATGGGCAGCCACGCCGATGTTAACAGCCTTCGTAGCGTCCTCCTGGGGACCACTGGTCGGCTGATGGCACGCCGGGTTTGAACACCGGAAGCCAACCCTCCTGGCCAGTGTGTCCTTTACCGGCAAGGTGAATTCATCGCGCATGCCCATCAGCTTATCGCGCTGCTCACGTCCTGCCAACAACTGCCGCGCAGGTGGCCCCTTGCGCTCGGTGGCAGCGTCGGAGACAGCCTGCAACACCGCAGCACGCAGGCAGGTTGGGCGCTGTCGGAGGGAGTGCGGATTAGGATGGCTCCCCACGTGGACGCAAGTCGCCAAATCGGAAATGGCCCCCAAACGCCGTCGCAGGAAGCGTCCGACCGTCCCCGCCCGGCCGTCCCGATTCTTCGACAGTCTGGTGTGAACCCCTCAAAGGGCACGCCACACGTTCTCTGTGTTTGCGAGGATGCCGGCTGACGGCTCACGGTCCTCCTCGACAGCCGGTTCGTCACACCACCACGCGCAGGCCGAGATGCCTGGCGAACGGATCGAAATCCCGGTCGCTGTGCAGCAGGTCATACCCGTCCTCGATGCACCGGGTTGCTATCACCGTATCGATGGTTTTGCGAACGGTCACACCAAGTTTGCGCAACGTCCGAAAGTTCCTCGCCGATTGAATCGCGATTTCCTGCCCACCTAAGTCCACCACCAGCAACGAAGTCAGCATTTTCCTGGCCTCGTTGAAGTCCCGCTCGCTGACGAAGCCTTGGAGGACCTCCGCCAGAATCAGGTCGCCGATTGCAAGGGGTTCGCGGCCAAGCAGGCGGTCGAGCTTCCCGGTCTGCGGGGTGACAGCGCCCTTGAAGTAATCGATCCACACGCTGGAATCGACCAGGATCAACGGTCGGTCCTCATCGAGTTGAGATCGCCCCGCCAGTCCAGTTTGCCGCGGAACCGGCGGATTTCGCCCTGCTTCGCCAGGCGCAGCAAGGTCCGCAGCGCCTGGTCAACGGTCTCGCGCTTGGTCTTCAGGCCGGTGACGCGAAGCGCGTCCCGCATCAGCTTATCGTCGATTACAATGTTCGTCCGCATCGATGTGTATCTCAGCTACCAATTGTACACATTCCTGGCGCGAGTCGCCAGCGGCACCGCCGACGCTCGCGCGTCGGGCTCACGGCTTCGAAATCGCGGCCCACAGTTCCTCGACGTCCTGCCATCGTGTGCGGAGGTTTCCGATGGCCACGCGAATGGTGAAACTGCCGTTCAGCACGGTGTGCGAAACGAAGAACGCGCCCCCATCGTTTATGCGGTTCATCAACTCTCTGGTCGCATCGTCTCCCTGCCGCGACCGGAAACACACCAAACCCATGTTGACGGGCGCGGCCAGTTCGAATCGGGCGCTGCCGGAGATTTGCTCGCCCAGCCAGGCGGCCATCTTCAGGCTGCGGCGGAGGATCGCAGCCAACCCCTCGCGGCCGAAATAGCGCATGACGAACCAGAGTTTCAGGGCCCGGAAGCGGCGCCCCAGCGCCACGCCGTAATCCATATAATCGACGGTCCCGCGCACGTCCGTCTTAAGGTACTCGGCCTCGAGCGCAAAGGCCGCCCGCACCGCTTCGGGGGATCGTGTGTAGAAGAGGCAGCAGTCCAGAGGCACGGTCATCTGTTTGGGAGGGTTGACGACGAACGAGTCGGCCCGGTCCACTCCGTCGAGGAAGTGACGGCACTCCGGCAGCATTCCAAGAGCCCCGCCATAAGCGCCATCCACGTGCAGCCAGAGGCCGTTCTCCTGGCAGATCGCGGCGATGTCGGCCACCGGATCGATGGCCGTGCTGGAGGTGGTGCCGACCGTCGCAGCGGCAAAGAACGGTTTCAGACCCCTCGACAAATCCAGCCGGATTGCCTCGGCCAGTGCGCCGGTTCTCATCCTGAATCCGGCGTCGACTGCGATGTGACGGATGTTGGATCGTCCGATGCCCGCGGTGATGGCCGCTTTCTCGACGGAAGAGTGAGTGTGCTCGGACACGTAGGCGACCAGGCGGCCGGAAAGGCCCGCCGCGCGGCCTTCCGGCTCCGCGCGTTGGCGGGCCGCCACGACCGCCTGAAGCACCGAGTTGGATGCCGAGTCGACGATCATGCCGAACCAGTCCCGCGGCAGACCCAGCCAGTCCAGCATCCAGGCGGCGGTAGTCTGTTCGAGCTCGGTGGCCGCCGGACAGCTTTTCCAGAGCATGGCATTCACGTCGAGGGCGGCGGTGAGCAGTTCGGCCAGGATCCCTGGAGCGGAGGACGAAATCGAAAAGTACGCAAAAAAGCGCGGATGATTCCAGTGGGTCACCATGGGGATGATAGCCTGGTTGAAGTCCTGGAGTATCCGCTCCATCGGTTCGCCCTCGACGGGCGCACTGGGTGGCAACCGATGCCGCAAATCTCCCGGTTGGCCGCCGGCGAGTACGGGATACTTCCGGGGATTCTCGAGGTAATCCGCGATCCAGTCGATTAGAGTCCTGCCACACCGCCGGAAGTCTTCAATGGGCATGTCGGGGTTGGCCGGATCGGCGATGGTGATTGATTCAGGCGCGTTATTGATCATGCAGACGATTCTAGCCGAGGGAGCAGGATGGTGGATTGCTTTTCGAACGATAGCCGCCATGCCTGATGGCAGATTCTACCATAGCAACGCGTTTTGTGGATGGTATATTGCTAATATGGAAATGGATGAGACAGATTACCGCATCCTGGATGTCCTCCAGAAGGATGGCCGCATCTCCAACCAGGATCTGGCGGATCGGGTTGGCCTTTCGCCGTCGCCGTGCCTGCGGCGGACCAGGCTTCTGGAATGCAGCGGAGCCGTGCAGAAGTACGTGGCCCTGTTGAATCCGCGCGCCGTCGGGCGGGAGTTGCAGGCCATTGTCCAGGTGCGCCTCGATCATCAGACCAGCGCATCCGTCAGCCGGTTCGAGAAGGAGATCCTGGGATACCCGCAGGTTCTGGAGTGCGACCTGGTTGCCGGCGATTGGGACTATGTCCTGCGCGTCGCCGTTCGCGATCTGGAAGAGTTCCGTGAGTTCTGCGTAAACTCATTATCGAAGATAGCCGGCGTAGCCAACGTAAAATCCAACATCAGTATGAAACAAGTGAAGTACTCAACCGCACTTCCGCTGAGCTCCCGCCCTCTCCGGTAATGGCTGCACAAGACGTGCCGGGCGCCTCCGCGCCGCGGCAGTTCCGCGAAGCTTGAGACGCCCCCCGGCGCTACTGCGCGCCGGCGCGGGCGCTCCGCGCGGCCATACGCTTTTGCAACTCCTCTTCCGACACCTCGGCGATGTGCGTGCTGATCCACCACTGGATGCCGTTCGGGCTCGTAACGGCGCCGGCGCGGTCGCCCCACATCTGCTCCATGGGCTCGTGCACCGACTTTCCTCCGCTCTTCACGGCGCGCCGGTATACCCCATCCACGTCTTCCACGTACATGAAGAGCATGGAGGGGACGGGCTTCATTTCGCCCCGGACCTGGCCCAGCATCAGCATCGACGTGCCGATCTTCAGCGTGGCGTGCATGATGGAGCCGTCCGGGAGCTTCGATATGTGGATTTCCTGGGCGTCGAATGCGGCTTTGGCGAATTCGACTTCCTTTTCGGCGTCCCCCACCAGCAGGTAGGGAGTAAGCGTGTGGAACCCCTCGGGAATCGATTGAACTTGGTTTGCCATAAGGACATTCTCGCGAACCGGGGGTGCGCGGAGTTGTAAAAAATTGCGGGTGGCGCGAGCGGCCCGAGCCCCTGCGGCGCGGGTTATACTGGGGTTACCCCCATGCGAGGCACGCGCTGGCTCCTGCTGGTGGCGATCGCCGTAATTCTCGCCGGCGTCGGCCTCAAGTATCGAGCGCTACAACATAGAATGCGGTTGCAGGCGCCGCCCAAACCGATGGCTCTGCCCAGCGACCTGCAATCGCTGAATCAGGATTTTCATTGGGTGCAGAAAGGGGCCAACGATCCGTGCGCCCGGGTGGAGGTGGCGGCCCACGAAACCAAGGCCGTCCGGGATTCGCAGCATGTCAACCTGGCGGACGTAAAGCTCAAGCTGTTCAACAAGGGCTGCACCTCCTACGACTTCGTGGAGAGCGATGCGGCGACGCTTTTCCAGAACGACCACCGAATGTACTCCGAGGGCGCGGTCAAGATCATGCTCAACATGCCGGCGCAGGGAAAGCCGGAACACACGCCGGTCTCCGTGGAAAGCTCCGGTGTGACATTCGATACCGATACCGGACGCGCCGAGACCGACAAGCCCACCCATTTCACCTTCGAGCACGGCGATGGACAGGCGGTGGGCGCGGTTTACGACCCCACCGACCGGCACCTGGAACTGAAGACCGCGGTGGAGGTTAACTGGCGGCCCGTGGGCCCCAACGCCAAGCCCATGAAGATCGAGGCGGCCAACCTGGTGTACCGCGAAGCCACCGCCGACGTGTTTCTGACGCCCTGGGGACGGATGGAGCGCGGCGGCACAACCATGGACGGCGAGAGCGTGGTGATCCACCTGCAAGTGAGCGACGACGGCAAGACGGTTCACCACACCGTCCGCCAGATCCAGACGGACCATGCCCACGGCACCGAGAACGACACAATTCACAACCGCAAACTGCATTACAGCGCCGACCACGTGGTGGTGGACTACGGCGCCACCGGGCAGGTGCAGGCCATCGGGGCGCAGGGCAACGCGCGGCTGGTGTCCACGGCCGAGACCGCGGAGACTACGGTCACGGGCGACCACGTGGAAATGGCGTTTACGGTCCAGGAGAAGGAGAGCACGCTGGCGCGTGTGGTGGCTGAGGGCCGCGCAGAGGTGACGGAGAAGCCCTTGCCGGTGCCCGGCCATGAGTTGAGCGAAACGCACATTCTGCGCAGCAGCAGCCTGGAAATGAAGATGCGGCCCGGCGGGCGCGAGATCGAGCGCGTGTCCACGCATGCGCCAGGCACGCTGGAATTCCAGCCCAACCTGGCCTCCCAGCACCATCGCTTGCTGGACGGGAGCCTGATGACCATCTTCTACGGGCCCGACAACCGCTTGCAGCAGTTCAACGTCAACGACGCCAAGACCCGCACCGATCCTACCGCCGAGGAGAAGAAACACAACCGCGGCGTCATCACCACGGCCAGCAAGGGCCTGGTGGCGCATTTCGATCCCGCCACCGGCAAGATGACGTCCACGGAACAGTTCGGCGCGTTCACCTACAGCGAGGGCGACCGCAGGGCGAGCGCGGCCAAGGCCACGCTGGATAACGACGCCATCGTGCTGGACACGGGAGCCCGCATGTCGGACTCGAGCGGATCGACGCGCGCCGACCACATCCACATGGACCAGCACTCCGGCGACTTCACCGCCGAAGGCAGCGTGAATTCCAGCCGCATGCCGGAGCGCGACGCCCGGAAGAACTCGCAGATGCTGAACGGCGACGAGCCGCTCAACGCCCAGGCCCGCAAGATGGAGTCGCGCGATCAGAACCACGTCTTCCATTACGAGGGCAACGTGGTGATGTGGCAGGGCGCCAACCGCATCGCCGCGGACACCGTGGACGTGGACCGCAGAAAGCGCAACCTCAAGGCCGACGGGCACGTGGTGACCACCTTCTGGGACGAACCGAAGAAGGATGACGGCGGAAAGACCGCCTCCGGGACCGCCAGCGCGAAAAAAGCCTCCACCAGGCCCGCGGTGTCGACGGTGGTGCGCGCGCCGCACCTCAAC
>Ga0209039_10001618_pt1 | contig 20607 bp, 16 predicted proteins | sample BogFormECP12_OM1_FD_188238 | JGI IMG/M metagenome (GOLD analysis project Ga0209039, IMG submission 188238) | Bog forest soil microbial communities from Calvert Island, British Columbia, Canada - ECP12_OM1 (SPAdes) (version 2) | ecosystem: Environmental > Aquatic > Freshwater > Wetlands > Bog ...
TCAACTAGCGGAACAACCGGCAACCACGCCGCCGCGGATCGGCAAACAAGGCGACCCCTGCGTGATGGTGATTTTCGGCGCGGCTGGCGATCTGACCGGACGCATGCTTATCCCCGCGCTCTACAACTTGGCGCAGGCCGGCCTGCTTTCCAGTGACTTCGCCGTCGTAGGCGTGGCGCGCGCCCAATTGTCGAATGAGGCCTTCAAGAAGAGAGTGCGTGACGAGGTCCAGCGCTACTGTGGCAACTGCATCGAAAACAAAATGTGGGAGTGGTTCGAAAACCGCTTCTACTATCTGCCGGCAAACTTCGGCGACGACGCTCTCTATCAGCAGCTCAAGGATCTTCTGGCCAAGATCGATCAGGACCACTCGACCCACCAGAATTTCTTCTATTACCTCGCCACCGCCCCCAGCTTTTTCGGACCGATCGTCGAAAAGCTCGCCGCCGCGGGATTGATGGAACAGGCAAACAATCACTGGCGGCGCGTCATCATCGAAAAGCCGTTCGGGCACGATCTGGAATCAGCCAAGACGCTGAACCAGCAACTGCTCAAGGTAGCCGAGGAAACGCAGATCTACCGCATTGACCACTATCTCGGCAAAGAAACCGTGCAGAACATCCTGGCGTTCCGTTTCGCCAATGGCATCTTCGAGCCGGTTTGGAACCGCCGCTATATCGATCACGTGCAGATCTCCGTGGCGGAAACCGTCGGCGTGGAAGGGCGCGGAAGCTATTTCGATCAGGCCGGTTCGATGCGTGACATGGTGCCCAACCACATCATGCAGCTCATCTCGCTCACCTCCATGGAGCCGCCGATTTCCTTCGACGCCAACGCGGTGCGCGACGAGCAGGCCAAGATTCTGCACGCCATCCAGCCCATGAGTGACGAAGAGGTGTTGAGCCGCACCGTGCGCGGCCAGTACGGCGACGGAACCGAGGAAGGAACCCGCGTTACGGCGTACCGCGCGGAGCCTGACGTCCCTGCCGATTCGCGCACCGAAACCTTCGTCGCCATGAAACTGCTGATTGACAACTGGCGCTGGGCCGACGTCCCTTTCTACCTGCGCACGGGAAAGCGGATGCCGGTGCGCAACACCCATATCGTGATACAGTTCAGACAGGCACCGTTCGTGCTGTTCCGCGACACGCCGGTCGAGCACCTGATGCCGAACCAGTTGGTGCTGCACATCCAGCCCGAAGAAGGCATCTCGCTGCAATTCGCGGCCAAAGTTCCCGGCCCGGTCATGCGCCTGGGCACGGTGGACATGAACTTCGAGTATCAGGAATATTTTGGCAAGCAGCCCAGCACCGGCTACGAGCGACTGCTGCATGACTGCATGATCGGCGATCAGACGCTGTTTCAGCGGGCGGATATGGTGGAAGCGGGTTGGTCGGTGGTCAACCCGATTCTGGATATCTGGAAAGCGCTGCCTCCCCGTAACTTCCCCAACTACGCTTCTGGCACCTGGGGACCGAAGGAGGCCGACGAACTGCTCGAACGCGACGGCCGCCGTTGGAGGAACTTCGAAAAATGATCTTAGCCGGCGATATTGGTGGGACCAATGCCAGGCTGGCTTATTTTCAATCCCAGAATGGTCATCTTGATCTAGTATCCGAACGTGTCTTCCCCAGCCGGGAGCACAGCGAACTGGGCGAGATTGTCGTTCAGTTCATGGAAGAGTCCGGCCCTCGCCCGGAAGTAGCCTGCTTTGGCATCGCAGGACCGGTGCAGAACGGCCGCGTCGAGACTTCCAATCTGCCGTGGGTGATTGAACAATCGAGCTTGGCCAAGCAGATTCGCCTTCCGGCCACGCTGCTGATCAATGACCTCGAAGCCATCGCCTGGGGCATCGGCGGGCTGACTGCGGCAGACTTAGTCCCGCTGAATCACGTGAGTGGTCCGGCCGTCGGAAACCAGGCCGTGATTGCGCCGGGCACAGGCCTGGGGGAAGCTGGGCTGTTCTGGGATGGCAAGCGGCATCATGTTTTCGCCTGTGAAGGCGGCCATGCCGACTTTGCCCCACAGGGAGAATTGCAGATCGAGTTGCTGCGCTTTCTCCATGCCCGTTTCGGACACGTCAGCTACGAACGCATTGTCTCAGGACCGGGCCTGGCCAGTGTTTATGAGTTCCTGCGTGACAGCGGATGCGGCAAGGAATCTCCCGAGCTTGCCGCCAAAATCGCGCAGGGCGATGCTCCTGCCATGATCTCGCGCGCGGCGCTTGAAGCTTCCTGTCCGCTCGCGGTCAAAGCGCTAGACTTGTGGATCTCGGTCTATGGAGCCGAGGCCGGCAATCTCGCGCTCAAGGTGATGGCTACCGGAGGACTGTTCCTCGCCGGCATCTCGCCCAAGCTTCTGGCCAGACTCAAGAGTCCGCTCTTTATGCAGGCTTTCCTCAACAAGGGCCGGTTGCGGCCGCTGGTGGAATCCATGCCGGTCTATGTCGTCACCAACGAAAAAACCGGTCTGCTCGGAGCCGCGCGTTGCGCGGCCGTTCGCGGGAGCAAGAGCTGAGCGCTGGTTGGGGGTGAAGTCTCGTGAGTTCTTCCGCAGAGATTCGAACGCTGACCACCCCGCAGGAATTGTCCGCAGCAGCGGCTGAGGAGGTGGTGCGGGCTGCCAACGAATCAGTCGCGCAGCGTGGCCGGTTCACGATCGCGCTCTCGGGCGGTTCCACTCCCAAAAACCTCCACACTCTGCTGGCCACCAACGCCCGTACTTCCCTGCCGTGGGATCGAACGTTTTTCTTCTGGGGAGACGAGCGGCATGTGCCTCCCACCGATCCGGACAGTAACTACCGCATGGCCGAAGAAACTCTGTTATCCAAAATCCCAGTCGCGGCGGCGAATGTTTTCCGGATTCCCGCGGAGAATCCCGACGCCGCCGCAGCCGCGGAAGCCTACGAACAGACTCTGCGAAGGTTTTTTGCGCTCCAACCCGGACAGTTTCCGCGTTTTGACTTAATCCTTCTAGGGATGGGACCGGATGGACACACGGCTTCGCTCTTCCCCGGAAGCGCGGCCTTGCAGGAGAAGTCGCGCCTGGTGGTGGCCAACTGGGTTGAGAAGTTCAAGACCAACCGCATCACTCTCACTCTGCCGGTCCTGAATGCTGCCTATTGCGTGGCGTTTCTGGTCAGCGGCACAGAAAAAGCCGCGGCGCTGCGAGCTGTCCTGGAAGGAGATGCTGCGGGCGAACAATATCCGTCAAAGCTGGTACGCCCCACCGATGGCAAGCTAATCTGGCTCGTCGACCGGGCCGCAGCCAGTGCGCTCTCTGTCCAGCCGGGAAGTACAAAATGAAAACCGCCGAGGACGCCAAGGACGCCGCGAGAAGAAGGCTAAATCCCTCTGTGTCCCCCGTGTCCTCTGTGTTGTGATTTGATCTTCTATCCCCGCCAGTCGCCGATTTCCTTCAAGCCTCTGCCCCGCGCGTGCTCGAAAAGGCGCACCCGATGGCGGGAGTGCTCAAACTCGTGGATGTCGGCCCAAACCTCCGCTTGCCAGGGCTGATCGTGAACCGCCGACTCGCCGCAAGTGGCGCAACGGGTGTGTAGCGTAACCTGGATGGCCTCGGAAACCGCGGGAACTGCCCCCGGCAGCTCAATGAAGATGCAACGGACTTCCTGAATCTCCTCGCTCTCGCCGAGCAGGTGCTCGTAGCGCAACAGGTAGCCGAAGCCCAGTTTCCTGGCCTCGATCTCGGCTTCGGCGCGAGTGTGAAAGGGGCCGTACTCCGCCCGCAGCTGCTCGGTCGAGTCGCATGCCATCCAGAAGATCTCTTTGTAGGCCATTGCAGGTTTCGCCCTGGGTTTCGGAATCTGGGTCGCGAAGCCGGCTCGTGGCTGCTGTTTGAGCCCGCGATCGGAGAGTCCTATCGGAGAGTGCAATTCAGATACCGCAGGCAGAATTCTCCAATTCTTGGCCCTGCATAGAGTTAGCCAGACCTTGCCACCTGATTTGAGCGGGCAACGTGAAAGCTTTTGCAGAATGAATCCCGGACTTGCCACGAACTGTTGCAAAGCGTTTCCCATGTCGCTGCGATCTGGCCGACTCAAACGCAACCCGGCGCAGAGTCAGCTCGGCGTAGTTTCCGGCGGCGCGCGGGGGGCGCCCATCAAGCGCCGATCACTTGGCTGTGGACTGGTCCGCCCGGTTGCCGCTCCGAAAGCCAGTTCCTGCCGCCGTGGCCTGCCACATACATGGCCAGTTCCAACCGGCTCCAGACGCCCAGTTTGTCGAACGTGCTGCGCAGGTGATTCTTGATAACCTGCTCGCTGGTGCCCATGATCCTGCTGATTTCGCGATTGGTCAGGCCTTGCCAGACCAGCATCGCAACCTGAATCTCTTTCGGGGTAAGGTGCTCGCACGGCGTCATGATTGTCCTTCCTCCCTGGCGAACACGGCGATCGCCAGCTTCACGCGCTTGCGGCCTTCGCGGATCCCGGCGCGCAAAAATAGCGTGCGCAGGTGCTGTTTTACGGTGCGCGGGCTGATATTGAGCTGGCCCGCAATCTCTTTATTGCTGCAGCCCTGGACTAGCAGGCTTAGGACCTGCTGATCGCGAGGCGTCACTTTGATGTCATTCAGATCAACCATGAACTGACTCTCCTTCCGCTCCCTCCGGGAGCCGCACTCCACCCCTCCACTCAGCACGGCCTTCGCCAGTTCTTCGCGCACTTTCAGGATCGAAGGCTAAGTACTTTAGGGCGGGTCACTTGAGGGCGATGCCCTAGAGTTTTCAGGTGGCTTTCAGGAACGCCGTGGTAGGCTAGCGAGTTCCAAATTGGTCCAACTCCGTAACCAAATGACTCGCACTTGCTCCCTCTTGGCGTCCCCTTGCGGCCCTGGGCAGGCCGCTGCGGCAGTAAGGTTCCAGGGCGCCGGAAATGTCTCCTGCCTTACCGATCTCCGTTGTGGTCAAGCACTTTCGTCGTTTTTGAATTGCCAGCTTTCATTCCGAGGTGACCAGTGAAGACTTGTCAACACGACATTCCTGCGAGGAAGAAACCACGCTCCCATTTCGGCCAACGATTCGACCGCCTGGTTTTCGTTTTGGTTCTCCTGGCCGCCGCAGCCCCGGGTTTTGCACAGGTCGAGGCGGGAACGGCACAGGCTCAGAGTGCAAACACTACATCTGCCACCGGAGCTCCCATCACACTCACCCTGCAGGACGCCCTGCAGCGGGCTCGGCTGAACGACCCCCAGTACCGCTCGGCGATCACCGATCTTGGTTTGGCACATGAGGATCGAGTGCAGGCCCGCGCCGGACTCCTGCCCAATGTCAACTACAACAACTCGTTCATCTATACCCAGGGAACCAGTCCTCTGCCGGTGAATTGCGGCACCACGGTGCAAGGCTGTCCCACCTCCAAGTTCATCGCCAACAACGGTGTGCATGAGTACATCAGCCAGGCGGACGTGCATCAGGCGCTTTCTCTCACCACTTTTGCGGATTACCGCCGGTCCTCCGCCGCTCTGGCCCAGGCGCGCGCCAAAGCCGAGATCGCCACGCGCGGCCTGGTGGTCACCGTGACCCAGGCCTACTACGGGCTGGTCGTGGCCCAGCGCAAATACGCGACGGCGCAGAGCGCCGCAGCGGAGGCGGCGCGGTTTCTCGACATCAGCCAGAAACTGGAACGCGGCGGCGAAGTCGCACACGCCGACGTGATCAAGGCGCGGATTCAGTCCCAGCAGCTGCAACGCGACTTACAGGACGCCCGGCTCGACATGGAGCGCAGCCGCCTCGATCTGGCCGTACTGCTGTTTTCAGATTTCAACCAGGACTTCACCGTGGTGGACGACCTGCAGGCTCCCCAGCCCCTGCCTTCGTTTAGCGAAGCGGAAACCGCGGGCAAGAAAAACAATCCCGAACTGCGGGCCGCACTGGCCGCGTACGAAGTGGCGAATCACGAGGTCACAGCGGCCTGGGGTGGCCTGCTGCCGGCCCTGAGTGTGGACTATTTCTACGGAATTGATTCCAACCACTTCGCCCTCCGTACCGACGGGGTGCGCAACCTCGGGTATTCCACTGTGGCCACCCTGCAGATTCCGGTTTTCAGTTGGGGATCGGACCGCAGCAAACTGAAGCAGGCGGAACTGCGCCGCGATCAGGCGCACGTCGAGTTGACTTACGCGCAACGGCAACTGCTCAGCCACATGCGCCAGTTCTACAATGAAGCCGAGACGGCGCGTTCGGAAATGGAGTCGCTGGCCAGCTCCGCCGAAATCGCAGCCGAGAGCCTGCGCCTTACCACCCTGCGTTACCAGGCGGGAGAATCTACCGTGCTGGAAGTGGTGGATGCGCAAAATACGCTGACCCAAGCCCGCAACGCGTACGATGATGGCCAGTCACGCTACCGCGTCGCTGTGGCAAACTTACAGACACTGACAGGAACCTTCTAACCGGATGAACCACTTCGACCCCAACCAACTAACCTGCAGTCGCAAGCTTCGCGTCCCGCGACGCCACTGGTTTGCCGTGCCCGGACTGGCCGCCGCCGCGGGCTTGCTGCTGCTCGCGGCGGGCTGCTCCTCAGATAAGGCTGACAAGGAGCCGGTCGTCACCGTGCAAATCGCTCCCGTCGAAAAAACGACGATTCAGCGCACCATCAGCACGCAAGCCATCCTGTTTCCCCGCCAGCAAGCAGCGATTGTGCCCAAGATCAGCGCGCCGGTGCAGAAGTTCCTGGTCAAACGCGGCAGTCCGGTTCATGAGGGAGAGTTGCTGGCCGTGCTCGAAAACCGCGATCTCGCTGCCGCCGCGCAAGACACCAAAGGCGCCTACGATCAGGAAGAAGCCGCCTATGAGACCACCACCACCGCTAGCTTGCCCGAGGAGATCCAGAAGGCCGAGGCTGACGCTCAGCAGGCGCAGCAAGCTCTCGACGCCCAGGAAAAAGTCTTTCAGAGCCGCCAGCAACTCTTTGAGCAAGGGGCGTTGCCGCGAAAAGAGCTCGATCAGTCGCGAGTGGATATCACGCTGGCCCGCAACCAGTATGCGATCGCCAAGAAGCACCTCGATGCCCTGATGGCCATCGGCAAGCAGCAGGCACTCAAGGCTGCGGCGGGAAAATTGGAATCGGCTAAGGGAAAATATCTGGGGGCACAGGCGCAACTCAGTTATTCGGAGATTCGCAGCCCGATTGACGGCGTCATCACCGACCGCCCGCTCTACCCCGGCGAAATGGCGACTGCCGGCGCTCCTCTGCTCACCGTGATGGACATTTCTGCCGTCATCGCCAAGGCGCACATTCCGCAGCACGATGCCGCACTCTTGCAGGTCGGCGACGAAGGAACCATCACCGTCCCCGGAATCGAAGCGCCCATCGAGGGCAAAGTCACGGTCGTCAGTCCCGCTCTTGATCCCAACAGCACTACCGTCGAGGTCTGGCTTGAAGCAAAGAATCCCAAGCGCGCACTCAAGCCAGGCACGAGCGTGCAACTGTCGCTGACTGCCCGGACCGTAAAAGACGCCCTGGTCGTGCCGGCGAGTTCGGTCATCACGACGCCCGATGGAACTACGGCCGTCATGCTGGTGGGCAGCGACGGCCGCGCCCATCAGCAAACGGTGAAGGTCGGCATCCGCAACGGTGACGACGTGCAAATTCTCGAAGGCGTCACGGCCAATGACAGGGTCGTGGCCACAGGCGCCTACGGACTGCCCGACAAGACCAAGATCAAGATCGAGGCTGCCGCTGAGGCCCCGGCCGAGGGTTCGAAGGCTGGCGCAAAAGCTCCCAGTGAGGGGTCCGGTGAAAAATAGTCGCTGCGGAGCATCTGCGTGAACTCGCCTAAAGCCGGTAGCCATCATTCCATTGACCAGCATTGGATTGCTCAGCACTCCAGGCCGGTCATCTTCCTCATCCTCACGCTGGCTCTGCTGGGCGCGTATCTGGCCTTCACTATTCCGGTGTCGGTGTTCCCGGCCACGAATTTTCCCCGCGTGCTGATCGGGGTGGACAACGGCGTCATGCCCATTGACCAGATGATGGTGACGGTTACGCGGCCGATTGAGGAAGCCGTGAACAGCGTGCCCGGACTGCTCACCGTGCGCTCGATCACCAGCCGCGGATCGGCCGAAATCGATCTTTTTTTCCGCTGGGACGTGGACATGTTCCAGACGCTGCAGTACGTGAATGCGGCTATTTCGCGGGTGCAGCCCGAACTTCCCACTACCGCCAAGATCGAGGCCCACCGCATGACGTTCGCCAGCTTCCCGATCATCGGTTACAGCCTCACCTCCGACACTATGCCGCAAACCCGGCTGTGGGAAATGGCTACCTATGAAATGAAACCGCGGCTCAACCGGCTGGATGGCGTTTCCACGGTGATCGTGCAAGGAGGACAAGAGCCGGAATTCCACATCACTCCCGATCCCGCGAAGCTGCTGACCGCGGGCGTCACCGTGTCCGACATTCTGGAAGCGGTGCGGCGCACCAACCTGGTGGATTCTCCCGGCCTGCTTGAGCGCAATCATCAACTTTATCTCGGCCTGGTGAATGGCCAGGTGCGCACGCCCGAGGAAATTGCGAACGCTGTCGTAAAGAACACTCCAGCGGGAATTCCGGTGAGGATCGGCGACATCGCCACCGTCGCTCCCGGAGTGAGGCCGGTATACACGATCGTGACTGCAAATGGAAAGCCCGCGGTGCTGATCAACATCAATCGCCAGCCCGACGGCAATACCGTTCAAGTGGCGCAGGAAGTGCACGACGAAATCAATCGTATCCGCCGGACTCTGCCTCCCGGAATTCAGATCGCGCCGTTCTACGACCAGTCGATCATCGTCAACGAATCCATCCGGAGCGTGCGTGATGCCATCCTGCTGGGGCTGATTTTCGCCTCCATCATCCTGGTCGTGTTTCTGCGCGATTGGGGCACTTCGCTGGTCGCTGGCTTGGTGATTCCTGTGACCGTCATGGTCACCTTCATCGCCCTGAAGCTGATGGGAGAGACCTTCGACCTGATGACTCTGGGCGGACTGGCAGCCGCGGTAGGCCTGGTCATCGACGACGCGATCGTGGTAGTGGAAAACATCGTTCTGCATCGGGATGCCGGTCAACAGAGGCTGGAGGCGATCCGCAGGGCGTTGAAAGAAATAACAGTGCCACTGGTCTTCTCGACCATCACGCCGGTGGTGGTTTTCATTCCGCTGATCGCGATCACCGGCGTGACGGGAGTCTTCTTCCGCGCCCTGGCTGTCACCATGAGCGTTTCGCTGCTGACCTCGCTGGCGTTGGCACTTACCTGGACGCCGAACCTGAGCCAATACTTCATCCGCGGACGACACGACAAAGAAGGTTCCGAGGCAGAATCTGAGCTTCCTCAGGCCCCGGCCTCGCCCGAACCCAATGCGGCCGAAGGTCCCGAGGAAAACGACAACGCGATGAAACTGCTCGCTGCCGAGGAAAAGCATCTCAGCGGTTTCTTCCTGCGCGTGGTGAACTTCCACGAACGCTGGCTGCGCCGCGCGCTGGAACGGCCGCGCTTGCTGATCCTCTTCAGCGCCGTGCTGATTGTTCTCTCCTACGTTTGCTATCGCTTTTCCGGTTCCGACCTGCTGCCGGAGATGGACGAAGGCGGATTCACCCTCGACTACATCATGCCCGCAGGCAGCTCTCTCGCCGAAACCAACCGCGTCGTTGGCCACGTCGAGCAGATGCTGCGGGAGGTCCCTGAAGTGGAGAGCACGTCACGGCGCACCGGCTTGCAGCTCGGCCTCGCTGCCGTGACCGAGGCCAACACCGGCGACATTCTGGTGAAACTGAGGGCCAAGCGGGATCGCGATATCGAGGAGATCATGGCGGAAGTCCGTGCTCGGGTCAACCGGGAGGAACCCGCGCTCGACGTCGAGTTTGTTCAGGTCCTGCAGGACATGATCGACGACCTGACCTCTGCGCCCGAACCAATTCAGATCAAGCTGTTTGCGCAGGATCCCAAGCTGCTCGCGGAGTGGGCGGAGAAGATCGGGGACGCCATCGGTCTCGATGAGAAAACGAAGGAACCCAAGATCAAGGGAATTGTCGACGTTCTGAACGGAATCGATAACACGGTCAGCGGACCCGCCGTAACGTTCCAGGTTGATCCCAGCGTGGCCGCCCGCGCCGGATTCACAGCCGAGGAAGTCGCGCTCGATGCCTCCGCAATTCTGGAGGGTGAGCCCGCCGCCGCGCCGGTTGTGGCAAACGACCGCGCCTACACGCTGCGTGTCCGCTTTCCGGCAGCGAACCGCGCTTCGCTCGAAGCCATGCGCGACACGCTGCTGGTCAGCAGCAGCGGGCATACAGCTACGCTGGGAGCGCTGGCTGCTGTCGTCGAGAACCCCGGGCAGAACGAAATTCGCCGCGAGAACCTGCAGCGCAACGTTGCCGTCACCGCGCGTCTGGAGGGCATCGATCTGGGCTCGGCGATGGCAGCGGTGCAGAGGACGATCAACGGCATGCACGTGCCCTCCAGCATTCGCGTGGAATACGGCGGCAGGTATGAGGAACAGCAGAAATCGTTCCACGATCTGGTGATCGTTCTCATCCTGGCAGTTCTGCTGTTGTTCATCGTGCTGCTGTTTGAATTCGGAACCTTCGCCGCCCCCATCGCGATTCTTTCCTCAGCGCTGCTCTCAACCTCGGGCGTTTTCATCGCTTTGCTGATCACTCGAACGACGTTCAACATCTCTTCGTTCATGGGGATGATCATGGTGATCGGCATCGTGGCCAAGAACGGTATCCTGCTGCTGGACGCCGATCAAAAAATGCGTGCTTTGGGCCTGCCGGCCGAGAACGCCATGCTGCAGGCCGGCCGCCGCCGGTTGCGCCCCATTGTCATGACCGCGCTGGCCACGGTCGCGGGCATGCTGCCGCTGGCCTTTGCCATCGGTGCTGGGTCGCAGATGCTGCAACCGCTGGCGATTGCCGTCATCGGCGGAGTCCTGATCTCCATGGTGCTCTCGCTCATCATCACTCCCGCCGTGCATTTCTACCTCAGCGGCAAGGATGAGGCTCCTCGTCTTCAGTCATCCGCCGCAGTCTGAAGCAAAGGAACAGCCCGGGAACTGTTGTGCAGATTCCTGCGCGTTACTCCAGTAACCACCGCTCGAGTGGCCGGCACGGCGCTGGGGGAACTCCAGCGACCCCCTCGCGCCCCGGGCATTTCCGGTTGTAAACTATTGCAATATCGGGTGAGTCCCCTCCTGCCGGAGATCAAGGCAGGCTTACCCTTGAGCCTGCCCCCCGTGCCCGAATTGGCATCACACCTCTGTGTTGGCGGGGAACTTGCACTAGAATGAGCGCATCTCCCGCGAAAGTTCAGGCAGGAGCATCGCTCTGGGGGCAACTTCTGTCGGCGGGAACAGGGACCGTGTTGGAAGAAAAAGACAAATCAGTTCTCGACGAGCCGACTCTTGGCAGGCTGCTGGAAGCGGCGTTTGTGGTGCAGGAACACAACCGTGCCCTGCAGGCTCTGGGACTGCGTGTCGAGCACCAGCATCGGCCCGCTACGCAAGCTCGTCCCGTTTCCATACCGCCAGAGAGCAAACCGGAGGACTCCCAACCCGCCCCGGCTGCCAAAGACGATTACTCGCTCACCCTGGCGCAGATCGTCGAGACTCAGCACCAGATTCAGGTGCGTCATCTGGAACTGGACAGCGCGATCGCGCTGGTTGCCGAGCGCGCCATTGACATCGCCCATGCGGCTGGCGCCGCTATCTGCACAGTCGAGGGGAATGGCGTCCGCTACAAGGCAGCGGCGGGAATGATGAGTTTGCCCGTGGGCAGTGAAATTCCGCTGGAAAAAGCGCTTTGCGTAGAGTGCCTGAGGACAGGCCAGGTCGTGCGCTGGGCGGATGTCGGAACCGAATCTGTTCTCGATGCGGAAGACTGCCGGCGCCGTGGCATCAAGGCAATGATTGCGGTCCCGGTCTATCGCGATGGCACTATTGCGGGAGCGCTGGAACTCTACTACTCCAGCCCGCACGCATTTACCGAGCAGGATGTTCACACTTGCCAACTGATGGCGGGCCTGGTGACCGAGGCGCTGGCGCGGAGTGAAGAATTGAGCTCGAAGCAATCTCTGGCCAGCGAACGTGCCGTCATGCTGGAGGCGCTGGAGAAGTTGAAACCCAACCTGGCGGCCCTGGTGGACACCCCTGCGGTCAAGGACCCCGACACTAAGACTGTCGTTCCGGCACCGGCGTCGCCAGCGGTGCTCTGCCGTAAGTGCGGACACGAACTGGTGGGAGCGGAACAGTTCTGCGGCCAGTGCGGATTGCCGCGCAGCGACGACTATGAGCCGCCCACCATGCAGAGCAAGGTGGCGTCGCTCTGGCACATGCAGCAGGCGCTGCAAAAGGACAGCATCAGCAAGCCGGCGAATGGCGCGTCGGCCCAGTTGCGACCGAAGGCGAGCGGCGACCAAGACCGGCCTGAGAAGGTTCTGGCGGATTCGCTCGAACAGGAAATGCCCGAGCTGTTTGCTGCGCTTGGGATCGAAAAGGCGCCGCTGCTATCAGATTTTGCCAAGCCGGTCATGAATTCGGAGATCAGCGACTCTGAGATCAGCGGCTCTGAGATCCACGGTTTTAAGATCACCGACTCTGAGATCGACGACGCTGCACACCCGAATCAGGATCTTCCCTCGGAAAAGCACGAGGAGAGCGAAGACGAAGAAAGTTCACCCGCAGATGCGACGCTGGCAAAGCGGGAACCGGCTTACGCCTGGACTTCGGCCGCATCGGCCCGCGCGTTTCTGGAGCAAGTGGCCGCTGCCAGACCCTCCAGTGCGTTGACTCGTTTTTGGAATTCGCGGCGGGGAGATTTCTACCTGGCCATCGCCGTAATACTGGTGGCCTGCGTAATTCGCTGGGGCATCTGGTCCAGCCATTCGGTCAGCGCCACAGGCAGCCCGGCTACTGCGGCAGCGACGCATCGCAAGCCTGCGCCAAACGCCGACCTCTCGCTGTTTGATCGAATGCTCATCAGTCTGGGCATCGCGGAGCCTCCTGAACCGATTGAGTACAAGGGCAACCCAGACACCCAGGTCTGGGTGGATCTCCATACCGCGCTTTATTACTGCCCAGGGACTGATCTCTACGGCAAGACGCCAAAGGGCAAATTCACTACGCAGCGGGACGCGCAACTGGACCAGTTCGAACCCGCTTACCGCAAAGCCTGCGACTGACCGCGCTCTGCGAAGTCTCTACTCCATCTATTCCAAGGCTGCAGATTGACAAGCTCGCGCTCGCGGAGTGCAATCGTATTGTCGCCCCTCGTCAAGAGGAGAATCCGCGTTTGCCGCTTCAAACTGACGATTCCGGCCATTCCAACTCCCTTCCCCGTCCCGAGTTGAATCCTCTGCTGAACCGGCTCCTCGGTCAGAACATGGGCCGGTGGGCCGAGGTGTATTTCACGAATCCTCCGGAAAAGCGCGAACAAGCGGTGATGGATCTCCTGCACGAACTGCAAGCCGCGGAAGCTCTCAAGCACCCTTCGTCTGGCGACAAGGAGTCTCAGCGAAGTTCTTTTTCTCCCCCGGCCGCAGAAGCACCGCCGCCTTTGGCTAGCCTGGCGCCTGCTCATAAGGCTGAGGAACACCCATCCAACGAGGGCGAGCCAGGGAAATCTCCTGCGGGCCCAAGCCGGTACCGCGTCGTCGCCGCAGTATTCCTGGTGGCCGCCGTCGTAGCCCTCGCGTACGTCGCGTGGCGGAGTGCGCACGCGGAGCCGGAAGTCTCGCTGCCACGGCCAAGCCCGCCTGTGGCGACGAAACCGTCCGCTAGCCCGGCGCCAGCACCAGGCACAGCGGGGGCCGACGCTTCAGACCAGATTTCTCCGCTCAGCAACCAGCCGGCTGCTCCCACCACAGGTGCGGCCGGCACCAGCAATAGAGTGGGTACGAGGACAGGCCCCGGAAACCTTGCTGGGAACGAACCGCCAGCGACGTCCCCCGCCGAAACGGGCCCGCCGGCAGCCGCAGCTAACGGCTCCGAGGAACTCACGATGGCAAAGAGCTATTTGAATGGCACTGGCGGAAAGGTCCGCGATACCGGGGAGGCCGCGAAATGGCTGTGGCAGGCGGTCGGGAAGAAGAATGCGGAAGCGGCGCAATTGCTTTCGGAGCTGTATCTCAGCGGTGACGGCGTTACGAAGAGTTGCGAGCAGGCACGGATTCTGCTCGACCTCGCAGCACGCAGGGGAGTGAAAGAAGCCGCCGAACAACTGCGCCATCTCGAAGATTCCGGCTGTCCGTAAGAGTCGAAAGCCAGACTTACTGGGTCATCAGCACGGATTGGCTTCGTCGCGACTCATACCACAACGCAAGTTCTACGCGGTTCCAAAGGCCGAGCTTGTCGTAGATCGTCCGCAGATAATTCTTGACGACGTGCTCCGTGGTCCCGATGGCCTCGGCGACCTCGCGGTTCTTCATGCCTTGGGCAACAAGCTGGATGACTCTCTGTTCACGTTCGCTGGGGACACGGCTCCCATACCGTCCATCTGTATACATGATTGCCTCCGATATAAAAGGGTCGCTAGCTTCACTCGCTTGATCCCGCCGTTGATCCCGAAACGCAGGAACAGGCGGTTAAAATGGGCCTTCACCGTGCGACGTGCCATCTTGAGCTCACTGGCAATTTCGGCATTGTCACACCCCTGCAGGAGGAGTTCGACAATCTGCTGTTCCCGCGGACCCAACCGAATGGTCTGCTCCTTCATCAGACCTCCCCTCTCTTCTGGCATCGTCTTTCCTGCCAGCCGGGCGCACGGCTGGATACTACGAATAGTTGTTGCATCCAAAATGCCACTTTGAGACCGAAATTGCTGTGACGGGCAAACATCCTTTTCCACAGCCACTTGCAGTCGGTCAGGTCCTCACTGGAAGGGCGCGCCAAAACGCCTGGGGCAGCAGTGGGAGCGTCATAACCCACTGCCCGATGCTCGAAAACGCGCGCAAAAATGCACCCAATCGCATCGCCCTACACTCCAGCTCTGTTCTGTAATTGGGGTCTCGAGGGCGGGCTTTCACTCTGACGAATCCACATCTCCTTTGGGGCGTAGCGTTAAGGATCCGAAGAGGGGTCGGGGCACGCCGATTCAAAGCCCTGCGCTCTAAGGTAAACACCTTAGACGAAACTCCCTACCAGATGCGAATCGTCCGGCATAAATTACACGATCGTGCTATTTCAGATCCGCGAAGTCGGCCTGAACTCGCGGTGAATTTGTTCCCATTCTTGATGCGGGACCCTTGACCTGTCCGAATCCAAATCGACGCTTCCAACGGCATGAATCCTTGTCCTGAAGAAGTGCCAGCGTAGAATCAGATTCGGAATATCGGCTCCAGGGCGTGACCGTTTTCACTCGGAGCCGCGCTCCATAAGGGGATAGAGGTTCAGTCCTAATGTGCTCCGCGGTAAATGTCGAAGTGCGGGACTGCTGCGATCTGACAGAGGGCGTCGTTCCCGACCTGGGCCCTGACGTAGTCCACGTGTGGATGCGCCGGCTGCAAGTTGCGCCCGCGCTGGAGGCAGACCTTTACGCGTTGCTCTCCCCGGATGAACGGGAACAGGCCGCTCGCTATCGGGTCGAGAGGGCTCGGAGAGACTTCATCCTGACCCGCGGTACGTTGCGTTCTCTGATAGCCGGTTATCTAGGAAAGGCGCCGCAGGGATTGGTGCTCAAGCGCACGCACTATGGCAAACCTTTTCTCGATGGACCATTCGACCTGCGCTTCAACGTATCGCACACCGAGGGCCTGGCGCTGCTGGCCTTCGTGGGAAAGCGCGAAATCGGTATTGACGTAGAGAAGATCCGCCCACAGCCGGACGCGGCAAAACTGGCGGAACGATTCTTTTCCACCCGCGAGCGCCGTGATCTGGCGCATTTATCGGGCAGTGATCTGCAGAAAGCGTTCTTTCGTTGCTGGTCGCGGAAAGAGGCTTACATCAAGGCCCGAGGCGACGGGCTTTCCCTGCCGCTTAATCAATTTGATGTCTCCGTCGCGGCGGACGCGTCCCGCGTCCTGTTGGCGACCAGACCCGACTCATCTGAAGCCGGACGCTGGGTCGTGCGCGACGTGACGACGAGTCCCGAATATGCCGCTGCGGTAGCGGTTGCTGAGACGGTGAACCCCTGAAAAGACCGGGAACCCAACTGCCGGCCGGATTGCATTTAGGTCACAACCTGGTCGGGGCTGCCCGGTGAACCGGTGGTAGGTCAACTCGGCGGGAAGCCGCAGGCCGGCCGTGGAAAGATGCGGCGCTGAGGAACGCAAGTCTTTTCACACTCCGGGACTAGGCTTAGTTGGTCGCCACGGGCTGCTACCGGTAATCCAAGGCCTGTCAATGACTTAGGAGCTAAGGCATGCGTCGCATAAGGCCCATAGATTGCTCCCTACCAGGGTTACGCGACCGAAGAACTGGACTTTCAAGCGGGCCCCAAAAATGTTAGGGTAACAGTTATTCGGTAGTTCCCTCTCCTTACCGTTCCTGCAGTTCCGCTCTACGCTTGCCCGCTGTCTGGCGGTGAATCCAGACAATGGTAATAGAGTTACTAGTTACATAAATCATCCAAGGAGGCCTAGCAGCTTGACCGTTTCGACCAGCCATCTCATTTCGCCACACGGTGGGGAACTCATAAATCTTCTTATCGCACCCGAAACCGCTGCAGAACTGAAAGCCCACTCCCGCGAGTGGCCATCCTGGGACCTTACTGCCCGGCAACTCTGCGACCTTGAGCTGCTGATGAGCGGAGGATTTTCTCCGCTGCGCGGCTTTATGACCAGAGCCGATTACGAAGGCGTCTGCCACAACATGCGTCTGGCCAGCGGAATTCTCTGGCCCATGCCGATCACGCTTGATGTCACGGAGGAATTTGCCAGGAAGCTCACGCCGGGAAGCAGCAAGGTGGCGTTGCGCGATCCCGAGGGCGTCATGCTGGCTGTGCTGCATGTCGAAGAAGTCTGGCAGCCCGATCGCGCCGCCGAAGCGAAGGCAGTCTTTGACAGCACCAGCAAGGCCCATCCCGGCGCCGACTACACCATCAACAAGGCGAATTCGTGGTATGTGGGCGGGCGCATCGAAGGCCTGCAAGCGCCGTCGCATTACGATTTCCGCACGCTGCGCTTCACGCCGGCTGAATTGCGCGCTGAGTTCGCCCGCCTGGGATGGCGCCGCGTGGTTGCTTTCCAGACTCGCAACCCCATGCATCGCGCTCACGTGGAGCTCACTTTCCGCGCCGCCAAGAAGGTCGAAGCCAACCTGCTCATTCATCCCGTGGTGGGCATGACCAAGCCCGGCGATGTGGACTACTACACGCGTGTGCGCTGCTACCAGTTGCTCAGCTCGAAGTATCCGCAGGGAACGCAGAAACTCTCGTTGCTCCCTCTCGCCATGCGCATGGGCGGACCACGCGAGGCGATCTGGCACAGTCTCATCCGCAAGAACCACGGCTGCACGCATTTCATTGTTGGCCGCGATCACGCCGGCCCCGGCAAAGACACCGACGGCAAGCCTTTCTATGGCCCCTACGAGGCCCAGGAAGTCTTCAAGAAGTACGAGGCCGAGATCGGCGTCACCATGGTGCCGTTCAACATGATGGTCTACCTGGAAGGCGAAGATCGCTACGTGCCCGACGACGAAGTAAAGAACGGCGATCGCGTCCTGAACATCTCCGGCACGGAACTGCGGCAGCGGCTGAACGAAGGCCGCGACATTCCGGGCTGGTTCACTTATCCCGAAGTCGTCCACGAACTGCGGCGCAGTTTCCCGCCGCGCGCCCGGCAAGGTGTGACGATCTTTTTCACCGGGCTGTCAGGTTCCGGCAAGTCCACCATCGCCAATGTGCTGCTGACCAAGTTCCTCGAAGTGGGCGGACGCCCCGTCACTTTGCTCGATGGCGACCTGGTGCGCAAGCATCTTTCGTCGGAGCTGGGATTCTCGAAAGAACATCGCGACATCAACATCCGCCGCATCGGTTATGTCGCTTCGGAGATCACCAAGAACGGTGGTATCGCAATCTGCGCCCCCATCGCGCCCTACGACGCAACCCGCAAGCACGTGCGCCAGATGATCGAGCCCTACGGAGGATTCATCCTGGTGCACGTCGCCACCTCGGTTGAGGTCTGCGAGCAGCGGGACCGCAAGGGCCTCTACGCCAAGGCTCGCGCCGGGATTCTCAAGGAGTTCACCGGGGTTTCCGATCCCTACGAGGCTCCGGCGGACGCCGAGGTGACCATCAACACCGCCGATTTGTCGCCCGAGGAGGCCGCGCAGGAAATCATTCTGCACCTGGAGCGCGAAGGCTTCGTCGGCGTGAACGGAACGGCAGCGTAAGACGAAAACGGAACGACTATGCCAGTGCTGGCCGTCAAAATTTTCGCTGGCTTCGCCTTGCTCTTGATCACGGGAGCCCGGAGGTTGTGGGCTTGATCCCACTCGACACGATTCAGGAGAACATGCTCACTTCCTCCTACCCCGATATTCTGCACCGCATCCAGGCCGCCTTGGGAGCTGCCCGTACGGTATTCGCCCGCTTCACTCCAGGGGAAATCGAAACCGAATACAAGGCCGGGCACGATCCTGTGACCGAGGCGGATCGCGCCGTGGACGCCGTGTTGCGCCAGAATCTGCTGCGCCCCGGCGAAGGCTGGCTTTCCGAAGAAACCGCCGATGATCTTTCTCGCCTCGAAAAGGAACGGGTCTGGATCGTCGATCCACTCGATGGAACCCGCGAGTTTGTTCTGGGCTTGCCCGAGTTTTGCGTCTCCATCGGTTTCGTCGAGAAGGGCAAGCCGGTCGCCGGAGGCATTTACAACCCGGCCACGAATGAGAGTTTCCTGGGAGCGATCGACGCCGGAGTGCTTTACAACGGCAAGCCTGCCGCTCCCAGCCAGCGAACCAGTTTGGCCGGCGCCCTCGTCCTGGCCAGCCGCAGCGAGGTTAAACGCGGCGAGTGGAAGCAGTTCGAGAGCGCTTCGTTCAAAACTCAGGCCATGGGTTCCGTGGCGTACAAGCTGGCCCTAGTCGCAGCGGGGTTGGCAGACGTGACCTTCACGCTCGTACCAAAGCATGAGTGGGATGTGGTTGCCGGCGCCGCACTGGTCCTGAGTGGCGGAGGCTTCGTTACAACTTTGGAAAAGACCGATCTGACCGCAAACCGCCGCAACCCGCTCCTGTCAGGCCTGCTGGCCTGCGGTCCATTGCTGAAAGACGAACTGCTCGCCCTGGTGGAACCGCACATCGCCGCGGTCAAGCTCGTGGCAAAGCCGTAGCTGACTGTTGAAATGAAACCATCCCGCTAACGGCTGCGCTGTCAATCGCCTCGTCATCCTGACGATTCCCACGAACCCGTCAGTGAGTGTAACGTCGATTTCGCAACAGTTACAGCCTGCGATCTGCACGTCAAATCGTCTTGCGAGCATGTCAAGAGGATTGCTGTTCACGGGTAATGAAGTGTCGTTCTTTTTGGGAAGGAATTTCGCGAAGAACCAACTTAACGAATCCCGGTAAATCGAAATGAGGCGGCCTTTCTGTGACCACAATTTCCAAGTCGTAAGTCACTTTCCAGATTTTTAGGAACAAACCTCCCGTGACCTCCGGCCCGAGAAAAGTTGGTCTCTCAAAGGCTTGATCGACATGTTTCTGGTTTAGCTTTTCGCTCTTCATAAGGCCAAGCTCTTGCTGAAGGAGGGCCTCAAGGTTGCCAGCAGGTGAGCGATCTTGGTCGTAGAAAACTACTTCGCGATTCGGAAGTGGTCGAAGCGACAGCCTCGATTTGTCGGTATGCGCCGTATCCGGATTACTAGCGAACCATGTCCAATCGACATGGATTACAAAGTTCGAAACACGAGGTTCAAAGATCGTCCACTTCAAGCCCATTGCAAGCTGCTCCACGGTTCCACCGCCGGGATCGGGAGCGGGCACTTTGAAGGATCGGATTTCCGGTGCCACTGTGGACCAACTCCCCACCGTCATGGTTATGTTCTTTTTCGGTACGGGCTCATCCAATTCGTACAGGATAATTCCCTGCGCCGCTGCAAAGTCCTTAGCGCCTTGCTGGTATCCAGTCCGCGTGACGAAAATCCCGCGAGGCTGGTTGGGCAAATCATCGAGAACACATTTGAAGTGGAAAAGGTCGCCCTGCTTAACCGCGTTCCGCCAATCTTTGGCCTGAACAATCACTTCGTGTTCGATTCCACCCGTTTGAAACTTCCAATAAACATCAATCTGATGCGTTGATATTTTGCCCTGCAGGGTCTTGTTCTGTTCAACGGTTATAGTTGCGACTTCTTCTTGATCGTGAATGGCTTGAAAGATTCCCTGCACCAACTTTTCATAAGGAATGCCCGTGTTTTTCTTCTTCTTAGGCATTGTCGAGAGGCGGTTGCTTGGCCTTCTGGCCGCTCCCATAATACCCCGCGCTCGATTGCTTTGCTGCGACTCTTCCGTCATGAGCATTCACTCAGTCGGCTGTCGAAATCAGCTATCGCGCTCGTTGAGAATTGGCCGTTCCGGTTCTTTCCCCCTTCTTGAGCACGAAGCAGGCACACCTACACGCGAAGGAAGACTCTCAGCCTTCCCAAGTCATTATCGACCCTGTAAGTCCGTTGGTGACTGGAA
>Ga0209039_10001619_pt1 | contig 20589 bp, 16 predicted proteins | sample BogFormECP12_OM1_FD_188238 | JGI IMG/M metagenome (GOLD analysis project Ga0209039, IMG submission 188238) | Bog forest soil microbial communities from Calvert Island, British Columbia, Canada - ECP12_OM1 (SPAdes) (version 2) | ecosystem: Environmental > Aquatic > Freshwater > Wetlands > Bog ...
ACCTCGGCGTCGTCCTTCACCGCAGCAAACGCCTGCCGCAGCTCGTCCATGGTGACCATGTTCAGCGCATTGAGCACTTTGGGTCGGTCGATAGTGATGTACGCGATGTGGTTTTTCTTTTCGAGATGGAGGTTCTGAAAGTCAGTCATATTTGCCTTGAAGGGGCACGACTTCAGTCGTGCCGTGGAACTCAATTATGTTTGTCATCACGAACGGACTTCAGTCCGTGAGGGATCCGCTTTTGCTCTCTATCCCCGGCGAGGATGCGCCGGTGCGAGAAACCTGCCTTACACAAACTTCCCCGCCACCGGATTCTTCGGGTCGGTGTAATCATAAAATCCCTTGCCCGATTTGCGTCCGTACCAGCCAGCGAGCACCAGCCGTTTCAGCAGTGGAGGCGCGGCAAAGCGCCGCTCCTTGAACTCGTCGTACATCACGTGCGTGATGTAGTACGTGGTGTCGAGCCCGACAAAATCCAGCAGCGCGAAAGGCCCCATCGGGTGGCCGCAACCCAGCTTCATGGCCTCGTCGATGTCGGGGATCGAACCCACTCCTTCTTCATAGGCGCGGATGGCGTCGAGCAAATACGGCACCAGCAGCCGGTTCACGATGAATCCCGGCTTGTCGCTAGTGCGCACCGGAACCTTGCCCAGCTTCGCGCCGAACGCGACCGCGGCTTCGTAGACTTCGGGAGCGGTGGCGATGGTCTTCACCACCTCAACCAGCTTCATCATGGGGACGGGATTGAAAAAGTGCAGCCCGATAAAGCGCTCCGGGCGCTTGGTCGCCGTCATCATTTCGGTTATGCAGATGGACGAGGTATTGCTGGCAAAGATGCACTCTTTCTTAACGATCGAATCGAGTTGCGCGTAGGTTTTGCGCTTCTCTTCCAGGTTCTCGATGATGGCCTCGATCACGATGTCGCAGTCGGCAAGGTCCTGAATGTTGGTCGTGCCTTTCAGCCGCGCCTGCGCTTCGACCTTCTGCTCGGCGGTGATGCCGCCTTTGTCAACGCCGCGTTCCACCAGCCGCGCCAGCGACTTCTCGATTCCCGCGAAACCCTTGTCGAGAAATTTCTGCTCCTGCTCCAGCACCACCACGTCGCAACCCGCGGAGGATGCGACCTGCGCAATGCCCGAACCCATCAAACCACAACCTAAAACGCCAACCCTTTTGATCTCCATGAGGACCTCGAATTAGCTATTCGCATCGGTTGGAGCATCGCTTCAGCGGTGCATTCACAACTTGCCTTGGATCCTTGCTTTAGCCGCTGCGGTAATTACCTCAGTCGCTAAAGCGCAGCACTGAAGCGCGTCTCCGCAATGCACGCCTGAAGGCGTGCTCCACCCGCCGTTCCCTATCTCTGCAAGTTCTCCACGATCACAGCGATTCCCTGCCCCCCGCCGATGCACGCGGTCGAGAGCCCGTAGCGCGCCTTGCGCCGCCGCAATTCGTAAAGCAGCGTGATCAGCAGCCGCGTTCCCGTCGCGCCCAGCGGATGCCCCAGCGCAATCGCTCCGCCATTCACATTGGTCTTGCCGCGATCGAGTCCCAGTTGCTTCTCGACCCCGAGATACTGCGCCGCAAAGGCTTCATTCACCTCGACCAGGTCGATGTCTGACAATGTCAGACCAGCCTTCTTGAGCGCGATGCGGCTCGCCGGAACCGGCCCTGAGCCCATGATCTTCGGATCGACTCCCGCAATGCCCCAACTCACAATCCGTCCCAGCGGTTTGAGGTTGCGCTTCTCCGCATCCTCGAGCGCCATTACCACCACCGCCGCGCCGCCATCCACAATTCCGCTGGCATTGCCTGCCGTGACGGTGCCGTCTTTGCCAAACGACGTCTTCAGTTTGGCCAGGCTCTCCATCGTGGTCTCGGGACGCCGATGGTCGTCCTCGGTAAACATCTCGCCCGACGGCTCGCCCTTGCGATTGCGCAGCGCCACCGGCGTCAGCTCTTCCTGGATGCGCCCCGCCTTGTACGCCGCGTCAGCGCGCTTTTGCGACGACATCGCATACTCGTCCTGCATCTCGCGCGTGATGCCCTGCTGCTCGGCGTAAAGCTCGGCGGTACTGCCCATGTACAAGCCGCAATAGGTGTCGAACAACATGATCATCAGCGAGTCTTCCAGCTTGCCCTCGCCCAGCCCGACGCCCCAGCGCATGCCGCGAATGGCGTGCGGCGCCTGCGACATCGACTCCATCCCGCCGGCAAGCACGATCGACGACTCGCCCAACTGGATCATCTGCGCCGCCGTCACCACCGACTGCATTCCCGAGCCGCATAGACGATTCACCGTGATGGCTGGAACTTCAATGGGCACTCCCGCCTTCAGCGCCACATGACGCGCGCCATAAATGGAGTCGCTCGAGGTCTGCTGGGCGTTGCCCATGACGCAGTGGTCGATCTCGGCGGGCTCGACCCCGGAGCGCTGCAATGCTTCCTTGGCGGCAATCGCGCCCAGGTCCATGGCGGTGAAGTCGCGCAGCTTCCCGCAGTAGCGTCCCATGGGCGTGCGCGCCCCGTTGACAATTGCGATTTCAGGAAATGTGTTCGACATGGCTGGAAGGAGTGGCCCTGGTGATTGTCTGAGTAAACGGACAAGTTTACCAGCGTCCCGAGAGCGAGGCAAATGATCGATACGGGCGGGAGCGGATAAGAGCCCCTAGTCCGTAGGCTACATTTCATTTCGACGGCGCGTAGAAGTAGTAATCGGCGGTGTAGCCGCTTTTGACCTCGATGTTCTGCTTTGCGGTATTGCAGTCGGAGGCTGGTGGCGGCAGGCCGCCCTTGGTGCGAATTCGCTGGATGCTGGTGACGCGGCTGAGCACGCCATCCCCGGAATGCCCGGTGGCGGTCACCAACAGCCAGGGAATTGAATCCGAATCCGGCGAATCCACCTTGGCCACTGCCTTACCCGTAACTTCGCTGCCATCGTTGTCCTTCCACGTGGGTCCGGCGAAGTGCCGCCCGATCACCGCCCCTTGCTGGTCATGCAGCTCTGCTTCCGGAGCTTTCAAGCTCCAGGCGAGTTTGCCGTCCGTTCCTGGCTGACACACGTAGATCTGTGAGCCTGACGCGTGCACCTGCAGGACAACCTCCTCGCCGGCAGGAGCTTTGATCTTGTCGGGCACATCGGGGCGCGAAACGCCTCGTCCACTTGCCTGTGTAACGAAAGCAATCAGAACGGCGATTGGAAGCAATCGTGGTATCACGCGCAAAAGTTTAACACCATGGGAGGGGCCGTCGCGGTCGTTGGGAAGTGGCGCCCTGCGAACGCGTTCAAAGACATCCGAGTCTAGCCGGACAGAAGAGCTTGGACTGCCCCGCTGAAGCGGGGCGCCCGAGCCGTCTGCGCGGCGTGCCGGAAGCGCCGCTCGCTGCCGCAAACTCACGTATAATCAGCGCTCGTTGGTCTGGTCACACGGTTTACACGACACCCAGCGGAGTGCTCATGTTACGAGTTGTTCTGGTTATTTTGGTCATGATTCCTATGTACGCAATTTCACAAGATCCTTCGACATCGTCGCACGGCGATTCCTCCTCCTCACCCCAAGAAACTGGAAGCGGTGAAGTCAAGCCGCCAGTCGCCAAGAAGATCCACACGCAAAAGACGGCGAATGGCACGACGCTGGTTGACGATTACGCGTGGCTGCGCGAGCGCTCCAATCCGGACGTAAAAGCGCTGCTGGAAGCCGAAAACGCCTACGCGGAATATGTCATGAAGCCAACCGAGGCGCGGCAAAAGAAGCTCTACGACGAAATCGTGAGCCACATCAAAGAGAGCGACGACACGGTCCCGTTTCTCAAGGACGGCTACTACTACTACACGCGAACTGAAAAGGCGAAGCAATACTACCAGCTTTGCCGCAAGAAAGGTTCGCTGCAGGCCCCGGAGCAGATCATCCTCGACCTGAACCAGATGGGCGAGGGCCAGAAGTTCATGGCGGTGGGACAGTGGGCGGTCAGCGACGATGGCAACTTGCTGGCCTACACCACCGACAATGTGGGATTCCGGCAATACCATCTGCACGTGCGTGATCTGCGCACCATGCAGGACCTGCCCGATACAACCGAGCGCGTAGTTTCGCTGGCCTGGGCGGCCGATAATCAAACGCTGTTCTATACCGTCGAGGACGAAGTCCAGAAGCGCAGCTATCGTCTTTATAGGCACACGGTGGGCAGCGACGCCAATCAAGACCCCATCGTGTACGAGGAGAAAGACGAGCGCTTCGATGTCGATGTCAGTCGCACCCTGAGCAGACGGTACCTGCTGCTGCTTGCGGGGAGCCACATCTCGACCGATGTGCGCTTTTTGCCGGCCGATCAGCCCGATGGACAATGGAAGCTGATCGCTCCGCGCATCGACAACGTGGAGTACTACGTCGATCATCGCGGTGACACCTTCTATATCCGCACCAACGACACGTCGCAGACGTTCCGCCTGGTGACGGCGCCTGTCGCCAATCCGGGCAAAGAGAATTGGAAGGAACTGGTGGCCAGCCGGCCGGATGTTCCCCTGGAAGACGTCGATGTGTTCCAGAATTTCTACGCGCTGACAGAGCGCGTAGCCGGGCTGCCGGTGTTCCGTGTGGTGCAGTTCAGCGATGGATCGTCCGCGTCGATTCAATTCCCCGAACCCGCGTATTTCGCGACGTCGGCCAACAACGCCGAGTTCAACGCCACGAACTTCCGGTACAACTACCAGTCGCTGGTCACGCCTCCTTCGGTGTTCGACTACAACGTCAACACCAAGCAATCCACGTTGCTGAAGCAGAACGAAGTGCCGGGCGGATTCGACCGCAACAACTACGTTTCCGAGCGCGTCTTCGCGACGGCGAGCGACGGCACGAAGATCCCGATTTCGCTGTTCTACCGCAAGGACCTGAAGAACAAGGCCCAGGCGCCTCTTTATTTGTACGGATATGGTTCGTATGGCTATTCGCTATCGGTTACTTTCAGCGCGTCGCGACTGCCGCTGGTCGATCGCGGCCTCATCGTGGCGCTGGCGCACATCCGCGGCGGGGGCGAGATGGGTAAGCCGTGGCACGACACCGGCAAAATGATGAACAAGAAAAACACGTTCACCGACTTCATCACCAGCGCGGAATACCTGACGAGTCATGGCTATGGCTCGAAGGCCAGGATCGGCATCGAAGGGGGCAGTGCCGGCGGCCTGCTGATGGGCGCCGTCACCAACCTGCGTCCTGACCTGTTCCGCGCGGTGTTGTGCGAAGTTCCCTTTGTTGACGTGATGAACACCATGCTGGACGCTTCGCTGCCCCTGACGGTTCCGGAATACGAAGAATGGGGCAACCCCAACACTGAACCCGCGTTTGACTACATGCTGTCGTACTCGCCGTACGACAACCTGGCCCGCAAGGACTATCCGGCGATGATGGTCCGCACCTCGTTCGACGACAGCCAGGTGATGTACTGGGAGCCGGCAAAATATGTTGCGAAGTTGCGCACCTTAAAGACTGACCAGAACCCGCTGATCTTCTACACCAACATGCACGGCGGACACGGGGGAGCGAGCGGCCGCTACGACCGCATCCACGAGGTGGCGTTTAATTGGGCGTTTCTGCTGACGCAGTTGGGCGTGCCGGAGCCGGGCGAGGCGCCCAAACCGTAGCGGCGAATTCAACGTTGGGTGGTCGCCGACGAAATCCACAACAGCAGCTACAATCAGGTGTTCCCGGAGGATGATGATGGCAGTTGGCGTTGTGCGCACTCTTCTCGCATTCGCTTTGATTTGTTCCGCGCTGGGTGCTTTTGCCCAGGACAGCCCGTTTGGGCAGAACGGCCCCGCTCCCACCGGCAAGCAGCAGGCAGCTCCACCCGCGCAACCGACGCACGTACCCGATATGGTGTGCTTTGGCAACAATCCGCGGTGGAGCTTTCAGTTCGGCGACACGGCGGCCCGCACCCTGGGCATCAGCGAAGGAGACAAGTACTGGATCGGCAAGTTCATGTACGTCGATGGGCAATGGTCGTGGCACGGCAGCGCGGCGGCCGGCAGCGGCGGTGGCCTGACGGCGACCATCACAAAGGGCAAGTGCATTGACAAGACCCAGGCCGACACTAAGGAGTTTCCTTACCAGGGGCAGGTCTATCTTCCGGAAGGCGACATCGTGAACGGCTGCTGCCGCAAGCTCAAGCCGGGCGAGGCGCCAGTTGGCCCACACGGGTATATCCCGTCGACTCCGCCGCCACAGTAGGCGGCGAAGTCCCACAATGTAAGAGGTTCGCGTCGGAATCCCGCGATTTCGTTGCCATTTCGTTAGTCCAACAAGTCATCTACTGATATGGTGTTATGTGAAAAATTCATGAACCTGGATGGTCAAACCTGAGATGAATAAGCCGCGATTTACTAGCATCGCCCTTTTCGTGTCCGTTTCAATTCTCGTCTCGATCGCTCCCACCTCCGCACATGCTCAGCCCCCGAATCAAGCAGAGAGCCAGAAACACCACTTTCCATGGATGGACAGAAGCCTATCGCCCGACGAGCGCGCGGACATGGTGCTGAGCCGCCTGACGCTGGACGAAAAGATGGACCTGGTTCACGGCAACAGCATGCCGGGCTGGGGCGAACCCTGGCCGAATTACTATCTCGGTAATGGTGGCGCAGGGTTTGTGCTGGGAGTTCCGCGACTGGGCATCCCGATCATCCAGATGAGCGATGCCGCCTACGGAGTGCGGAGCAGCGCCGAGAACGGCCGCTACTCGACGGCCCTCCCGTCGAACCTGGCCTCGGCCGCGAGCTGGGACCACGAGGCAGCCTGCGAATACGGCGCGCTGATTGGGCGCGAGTTGCGCGCACAAGGCTACAACATGACACTCGGCGGTGGCGTCAACGTTACCCGCGAGCCGCGCAATGGCAGGACGTTTGAATACCTCGGTGAAGATCCCATACTGGCGGGAAAGCTAGTCGGCAATCGCATTCGATGCGAGCAGGCACAGCACGTGATCGGCGACATCAAGCATTACGCCGTTAACGATCAGGAGAGCGGCCGCAATGAAGTGAACGTGATCATTGACAAGAGAGCGATGCACGAAACCGACCTGTTGGCCTTCCAGATCGGCATCGCCATAGGACAACCAGCGGCGGTGATGTGCTCCTACAATGCCATCAACGGGGATTTCGCTTGTGAAAACAAATATCTGTTGACCGACGTCCTCAAAGGGAACTGGAAGTATCCCGGCTTCGTGCTCTCCGACTGGGGTGGCACGCACAGCACGGTGAAAGCGTCGCACGCCGGACTCGACAATGAAGAGCCGCTCGACGACTACTTCGGCGCGAAACTCAAGCAGGCAGTGGCGGCGGGCGAGGTCTCGATGGCTGAACTCGATGACCATGTGCGCCGCATCCTGCGTTCCGAATTCGCCAGCGGAATTGTGGATTATCCCACGGAAAAGAGTGTTGTGGATGTGGAAGGTGGATTCGAAATCGCGCGCACTCTTGCAGAGCAAAGTTCAGTTTTGCTGAGGAACGAGAAGAGCGTGTTGCCGCTCGATCCCCAGGTGCGCAGCATCGCGATCATCGGATTCAATGCCAATATCGGCATGATCTCCGGCGGCGGCTCGGCTCAGGTGGATCCCCCGGGAGGAAGACAACCCAAGTGGTTGAAGCAAGTGTGGTTTCCGACGTCGCCGTTGAAAGCGGTGAAGGCAAAGGTCCCATCGGCTGACGTGAAGTTTGATTCTGGAGAGAACCTGGCCTCGGCTGCAGCGCTCGCTAAGTCCTCGGATGTTGCCATCGTGTTCGCGCATCAGTGGACCAGCGAAGGCATGGACCTGCCCGACCTCTCCCTGCCTGACAACCAGGATGCGCTGATTGCACAAGTGGCGTTGGCGAATCCGCGGACCATCGTGGTGCTCGAAACCGGTACCGCCGTAACCATGCCATGGATCGACAAAGTGAGCGGCGTGCTGGAAGTGTGGTACGCCGGCAGCAAGGGCGCCGATGCCGTGGCGAACATCCTGTTTGGCGACGTGAACCCGAGCGCCAAGTTGCCCTTGACTTTCCCGCTCAGCGTGGCAGACCTTCCTCACACCCAGGTCGTGCAGCCGCCGCCCAACGCGAAGCCGATCGAAGCCGGCTTCCATACCGTTCTGACCAAGCCAACGTTTGATGTTCACTATGACGAGGGATTGAAGGTCGGCTACAAATGGTACGACGCGGAGAAGAAGCCGGTACTATTTCCCTTCGGCTACGGACTCTCTTACACCACCTACACTTACTCAGACCTGAAGGTCACTCCCGGCAAAGACACGACCGTGACGTTCACCGTAAAGAACACGGGCAGCCGCGCGGGTTCGGAGATTGCCCAAGTCTATGCTGCTTTTCCCGCCGAGGCCGGCGAGCCGCCGAAGCGCCTCGTGGGCTGGAGCAAGGTGCAGTTGAATCCGGGCGAGAGCAAGCAGGTTACGGTGCCCGTGCCACCGCTTTGCCTGTCGATTTACGACGTGGCTTCAAGTAGCTGGAAATTGCTGCCCGGCAGTTACACGTTCATGGCCGGGGGATCGTCGCAAGACCTTCCCCTGACGCACAAGGTCAACCTCAAATAGTCGAGCGGCCTCGATCAAGAAGTACGAAGCCCAGTCCGCCGCAATGGACTGCGTTTCTCGAAATTAACGGACGATTATCTGCCCTCGCGAACAGCTTGGGCCGAAGTGCCCGGAATCTAACTGCCAAGTGCGACCACTTCTACGGATACGCATCGGACCTCTAAATCATCCTTCCGCATTTCGAAGACAATCCGGCGAGGTATGATCTCGAGAGGTCACCCTGATCATAGAAAGATGAGTGAGAACGGCCAGACGCCAAGAGGAAGTTGGTGGAGAACTCCGCTGTTATATCTGCAGGCCAGGCTGCAGCAGCGTGAAGACCAGGTATTTCTGGTGCTGGCGCTGGTGATCGGTGCGTTGACTGGGATGGCGGTCGTCGCTTTCATCTTGCTGACAGAACGAGCGGGAATGCGGCTCTATCCAGTGGGAGGTGCGCGGTGGCGACGTCTGCTGCTCCCGGTCGCGGGCTCGCTAGGCATCGGCTACCTTCTGTACCGCTATTTCCCCGACGCACGAGGCAGTGGGGTGCCGCAAACCAAGGCGGCTTTATTTGCCCGCGGTGGCCGCATCACTATGCGTACCGTAATTGGAAAGTTCTTCTGCACCTCGGCTACGCTCGCCAGTGGAATTCCGCTGGGGCGGGAGGGACCGTCGGTTCAGGTCGGCGCAGGGATTGCGTCGGTGCTCGGACGCCGTCTGGGATTGAGTCCCGAAAAGGTGAAGCAGCTCTTGCCGGTGGGCGCGGCGGCGGCCATAGCGGCCGCGTTTAATACGCCCCTGGCGGCGGTTCTGTTCTCGTTGGAAGAGATTATGGGCGACCTCCACGCGCCGGTCTTGGGCTCGGTGGTGTTGGCCTCGGCGACTTCCTGGATGGTGCTTCGGCTCCTCCTGGGGAACAATCCGCTGTTCAAAGTTCCGCAATATCAATTGGTCCATCCATTGGAGTTTGCTGTCTACGCTGTTCTTGGCGTGGCCGGCGGCCTGGTTTCCGTGGCCTTCACCAAACTTCTGCTGGGCATACGGGAGCGATTTCTGCGCCTCCCGCAAAACACGGTCTGGTTCCAACCTGTCGCGGGTGGTTTGTTAGTGGGTCTGATTGGGCTGTTTGTGCCGCAGGTACTGGGAGTAGGTTATGGGTACGTCGGCGACGTCCTGAATGGACGGATGGCGCTGAACCTGATCGTACTTTTGCTGGTTCTGAAGCTTTTGGCCGTGACTACAAGTTATGCTTCGGGCAATGCCGGAGGCATTTTCGGCCCTGCACTCTTCATCGGCGCAATGCTGGGGGGTACAGTGGGAAGCGTAGCGCATCGTTTGTTGCCCGCGTATACCGCGACGGCGGGTGCCTATGCGCTGGTCGGGATGGGCGCCGTCTTCGCGGGCATCGTGCGCGCTCCTATGACCTCGGTCTTGATGATCTTTGAAATGACGCAGGACTACGCGGTCATCGTCCCGTTGATGATTGCGAACCTGGTGAGCCTTTTTGTTTCTTCACGACTGCAGCCGGATCCCATTTACGAGGCCCTGGCAGTACAGGATGGGATACACCTGCCTTCGGCAGGGACCCGACAACGGCAGGGTAAGCGCCAGATAATCCGAGTCATGCGTGCTCCGACCGAGTCACTGCCGAGCGAGCTTACAGTTCGGGAAGCCTTGGAACGCGTCCATTCAAGTGAATTCCAAACGTGGCTGGTGACTGACCGACGAGGTTTGGTTGGCGTTATCAACCTCTCGACGCTCGAACTGGAGATGGCGGAAGGTGCAGGCAAGCAACTCGGTGAACTCGTGGGTGGGCCTGTCTTTCCACACGTCCACCCCGACCAGGGGCTTGATTTAGCGCTTGAGCGCATGGGCGCAAACCAACTCCAGATTCTACCGGTGGTGAGCCGTGCTGATGTGCATAAGGTGGAAGGTATCGTGACCCTGCGAGACGTCTTGGAATCCTACGGCGTCAGCCAACCTGATCGGAGTTAGGACCTGACGGCGGATTCTTCGCGAGCCACCTGTAGAATCCGAAAGTGCTTTACTTGCTTCCCGGCTTGGGGGGAAAGTTCTTGAACAGCTTGTTGACTGCGTTGTTGAGGTTTTTGATGTTCTTGTCAGAGTTATCGGAGATGGAATTCGTCGCCGAGCCCCGCCACAGTAACTGGCGACCATTGGCATCGGCAATCTCGACGATTAAGGTGCCTTCTTTGGTTGTATAGGTCTGATAGGTCGTCGTGGTAGGCCCGCCCCAGCCGTACCCCCATCCCCAGGCCGGTCCCATGTTGTAACCGGTACCCACTACCTGCTGGTCTTTTTTGACGCTGTTGCTATAGACCACCCACAGTTGAGGGTTCGATTGCACGAGTTGAAATCCCTTGGCTTGGAGTTGCTGATTGACAGCGTCAATGATGCGCTGGTCCCAAAGCCCCTTGGCTGGATGTGTGCTTGGTTGCCAGGCGTAGGTGTGAAACTTGGAGAAATCCGTGCCGCGGTCCCAATCAACATTAACTTTCTGCGCAAACCCGCTGGCGGAGACCAGCACGGCAAACACGAAAATTGAGAAGATGCGTGTCTTCATTGGCGATGGCTCCCTTTGCGAACGGGTACAACCTTTCAATTGGCGCGACAGGAATCCGCCGACGCTTGCTGCAATCGTACCATCGGTCCGCAGGCCACGTGCAGCGGCGGCCGGAGGACAAGGATTGCCGACTCCCACCACCGCAGAGCTAGTCATCCTCCCCACGTTTGGGCGAGTTGGATTGGCACTCGTCGCAGTTGACCGCGTGCTGTAAGATTACGGCGAGTTGCGCGCCACGGAAAGCGGGTGCTGGGCATGTCCCTGGCTCTGGAATCGCGTCATTGCGGATCGGTCTATATCGTTCGATGTGTGGGCCGTATTGTCACCGGACAAGAGTCTGCGCTCCTGGAAGAGGCCCTCAAGCGAGGTTTGCGTGAGTTCACCCGCCTGGTGCTGAACGTGGGCGGGGTGAATTACGTGGACAGTTCCGGCATGGGGCTGATAGTGCGGTTTTTGTGGCATACGCGCACTCGCGGCGGTGACCTCCGCCTGGCGGGTCCCACCCCATTCGTCACCAAATTGCTGGAGATGACCAAGCTCTCCGCAGTGTTTCGCATTTATCCCGACGAAGAAGCCGCCATTGTTTCGTTCCTCAAGGAAGGCGCGATGACTCCCGCCGAAGAAGTCAATACGGGACCGCGCGTGCTGTTTCTCGATCCCTCGCCCGACACGTGTGCCTTCGTCCGTGCGCTACTGACGCGACATGGGTACCGCGTGCTCTCCACCGGACTGATGGGCGACGCCAAAATTCTGCTGAGCGCGTCAACTGTGGACGTCATCGTCCTCGGCCCAGACTGCGGTTCGCTGTCATCGCCGTCCACGGTGAACATACTGCACCAACTCGCTCCCTCGGCGAAGACCGTCGTGCTGGAGCGAGAATTCAAGAGCCGCGCCGCCGACGAAGCTGGAATTGCCCTGCTAGAACGAATTCAGCCCAGTCCCACCGCTTAGGGCTCGCCACTGTCACCGCATTCGGACTTGCGGCGGTGTTAGCATTTCCCCGCATGTTCTCCATCGGCGAACCGGCATTCCATCTGGCCAGCGCTCTGGCTATCGGCCTCCTGATTGGCGCCGAACGCGAACGGCGCAAGGGAGAAGGTCCGCAGCGTTCTGCTGCGGGGATCCGCACGTTCGCGCTAGCATCACTGCTGGGCGGCGTGAGCGTCGTTCTGGGTGGCAACCTGCTGCTGGCAGTGACGACGGCGGTCATCGCCGTTTTCTCCGCAGTCGCCTACTTGCGGACCCACGAGCAGGATCCCGGATTGACCTCCGAAACCGCACTGGTGCTCACCGTACTTCTCGGTGGACTGGCGCAAACGGAGACTGCGACGGCCTCAGCCATCGCGGTGATGGTGACAGTACTGCTGGCCGCGCGTCTCAGGCTGCACCACTTTGTCTCCGACGTCATCAGCGAAGCCGAGTTGACCGACGCGCTGATCTTCGCAGCCGCGACCCTGGTGGTATTGCCGCTGATGCCGGACCGCTATCTTGGGCCGTTCGACGCCATCAACCCGCGGATCATCTGGAAAATCGTGATCCTGATGATGTCGATCAGCGCCGGGGGCTACACTGCGGTGCGTCTGGTGGGCCCGCGTTTCGGATTGCCGATTGCGGGTCTCGCGTCGGGATTCATCTCGAGCACGGCGACCATCGGAGCGATGGGAGGGCGCGCACTCCAAGAGCCAGCGCTGGCGAGGCCTGCTGTCGCGGGAGCGGTACTGTCCACCGTGGCGACCATCCTACAGATGGCTGCCGTACTGGCGGCCACCAGTCGGTCGACACTTTACCAGATGCGCTTTTCGCTGATCGCAGCAGGAGTGGCAGCTCTGGCTTACGGCGCTGTGCTGACGATCATGAGTGTGCGCCAGGAGGCTCCGCCGGCGGCGCAAAAAGGAAGGGCCTTCAGTCTGAGGAGCGCAATCTTTTTTGCGGGAATCATCGCAGCCATGTTGCTTTTGTCCGCCGCCCTCAACGCTTGGCTGGGCAAGGCAGGAGTTTTGGCGGCGGCGGCGGTTGCGGGTTTCGCCGATACGCACTCAGCTGCGGTATCGGTGGCATCTCTTGTGGCCGCCGGAAAGCTTACGGCCCAGGAAGCTATAGTGCCGATCCTGGCCGGTCTCACCACTAACACCGTCAGCAAGATTGCCGTAGCTATTTCTAGCGGAGGCCGCCGCTATGCCATGCAAATCATTCCCGGACTGGTCATCGTGATCGGAGCGGCGTGGGCGGCGGCGTTCTTCTCATAGGGAACTAATCATCACGGCATCGGGGTCAATGCGGAGCAAGGTGGCGTCGCGTCAATCACCGCCGTCACAAACCGAGAACTTGCTGCGCCCGCATTTTTAGCGGCTTCGCAGCACTCCGCTGGTGCTAGAATTTTCTGTCATGGCATTCCCCATTGATCGTCCTCGCCGCCTGCGCCGCAATGAAGCGATGCGCTCTTTCGTCCGCGAAACACGTCTCAGCCCCGAAGGCTTTGTATATCCGCTGTTTGTCTGTCCGGGAGAAGGCGTGCGCAAAGAAGTGCGCTCCATGCCGGGCGTGTTCAACCTCTCCGTCGACGAAGCAGTGAAGGAGTGCGCCGAGGCGAAGGCGCTGGGCATTCCCAGCGTGATCCTGTTCGGGCTGCCTGAAGCCAAGGACGAGATCGCGACCGGCGCATGGGCTGACGACGGCATCGTGCAGCAAGCGGCGCGCGCCATCAAGCGCGAGGTGCCGGGCCTGCTGTTGATGGGCGACGTATGTTTGTGCGAGTACATGTCCCACGGCCACTGCGGCATTGTGGAAACGGATGCTGTACGGCGGGAGGTTTCTGCCACCCTGCGGGAACTGGAATCTCAGGGCAGGAAAGCCGTGGCAGTTAAAGTCGCGTCACCGGCATCTGCCGTAACAGCATCGATGGCGGCCGAGAACTACGAAATCCTCAACGACGCCTCGCTGGAGTTGCTGGCGAAGACCGCGGTCTCGCAGGCCAAGGCAGGCATGGACATCATCGCACCTTCCGACATGATGGACGGCCGGGTGGATGCAATCCGCACGGCGCTTGACGGCGCGGGGTACGAGAACATTCCGATCCTGTCGTATGCCGCCAAGTTCGCCAGCGGCTTTTACGGGCCTTTCCGCGAAGCTGCGGACTCGGCTCCGCATTTCGGCGACCGGCGCTCCTACCAGATGGACCCGGCGAATCTGCGCGAAGCGATGCGCGAAATTGAACTTGATCTCGAAGAAGGCGCTGACATGATCATGGTCAAGCCGGCAATGCCCTACCTCGACGTGATTCGCGAAGCGCGCGAGCGTTTCGACGTTCCCCTGGCCGCCTACCAGGTCAGCGGCGAATACGCGATGATCAAGGCCGCCGCAATCAATGGCTGGATCGACTACGAACGGGTGATGCTGGAATCGCTGACTTGCATCCAGCGTGCCGGGGCCTCGATCGTGCTGACCTATTATGCGAAGGAAGCAGCGCGGTTGCTGTAGCGGGAGCGCAGAACGAGGGCGTCCCCGCCGCGAGTCTCGTCACTGACCCCATCCTACCCGTAGGAACTTTTCTTCCCATGAAGTGCAAAGTTTTGCATCTCCAACGGTCGCGAGGGAGTCTTGGACCTTTGAATCTGCGGAGTGGCAGTTATCCCTTTGTGGTAGTTGGAATGCAGCTATTATTGTGGTAACTTTTGTTGGCTTGTGCCGCTTTGTCCCAACCGCACGAAGACTGGGGTTGTTCCCAGGAAGAGGTTTCGCGATGAAAAAGCTAGTTGCAGCGCTCATGCTCATGATACTTCAGGCGGGGGCGTCCGTCGTCACGTCCGTCCCAGGTGGGACAGTCATTCCCATGCCTGCGGCGAACTACTTCGGTCCCGGACCGCAAACGTTTGGCCCTGGGATCACTTGGAGTTCGACCAACGCCTTCGACGGAGGCGGATCCGTTTTCGGCTTCACGCCTGGGGCATGTCCCTCCAGCTGCTACACATTCTTAGGAAATGGAAGTTGGGTTGGGGGATTGGCACCCATGGCGGGCTTGAACAATTCCACCGACCTCTACGGCGACACTGATACCATGACGTTTGCGTTTGCAACGCCGGTTGGCGCGGTTGGCGGATTCTTGAATTACGTGCCCGGCAGCACCTACTCGACCACCATCGCGGTGTGGGATTCGAAGGGGATTCTGATCGAGAACTCCAACCTGAGTTTCTTGACGAGTGGCGGCGACGACACGGGCGCCTTCTACGGATTCCAGGAAACCACCGCGAATATCAGCTACTTCACCTTAACCGATAACTACATCGGAATCACGAACCTCACGACCGGCCCGCCCAGTGCGGTGCCTGAACCCAGTTCGCTGCTGCTGATCGGCACTGGTCTGTTGGGTGTGATTGGATCTAGCCGTCGGCGTCTTGGGCTCTAATTCTCAGCGTGTATCGTACGATCCAAGGCAGACAGTCACAACGTCTGCCTTTATTGTTGGCGTGGCTGGGGACACCGATCACCGAGTGCCAAAGGATCTTCCTTGCCGCCGAACACCCTTGCATTCGGGGCCCGATGGTTAGCGGATGACGAATGTAACGAAACTCTGCAACTTGGGACATTTTTCATACCGTACCGCCTCTGCAGCAGGAAGGTTCAGGCATCCCGCAACTCAATGATCGCCCACTGTTTCCGCGCACACCCGAGGAGGCTCGGTTCCGACCGGGGATTTCATGCGCAGGATCCAGTGAGGCGAAGACTACGCGCCTGTTTTACTAGGCTGGCTTGTAACCGTTGAGTTGGCGGACAACGAAAGCTGCTGCTCCATCGAGTCGAAATTCGCGGCTTCATCACTCGTCAGGTAGCGATGAGCGGTATTACGCACCGCAATGCCGAAAACGCCGTTACCGTCAGGAACTCGCTCGCAGCGCAACACCATGCCAAAAAACCGCACGCGCAGAGGTTGCGGAGCCTTTGTCAGGTCGGGCGGGAACGTCAGCACATACTCGATGGGAGCGTTGAGCAGGATGGGCCGATTGGTGACGAAAAAGGCGCCGGCGGCGCTCACGTCAGAGGTCTCGCTGACCGTCCAGGGATCGCCTAGCTTGCGCAAGAACACGGGAAAATGCATGTCGAAACGCGGGTTCTTGCGGCGTTCACCTGGGTAAAACGATAAGCCTAAGGTCAGTCCGTCGGGGAGAGAATTCGACTGCATGCTCAGTTTACCCGCACGTGGGTTGCCATCTTAATGGTTGAAGCCCGGCACTCAAGACGGTCAAAAGTGATTGCAGCCAAACAGCTTGGAGCTGGCAGCCTGGTAGGAAAGCTATCGCTTGGCGGAAGAAGCGACCGTACGGAGTGCAAGCCGTTGCGCAAATGAAGAACAAAATTTCCTACCCCGCATGCCGGGGACGGATATCGTACTGGCGGATCTTGTACAGGAGAGCCTTATAGCTGATGTTCAGCATGCTGGCGGCGTGCTTGCGGTTCCAGCCATTCTCCTCCAGCGCGTTGGCGATGGCTTCCATCTCGGCGTCGTTCTTCAGGGTCTTGACCATCTGCTTGAGGTCGGGGTTCTGGGGCTCGACGCGAGCCACGTCTGCGGGGCTCCGTTTCTGGGTCGTGCCACGCTCGAGTTCGGCGATCGCCGCGTTTTCGTCACCCAGCACGAGGTAACGTTTAACAAAATTCTCTAGTTCACGGATGTTGCCCGGCCAGGAGTAATTCTCGCAAGCCTCCACCAATCGCGGAGAGACGGCCAAGAGGGGGCAAGCATAGCGCTCGGCTACCTGGATCATGAAGTGCCGCAGCATGATCGAAATTTCTTCTCTGCGCTGACGCAGCGACGGCATGCTGAGCACAAAACTGCTGAGCCGGTAGTAGAGGTCCTCGCGAAAGGTCTTCTTGGCGATAGATTCCGTCATGTTGATGTTGGTTGCGGCAAGCACACGGACATCGACCTTCACGGGGTGCCGGCCACCCAGGCGCGAAAATTGCCCGTCCTGCAATACCTGGAGAAGCTTGGCTTGGAGAGCGGGCGACATCTCACCAATCTCGTCGAGCAGGATCGTGCCCTTGTTGCACAGCTCGAATTTGCCCGGCTTGGCTTTCACCGCACCGGTGAATGCGCCAGGTTCATAGCCGAACAGCTCGCTTTCCAGCAATTCGCTGGGCATGGCTGCGCAATTCACTTTGAGGAAGGTGCGATGGGCGCGGTCGGAATACTTGTGGATCAACTGCGCCAGCACTTCCTTTCCGGTACCACTCTCTCCCAACAGCAACACCGGAAAGTCGAAGCGAGCCACCTGCATTGCCTGGGCGCGAATCAGTCGCATCTGCTCGGTCGCGGCAAAAAAATAGACACCCTGCACCACTTCGATGGCTTCGCCAGCCCCGGGCACCGTGGGACCGGGATGCTCCATACAGAAGCGCAACACATCGTCCATTTCTTCCTTCTGCACCGGCTTCGACAGATAATCGTGTGCACCGAGCCGCATGGCCATGGCGACCTTGCGGGTGTCACGCACGCACGAAAGCATTATGACCTTGGTGGCCGGACGGGATTCGCGAATGCGCTTGAGCGTCTCGAGTCCGTCGGGCCCCGGCATCACCATGTCGAGCAAGACTACATCCGGTCGATCGCGCTGGACTTTCTCCAGAGCTTCCTCGCCATTGGCGGCGGTTGTGACCTTGTAGGAGTCGAGTTCGAGCACTGTCTGCAGGTAGCGGCGCATGCCGGGCTCGTCGTCGACAATCAGAATATGGCCAGCGCTCATTGCTCTCCCGCAACCCGCTTGCTTTTGGCTCGCGGATTCAGTAGGCACAAAAACGAGAATTTGCTGCCGCTTCCAGGCTCGCTTTCCACCCAAATCTTTCCGCCGGCAGCCTGCACCAGGCGGCGGGCGATGGCAAGTCCCAGCCCGTGACCTTCGGCCCGGGCTCCCTGGGTGCTGAGGCGGAAATACTCTTCAAAAATCTCCTGCTGGAACTCGGGCGCTATGCCGGGGCCGGTATCGGCCACCGAGATGCGGCAACAGTTGGGATTGGCGACGAGGCGCCGCCGGCGCTCCACCAGCGGCTTGCGCTTGATGGTACGACGCTCCCAGAAGTACGGCTCAATATGCAACCATACCGTGCCGGAACTGGGGGTGTACTTCATAGCGTTGTCGAGCAGATTCGAAACGATGTGTTGCACCTTGTACCAATCAAAAGCAAAGGCGGCCAGCTTTTCGTCGGGAAAAAAATAAAACGCGATTGCCTTGTCCTGAAAGCGCTGCACCCAGAATTCGGCGATCTCGCGCAGGCAGGCATTGATGTCGGCGACTTCATACTGCATCTCGTAGCGGTCGACTTTGAGCGTAGCGTACGTGAGGACGTTCTGGATGAAGTTGGTCAGACGTACGCCATTGTCCTGCATTTCGCTGAGGACCTCGAGTTGTTGCGGTGTCAGCGGTCCTAGCTTCTGCGTTAACAACAAATGCAGGTACCCACCCATAATCGCCAGAGGGGTTTTCAACTCGTGCGCCGCAGCAGCGAGCGCGTCCCGACAGGCTGCGCAGTGGTTTTCCTCGCTCAGTAGCTCAATCGCCTGCTTCGCAGACTCAGGTTTCGCGGAATGCATTGGAATGGGCTCCATCTCCATCTCTTCGTATGGAACCATCTACGTCCAGCGTCCGAGACAGACCAATCCGGGTTTGTTGTCCACAGGCATACTTTCGACAAAATAAGCCTACAGTTTAGAGCAACTTACGCACCGGGGGATCAGGAGCTGGTGTGCCCTTCACTGCACACCTTGGGGGAGACTTCATCATAGCGCACCCAGCGCAATTGTCAATTTAAAATTGCTGGTCGCGCGCAAATTTACGCAACTTTGTTATCATAATGTGAAAATTTATGCAGTTATGGGACGGAAAGTTGTTTCTTACGTATCGCAAATCATTGCAACTTTTGTTCGTACCATTTTGGGCCAACTCCGAGAAACTACGAGTAACCTGCTGTGTTTTTATTGATTTTTGATTTCAACAGTTTGGCTGTTCATGTGCAGCTATGTGACTAGGAGAGTGAAAGTGCGCCGTCCAGTGGCTGTCGCGGAACGCCGTGACTGGGATCGTTTGCCCATTTCGATCCCTTTCTTCGTGCGCGGCAGGAAATTTACTGGCGAAGAGTTCTTGGAATTTGCTACGGCCCTGAATCTGTCGGCCGGTGGAGTCCTACTCGCCACCCGGCGATATCTGGATCCCGGTACCCAGATTTCCCTCGAAGTGCCTGTCGCGTTGGTCAACAAGGCCCAGTTGCCGCGTTCAGTTTCGCTGCTACACGCGACGGTTCTGCGCTGTACTCCGGATCGACAGTATTTTCTGCTCGGTCTGCAATTCGAAGAACCGCTTATCGGAGCATCTTCCGAGCCGGAAAACAATGCACCTTAAATTTTCGGCGAATTTGTGAGAAAGTCACTTCCTCTAAGTGAAAACTTTTGCACTTTTTGAGCAGATGGTCTCCCCCATTGCGCTTCTTCTCCGTCCCAACAGACCTGAATTGTGATAGATTAACTTGATAAACATGAGCAGCTTAGGAGAATATTGCGCATGAATTTGCGATGTGTCGACGTGTGGCCAGCTAAATGCAAATCATTGTCACTTAGTAACCAATATTGATGAATGGAATACCGAGGACCAAATCATGCCGTCATTAGCCAGCGGAGGTTTTGAGGGGGCGGCTCCAGCGCCACAGATGCCCCCGGAATCGGTAATCTTTGGGCAAACTGCTGCCATGAGAGAGGTGCGCCAGAAGCTGGAGCGCGTCGCAGGAGCAAACCTCTCGATCCTGATTACAGGGGAGAGCGGCACGGGAAAAGACATCATTGCTCGACTGCTTCACCTGTATTCTCCCTGGTCGAATGGGCCGTTCGTAAAGGTCAATTGTCCGGCAATTCCTGGATCGTTGCTGGAGAGCGAGTTGTTTGGCTACGAGCGAGGAGCGTTCACGGGAGCGTTTGGGACCAAACCCGGACGCGTGGAGATGGCACACCGAGGCACGCTTTTCCTGGATGAGATCTCGGAACTGGATCCGACGCTGCAAGCCAAGCTGCTCCAACTGTTGCAGGATGGACAGTTCAGCCGCATCGGATCGCAGGAAGACACGAAAGTCGAAGTGCGGGTGGTGAGTGCCACTAATCGGGAACTGCATCAGGAAATCGATGTGGGCAACTTCCGACACGACCTGTTCTACCGCATTGCAGCCATGACGATCCACCTACCCGCGCTGCGGGAGCGGGCAGTTGATATACCGATAATATGTGAATACCTTTTGCAGTATTACAATGATAAACTTAATGGCCGCGCTCCGGCGCTTCGCCCCGCGCTGCTGGCGAAGATGCAGCGGTACTCCTGGCCGGGGAATGTTCGACAACTGGAGAACCTGATCAAGCGTTATGTGGTGATGGGGACCGATGACGTGATCGTGAGCGAATTGCTGCAAACTAATGATCGCGA
>Ga0209039_10001620_pt1 | contig 20576 bp, 12 predicted proteins | sample BogFormECP12_OM1_FD_188238 | JGI IMG/M metagenome (GOLD analysis project Ga0209039, IMG submission 188238) | Bog forest soil microbial communities from Calvert Island, British Columbia, Canada - ECP12_OM1 (SPAdes) (version 2) | ecosystem: Environmental > Aquatic > Freshwater > Wetlands > Bog ...
CTAGCGCCTATGCCACGTGCCTCCCTCCTGAACCATGAGGGGAGTTAGCGGGCGCGGGAATTCCGCGTTACCAAATCCTGCCGGTAGGATTTGGAAAGAAAAGTCGGGCATGATTTCCCTATCTTAGGCAAATCCGTGGATATCTCCCGCGACCCTGGAAGTCAACGTGCTAGGCTACAATTGGAAAACCGTATGGGGTGGAATGGCGCACCACCCACGCCAACGCGCCGCTGATGCGAGAATGAACATAACCGCTTTCGGGAAGTCCAGCGGGTCACTAACCTGCTGCTGAAACTTAAACGCCAAGCCCGGGAAGAACAAGCCCGGGGAAACCCCTTGCGAACCTTGAATGTTGATGAAAATACAGCAGCTTAGCCAAAAATCGCGAGAATGGCGATGGCCGGAGCGGAGAACCAAGCCTTAGAAAATAGGCGTGATGCAAGGCAAATTATGAATTCTGAGTTCTGAACGTCCTCTGCACATCAATTGCCTGCAACTAGGTGGAGAACAAAATACGAAGGCGCAAGAGGGGGGATGGCCGACGGCCAAACTCCCGTGTGACACTTCCCGAAGTTGGCTAGCGGTGGTTTCAGGCGAGAAGATGAATCAAATTGATGACTTCGAAAATCGCAAATGTCAAATCGAAAATCGAAAATCCAAAATCACTCGGTGGCCCGATGGCCCGATTCTTGCCGCGCTGGACAATTTGGGGGACTCCAGTTCTAATACGCGTATGTCCAAAAAACACAAGGAAGCTGTCCAAAAGCAATTTACCAAGACCGCGGAAGCCTTCTCGACGTTTGCGATGCGCGATACGCCGGAGGTCCTGAAGGAGAAGGTGGACTTTGCCAAACCCCAGTCCACCGACGTCGCGCTCGATATCGCCTGTGGACCGGGGGCGTTTGCTCTGGCGCTTGCGCCACGCGTGCAGTTTGTTCGGGGCGTCGACCTGACACCCGAAATGCTGCGGCGGGCCCGCGCCTATCAAGCCGAGAAACAGGTTTTGAACGCCGCTTTTGCGCGCGGCGATGCCGAACAATTGCCCTTCCCCGCGGGCGTGTTCGACCTAGTGTCGTGCCAATGCTCGTTCCACCACATGCCCAAGCCCCAACTGGTGTTGCGGGAGATGGTCCGCGTCGCCAAGCCGGAAGGGCGCCTGGTGATCATCGACCCCCTCGCGCCGGAGAGCGACTCGAAATACGCGATCTACAATCGCATCGAGCAGCTTCGCGACCCGTCCCACACGCTCACCCTGCGCCTTACCGAATTCTTGCGGCTGTTTGACGAAGAGGGCCTGGAGATACTGCGCCAATCGGTTCGGCGGCGGCCACGGTCTTTCAACAACTGGATGCTGCGCGGCGGCCACGCTCCCGGCACCAAGCGGTACCTCGAAACCCGCAAGCTCATGGAGGATTCCATGGCCGGCGACCGAGCCGGCTTCTCCGCCCAGGGCCTCGGAGAGGACATCCAGATTGTTCACAACGAGGGAATGTTCCTGCTTGGGAAAAAGGAAGGTTGTAGGTCGTAGAGGGTAAGTTTCCCGGAAGGGCGCGATATTGGAAATACCCCCGGGCCAAATGCGGGCTAATTTTTTTGCAACTTGTCCCGCGGGGCGAGCATCTCTATCTATACCAGGCGCAAAGGGCGCAGCAGGCGTGTTAGGGAATCCCCCGGGTTGGCAGCCTATTTGGTATCATAGACGATGGATAGGGCCAAGCGGGCAGATTGAGTCCAAACCAAGAAAGAGTGAGACCCGCAAGTTGAGACGTTGGGGAAAATCTCGAAACAAGTATTGGGTTCACACCCTGATGGTGGGTGTGTTGCTGACGGGTGAAGTCCACCTCTTCACAGCCGAGATCTTTCACCACCATAGCGAAGTAGCCAGGGTCTGCCAGATTGAGCACCATGGTGGAACCTACTGGCACGCCGCCCAGGATCTCACTCCGCTCTGCCCCCTCTGCCAGATCGTTCGTAGCGGCTCGGTTCGCCCCTCGGTCCAATCGGGCGTTCAGAAGCCGGAACAGGAATCCACTTATCGGCCTATAACTCGACAGGCACGATATTCCCCCGCCCTCACGCTATCGCTCCAAGCCCGCGCCCCTCCTCTCTCCTGAGAGCTTTGCCTCATTTCGATTCGACGCAAAAAATCTCATGAGCAAAAGGAGAGTTCCATGAATTCATTCATGTTCAGCCGTCGCTCGCAGAGGCTGGATTCTGGCAGAGGATCTCGAAGAGGGTCAAACCTCAACGGCCGGGCGGGAATGATCGCCGCCATCTTGTTTCTGCTTACGCTGGGGGTCGCCCGCTTTGCGAGCGCACAGGGAAGTAATTCGACGTCAATTTCAGGCACAGTCCTGGACCCCTCGGGCGCCGTGGTGAAGGGGGCAACGGTGAAGATTGTGAACGTAGTTTCTCACTACGAGAGCTCGACCGTCACCGACGGCTCAGGCCATTTCGAGTTTACGAATGTTCCATTCAATCCCTATCACCTGTCCGTCGCGGCTCCCGGTTTTCAGGATATTGATCAAGATGTGGCGGTCAACACTTCGGTACCCATCGACCTGAAGTTCAATCTCAAGATCGCGACCGGCGCTACGACGGTAACCGTGCAGGGAGAGGCGGCGGACCTCGTCGAGCAAACCTCCACGAACCACACCGATGTCGACCGCAATTTGTTTGAGAAACTCCCTCTGGAGAGTCAGTCATCGTCCGTCAGCTCCCTCATTACCCTTTCCACGCCGGGAATCTCGGCGGATTCCAATGGTCTCTTCCATGGAATGGGCGATCACGCGGAGAACTCATTTTCTCTCGACGGTCAGCCCATCACGGACCAGCAAAGCAAGGTTTTTTCCAATCAAATTCCCATGGACTCCATCGAATCATTGGAGGTGGTCCCCGGCGCGCCGCCCGCCGAATTCGGGGACAAGACGAGCGTGCTGATCAAGGTCACGACGCGCTCTGGCCAGGGGGTCAAGCCGCCTCATGGCGCCGTGACCGCGTCCTACGGCGCCTTTGGCTCGTCCACGGGCGGCTTCCAACTTGGCTACGGGAGCCAAGACCTGGGCAACTTCATCGCCGTCAGTGGGTTGGACACCTCGCGGTTCCTCGACCCGCCGGAGTTCACCGTGATGCACGATAAGGGCAATGAAGAGAACTTGTTCGATCGGGTCGACTACAAGCTGACGGAAGCCGACTCGTTCCAACTCAACTTCGGCTACACGCGCTCCTGGTTTCAAAATCCCAATTCGTTCGACCAGCAACTTCATCCGGGCCTCACCAATCCCTTGACCGGCGGTCTTTTGGGCCCGACGGATGAGCGCTCACAAATCGGGACCATTAATGTGGCCCCAAGCTGGACGCGCCTGATCAATGCGGACACCGTGTTTACGTTGGGCGGTTTTCTGCGGCGGGATGATTATAACTATTACCCGAGCGCTGACCCTTTTGCGGATTTGGCTCCTGACCTCCAGTCCGAGACCATCGGTCAGGGCAGGACGCTCACCAACATGGGCCTTCGGTCCGCGGTGACTTATGTGAAGGGCATCAACGACGTGAAAGTGGGTGTCACGTTTGAACACACATTCCTTACGGAGAATGACAGCATCGGTATCGTCGATCCGACGCTCATCCCGTCGTTCACTCCCTCCTGCCTGGATGAGAGCAGCAACCCCCTACCCGGCACTCCCTGCGCGATCCTCGCTCCCTACGACTTGACGCGCGGAGGAAGCCTTTTCTCTTTTCACGGGCGCACGGACGTGAAGGAGCTCGCGCTCTACGTCCAGGATCAGATCACCAAGGGGGATTGGTCGTTTAACCTTGGGCTGCGCGGGGATACGTACAACGCCCTGGCGACCACCAAACAACTGGAGCCGCGGCTCGGTATCGCTTACAACATTAAGCCGAGCACCACGGTGCTTCGCATCTCTTACGCGCGTTCCTTGGAGACTCCCTTTAATGAGAATCTGGTCATCGCCAGCACCGGTTGTAACTACCCGTTCCTTGCCACCCTGATACCGCCGCCTGGCGTCACCTGTAACCTGGGGCCGATCCATCCGGGCTTCCGCAATGAATTCCACGCCGGCTTGCAGCAGGCATTCGGGCGGCACCTGGTCGTGGATGGCGAGTACGTTTGGAAGTACACCCACAACGGCTACGATTTCGGCACTGTGGGCGCCTCTCCCATCTACTTCCCCATCGAATGGACCCGCTCGAAAATTCCCGGCTGGGACCTGCGCGCCTCCGTGCCGACCTATCACGGCTTCTCGGCCTTCGTGGTGATGTCCAGCGTGGCCGCGCGCTTCTTCGCGCCCCAAGTCGCCGGGGTGCCCATCATCCCCCCGGTCAGCGGCGTCTTCCGCATCGACCACGACGAGCTTCTAAACCAGACGACGCACCTTGAGTACCAACCCTGGAAGCGCGGGCCGTGGTTCGCGTTTAACTGGAGATATGACAGCGGGCTGGTGGCCGGCGCGACGCCCTGCTATAACGTCAACACTGCGACCTGCCAACCGACATCGACCATGCTGAATGGCCAACCCGCGATAAGTATGCTGAACACCATCACCAGCGCGTCCCTGACTGCCGATCAGGAGTTCCAGGCTGGGTTCACCTGCAACGGTATGGTCGCAACCCCGTTTCAAGCTCTGCCTAACCCGTGCCCTGCATCACAGTTCGGATCAACGCTCATCAAGGTCCCGGGGCCGGGGACGGAGAATGATGACCACAATCCGCAGCGGATCCAGCCGCGCAGCCTGTTTGATTTAGCTGTCGGCGAGGACAATCTGTTCCACGGCGACCGCCACAAGTGGAGTCTGCGCTTGACGGCCGTCAACGTGGCCAATAAGGTCGCGCTCTACAATTTCCTTTCCACCTTCAGTGGAACGCACTACGTGACGCCGCGTACGTTTACCGCGGAGTTGGGGTTTCACTTCTAACCTTGATTGCATCCTTAATCCAGGCCCCGGCGAATTGGGTCCGGGGAGTGGCGCGGGAGGTCACGCCATTTCCAAGCGATTCATGGGGGTTGAGGGAAAATGATTTGGTTCCCCCTTTGCCAAAATTCCTGTAGAATGCAGTCCCGTGCGACGTAAGTGGACTCACCAATTTTGTGCACTTTCGCTTCTTACCTGCTGGTGTTCTTGCAAGTGCACCTTCTCGGGGTCGCTATGCTGCACCGGCACGGCGAGACGACGGTGCTGAGCCATGGCCTTTGGGTCTCCGGCTGTGAAGTTCAGCCGCCTCCCACGTCAGATCGCAATCTCCTCTGCACCGTTTGCCAGATTGTCCAAAACGGCGCGGTTCAACCCGCCACTGCGCCGCAGGTACTACCGCCGTCGATTTCGGTTCCTCTGCTTCCGCGCGTAGCCCCCAGCAACTACCGCTCGGAGTTGCCGGTCATGAGTTACGGCCGGGCCCCTCCTCTTGTCTAAGACTTCCTTCCATGCTCTTTCGGTCGACCCCGCAATTCTTTAAGTCTAGTGGGGTGACCCACCGTTTCTTCCAACACCTTCGGCGTGAGGGATTAGTGATGATGAACCAGAACAGCGTGCGCTCGCGAGCAATGCACCGGGGGGCCCTGAGTGCTGCGATATTCCTCTTGGGTTGGGCGGCGGGAAGTATGGCAGCGAGCGCGCAACAGGCACCGCCGCTCGCGCGCGTTGATCTTGAGCAAGCCCTTCAGCTCGCCATCAAACACAATCACGCGTTGAAGGCGGCGGAAAACACGATTCAACAGAGCGAGGCGGAGGAGGTTACTGCGGCCATTCGCCCCAACCCGGTGTTCACCTATGATGATTTGTACGTTCCCCTTTTCAGCCCGAGCCAGCTCAACTCTTCGACGCTCGACAACATCACGGAATTCGACTTGGGCTTTAGCTACACCTTCGAGCGTGGGCACAAACGTCAGGCCCGCATTAATGCCGCGAAGGACGCAACCGCCGTCACCCGTTCTCAGGTGAAGGACAACGAGCGTGGCCTGACGTCCAACGTGGCGCAACAATTCATCGGCATTCTGTTGGCGAAGGCCAATCTCCAGCTTGCCAACGAGGACCTGGCGAGCTTCCAGCAAACGGTCAATCTCAGCCAGGAGCAATTTCGGGCTGGGGCCATTGGCGAAGGCGACCTCCTGAAGATCAAGCTCCAGTTGCTACAATTCCAGATGGACGCCTCCGCCGCTCGATTGGCCCTGGTGCAATCCCTATTGGGCTTGCGCGAACTGCTGGGGTTCGAATCGGTTCCCCCCGATTATGATGTCATCGGCGATTTGGCCTATGCTCCTTCGCACGGCAACCAAGAGGATTTCCAGTCCCTGGCGCTCAAGCTGCGTCCTGACCTCCTGGCGGCCCAACTGGGGGTGACGGCATCCCAGAGCCAATACCAACTGGCGAAGGCCAACCGCTCACGGAGTTTGACCACGACCTTTGACTACACCCACGTTTCCGACTTGAATAGCGCCGGCTTCACGGTCAATATGGAAATCCCCATCTATGACCGCAACCAGGGCGAGATCGCCCGCACCCGCTACGCCATCACCCAGGCCAATGAACTGCAATCTGCCGCTACCGAGACCGTGATGACGGACGTGGCCAACGCCTACCAGGCGATGAAAGTCAACGATCAGGTTGTCCAGCTCTACACGTCGGGATATCTCAAGCAGGCCCAAGACTCGCGCGACATCAGCGAGTACGCTTACAAGCGCGGCGCCGTCAGCCTGCTGGACTTTCTGGATGCCGAGCGCAGCTATCGCGCTACCCAGCTCGCCTATCGCCAAGCGCTGGCGACCTACATGCTCTCCATCGAGCAATTGCGCCAAGCGGTAGGCACAAGGAATTTGCCATGAGAAGAACTATGACGGGTGAGAAGCACACAGTGACGAGCGGGGGTCCCGGTGACTGGGAACTCGCCAAACGTCGAAATATGCCGGAGCGCCGGTGGTTAGCCGCTGTGATTGTAGTGGCCACGGTCGTTCTCGTAATGCTGGTCAACGCGTCCTGTGAGCATGGCGCCGTGGACGCAAACCCCGCCTCGACCGCTGCCAGTTCCGGCGGAAGCGATGACTCCCGCGCGCGCCTTTTTTCGGTGCCGCAGGAGCAGATGTCGCACGTGCAGGTGGTGACTGTCGAACCCACGAAGTTGCGCCGCGTGCTGCGACTTCCCGGAACGGTCGCCTACAACGGTTTTGAAACCACGCCGGTGATTACCCAGATCAGCGGGCCGGTTTCCAGGATCTTGATTTCGCCGGGAGAGAATGTCCGGGCTGGCCAGCCGATGTTATACGTGGCGAGTCCCGACTTTGCCCAGCTCCGCACCAACTATCTCAAGGCCAAGGCCGCTTTTGCCCTGGCGCAGAAGAGCTACGCGCGTGCGCAAGACCTGTACCAGCATCGCGCGCTTGCCGCCGCCGACCTCGAGCAGGCGGAGTCTACCCAGAACCAGGCGCAAGCTGACCTGCAAGCCGCGGAACAAGCCTTGACGGTCGTGGGAATCGAGCATCCCGATCGCCTCTCGAAGGACACGACCATGCCGGAAGTCCCGGTGCTTGCTCCCATCGCCGGCGAGGCCGTGGAAAGGCTGGCTTCACCCGGGCAGGTGATCCAGGGAGGGGCCACGCAGGTCTTCACGATTTCCAATATGGAAAGCGTTTGGGTCTTCGTCAATGTCTACGAGCGGGACATGGGCGCCGTGCATAAGGATGATCCGGTGACAGTCCAAACGGATGCGTACCCGGAGGAGTTTCACGGGCGGATATCCTACATTGGTGCGGCGCTCGATCCCAACTCCCATACTTTGCCGGTGCGCATCGTCACCCAGAACCCCGGCGAAAAGCTGAAAAAGGACATGTACGTGACGGCCACCGTCGAGGCTGGCGTCATTCCCAACGCTCTGACGGTGCCGGATTCAGCCGTGTTGCGGGATGCCCAAAACGAGCCCTTTGTCTATGTCGAGGTCAGCCCCAACCAGTTCGGCCAGCGCCCGGTTACGATCGGCCCGGCCGCCGATGGTAAGACCCAGGTCCTGGGGGGCCTGAAAACCGGCGAGCGCGTGATCGCGGACGGCAGTTTGTTCTTGCAGTTCCAGAACTCTTTCCAACACTAAGGAGAACGGGGCGGGGAAAGGGCCGAATCCCGAACCCCCATCCCCGAATCCCGAACCATGATTCATCGCATCGTTCAGTTCGCTTTGCGCCAACGGTTCCTGATTCTGATTCTGACCGCCATGATGGCGGTGATGGGGGTCATCGCCTTCCATCGTATGCCGGTGGATGCGTATCCCGACCTTTCACCCCCCATGGTGGAGATCATCACGCAGTGGCCGGGCCACGCTGCGGAAGAAGTTGAGCGCCTGGTCAGCCTCCCCATTGAAGTGGAAATGAACGGCACTCCTAATCTGGAGGTGTCGCGATCCATCTCGCTCTACGAGCTCTCCGACGTCATCCTCACCTTTAAGGAGGACACCGATGATTACTTCGCCCGGCAAGTGGTCTTTGAGCGGCTCAGCGATGTGACGTATCCCGCCGGCGTGCAGCCCACGCTGGCACCCCTGTTCAGTCCCAGCGGGCTGGTTTATCGCTACGTCATCGAAAGCCCCGACCGCTCGCCGCAGGATTTAAAAACCATTGAGGACTGGGTGCTGGAACGCGCTTACAAATCGGTGCCGGGGGTGGCGGATGACTCGGGCTTTGGCGGCACGGTGATGCAATACCAGGTGCTGCTGGATCCCACGCGGCTTTATGGCTTTCACCTCACCGTCCCGCAAGTGATGCAAGCCTTGTCAGCCAACAACGCCAACACGGGCGGCGGCTTTTACTCCCAGGGCGGGCAGTTCTACTACGTGCGGGGACTAGGCCTCGCCCGCGATACGAAGGATATTGGCTCGATCGTCGTGGCCAGCAATAACGGCGCCCCCGTGCGCGTCCGCGACATCGGCGACGTCGTCATCGGTCATGCGCCGCGCTTGGGCGAATTTGGGTTCCAAAACAACGACGACGCGGTCGAAGGCGTCATCCTCATGCGCCGCGGCGAGCAAACGCAGAACGTTCTGAAGGGCGTCGAGGAGAAAACCAAAGAACTCAATGAACAGATCTTGCCCAAGGACGTCAAGATCAATGGTTATTACGACCGCAGCGACCTTGTGAAGTTGACCATTGATACGGTGGAGGGGAACCTGTTGCGGGGCATGATCCTGGTGTTGATCGTGCTGATTTTCTTCCTGGTGAGTGTGCGGGCCGCGGTCATTACCGCGCTGACCATCCCGCTGGCGCTGCTCTTCGCTTTCATCATTCTCCATAACCACAACATTTCTGCCAACCTGCTCTCCATCGGGGCCATCGATTTCGGCATCCTCATCGACGGCACCGTGGTGATGATGGAGAACATTTATCGCGAGCTGGGGTTGCGGTACGGCCAGCAGTATAACCTCTGCGAGGTGATCGCCGCGGCGGCCCGAGACGTGGACCGGCCCATCTTCTTCTCGGTGGCCGTCATCATCGCCGGCTATCTTCCTATTTACGCGTTGCACGGTCCTTCCGGCCTGCTCTTCCACCCCATGGCCGATACCATGTCGTTCGCGCTGGTTGGCGCTTTGCTCCTGACCTTGACCCTGGTGCCGGTGCTCGCGTCCTACTGGTTCAAAAAAGGCGTACGGGAAAGCTCGAACCGCGCCTACGAGTGGATCAAGCGCGAGTATGGAGTAGAACTCCGTTGGTGTCTCAACCACCCGGTGGTGAGCATGCTCGTCGCGGTCCTGATTTTCGGCGCCACTTTGTTACTGGTCCCCACCATCGGCGGCGAGTTCATGCCCCACCTTGATGAGGGCGCGTTGTGGGTGCGGGCCACCATGCCTTACACCATCTCGTTCGAAGAAGCCGGCAAGATTGCACCTCAGATCCGGACGATTTTGATGTCTTATCCCCAAGTAACGGACATCGGCTCCGAGCTGGGACGCCCTGATGATGGCACCGATCCCACCGGATTCTACAACGTCGAGTTCTACGTCGGCCTTAAACCCTACAACGACAAAACATGGAAGAACGGGCCGATTCACACCAAGGAAGAATTGACGGAATCGATTCGTCACAAATTGGAGACCTACCCAGGCATCATCTTCAACTTTACCCAGCCCGCCGAAGACGCTGTGGATGAGGCATTGACCGGGCTAAAAAGCGCGCTGGCCGTAAAAGTCTATGGCGCGGATTTGAACATCCTTCAGGACAATGCCCTGAAAATCAAGGAAGCCCTGGAAAAAGTGCCGGGCTTTAGCGAACTGACCGTGGTGCGCGAGTTGGGCCAGCCCAGCTTGATCGTTGACGCGGACCGTGAAAAGATCGCCCGCTACGGGATCAACGTCGCCGACGTGGAAGCGGTGGTGCAAGCGGCGGTGGGCGGCCAGGCCGCCACGCAGGTGATTCAGGGTGAAAAGCTCTTTGACCTTGTCGTGCGCATGCAGCCGCAGTTCCGCTCGAGCGCCCTCGAGATCGGTGACCTGCTGGTGGGCACTCCCAGCGGGCAGCAAATCCCCCTCAAACAACTGGCGACCATCCGCCAGGGCAACGGAGCATCGCTCATTTACCGCGAGAATAACTCGCGTTACATCGGCGTCCAGTACAGCATCGTGGGCCGCGACCTGGAGCGCGCGGTGGCCGATGGCCAGGCGGCGGTGCGCAAGGCCGTCTCCCTGCCCCAGGGGTATCGTATGGCGTGGGGAGGAGAGTACAGCGAGTTCCTGGCCGCCAAGAACCAACTCACGGTCATCGGCCCGATCACCGTCCTGCTGATATTCCTTATCCTGTTTGCCCTCTACGGCAATTTTAAGTTTCCCGTCATCGTCGTGCTGAGCGTGGTATTGACCGAACCCGTGGGAGCGCTGCTGGCGCTGAAACTGACCGGTACTCCCTTCAGCGTCTCTTCCATCTTAGGATTGCTGGTCGTGATGGGTGTGTCAGTGGAAACCGCGGTCATCGACACTTCTTACATCAACAAACTCCGGCTGGAAGGGCAGGACATCGCCAAAGCGACCTTCGAGGCTTCGATGGTCCGCCTGCGGCCCATCATGATGACGGCGCTCGTTGCCTGCCTGGGCCTGCTCCCCGCCGCCTTTTCGCACGGTATCGGGTCAGACTCACAGCGGCCCTTTGCCATCGTCATTGTGGCCGGCCTGATCTCAAGGCTGTTCCTCGGCCGCATTGTGAGCCCAGTCCTGTATCAGATGGTGGCCCGCGACGGCGACGTGCTCGAGGTTTGAGGAAGGCCCTGGGTATTCCCGCGTGCTGCCAGAATTGCGATGAGCAAGAGCAAACAGAAGCGACTTGCTAGATCATCGCAGCCTCGCCTCGAAAGGATTCGGCCCGGAAAGTGACCTACTACTAACTGGGGAAGCACGTTGGGGTGCAGCGCTTGCCGTGGGATGCGGCTTCCGTTACGATGTCCCGTCGGGTTCTGTCCCTTCGGGCCTGCGCCCGCCAAATTTTTGTGCGCTTGAATAGAACCTTCAGGAGCGCCTTCATGGTAAGCCGCATGGCACGAGCCGTCGCGCTGTCTCTGCCCGTCTTTTTCATTTTGCTTTCCGGCGGTGCTGGGGCGCAGGAATCCTCCCTGGACGCGACACTCGATTCGCTGGCGGGCGCGGACGGTATCCGGCAAGTGGCCATTTCGCCGGATAGCCAACGCGTGGCATGGGTTGAATCCGAAGGCGCCTCGCCGCACGGAATTTTTGTTTGCAGCTTGGCGTCGCCCGCTCCAACCCGGCGCCGCATCACAGCGGGCAGCGGCGATGGGGCATCGGAAGAGCGCGAAGTCGCCTGGTCCCCGGACAGCCGCCAACTGGCGTTCTTGTCGAACGCCCAGACGCCTGACCAGTTGCAGCTTTACGTGGCCAAAGTCGCGGGTGGCGAGGCACGAAAGCTTACCGACTTGAAGGGCTCGCTCGATGCCCCGTCCTGGTCCCCGGATGGCAAGACGCTGGCGGTGCTTTTCACGGAAAACGCTCCGCGTCTGCCCGGGCCGCTGGAGCCCATGACGCTTCCTTCCGGGGTGATTGGCGGCAAGATCTACGAACAACGTCTGACCACGGTGGACGTGGCCACGGGACGGGTTCGGCAACTCTCTTCCGCGGACCTGTACGTTTATGAATATGACTGGTCGCCGGACGGCAAGAAATTCGTGTTGACCGCAGCTCATGGCGCGGGCGACGCCAATTGGTACGTCGCGGAGATTTACACCCTCCAGGCAGACTCGGGAGAGATGAAATCCCTGTATAAACCGGCGCAGCAAATCGCCGGGCCGCGCTGGTCTCCGGACGGCAACAGTATCGCGTTCATCGGCGGGCTGATGAGCGACGAAGGTTCAACGGGCGGCGATGTTTACCTTCTTCCTGCCACAGGTGGCGCGGTCCGCAACCTGACACCCGGCCTCCCGGCTTCCGTCAGTTGGCTCGCTTGGCGGCCGGGTGGCGACGAAATTCTCCTGCTGGAAAGTGTCGATGGAGCGAGCAGCATTGCGACCCTCGGCGTCCAGAATGGCAAAGTCACGCCGCTATGGAGCGGGCCGGAAACACTTTCCCTCGGCCGGTGGAATTTTGGCCTTTCCGCGGCGAATGACGGCAAGACCTGCGCGATACTGCGCGAGAGCTTTTCCAATCCGCCGGAGGTGTGGGCCGGGCCGGTCGGGGCGTGGAAGCAAATAACCACCTCTCACCAAGCCGAGCACACGGACTGGGGAAAAGCCGGGAGCATCCATTGGACAAATGAAGGTCTCAACATTCAGGGCTGGCTCTCCTATCCCCAGGACTACGACCCGGCGCGGCGCTATCCCCTGCTGGTGGAAGTCCACGGCGGCCCTGGCGCCATGGCGCGCCCCTCCTGGCCCAGCACGCTCTTTGACTTCACGCTTTTTTCGCGCTACGGCTATTTCGTGTTGCGCCCCAACCCCCGCGGCAGCTTTGGCCAGGGTGAGGCCTTCACGCGCGGCAACGTCAAGGATTTTGGCTACGGGGATTTACGAGACATCCTCGCCGGTGTGGATTATGTCGTGAAGCATTTTCCTGTGGATAACGGCCGCGTCGGCATCGGCGGCTGGAGTTATGGGGGATACATGACGATGTGGGCGGTCACCCAAACGCACCGCTTCCATGCCGCCGTGTCGGGGGCGGGCCTCGCGAATTGGCAGAGCTACTACGGCGAGAACGATATCGACCAATGGATGATCCCCTTTTTCGGCGCGTCGGTTTATGACGATCCCGCGGTGTATGCGAAAAGCTCCCCCATAACCTTCATCAAAAACGTGAAAACGCCGACCCTCATCCTGGTGGGCGACGGCGACGGCGAGTGTCCGACCCCGCAATCATTTGAATTCTGGCACGCCCTCGAGACGCTGGGCGTCGAGAACCAATTTGTGGTTTATCCCAACGAGGGGCATATGATTTACGACCCGATGCACCGCCACGACATCATGCGGCGCACCCTGGAATGGTACGATCGGCATCTGAAATAACTTTCCAGTTGACGCCGGGGCGGCTGGACTATAAATTTAGCGTCTTTTCGGGTGGAATTTGATTTCGGAACGGTAGACAGTAAACGGAGGAGAAGCGTAGGCAGTAGACGGCATACGGAATACAGGGAAAACCCTCAGAACCGCAGACAGAAAACGGCAGGCGGGCTGTGTTCTGCATGTCGTCTACCGTCTTCCGTTTACCAGAAGCGCCTGTATGCCGTATGCCGTCTACTGTTTTATAAAGGAGGAGATACACCATGAAGGTAGGGCTCTTTACGGCACTGCTGGCAAATCTGAGTCTGGATGACGTGATCCAAAAGATTAAGCCGCTGGGCATTCGGACGGTGGAGTTGGGCGTCGGGAACTACCCTGGCGAGCCGCACCTCAAGCTCGAATGGCTGGACCAGGCTTCCAAGCTCAAAGAATTCAAACAAAAGCTCGAAGACGAGGGAATCGGCATCAGCGCATTGAGCTCCCACGGCAACCCTCTGCACCCCAACAAGCAGTTGGCGCAACTCCATGCCGCCACGAGCAAGAAAGCTATCCGCCTGGCGCAAAGACTGGGCGTCAAGACGGTCATCGATTTCTCCGGCTGCCCGGGCGATTCGGACAGTTCCAAATACCCCAATTGGTCGCCGACGGCTTGGCCTCCCGACTTTCAGGAAATCTTGAAATGGCAATGGGAGAAGAAAGTCATCCCCTACTGGACGAAGCACGCCAAGTTTGCGGAAGACCACGGGGTGCGCGTCGGCATCGAAATGCACCCGGGCTTTGTGGTCTATAACCCGGAAACCATGCTGCGCCTGCGCGAGGCGGCGGGACCCGCCATCGGCTGCAACTTCGACCCCAGCCACATGTTCTGGCAAGGGATTGATCCCTGCGCAGCCGTGCGCAAGCTGGGTGAGGCGGTATTCCACGTTCACGCCAAGGACACGCGCCTGTACGACGTGAACATCAAGGTCAACGGCGTCGTTGACTGCAAGCCTTACAGCGACGAGAAGAATCGCTCCTGGCTCTTCCGCACCGTGGGTTATGGCCACGATGCGGATTTTTGGTGCGACTTCGTCTCCACGCTGCAAATGGTGGGTTACGACGATGTGCTCTCCATCGAGCACGAGGACAGTCTGATGTCGGTTGACGAAGGCCTGAGCAAAGCCGCAGCCTTCCTCGGCCAGATCGTGATCAAGGAAAAACTCAAGGAAATGTGGTGGGCGTAGAAAAACCGTCCTTTGTCATTGGTCACTGGTCCTTTGTCCCTTGTCATTGGTCCTTTGCCCGTGGCGGATCGTCTTTGAACTGAAAGACAAAGGGCAAGTGACCAATGACGAAGGACGAAGGACAAATGACAAAAGGTTTCGAGAATCTTCGAGTCTATCAATTGTCAGAGAAGCTGGCTGATTCCATTTGGAGGGTTGCCAGAGGGTGGGATCAATTGGCGAAAGATACCATTGGAAGACAGTTGATCCGCGCCGCAGATAGCATCGGAGCGATCATCGCCGAGGGTACTGGGCGTGGGAGCTTTCAAGACAATCGGCGATTTGTGAGGATTGCGCTTGGCTCACTATATGAAACTAGACAACGGCTCCGGCGTGCCCACGCGCGCCGCCTAATGTCGGCCGAGGCAGTCAAAACCGTTAAGCCAATCCTCGATGAACTCGGGCCAAAGCTGAATGCTTATTTTCGCTCGATCGGACCCGTCCCGAAGCTACAGATTGACGACGACCCGGTCGCGCCAATTACAGCGAAGGACAAATGACCAAGGACAAATGACGTTCGCTCTGGAGGTTTAAAATGCCAGAAATTAATGTGGCCTTGATTGGTCACCGCTTCATGGGTAAGGCGCATTCCAATGCTTACCGGCAGGTGCGGAGATTCTTCCCGGGCAAACTCGTTCCGCGCATGAAGGTTTTGTGCGGCAAGGCGTGCACGGAAGAACTGGAAGAAACCGCGCGGCTGTTTGGATGGGAAGAATCGGATTGCGAGTGGGAGCGGGTGGTGGAGCGCAAAGACGTCGACATCATCGATGTCTCGACGCCCGGCTATCTCCATCATCCCATGGTCATCGCCGCGGCTCAGGCGGGCAAGCACATCATCTGCGAAAAGCCGCTCGCCAATACGCTGGCGGAAGCCAAAGACATGCTGAAAGCCGTGGAAAAGGCCGGCGTGATGCACATGATCAATTTCAATTATCGGCGCGTGCCCGCCGTGGCCTTCGCCAAACGCTTGGTGGACGAGGGCAAGGTCGGCGACGTCTACCATTATCACGGTTCCTATTTGCAGGACTGGATCATGGATCCGGAGTTCCCGCTGGTTTGGCGGCTGGAAAAGAAACTTGCGGGCAGCGGCGCGCTGGGAGATATCGGCGCGCACGCGACCGACCTGGCCGAGTACCTGAACGGGGAAATCCAAACGCTTACCGGACAGTTGACGACCTTTATCAAGGAGCGGCCTCTGCCCGCCGAAGGTGAAGGCGCCTGGGGCGCGAAAGGCCAGAAAGGCAAAGGCAAGGTCACCGTGGATGACGACGCGAACTACCTGGCGCGCTTTAAGAACGGCAGCGTGGGGGTATTCGAGGCGACGCGCTTCGCGGGCGGCCGCCGGAATGCCAACACGTTCCAGATTTACGGCAGCAAGGGAAGCCTTGCCTTCAACATGGAGCGCATGAACGAGCTGGAGTTTTTTGATCGCACCGAGCCCTCGGAAGTCCAGGCGTACCGGACCATCCTGGTGACGCAGCCGGAGCACCCCTACGTCGGCGCCTGGTGGCCCCCGGGGCACATCATTGGTTACGAGCACACATTCGTTCATGGCGTCCACGATTTCCTCACCGCCATCGACGAGGACCGCTTGCCGGAGCCGAACTTCCGCCACGGCGTCCGCAATCAAGCCGTGCTCGATACCGTCGAACGTTCGGCGAAATCCGGGCAGTGGGAAAAAGTGAAGGTCTAAAGGTGCGGGATTTGGGATTGGGGATTCGGGCGAAGCCCCGAACCTCGAGTCCCTACCCTGCCTGCGGAGCAAACATATGGCCTACATGATGGGAATCGATGTTGGGACCACCGGCACGCGAGCCGTGATCGTTCGCCCGGATGGGCACGTGGTAGGAGCGGCGACCGGCAACCATCAGCCGATGCGGATGGCCAAACCCGGTTGGGCCGAACAGGACCCGGAAGACTGGTGGCAAGCGACGCTGGTGGCGGTTCGCGCGGCAATCGAACAGTCTGGTGTGAAGGGCTCGGACATCGCCGCCGTGGGTTTTTCCGGACAGATGCACGGCGTGGTGCTGCTTGACAAGGCTCTCGCCGTGCTTCGCCCCTCCCTGATCTGGTGCGATCAGCGCAGCCAGGCGCAATGCGATTGGATTACCGGGAAGGTGGGGGCGGAGCAGCTCATTCAATATGTTTCCAACCCCGCGCTCACCGGCTTTAGCGCGCCCAAAATCCTTTGGGTTCGCGATAACGAGCCCAAGCTCTACGAGCGCGCCGCCCATTTCCTGCTCCCCAAGGATTTCGTCCGCTTGCGTTTGACGGGGGAGTTTGCCACCGACGTTTCCGACGCTTCCGGGACTTTGCTTTTTGATGTCACCCACCGTCGCTGGTCTGGGGAGATGCTCAGCGCGCTGGAAATCGATGCGCAAATCTTACCAAGGGCATTCGAGTCACCCGAGATCACGGGCGAAATCAGTCGGGAAGTGGCGGTGTTGACCGGCCTCAGCGCGGGCACGCCGGTGGTGGCGGGCGCCGGAGACCAGGCGGCCAGCGCCGTCGGCAACGGCATCGTTCTCCCGGGACTGACCTCTGCCACGCTGGGTACGTCGGGCGTTATCTTTACGTACACCGCCGCCCCTAAGCTCGATCCGCGCGGGCGCATCCACACGTTCTGCCATGCGGTGCCAGGAAAATGGCACGTCATGGGTGTCACGCAAGGAGCGGGACTTTCATTGCGCTGGTTTCGCGATAATTTCGGCTACTCGGAATCCTGGTACGCCCGGCAGGCCGATGTGGATCCCTATGAATTGATTATTCGCGAAGCGGAGAGGGTCCGTCCAGGCAGCGATGGCTTGTTGTGGCTGCCTTATCTGATGGGCGAGCGGACTCCCCACCTTGATTCGCAGGCGCGGGGCATGTGGTTCGGCCTCACGGCATCGCACACGCGATCTCACCTGGTCCGTTCCATTCTGGAGGGCGTGGCCTTCAGCCTGCGCGATTCTTTGGAGATCTTCCAGGAGTTGGGAATCCCTGTTGAGCAAATCCGCGCGTCGGGCGGCGGCTCCCGCAGCTTTCTATGGCGGCAAATCCAGGCGGACATCTATGGCAAGGAACTCGTCACGCTCCGTACCTCGGAGGGGTCAGCCCTCGGCGCCGCCTTGCTGGCGGGCGTGGGAGTCAAGCTTTATACCTCGGTGGAAGAGTCCGCACAGGAAGCCATTCAGGTGAAAGAGTCCATGGCGCCGAAACTGGACAACGTTGCCCTCTATGATAAGCACTATCAGGTTTATCGCCGCCTTTATCCGGCCGTGCAGGAGCTCTCGCACACGCTGGCAAGGCTAGGAGCTGGCGAGGCCTGAGCCGGGGCCGGGAACATTCCGCGCAAGGTGTTTCAGGCGAAGCGCCGCACAATTCCGGCTGAGATCCGAGGGAAAATCCCCCCTGAGGTCCGCACCATGAAACGACCGCTTCCTTTGCTCGCTACGCTCACTCTTCTTGCCAGCCTCGTGGGCCTGGCGGCAGCCCCATCGCCGCGCGGCCCGGGCCTCGCCAGCTTGGCAAGATCGATCATTTCACGTTTCTCTGTGAGGTCAGTTATGGCAGCCCCTGCACCGGAATACTCCGCCCAGCTTGAACAAACCCAATACCGGAAGTGGAACGTTTACCAACTTAGCAATGGCTTAGTCTCTTTGTTCGTCGCTCCGGAAATCGGCGGAAGGGCGATCCAGCTTCAGCTTGGGGACCACGAGTTCTTTTTTGTGAACAAGTCTCTGGAGGGAAAGGTCCTGCCGGAGTCGGAGAACAATCTCCAATCCGGCTGGGCGAATTATGGCGGAGATAAGGTCTGGCCGGGCCCTGAGGGTTGGATGAACGATAACGAGTGGGTGAGCATTCCCTACTACATCCTGGACGGCACCCATTTCAAGTCGGAAGTCGTCACCAACACGCCCGCCGAAGTCGCCGTCCGTGTGACCAGCCCGGAGGACCCGCGCACCGGCGTCCAGTTCATTCGCACTTTCCATGTTTACGCCGACACCACGCGGATCAAGGTGGATCAAGTGATGCGGAACATCAGCCGGCGGCAGATTCGCTGGGGCATATGGCACCTGATTCAGAACGACGCCGCGGATGTCAATGATCCTTCCAAGCCCAACCCCGATCTCTACATGTATATTCCCCTGAATCTACACAGTAAATACCCGGAAGGATATTACAAACCTTATGGAGACGCGCGGCACCCCAGCTACGAAGTCCTTGCCGGCGGCCGAATGCTCCGCGCCCACTATTTGTACCGGGTGTGCAAGGCGGCTGCCGATTCCAGCGCCGGCTGGTATGCCGTGGTCAACGGGCAGACGAATTACGGTTTGGTGGAGAACTTCAAGTACTTCCCTGATCAGGAATATCCCGACGGGGCATCGGTCGAAACCTGGAATGACGGACCGGGGACCATTTCCCGCGGCCCCTTTGACCAGACCCTCGCCGACGACCCGGAAAAAACCCCTTACTTCCTGGAGTCCGAAGGTATGAGCCCTTACGCCCAACTCGAGCCGGCGGAAGAATACTCGTACCCAATTTACTGGTCGCCCACGCGCGTCCCCAATCCCATTTCCAGCGGTCCGACCTCGGGCGGGGTCGCCAGCGAGCCCCTCACCGGAAAACTCGACGGAACCACGGTCACCCTGAAAGGCACGTTTGGAGTGTTTGCGCCGGGGACGCTACAGGCGGATTTTTTCGGTACGATGGGCGAGGAGTTGGGCCACGTGACGCTTCAGGCGGTTGACCCGCGCGAGGTGGTCCGGTTGGACAAGACGGTCCCATGCCCGGCCAAGGCCTTCCGCGTCAGCCTGTCCGCGCGTGACCGTGACGGCGAGAATCGCGGCTTCCTTGGAAACTTCATTCTGCGGCCACGGCAGTATTAGGAGGGTAGGTGGCAGGTTGTAGGTGGTAGGTGGGGGGGGGCGGTGGTAGGTTGCAGGTGGGAGGTGGGGACTCGTGAGGGGGCGGCGCATCGGCTGATTCCCGATGTGTTCAAAATGGTCACCGGCCTGACCCACCTACCACCTACGACCTACCACCTACCTCCCCACCTACCACGTACCGTAGACTCTCCCAGGAGACGAAAACCATGGCTAAAGTAAAACAGCTTACCGCCTGGGTGGAAAGCAAGCCCGGGGAACTTGGCCGTATCGCGGATGCATTAGGCAAGGCAAAAGTCAACATTTCGGCTGTCACCTGTTGGAGCGCCGGCAGCGAAAGCCCTGTTCATCTCCTGGTCAGTAGTCCCGCTAAGGCTAAGAGAGTTCTTCAGGAACTCGGCGTGCGCGTAACGGAGGAAGAAGTGCTGCGCGTGACCTTGCCGGACAATCCGAGGGCGCTGGGTGAGGTGAGTGTGCGTCTGGGGGCTGAGAATATCAATATTGAATACGCATACGCCAGCGTCCCCACCGGCGGCAAGAAAGCAGACCTTATCTTGTCGGTCTCGGACGTGGTGGGAGCTTCCAAGGCGCTGAGAAAGTAGGTGGTAGGTCGTAGGTGGGGCCACGCGAGGTGCGTGAGAAAGGTTCGAGCAACTGGAAGTCTGGCAGTGGGCGCACCGGCTGGTTCTAAATGTTTACAAGACCACACAAGGCCTGCCAAGGGATCAGAGGTTTGGGCCGACAGCCCAAATGCATAGAGCTGCCGTATCCGTCCCTGCTAACATTGCCGAGGGTTTCAAGCGCAGGGGGACGCGCCGATAAGGTCCACTTTTACAATATTGCTCATACCAAGTTGCTTTCAGTAGGATACTAGAGCATTTTTGATTTAAGTGTATACATTCTGTGCGATAATGCCTCTGCCGGTAAAGGGGAGGCAAGGATGCAATCCTATTCACAAGATTTGCGGG
>Ga0209039_10001621_pt1 | contig 20567 bp, 18 predicted proteins | sample BogFormECP12_OM1_FD_188238 | JGI IMG/M metagenome (GOLD analysis project Ga0209039, IMG submission 188238) | Bog forest soil microbial communities from Calvert Island, British Columbia, Canada - ECP12_OM1 (SPAdes) (version 2) | ecosystem: Environmental > Aquatic > Freshwater > Wetlands > Bog ...
GGGCTCTCGCGGGCGACCTGGTCTATGCGCGGCACCGCTGGGAGTTCCGCTACACGCTGACGCGCGGCAAGCAGGTGCTGATCGAGGACATGACGGCGGGCATGATCGCCGGCCGGGGGCCCATGTTCGAGCGTTTCGTGCTGGGCAACAGCAGTACGTTGCGCGGCTGGAGCAAGTACGATCTGGATCCGCTTGGCGGAAACCGGATGATTCACAACACCGTCGAGTATAGGTACGGCGTCTTCCAGGTTTTTTACGACTCGGGAGCGATCTGGGAGGCGGGCCAGGGGGTCGAGGACCGGAACTCGGCCGGTATCGGTCTCCGGCATGGAGCGTTCTCGGCGTCGATCGCCTTTCCGTTGCGGGATGGGCACATCGACCCGGTCTTTATGTTGGGCATGAATTATTGATGGCGCAAGACGCGCGGAATCGCGGGATCAGCCGACGAAGCTGGCTTCTGGCCGGCCTGGCTCTTCCTCTGTTCCGGGCGCGCGCCGCCGACGATCTTCCGCCGCCCCGCTTCGACGGAGACATTCTGCAACCGGTTCTGCCCAATATCCATTTTCTGGCCGGCAAGCCGCTGGAACGGCTCACCAACGGCAACACGGTGGCGTTCGTGGCGCAGGTTACGCTGTTCGCCGAGGACCGCCGCACCGTCAAGTTCAGCCCCATCCAGAGGTTTATCGTGAGCCGCGATATCTGGAACGCCACCTTCAAGGTGACCATTCCGGCTCTCGCGCCGCACGACCGGATCGGGCTCACCACCGCCCAGGCGGAATCCTGGTGCCTGGAGAACATCGTCATCGGCGCTTCGGAAGTGCCCCGGGACAAGCCGCTGTGGCTGCGGTGCGATTTCCAGACGGTTCCCCACAACGACCTTTCGCGGGTGGTCGGCGATAAAGGCATCAGCTTCCTGAGCATCATCGAATACCTCAGCCGCAAGGCCGGATCGAGCGATCCGCAGTGGAGCTTCGAAACCCAGCGTCCTTTCCGTCTGCAGGATCTTCCCCGCCAGATATTCGGCCGGGGCGCGCGACTCGGGTGAATCGCCTTCGCAACAGGCTGATCCTGGTGTTCCTGGCCGCGACGCTGGTGCCGCTGGCCGCCACCATCTGGATCACCACCTACCTCATGCGCGTCGAGCAGGCTTTGGAAGCGGCCTCCACGGCGCGGGCGCTGGCGGCGGCGGAGCAGTTGCGCGAGACCAGCCGCGCGTTCTTCCAGCAAGCCTCCGCCGATTTGCAACGCCGCGCGCTGGCCGGCGAAGTGCCGCCCCGCGAGTATCCCGCATCGGATCGCGCCCGGTGGCCGGACAGCGTCCGGGACTTCGCCGAAAGCGGCGTCCCCGAGCGCTTCGCGGCCGCGGGCGACGATGGCAGCCGGCTCGACTACCTGGTGAAGCGCGATGCCGGCGTGCGGGTCTATTCCACCCCGGTCGGGATCGCCTTGAACCGCGTGAGCGACGAGATCGGCCGGGCCGGTTTGCTGGGCCAGTTCACCCGCGAGCACGACCTGCCGCGCACGGTCAAGCTGGCGTACCTCCTGCTGGCGTCCTCGTTCTGGCTTCTCTCGCTGGGGCTGCTGGTGTTTCTGGCGCACCGCATCAGCCATCCCATCCACCAGTTGACGCGGGGCCTGTTGGAGATGGCCGCGGGCGACCTCACGGTGCGCGTCACCCCGCAACGCGACGACGAAGTGGGCCGCGCCATCCAGGCATTCAACGACATGGCGGACACCCTCAAGGAAAGCACCGACCGCCTGGTCTACCTGCGGCAGCTCGAGAGCTGGCAGGTGGTGGCCCGCAAGACCGCGCACGAGGTGAAGAACTCGCTCACGCCCATCCGCCTGACGGTGGAGGAAATGCTGGCGCGCTACGACGAGGCCGACCGCGCCTTCATGGAACAGGCCACGCAAATCGTGGTGGATGAGATTGAAACGCTGGAGCGGCGCGTGCGGGCCTTTTCGCAGTTCGCCGCCGAGCCGCCCGTATCCCCCACGCCACTAGATGTGAATTCGCTGCTACAGGAGCGCATCGCGCTGCTGCGCACGGCGCATCCCGAAGTGGCCTACGAATGCCGCCTGGCGGAGGTGCCCCGGGCGATGGCCGACGTGGATCTGGTAAAGGGAATCCTCACCAATCTGCTGGAGAACGCCGCCGACGCGGCGGGCCACGGCGGCCGCATTCTGGGGGCGACATCGGTGGCCCACGAGAAGGTGGCCATTGAAGTGCACGATTCCGGTCCGGGTTTGAGCGAGGCTGCGCGGGCCTCGCTGTTTCAACCCACGATTTCATTCAAGAAGCGAGGCATGGGACTGGGGCTTTCCATCGCGCGCAAGAGTGCCCTGCTTTCGGGCGGGGACATCCTGGTGGTGAAAGGAGAACTGGGCGGCGCGGGATTCCGCGTGCTGCTGCCCATCGCAACCAATGGCTTCCAAGCGCGTCCTGATCGTGGATGACGAAGAGAATATCGGCCGCTCCCTGCGGATGATCCTGGAGCGGGAAGGGTACGCCGTGAACGTGTGCCGCTCGGTGGCGGAGTTCAACCGCCATCCCGATTCCCAGCGCGCCGACGCTTACCTGTTCGACATGAAACTGCCGGACGGAAACGGGATCGACCTGTTGCGCACCGTGGGCCAGAACGGCGGGAGCGCTCCGGTGGTGATGATCTCCGGCCACGGCACCATCGCCGACGCCGTGGAGGCCACCCGCGCCGGCGCCTTCGACTTCCTGGAGAAGCCCCTCAGCCGCGACCGCGTGCTGCTGGCGGTGAAGCACGCCATGGAGCAGTCCTCGCTGCGCCAGGAGAACGAACGGCTGCGCGAGCTGGTGGTGAACAACGCGCCGCGCATGATCGGCGGCAGCCAGGCGTGGCAGCGCGCCGTGGAGCAGGCCACCATGGCCGCCCGCTCCGACGCCCGCGTGCTGCTCATCGGCGAATCCGGCACCGGCAAGGAACTGCTGGCGGCCCACATCCACAACTCCAGCCCGTTCGCCGCGGGGCCATTCGTCAAGGTGAACTGCGCCGCCATCCCCACCGAGTTGCTGGAGACCGAGCTGTTCGGGCACGAGAAAGGCTCCTTCACCGGCGCCACCGCCTCGCGCCGCGGCAAGTTCGAGATGGCCGACGGCGGCACCATTTTCCTGGACGAAGTGGGCGACCTGCACGGCGCTTCCCAGGCCAAGCTGCTGCGGGTGCTGCAGGAGGGCGAATTCCACCGCGTGGGCGGCGAGCAGATCATCCACGTCAGCGTGCGCGTGATCAGCGCCACCAACCGCGACCTGGGCTCGCTGGTGGCGCAGGAGAAGTTCCGCGAGGATCTTTTCTACCGCCTGAGCGTGGTGCCCATCCGCGTGCCGGCGTTGCGCGAGCGGCCGCACGACGTCCGCCTGCTGGCCGAGTATTTCCTGGAGGATTTCTGCTCGCGCAACAACTTCCGGCCGAAGAAGCTGGACGAGCCGGTTTTCGCCATGCTGGAAAGCTACCACTGGCCGGGCAACGCGCGCGAGCTGCGCAACGCCATCGAGCGCATGGCCATCCTCACGCAGGGCGAGCGGCTGACGCGCGAATCGATCCCCGTGGAGATCCGCGTGCAGCGCGACCCGGGACCGAAATCGACCATCCAGGAAGCCCGCGAATCGGCCGAGCGCGAGCACATTCTGCGGGCGCTGGAGCAATCCAACTGGAACGTTTCCGGGGCCGCGCGCGCGCTGGGAATGGAGCGGACGAATCTGCACAAGCGGATTCGCGCGCTGGGGCTGAGCCGGGAAAAAGGCGTCTGACCCCTTTTCCCTTTTTACACGGTTTTGTGGTTCAATTCGGGAGTGCGTTTCTTTCGTTACCTGCAAGTACGGCCGCGCGGCGAGCGCCTGCTCGTCGCCCTGCTGGCGCTCATCGCCACCTACGGGCTCTTCCACGAATACCTGCCGCCTTTCACCCGCGTGCATCTCTGGTCCGACGCCGCCGGTTACCACTATCCCCTCCAGGGCTACGCATTCCACTCGCTCAAGGATGGGCACTTGCCGCTGTGGGACCCGTCCATGTACAGCGGCATCACGTTGGTGGGCAATGTGCAGGCGGCGTTGCTCTATCCCCCGACGTGGCTGCTGTATGCCGCTGCCTGGAGGGCGCCCAGGCTGACGTTCAAGGCGTATGAGGCGTTCGTCTTTCTCCATGTATGGATGGCCTTCCTGCTGGCTTACCTGTGGCTGCGAAGGCGGTGCGGAATACTGGCCGGCGTTCTGGGTGCGGCGGTCTTCTCCTGGACCGGGTACATGATCTACCAGGTTTTGCACCCGGGCGTGGTGGGAGCCATGACCTGGATGCCGTTGGCCCTGTGGGGCGTCGACGAGGCGGCCGGCCGCGGGGATTGGCGCCCTCTGTGGAAAGTCGCCGCGGCTTCGGCTCTGTCCTTTCTGGCGGGTTATCCAGCGTCCTGGATTGTCGTTTGCGTCGCGGTTTTCACATACGCTCTCGGCGCACGGGGGCGGTGGCGGACGGCGGCTGGCGTCTTCGTGGCGCTGCTCGGGTCGGCGCTCCTGTTCATGCTGCAACTGCTGCCCACCGTGGATGCCAGATCGTACATGCGCCTTGAGCCGAAGTACGGGCCGGGAGCCTACAGCCTGGTGGATCTCTTGCGCGCCTTCTTCGTTTCGAACTGGTTCGACTTCAATCCCGGCCATCCCGCCTATTTCGATCCCGGCTGCATGTATCTGTATCTCGGTCTTCCCGCGCTGTTCGCCATCGCCTGGGCGGTTTGGAGACATCGAATCCGCCCGTACCTTCAGCCGGCGCTGGTGTTGGCGGTCGCTTTGCTGCTGGCGAATCCGCCGCAATTCCTGATCCGCGCGGTCGCCGCGATTCCGGCTTTGAATGACACCATGCAGCCGTACAACTTCTATGCGGCCGTCGCCGCCATGGCGGCGCTGATCTCGGCCATCGGTTTGAACGACTTTCTGCAAAGCCGCAGCGCGCGTACTGTGCCGGCGTGGCTGTCCTACGGCGCCGCGATAGCCCTGGCCATATGGTCCGGGCGGCAACTGAGGATCTGGCATCGCGGCGGGATGTTCCCGACCGGCACGCGGGCGGTGGTGCAGACGGCCATTGCCCTGGCGTTGTTTTCGCTGTTCCTCTGGTGCGTCCGCCAGGCCGCCGGAAGGCGCCGGACGGTCCTGGCCGCCATCCTGCTGTTTGCGGCCGCGGCCGACTACCATGCCCATGGCTCCGGCCGCTGGTTCAACGCCCAGAAGGGCGATCTGGACGGTGAATACCCTCCCTACGGCATCCCCGGCATTGACGATGACGCCTATCGTGCCATGCGCGCGAACCGGCAGTATCGCGCGGTTTTCGACGATACATCCGGAACCGGAGATACCATCTTTCGCTTGTGGGGCCTGGCGACCCCGCAAGGGTTCGATCCCTTCCTCTCCCAGCAGTACATCCAGGCGATCCGCCATTGGGTCCCGTTTCAGACCAATCGCACCTTCCGCACGGATGTGTTTAACGAGGATATGCTCGAGACCCTGGGGGTGCGGTACGTATTGGTCAGGGGTGGCTTCGAGGACGTGCCCCGGCTCGCCGCCAGCCCGAATTTCCGGCTGGTCGGCCGCAAGGCGGTTTTCTGCCGGGTTTACGAGTATCTGCACGCCCGGGCGCCCTATCGCTGGGAAGACGCGAGCGGCGGCGGGGCCACCCCGGTTGCGTGGATGCCCGAACGGCGGGAGTTTAAGGTCCGATCCGAAACGGGCGGCCGGTTCGTCCTCATCGAGCAGTTCTTTCCCGGCTGGCGGGCAACCGCCGACGGGCATCCGGTGGAGATCGAACGGTGGGGCGGCGCGTTTCAGGCCATTCGTCTGCCGGCCGGCGAACACCGGGTTCGGTTTGAGTTCCGCCCGCCGAGCCTGCAAATCGGCGCGGCGGTCAGTCTGATTGCCTTTGGCGCTCTCCTCCTGCTGGTACGGGCGGATTGGCGGTCGCGGCGCAGGACCGCCGGGGTTTCCAGGCCGGAACCCGCGGGAATCTGCGATCCGCCGGGCGCTACCATACCCAAGTGACCCCTCTCGATTCAGCGCCGGAGCCGGATGGGAGCCGCTGGGAGCGCTGGCGCCTGCCCGCCGCCGGCGTTCTGCTGGCCGCCTATTTCGCGTGGCTCTCGCGCGCCACCCTGCACGTTCAGTTCGCCCCCGACGACATGATGAACCTGGCTCACTACTGGCGGCTTCCGCCGTGGCAGCAGATCCTGGGACCGCTGATGCCCTGGCGTCCCCTCTACCGCCCCGTGGCGGGCTGGTTTCTCATGCCCATCCTCCACGGTTTCGGCTTGCGCCCGGAGGCGTTTCGCGTGGGCCTGCTGGCGGTGCTCCTGGCCAACGTATTCCTGATCCACCGCCTGAGCCGGCTGCTGGGGTGCGGAGAACGGGCGGCCTTGCTGGTGGCGCTCATCGCCTGTTACCACGTGGGGCTGAATAACCTCTACTACAACATCGCCTTCGTTTTCGACGCGCTGTGCGGCTTCTTCTTCGTCGCCGCGCTGCTCTACTACGTGGCCATTCGCCAGCGCGGTGCGGCGCCGGGCTGGCGGCAAATCGCGGCGTTTCTGGGGCTCTACCTGGCCGCGCTGGGCTCCAAGGAAATGGCGGCCACGCTGCCGGCGGTGCTGTTGCTATACGAGTGGTTCTATCGGGCGCCGGCCCCGTGGCGGCCGCGGGATCCCGGGCGGTGGCTGCGTGGCCCGGGCCGGTGCATCCTGGCGGGCGTGTGCCTTACGCTGGTGAGCCTGGGAGTGCGGGTGCTGGGTAAGGGCGGCTTGATCCAGGGTGCCGCATACGAGCCGAAGCTCTCCCTGGCACGCGTCTGGAAGTTCCAGACCGAGAGCCTTGCCGACCTGTTCGAGAAATGGCAGTTCTTCGGACGCCCGGAGATTGTGGCGCTGTGGGTCCTGATGTTTTACCTCGCCTGGCGGCGCCGGCGGCCGGTGCTGCGCTTCGCCTGCCTGGGCCTGCTGGTGACGCCGCTGCCCATCGAGTTTCTGATCGGGCGCGCCGGGGCTTGCCTGTACATTCCAATGGTGTTCTGGGCCATCTTCGTGAGCGTGGCGTTCGTGGACCTCGCCGAGGGAGCCGCCGGCTTCCTGGCCGGGGAACCGGGCTTCCGCCGGCTGGGCCGCCAGTGGATCGCCGCCGGCCTGGTCGCCGCGGGCGCATTCTGGTGGGCGCAGTACAACGCCGATCTCAAGCGGCGATTCGTGGATCCCTCCACCGTCGATTTCGCGCCGCTCACCTGGAACGCCATCCAGGAGTTGCAGGCCATCCGGATCGAGCCGCGGCCGCGGAGCACGGTGGTGTTCCTGAACGATCCTCTAGGGACGTTCGACATGGCGTTCATCGCCGAGCTGGTGTTTATGGACCGCAGCCTGACCATCCTGTTGAATCGCCAGACGCCGCTCTCTCCCGGGGAAATCGCCAAAGCCGAATGCGTTCTCGATTACCGCGACGGCCACTTCGTGCGGGTGCGGTGACGCCGCGGGCGGGCGCGGCCCCGGCTCACGGCGCGGGAGTCAGCCCCGGGGCGGACCTGGCGATCGCCACCAGGTCGCTGAAGACCCCGTAGGCCGTCTGTTGCACCGCGGGATCGATGGACACGGTGCCGAACGTCCCCATCAGGTCGGTGTGGAACAGGATCAGGTTGGAGGTGCCCTGCACCGCCGCCAGAATGTCGCACCGGTCGAGCACCTCCGCGCGCACGCGCAGGCTGATCCGCGAGCCGCTGCGGCGGGCCCGGCTGATGAGCCGGACGGTCTTGCCCTGGCCGGCGATTTCCTGAACGCGCTGGGGAGTCAGACGGCCGATGCCGCGCGTGGAAACCTGTTGCGGCGTGACCCGCGCGTCCATCAGGACGTTGGCCAGAGCGGCGGTCTTGGCGGCGGAGTCCCACCCATCGATGTCGTACCCGCCGTCGGCTTCGGTGATCCCCATGGCGCGGGCGCGGGCCACGCCGGAAGCGAACGAACCGCCCTGTTCCATGGTCTGGATCACGATCTTCGAAGTGGAGTTGAGGGCCCCGGTGAAGCCCAGCACCCGGACCGCCGGCATGGTGTGTTCCCACAGGTTGAAGACCGGCGCGCCGTCCATGACGGCGGCTTCGAAACGGAAGGCCACGCCGGCGCGGATGGCTTCGTCGCGCAGCGCGGCGTAGGCGTGGGCGACGGGGCCCTTGTTGGCCGTCACCACGTGCATGGGGCGGTGGAAGGCCGCGCGGATGTGGGAAATGGCGGGCTCGCCGGTGGCCGGCTCGAGGGTGGTGAGCTCCACGGCGGCGTCGGCGCGGGCGGCATACAGAAAGGCTTCCACCGACTCCATGCGCGGCCCGAATGGCGGATCGGCGGGCAGTCCGGCGGGATCCACCGCCGTGCCGTGGCGCAGGGTGTGGATGCCGGTCACGGCGAAGGGATACTCCGGGCGCCTGGCGTGGATCAGACGCACCAGCTCGCGGGCCACTCTGCCGTAACCGATGAGCGCCAGCTTCACGAAAAGATTGTAGCGGGATTCGGGGCGAGGCAGGTGCGGCGCCGGCGGCGAGGGTTCGAGTCCAGACTGGGGAGGCAATTCTCAAATTGGCCGTTTTTCGTCCCGCTCATCGCTTCATCCCCTCCGCCGGCCTCACGCGCAAGTGCCAACATGTCAAATGGTTGGCGACATTCCGCAGTGAAGACTCCGACCTTCCAAACGCAGTTCGAGAGTAGAAAATTCAGGAGTCGCCGTTTCTCCCCAGGTTCCTGCCTTTCGAACAGGTCGTGCGCGCGGTGGGCCAATTGCAAAGATTGCACCCCTTCCTCAATGTAGGTCTGGTTGGCGGCCTGGTGCGTCCCTACGTCGCGCAGCAGGCGGTCCTGTTCGGCGCGCCACTCGGCCGACTTGCTGTCGAAGAAGGCGGTGTCGATCCGTCCGTCCAGCTTGTCCAGGTACATCGCGTCGATGCGGTTCTGGAGGCGGCGGTATTCGGTCTGCAGGCGGGCGATGGCTTCGTCGTGGAACGCCTTCTCGTCGACGTGGCTCTCGCGCAACGCCGTCACGATCCAAACCAGGATCTCCTTGCGGAAACTGAGACCTCGCAGCGACCGGCCGAACCGCTCTTCCAGGATCTCCTCCCGCGTGTACGGCTCCGGGCATTCCCGTAGCCAGGGCGTGGTGGTAGACGTACCGCTGATCCCTTAACTGTCAACCAGCCCACCACGACGAATCCGCGGTGCCCACACTCGATCTATAATACATGTCAGTCGCGTTATGGGGAAGCGCCTCATCCGTGATGATGAAAATGGCCGCCGACGCCTCGAACTTCGAACTAGCAACTTGCGCGGCCATTTTCGAGAGAGTCAGCGTGAATGGAGTCGGGCGAGTGTGGAGCATAATGCCGACGGATGGGCATGGTCGCGCCGAGATCCTGGGGAGGATCTGTCGTCTTGTCGGGAAGGCGTGTCAAGCACTCTGTATCAACGAGGAAGATGAGTGTCTGACAAGCATGATGCCGTGATCGTATGCCCGTTCTGCGCCGGCAGTGGCCAGACAGAAGGTATTGTAAGAGGGTACTTATGTTCCCACTGCTACGACGAAGGACTTGTCGCAAACGACCCAGCCTTGAGAATCGAATTTGACCAAGCTGTACAAATGTGGGATGCGGATCGCAAGAGATGGATGAGGTGGCACATATTCAAATCCACCTTGGATGCCTGCTTCGTTGCCAACGGAATAGGGTGCCTTGTTTTTTTGCTGCTTCCGTTTGTTGGGTTCCTTTTCTATTTAGACATGACTGGCCATAACGTTACTGGCCGTCCCGGTGGTCTTGGAGATTTGCTTTTCGGATTACTGGTGCTTGGAATAGTGCTTTTGGCTATTTCGAATATGGATCATCTGAAAGACAAGCTGTTTATTGAGTGGCACCGCGGCCATCCCCGACCCCGCCTTCGGCACTTCCTTGCTAAGCAGGAGAGTCGAGACCGAAACGATACTGTATAGGAGGGGGCCACGTCGGACTCGTGAAGGTTCGAATCTGCTGCAAACAGGCCCCGGTGGCAGGCTGCTGGCAAGCCCCAGAGTTCGAAACGCGTCCACGATGGAGAGGCAAAAATCGGCGCATCGAAATCAAAGCACTTCAAGTTCCGCGCTCTTCGCAAGTGCTAGAAAATGTGTTTCGAATCCAAGATGGGACGGCGTGTTTCTAGGCAGCTCGCTCGGTTTCGGCTCGTTTGATCCACTTGGCAATTTCGGTTGCGGTAGCTCCGATGGTGAGGAGTGACCGCATAATCAGGTCGAGCGACACCGAGCGGTCGGCTGCTTCCATTTTGGCGACGCGCGACTGACTCGATCCCAGCCGCTGCGCCAATCCGGCCTGTGTCAACCCTTTTCGTTCGCGAAGTTCGCGGACTCCAGTGGCGAGCGCCAGCTTCAATTCGATGAAGCGATTCTCTTCCTCGCTCAGATGCAGGAACTGGGCGCTGTCGCCAACCACCCAGCCGGCACGTTCCAAACGTTGCTTCTTGACACGCTTCATGTGTGCTCCTTGTCCGAAATCGCCCGCAGGTAGGCCGCCAGGCGTTTTCGGCAGACCTCCACGATCTGGACCGGCGTAGCCTGGGTCTTCTTGGTGAAGACGTCGAGAATCACGATCGCATCCGGCGCGGCGTGGTAAATGATTCGCCACGTTTGGTCACGATCGCTGATTCGTAGCTCGTGGCACTGGCGACCGATGGCGGGCATTGGTCGCGAATGGGGCAAACTCAACCCTTGCCCTTGTTGGAGCTGTCTGAGAAGCAGCCCAGCTTCCAGGCGGGCTTGACTACTGAACGGAGGGGTCTTCACTTCGCCCTTTAACCAAACCAGGGGCCTATTCCCTATGTTAGCCATCTGCCGTCTATGTCCAATATGACATATTTCGCGGAGGGGCGCCATCCGGAGTTAAGTTGGACGCGGTCTTGAGGAAAGCGGGCCACACCCTCCGAATTGGCGAGTTCGAGACGTGTCCAGACTGGGTGCCCGGCATGGATACAGCTCGGCCCTCCGCGTCAATGATGATGAAAACAAAGTCCGTCCATGGGTTCGATCACACTGCCAATTGGGTGGCAGAAGTTCGAAACGTGTCCAGACTGGGGAGCCAAAACGAGGGCGCTGGTCAACCCGCCGGATTGTTGTGCGCTTGTGCTATTGTGTTATTATGCGAACTACGCTCGATATTACCGATGAGGCCTACTACATCGCCAAGGCCATCGCCCGGGATCAGAACCGCAGCCTCGGACGAGTGGTTGGCGACCTCATTCTGCAATCGTCGAAAGGGGCGAAAGGCGCATCCATAGAGATAAGCGATTACGGCTTCCCCACTTTCCGTTGCGGCCGGCCCGTGACCACCGAGGACGTGAAGGCTCTCGATGACGAAGAGTAAGGTCTACCTGCTCGACTCCAATGTCCTCATCGCACTGGCGACGCCCGAGCACAGTCTGAACGCGCGCGCGGCGGCGTGGTTCCTCAAGGGGCACCGGTTTGCAACATGCCCCATCACGCAAGGCGCGCTTTTCCGTTTCCACCTGCGCGCCGGCGCGGAGGCGACGGCGGAATCCGCAAAGCTTCTGCTCGAATCCATTTCCTCCCTCGCGCGGCACGAATTCTGGCCGGACGATGTGTCTTATCTCGACATGCCAACCACAGGAATCGCCGGGCATAGGCAGGTCACTGACGCTTACCTGGTGCTGCTGGCGCGGGAACACGGCGGCTCAGTAGCCACCATGGACCGGGCGCTGGCTGCTACCCACGCAGGAACCACACTCCTCGCGTAGTTCCCTTCCGGGTTGGGAATGGGCGGGCGCCTCCGGCGGCCGGCTACTTGGCCCGCTCCCGAAACCGCTGAGCCAACATGCGCACCTTGAACAGACTTCCATGAGTAGTGACGTATAGCGTCTTCCCATCCTTGCCTGCGAATGCGAGGTTCGTGGCCTGGGTGCCCACGGAAATGATTCCGAGCGGATCGCCCTTCAAGTTGAACACCTCCACTCCGGCATGGCTGATGGCGTAGAAATCTCCCTCGCTGTCGAGCGCGAGACCGTCGATTCCGGAATCGATCGCACCTTGCTCGTTCCTGTTGACTCCCTTCAGTTTGGCGAAGTTTCTCCGACCGCCCAGCGTGCCGTCCGGTTCCACATCGAAAGCCAGGACGTACTCGGAACGGCTGTCGGCGACATACAGGGTCTTCTCGTCGCGGCTAAGTAGAATCCCGTTGGGACTGTCGAGGTTGTCCGTGACTCGGAGAACCTCGCCGGACGGCTTGACGCAATAGACGGCATGCGGGCGATCCTGCCCATCTCCCGGATCGGTAAAATAAATCGCGCCGTTCTTCCCCATGGTGAGGTCGTTGGGCGCCACAAAGGGCTTGCCCCGATACGACTTGGCAACGAACCTGGCTTCGCTGGCAGGGTACACAATTGCGATGCCTATCCCGCCAGGACCCGCCCGGCGGGCCGCGAAGATACGGCCCTGGCGGTCCATCGCCAGGGCCGGGAGGCGCCACCGCTCGCCTTTTCTGTTCTCCCACATGCCGCGCCCCCGGCCGCCATCCTGCGCCGAACATTTTCCCAATTGGGGCCGCGCGTTGCCGATCCCGGGTGCCCGCCCCGCATCACTCTGCCGCCGGCAGGACCTTGCCGGGATTCAGAATGCCGCCGGGGTCGAAGGCCAGTTGCAGGCTGCGCATCATGGCCAGCGATTCCTGGCTGAAGAGCTGGCTCATCGCGTTGACCTTTTCCATGCCCACGCCGTGTCCGCCGGTGATGGAGCCTCCCACCCGGATGCAGTACCGCAGGATCTCGTCGGCGGCGGCGCGCGCCTTTTCCGGATCGCCGGGCCGGCGGGGATCGAAGAGGATTACGGGCTCGATGGCGCCATCGGCGGCGTGCACGATCCTCCCGATGGAGAGGCCGTGGCGTTCGCTCACCTCGCGGATGAAATCCAGCGCGCCCGGGATCTCGCTGCGCGGCACCACGCCATCCGGCACGCAGTAGGCGGGGCTCAGGCGTCCCATCGTGCCCAAGGCGTCGTAGCGGCCTTTCCACAACGGGTCGCGCTCCTTGGGGGTGCGGGCCACGCGGAACTTGCGCGGGCCGGAGTTGAGGCAGGCCTCGCGGATCCGCTCCACCCCCACTTTCACCTGCTCGCGCTCGCCCGCCAGTTCCACCAGCAGGCCCGCGGAAGCCTCCATGGGGTATCCCACATGGGTGGCTTCCTCAATGGCGCGCAGGATCAAGCCGTCGAACATTTCCAGGGCCGCCGGCGCGATGGCCTGGCCGGCCAGTTCGGCCGCGGCGCAGGCGGCGGCCTCCACCGAGTCGTAGATGGCCATCGCGGTCTTCACGGCTTCCGGCTTGCGCGTGAGGCGGACGATGATCTTGGTGACCAGGCCCATCGTGCCTTCGGAGCCGGTCAGAAGGCCGGTCAGGTCGTAGCCGGGCAGGTCGGGCTCCTTGCCGCCGGTCTGCACGATGGCGCCGCCGGGCAGCACGAATTCCAGTCCGAGAACGTGGTTGGTGGTGACGCCGTAGGCCGGCGCGTGAACGCCGCCCGCGTTTTCCGCCACGTTGCCGCCCACCGTGCAGGCCCGCCGGCTGGACGGATCGGGCGCGAAAAAGTAACCCCGGTCCTCGACCGCCCCGGTGATGTGCAGGTTGACGGCGCCGGGCTCCACGATGGCGCATTCGTTCTCGAGGTCGATCTCCAGGATCTTGTTCATGCGCGCGAACGCCACCGCCACGCCTCCCTGGCAGGGGATGGAACCGCCGGAGAGTCCGGTGGCCGCGCCGCGGGCGACCAGGGGGATCTTCAACTCGTGGGCGATGGCGGCGATGGCGGCGACCTCTTCGACGGAACCGGGAAAGAGCACCAGGTCGGGAAGATGCGTATCCACGCCGCCGTCGTATGCGTAGAGCCTGAGATCTTCGGGGCTGTCGAGGCAGCCCAGGGGACCGACCACGTCTTCGAAGCGGTCCCTCGCGCCGGCGGGCAGCATGGGGTTACAGCTTCAGTCCCTTCAGGTACTCGCGGAACGGGCCGCCCAGGTCCTTGCGGCGGAGGGCGAATTCGACGGTGGCTTCCAGGAAACCCAGCTTGTCGCCGGCGTCGTAACGCGTGCCTTCAAACCGGTAGGCGTAGATGGGACGGCTGCGCAGCATGTGCTTCAGGGCGTCGGTCAGTTGCAGTTCGCCACCCGACCCGGGGTTGATGCTTTCGAGCGAGGTGAAGATTTCGGGCGTCAGGACATAGCGTCCGATGATGGCCAGGTTCGACGGCGCTTCCGATGCCTGGGGTTTTTCCACCAGGTCGCGGATGCGATACACGCGGTCGTGGCTGCCGTTGTGGCTCACCGCCTCGGCGTCGATGCAGCCATAGGCCGGGATGCTCTCGCGGGGCACCTCCATGACGGCCAGAACCGGCGCGCCGAAGAAACCGAAGATGTCCAGAAGCTGGCGCAGACAGGGCGTCTCGCTCTCGATGAGATCGTCGGCCAGGACCACGGCGAAGGGCTCTCCGCCCACCAGTTCCTTGGCGCGGAGCACGGCATGGCCCAATCCCAGGGCCTCTTTCTGCCGCACGTATGCCACGTTGATCATGTCGGAGATGCCGCGCACGATGGCCAGCATGTCCCTGGCCCGGGGGTCCTTTTTGCCGCGAGAATCGAGCTGCTGCTCCAGCTCGAAGCTGACGTCGAAGTGATCCTCGATGGCGCTCTTGCCGCGGCCGGTGACGATGATGATGTTCTGAATGCCCGAGTGGATGGCCTCCTCGACGCCGTACTGAATGATCGGCTTGTCGACGATCGGCAGCATCTCCTTGGGTTGGGCCTTGGTGGCGGGAAGGAATCGCGTCCCCAGCCCGGCGGCGGGGAACACTGCGGTACGGACTTTGGCCGGCATCTTCTACAGTGTCGAACCGCGAGGCACCGGTTGGCAAGGGCGATGCCCAGCCCGGGCTCAGATCGTTATGCCGAAGGTCTTCAGCAAATCCACCAGCCTGATCTTCAGGGCCGTTCCGTCCTGCGCCGTTTCCGGAGGGTTCCTGGGCTGGTTTGCCGCTGAGCTCAGAAAGCCGTCCCAGCGCGCCTGCTGGGCCGCCACCGTGCCGTGCTTGGTGTCGGCGTCGTACTTATCGACGATGGCCTTGAAGGCCGCGTCGCGGGAGTTCTTGAGACCGTTGAAATCCGCGGTGGACTCCGCCGGGCTGGAGTACTCCTTCTGCCTGAGTTTCAGCAGGTCGTAGTAGAAATCCCTGGCCAGCAGCCCGCCTACGGTAAAATGGCCCTGCTCGTGGTTCAGTAGTTCGTCCTGCTTGGCTTGCGGCAGGTTGAAGACCCAGTCCTCCACCCAACTGGCTGCGCCCAGAGAAACGCTGACGACGATGGTGTCTTTGAGTTTGGCTTTCGGCGGCTTGGATCCGGGTATCCCTTCGAGGCCGAAGCCCTGGGTGGAGATCACCGGCAGCGTGTAAGCGGCCGGAGCGACTGTGCCCGCCGCCGGCATGGGGTCGGACTTGTGAGTCGTGAACTCCGTCCAGGCGATCTTGTGGGTTGCGTTCATCAGTTGGGACATAGGTGCGATCCTCCGTGTCCAATTATGCATCACGCATTGCGGCGGCGGCGCGCGGGCGCGCCCGTTTCGATCCGGTTACGGGCCGGAAGCGGCTCTTTTTGAGGCGGACCCGGTGAACTCCAGTACGGAATTTCCCATCGGCCCCTTGCCGTGGACGGATTCTCACAGTAGAGTCTAGTGATAAGGAGTTTACAATGCCGTTTTGTCCGAGTTGTGGATCTGAAGTGGCAGGAGCATTTTGCGCGAAGTGCGGCTCCGCGGTAGCTGGCGCCGCTCCCTCCGGAGGCGTCGGCAATCCGCCCCCCGGTCCGCCGCCGGCCGGCGCGTATCCGCCGCAGGGCGCGGCTTATCCACCGCAGGGTGCGGCCTATCCGCCGCAGGCAGGCTATCCGCCGCAGGCGGGCTATCCGCCGCAGCCCGCGGCCGCGGGCATGACGGACAACCTGGCCGCCATGCTGTGCTACATAGGATGGTTCGTCACGGGGATCATCTTCCTGGTCATTGAGCCGTACAACAAGAAACCCAACATCCGGTTCCACGCGTTTCAGTCGATCTTCACGAGCGTGGCGCTCATCGTCATCCAGATCGTGTTCAGTATCGTGATTGGCATCCTGGCGCGCATCGTCGGACTGTTCGGCCTGTTGGGGCTGATTGGCCTCGTCTTCCCCCTGATCTGGCTGCTCCTCTGGCTCTACCTGGTGATTTCGTCGTACCAGGGCAAGACCGTGGTCCTGCCGATCGTCGGCCCCTTCGCACAGGCGCAAGCCGGCAAGTAGCGGGACGCGATCCCGTTCTTGCGGCAGGCCGCCGGCCTCGCGTTCCCGGGGTGATGGCCGCGGCAGGCACTCGCTCGCGGCCAACCCCCGGAGTGTAGATCGCCCCGCGTTGCCGGCAGGCTCTCCCATGCCGCGCCGCCGCGCACCGCCGCGCCATGCCAACGGCGCGGTCCGCCCCGCGCTTTCCGGTGCGTCGCGTTAGAATCTCCTTCATGAACACGCACTGGAACTCATCGGTTCGGATGACGGCGGCAATCCTCTGGCTCTTCGCCGGTCTCGCGGGCGCGGCCTTCGCTCAGCCCGAAGTCATGGCTTGGGGCAACTTGACGGGAGTGCGGGTGGACGGCCACCTGCTTGAGGCCGCGACCAGCATGTGCGTGGCTCAACCCGACTGGGCGGGAGTGAGTTGCACCGGCCGGGAGAAGCAGACCAATCGCTACAGCCGCAGCGGGAAGACCGAAACGGTGGCCATCGAGATGCGCGCCCCCAGGGAATTCCGCGACGCGCTGGGCCGCGGGTGGACGATGAACGCCACCGAGGTGGTGGAAGACACCGGGCCGGGCGCCGCCAGGATCGCGCTCGAGTTCACCTCGCCCGGCGAGGCCGACATCGCCGGAGCTTTTCTGGGCCTGCAACTTCCCGCGGCGGTGTTCTCCGGCGGCAGGGCGGAACTGGTCGAGCCGCAGCCGCCCGCTCTGGAACGCGCCTCCCTCGCGGCGGGCGCCGCGGAGCAGAACGAGTATGTGCGCGCCACCGCCAAGGGCATTCGCCTGGTCTCCCGAACCCGGCAGATCGAATTGACGTTCGACACCCCGGCGCTGATCGTGGTGCGCGACGACCGCCGCAAGGGCAGCTACGATTTGCAGGTGCTGGTGGCGGTGATCGAGGGCAAGACGGCGCCCTGCCAGACCGCCAAAAACGGCTTCGCGCTGAAGGTGACGGGCGAGGTGGACAGAGACCCGGTGGAGGTCGCGCTGGACGCGTCGCATCCCGGCCAACTGTTCGACGGCCTCGGCGGCAATTTCCGGATTCAGAATGCCCGCGCGGATCTCCCGGTGATCGACTACAACCTGGCGAACCTGCGCCTCGCCTGGGCGCGCGTTGACATGCCGTGGGATATCTGGCAGCCCGATGAGGCCGCCAACCCGCTGGCGGCGGCCAGGGCGGGGAGCCTGAACCCGCGAATCCAGCAGTCCATGGAGATGGCCCACAAGCTGGCGCAACGGGGAATGCCGGTGATCGTCAGCGCCTGGTCGGCGCCCGCCTGGGCAGTTCTCGGCACTTTCGGGCGCGGTGGGATGTTTCCCGCCGGCGGCGCGGCGGCGGGCGCGGGACGCGGCGGCGGTGGTCGCGGAGGGGTGACGCCCGCGGGCGGCGCCGCGGCCGGTCCGGAACCCGGGGACGGCGGCGGCCGCGGTGGTGTGACGCCCGCGGGCGGCGCGGCGGCGGGTGGGGGACGCGGCGGCGAAGCGCCTGGCTGTCCGGCGCCGGCTGGTGCGGGACGCGCCGGCGGAATGGCGTTGGCGATGCCGGACGGTCCGCGGGGAAACCCGCTCAACCCCGACAAGATGGCCCGCATCAAGGAATCCATCGCCGATTACCTGGTCTTTCTCAAGGAGAAATACGGCGTCGAAGCGGCCATGTTCACGTTCAACGAGTCGGACCTGGGGATCAACATCCGCCAGACGCCCAGGGAACACGCCGAACTCATCAAGACGCTGGGCCCGTACTTCGCTTCCCGCGGCCTGGCTACCAGGCTGGCGCTGGGCGACACCTCCGACGCCACGCCCACCGGCTTCATCCAGCCCGCCCTGCACGACCCGGAGGCCGCCAGGTACATCGGCGCCGTGGATTTTCATTCCTGGCGCGGCTGCACCGACGAGATCCTGGCGCAATGGCGCGACGCCGCCCGCGAGTTGAATGTTCCGCTGCTGGTGGCCGAGGGCAGCACCGACGCCGCCGCCTACCGCTATCCCCAGATCTTCACCGAGCAATCCTTCGCGCTTTACGAGATCAACCTGTATTTGCGCATTCTGGCGATCGCGCAACCCCGCTCCATCCTGCAATGGCAGATGACCGCCGACTACTCGCTGCTGACCGGCGGCGGCGTCTTCGGCGACCAGGGGCCGCTGCGGCCCACGTGGCGGTTCTGGAACCTCAAGCAACTGGCCTCCACGCCGCCCCGGTCCTTCGCCTTGCCGGTCGCGTGCAACAAATCCAACCTCACCTGCGCGGCATTCGGGGACATCGCGAATGGCATCTATACCGTGCACATGGTGAACAACGGCGCCGCCCGCACGGCCACGCTCACCGGCCTGCCGCCCGCCGTGAAGCAGTTGCGCATCTGGGTGACCGGCAGCCAGCGCGGCATGCAGGAGGGCGACCCGATTCCGGTCGCTGGCGGGAAAGCCGAATTCAAGCTCGACGCCACCAGCTTCACCACGGTGATCGGCGCGCCGTAGCGAAATGTCCGGCGAGTTTCAAGTCTTCGTCAAACCGGCCGGGGCTTTCTGCAACCTCGACTGCGGATACTGCTATTACCGCGACAAGCGCAGCCTCTATCCCGGCGCCGGCATGGCCCGGATGCCGGACAGCCTGCTGGAAGAGTACATCGTGCAGCACATCGCGGCGGCGCGCGGGCCGGAGATCCATTTCTCCTGGCATGGCGGCGAGCCCACCACCCTTGGCGTGGACTTCTTCCGCAGGGCCGTCGAGTTGCAGCGCAAGCACCGCCCCGCCGGCTGGCGCATTCGCAACGGCATCCAGACCAACGGTGTGCTGCTGGACGAGGAATGGTGCCGGTTCCTGGCGGCCGGGAATTTCCGCATCGGTCTCAGCCTGGACGGCCCGGCGGAACTGCACGACCCGTACCGCGTGAACCGCGGCGGCCAGCCGACTCACCGGTTCGCCATGCGCGGATACCAGTTGCTGCGCCGGCACGAGGTCCCCACCGACATCCTGTGCGTGGCGCACAACCTCAACGCCGGGCATCCGCTCACGGTCTACCGCTTCTTCCGGGAAATCGGAGCCAGCTTTCTGGGCTTTCTCCCCGCGGTGGAGCAGGCGCCCGACAATCCCGAAGTCGCGGGCCCGTACACGCCCGCGGCGGACGCCTACGGAGCGTTTCTGTGCAAGATCTTCGATGAGTGGCTGGCGCGCGACACCGCCCGGATAGCGGTGCAAGCCTTCGAGGAGGCCGCCCGGCCGGCTCTCGGCCTGGAGCACTCGTTGTGCGTTTTCCGGGAAACCTGCGGCCAGGTCCCGGTGCTGGAGCACAACGGCGACTTCTTCCCCTGCGATCACTACGTGGACCCCGAGCACCGCTTGGGCAACATCCGCGAGACGCCTCTCGCAGGGTTGCTCGAAAGCCCCGCGCAACGGGCCTTCGGCGAGGCCAAGCGCGACCGCCTGCCGCGTTACTGCCGCGAGTGCGAGGTGCTGGCCATGTGCCATGGCGGGTGCCCCAAGTACCGCTTCATCCGCACGCCCGACGGCGAGCCGGGCCTCAACTATCTGTGCGCCGGGTTGAAGCGCTTCTTCCTGCACAGCCGCGCGCCGCTGGCGAGGATGGTGGCGCAGGGGCGGGAACTGGCGCCTGCGTTCCGCGCCGCGCAGGGCCAGGCGGGCCGCAACGATCCCTGCCCGTGTGGCAGCGGCCGGAAGTATAAGAAGTGCTGCGGGGGCGGGTAGGCGTGGCAAGCAGCGTCGGTCGAAAACTCATTCCTCAGCGGGCATCTGCCTTTCGGAGCGCGGATTCCTGGGAGTGCCGGCCCGGGTGCACTTCTACGAGGCGGCGGCCCGTTCGGGTGGCGAAATCAACCGAGCGAGATGGCGCGTGCCTCACCGAAAGATCTCGGTCTCACGCAAGAACCAGTCCGTGAAGAACGGCTTGACAAACATCCACTCGCTCGGCGATGTCTTCACTGCCGCCGGCACAGCGCTGTTGGAGCGAAGCGGTCCACAAAGCCCGAATGCCCGCGACGTACAGGGAACGTCTCCGTTGGCTTTCGGAGCTGTAGGATCATTGTCCCCATGCAGCAACTCCGCGTCCGCTTTCCGGAGGCCACCTCTCCGATCAGGTGGACCGGTTGAGACGAAGGCTCGTCGGCCGCACATGCAACCGCAAGCTGGGTACAGGCGATGTAAGGTCTCGGGCGATGTGCAAGGACCGCCCCC
>Ga0209039_10001622_pt1 | contig 20555 bp, 16 predicted proteins | sample BogFormECP12_OM1_FD_188238 | JGI IMG/M metagenome (GOLD analysis project Ga0209039, IMG submission 188238) | Bog forest soil microbial communities from Calvert Island, British Columbia, Canada - ECP12_OM1 (SPAdes) (version 2) | ecosystem: Environmental > Aquatic > Freshwater > Wetlands > Bog ...
GAGTATGATGTGGAGCACTACTGGAGGGACGCGAAGGTGCTGGAAATCTTTGAAGGCACCAAAGAGGTGGAGAAGGTGCTGATCGGGAAGAAGCTGCTGCAGAGAGCCTAGCCGCATTATGCGAACGGAATTTCAGCCCAGCATCTTTCCGCGAAACCTACCTAGCCCGCATTGATTTTCTTGTAAAGCCGCTTCCGGCTGATCCCCAGGAGACGCGCAGCCTTGGCCTTATTACCACCCACTGATCTGAGAACATCCTCAATGTACGTCTTCTCCATCATGGTGAGCCCGATCACGCCGCGCCGAAGACGATAGTCATCGTGCCGATCATCAGCCGGTTCCGGATTGGCAAGAACGTTTTCCGGTAACACGTCGAGCGCCACCTCGGTCCGCGTACCGGAAAGCAACACCGCTCTCTCCAGCACATTGGCCAGCTCCCTCACATTGCCTGGCCATCGATAGTTGAGCAACGCGCGCATTGTCTCGGATGAAACCGTCTTATGGATACCGCCTCTCGCCAGCTTTCGAAGAAGGTAGTCCACCAAAAGGGGAATGTCTTCTTGTCGCTCTCTCAACGGCGGAACTGCAATGATAAACGTGTTGAGCCTGTAAAACAGATCTTTACGAAACTTTTTCTCATCGACCTCCTTACCCAAGTTTCTGTTGGTAGCACACATGAAGCGAACATCCACCCTGATTTCTCGGGTGTCGCCTACTTTCCTGAAAACACCTGCTTCGAGCACCCTGAGCAGTTTCGCCTGGATAGTGGGACCCATGTCACCCACTTCATCCATGAAGAACGTGCCCCCGTTTGCAATTTCGAGGAGACCCAGTTTGTCGGCCTCTGCCCCGGTAAACGCCCCCTTTTTATATCCAAACAGCTCGCTTTCGAGAATGGCTTCCTGGAATGTGCTCGAGTTGACAGCCACAAAGGGATTATGTGCTCGATGACTCATATCATGGATGGCGCGAGCAACCAATTCTTTCCCCGTGCCCGTCTCGCCCACAATCAGTACCGGGGTATTGGTGGAGGCTACCACCGATATGAGCCGTCTCACCTCTCCTATCGGCCTGCTCTCCCCGATGAAGTCGTCACGGAATTCAGCACGATGAAGCTGCTCTTCGAGGATGATATTCTTTTCCCTCAACGCCTTTTTTTCGTGAGCCTTCACGATCACTTTCGAGAGCACGGACAGCTTTGTCGGCTTGGTAAGATAATCGTACGCTCCCAGCTTCATCGACCTGATCGCCGTATCGACTGACGCGTAGCCCGTCAACATAATCACTTCGAGCAGAGGCTGCATTTCTTTCAGCTTCGCCAGGAGGCCTATCCCGTCCATGTCTGTCAGCCTTATGTCCAGAACACAGATGTCAAACGCCTCCTTCTTCACCATCGCAAGAGCTTCCGCAGCGCTGGAAGCGGTTGAAATGCTCATGCCTTCCTGTGTGAGCTTTTTGCTGACCGCCTCTACCAGACGCACCTCGTCGTCAACGATGAGCACACGAATCATCCCTTTCGCTCCACCTTCTCATCCTCTATCCAGGGGCAAAGCGTGATACGGCATACACTCCCGCCCCCCGCACGGTTGCTTATCTCGATTGTACCACCCATTTTGCTCAGGAACTCGTAGCAAAGCGTCAACCCAAGGCCCGTGCCCTTTTGCGACCCTTTGGTCGTAAAGAAAGGCTCAAAAACCAAATCGACTATGCTGGCCGGTATGCCCTCTCCGTTGTCCTCAATCTCAACTCGAACAGAAGGCCCTTCCATAAAGCCCTTAATCGAGATTTGAGCGTCATGTTTTTCCTCGACAGCATCAATCGCATTATTCAAGACGTTAAGAAACGTCTGCCGCAATGCGTAGAGATCTCCCTTTACACGAGGAATATCTTTCGCAAGATCGCTCACCATTCGTATCTTCATCTTCTTAAAATTGATCAGCTCAACAAGATCCACAAACAATCGGTGCAGATCGATCGGCCCCGTTTCGAACCCGTTTCTTCGGTTCAAGTCGAGCAGGTTCTTGATGGTTTTCTTGCATCGGAACGCTTGCTCCTGGATGACTTCCAGATATTCCGAAAGATCCTGCAAGTCTTGCGCTTCCAGAGGTAGTCCGTCAGTTCGCTGGAGAAGTTCGTGAGCCAGTTCTGAATGTGCTGTAATCGTCGCCAGCGGATTACTCAGCTCATGGGCGACCCCTGTGGCGAGTCTCCCTATTGCAGACATTCTCGCTTCCTGAATCAGCTGCACCTTTGTCCTTACCCTGTCCGTCGTTTCCTCAATGATACAGAGCAGACTCTCCACCTCTCCTTTCTTGTCCAGCAGAGGCACACCCTTAAAATTTAGGTACTGACTTCGGCCGCGGTACGTAACAAAAGGAAAATCATCGAGCTGAAACGCCACCCCCTGGAGCCCTTGCCGTATGCGTGCTGCGAGACCGCACTTTATAGTATAGGGGTTCTGGAGCCAGTTAAACCCGATGAGTTTCTCGTGTGTCCTGAAGCCCAGGTCCGAGATTATGGCCAGCGCTGGATTAACACTCGTAAACACACCTTTCTTATCGATGGTAAATATCGCAACAGGAGCATTATCGATTATGGCAGTCTGCAGTTCGTTAAGTCGGCGAAGCTCTTCGCCGATCTTCTGGTGCATGGTTACATCCTGGATCATCTCGATGACGTGAGTAAACGACTTTTGTCCCTTCCGCTGCAGAGGGGTTGCTGTCAATACAAAGTGCTTCGCTTGCCCTTCGTATTCAAGCTTGATGTCAAGACGTTCCGTGCGGCCACTTTCGAAGGTTTTTAAAACAGGGCAGTCTTCACAAACCTCACGCATACCAAAGATCTTCCTGAAGCAGCGTTTGTCTTCCAACGCAGCCAATTCCTCGCGGCAGAGGCATCGGAACCCTCGCGTGTTTATCCATTCAATTTCGAGACGTGAGTTGACTATCCAGATCCCTGCTGAAAGGGAGTCGATGATCGACTCCAAGATGCTGGTGGTAATTTTCATCGAGGTGTTCGCCGCACTCTTCCCGGCTTTTTCTAAGGCGAGCCTATTTGTCACAGAAGAGGTTTTCTAATCTACAACGGCTCCGAAAATTAAGCAAGAAAACGCGGGTTAAGAAAGCAGAGCGTCGACAAAGCGCAGCCCTGGAGCACTGCTATGGCCGGTAAGTGAAAAGATAGAAAGACGGCCTTCGCCTCTCTCTCGAACGAAGGCCGTCCAAGCAGCTTACGTTCTTTCTATTCCCACTTGGGCATAGGGAACTTCTTAGGAACCTCCCAATCTTTGATCGACTTCATCCATTCTGACCTTTCCACGAAAACATCGTGGGCGAGGGGCACGGGCGGATGACAGACCCAGAGCGGATCGAACTCATCTTTGATCTTGAGCAGCCACTCGTGATAATTGGGCCCGTACTTTGGCCCGGTGAGATAGAGCGGCTGGTGAGGACCCAGCAAGGACGTGTAAAAGCGGTTCTTGATGTTCATCTTGGAGGTCTCCACGTAAAAATGGTCTACACCCGTGGTATCCTCGTCAGGATCCCAGTAGACTAAGAACTCGGAATAGCCCTGATGGCCGAGCTCAAAGCTCTGGAACCAGCCCGGATCGCCGTAGTCGGGCATGAGCGGTGGTGTGTACTTCTTCTTGAGGTCCGCATAGAACTCTCCGTGCTGCGTCGCGTGAGAAAGCGTCTCGATGATGTAATCGACCGATGTGTACGAGCCGCACATGAGCCACATGCCTGCTGAGTCAGCGTTCTTGATCCAGGACTCATCCGAGGGCTTGGTGGGACGGGGTTTTGAGCCCAGTTCCGCCATGATATCGTTCAGTACATTCTCGTCATATTTCATCTGTTCTTCAGAAGTAAAGCCGATGAGCAGCACCCGGACGAGGTGGAAGTTCTTTATGGTATCCTCATTCTCCTTGCCCCAGATGTCCCAGAACTCCTCCTTGCACTCGGCCTTGGCAATCGCCCTCCAGAAGAGCGGAACCTTCGTGACAGCGCCTGCGATCTCAGCCTTTCCAATTTCAAACATCGCCTTGATCTGGGCCGCCTTGCTCGGCACCTGGTAGTTTATCCACTTCATACGGTTTTGTGGAAGGGCTAGCGCCGTGTTGGGAGCTATCCCTGTCGGCATCAGCTTTTCCGGCTGAAACGGCAGGAGCTTTACCGCCATCTTCGTGACGATGCCGAGGCAGCCGCGAAGCCCCGTGAAGCCCCGGAGAAGGCCTCTCAAGTCAGGGCCCGGCCCGTCTCCCCAGAAAGGATCCTCGCCCACGGCGAGCGAACCCATTTTCACCAGCTCTCCGTCAGGAAGCACCAGTTCTGTGCCCAGAATCCGGCGGTGGGGCAGGCCGATCCTGTGAGACAGTGGCGACCACCCGTCGCCGATAAGATTTGCGACGACGGATGCCTGGGCTCCTCCGCCGCCGATGATCACGTACATGCCGCGCTTCATCGCCTCTTCCTGAAGCGGTGAGTAAATCACTCCTGTTCCGACCACCGCATACATATGCTTCTCGTCAATCTCGAAATCGTTGAGGCGCTTCATGTCAATCAGCAGTTCATTGTCCACATGACAGTGGGAACGGGGCCCGTAAAAGCCCGTGCTGTACGGAACGTACGGCACGCTGTACCGGTTGCAGATCTTCACGATGCGCTGCACCTCTTCGGTGCTCCGGGGAAGAATAACGGCAGCGGGGATCTTCGTCATAACCCGCTCGTAGCCGAGGCCGCTCTCGTAGCAGCCAGGCCCGCACCGGTACCCTTCACACACGGCCGGATCATCCGTTATATACTTTTGACCTACTATCGACTCTAATGCGTTATATGCTCTTTTCGCTATACCCATATGCCACCTCCCTTAAGGGCCGACCGAAGCCGAAATGAGTTCTGCTATATCCATTACCTTTATGGTATCCCCTTGCTCCCTTACCGCCTGGGAAAAATTGCTCTTGCACCAGGGGCAGGCTGACACGAGGGCCTCAGCACCCACTTCCCTCACCTCTTCGAGACGGTGCTTCGCCGAAAAAGAAGCAAGTTCCGGAAAAGCCTCTTTCGTTCCCCGACCCGCACCGCAACAGAAGGAATTCTCTCTTGTCCGCGGCATTTCCACAAAAGTGACGCCGGGGATAGCGGCAAGGATGTTCCTCGGCTGCGCATAGAGCCCGTGGGTGCCGCGACGCCGCTTCAGGCGCGGATTTACCGTACCCATCCAGCCCCGCTCACCACTATAGGGTGTCCAGGGATCAGCGAGCCTTGAGATACCGCACGCATCATGGTAGGCCAGCCTGACGTCAACTGATTTCGAGAGCTTTAAGGAACCTTTCTTGATCGCCTCGTCTGCAAATTCCACCAGGTGTACCACGTTGAAACCGAGGTCCGTCGTTGCGATGTTAAGCAGCTTCGGGTAATCGACTTTCCACATCCTGTATCCTTCCGCACAGGTTAACAATACGGTCTTGGCACCTGTGGCCTTGACCGCCTCGATATTCCTACGAGCCAGGTCGCGCGCTTCGTCGAGCATACCGACAGAGAAGAGCGTATTGCCACAGCACCATTCATCCGGCATGAGCATGAAGGGCGTGTTTGATGCATTGAGGACCTTCGCGGCAGCCTTGGCTATTTCCGGAGTCACGTAAGATGCCTGACAACCTGCGAAGTAGAGCAGGTCAGCCTTGTCTGCAACCTTGAGGTCAGCCGAAAGCCATTTCTTCCTGTTTTCGTGGGGTGCCCCGAACTGGTTATGGTGTTTCGCTATGTTCTGGGCAACCTTCTTGTGTGCAGGCATGGGGCCTGCTCCGTCCTGGACCGCCTTCACCCTCATGGCCTCCAGGGAGAGACCGATCTCCAGGTCGAGGTTCCTCTTACAGCCCACATCGCATGCGCCACAGAGCGGATCCGCATAAATTATCTCGAGGAGCTTCGGTGTCCACTTCAGTTTGCCCTCCATTATTGCCATGCCTATCCTCATTTTTCCGAAGGCGCCGTAGGCGTCAAAATCATTCCATGTGTTGCTCGGGCAGCGCGTCGAGAACCTGACCCCGGGCATGTACGTGTGCTCGACCCAGTAGCAGCCCTTACACTTGATGCACTTGCTCATGTCGTACGCGAAATTATCGAGTTTTCTTATGTCTAAGCTAAAGTGCGTGGTTGGCATCGTCTCCTCCTTAGAAACAGAGATTTCCGGGGTTCATGATGTTCTTGGGATCAAACACCTTCTTCACCCGTTTCAGCACGGCCACATAGCCGGCTGAGCGCTCATACACCATGGCGGCGAGCTCCCCATAGGGCCGAGAAAAGAAGGCCCCTTCGCTCATCAGTGCCTGAGCAGCATCACGATACAGACTGCTGACTATCGCTACCTCTGCCGCATCATCCTGATCATAGAAGAAGGTGAACTCCAGCTGGCACGCCCTATTGTGCTCTATCGGCTGGAAGTAGATGCCGATATCAGCTATGGGGTAGTCGTGCCTCGCTGCCACTTCTTCGACGACATCGATAAAGAGCGGAGCGGATCCGGGTCTCGCGATAAAGAAGAGACTCTGGGACGCGCCTCTCCACTGGTTCTTCCAGTAGGGGACGTCGGCGGGCCACGGCTTTCTCAACATGGGAAGGAGTTTCCGAGCCGCGCCGGGAAACCCTGCCAAGGTATCAGCAAGAACGAGGTCCCTGAACTCATTGCGCAACACTTCGGCCAAGAACTTTTCTTCGTAAGCAATCTTTTCTTCGGGCCTTCTCTGCAGACCGCTGATCACCAGTATCAGCGTCCAGGGGGGTAACGTTGCCGCCAGTTTTTCAAAATCCTCGGGCCACTTCTCCGCAAGGATCGCGGCCAAATCAACATTGTTGAGCAGAAGGCATTCCTGCCCGATCCTGCGCGGCAGAATCCTGTGGAAAAAGTCTATGGCATAGGTGAGGTCCTGAACAGGCGCAAAGAATATCTTGTCAATCTTCGGCATCCATTCAATCTTGATATGGGACCACGTTACCACGCCCATGGTACCCTGAGCACCCTGCACAAACCGATAGAAGTCAAGGCCCGGCCCTGAAGGGTTGGCGCCTCGTGATTTGGAGTCGGGGAAGCCGTTGACGCTGGCAGACCCCAGCCGGAACGGCTCGGCTCCCGGCCAGACCACTTCCATTGCCTGCATGGGCTCGCCGTAGTCGTAGACGGTGTTGGTCGGAACCTCCCGCTCGAGCCAATCGGTGAGCACCGAACGGTCTGCGGGCGGCAGAAGCGGCATGATCATACGCATGCCTTTCTTTTCCAGCTCCGCGGTGAGCTGCCCCCAGGTGACACCGGCTTCTATCCTCGCCGTCCGGTCGGCGTCATTGATCTCCTGGATCTTATTCATACGCGCAAGATCCAGGACCAGACCACCCTGTTTAGGGATAGTGCAGCCGTGGAAATGAGTAGCGGAACTGACCGGAACAACGGGGATGTTCTTTGTGTTGCAGTACTTCAGAATGGCGCTTACTTCTTTCGAATCCTTAGGGTATGCCACAGCGTCAGGAACCCCGGGAGGGACAAGACTGTAATCACGTGAGTACTTGAGCCGCTCTTTTTTGACGTCACTCACGTTCTGGTCTCCGACAATTTTTGCTACATCGTCCTTGAGTGCCATCGTACCTCCTTATTTCGTTATTTTAATGTGAAAACTCGTGTCATGATTGAGCCCGTCAGATAAGCACCTGAGGCGCTTTGCCCGACGACCACCCTATTTGAGACGAAACAGGGGCCGTCACGTGTCTCCCAAAGTGATCAACTTAACATGTTCTGATCGTAGTTGGGTGGCTATTACGCACCAGTCGGCAAATAAATGCTTACCGTGGAACGGTATCTAAAATCAAGAAAAAAGAAACGCCGTTTCATTTTGGCGGAGTGGCCCTACTGCTTCTTGCAAAATTCCCTGATCCTCTTCTTCAGCATTTTAACCTGCGGACTCTTAGGAAGATCATTACGGAAATCTAGAGGCTTCGGCTTCTTGAAACCAGCCGCGACCTCCCCGTAGAATCTTAATTATTTTATCTGCGGTGGCCGGCCGCGCCGGATCTCTTTTTAGAAGATCCTGTCTTTTGTTATCCAGGAAGGATACCACCGGTAATACTCAGGGGCGTGGGCCTTACTCAGGCCGTCATACGTGGCCTTGGCCAGTTCCACGCCTTTCCTGCTCCGGTAGAGTTTGGCCAGTCCCTTTTTTTCCAGAGAAAGGAGCACCTCTTCCAGCTGGGCAGTCTCCCCGTCAAAGTACTCCTTCATATCCACCATGGACATATGTAATCCCGGATTCACCCTGTAGTCTTCTGCCAGCAACGCCAGGACCCGTTCTTCGTCTGGCTGCTTCTGCCGCTCGGGCGGACCGGCCGCGGGCACGGGCACGCCCAGTTTCTCGTGGATCACTCGCCGCCGCATTTTGAACTCTTTTGCCCACTGCCTGACAGCCGTGCGGAAAATCACGAGCCTGCACGCCTCCATCGTGCCCCCGGCAATGTTCTCAATCTTCGAAACCTTCATCACCTCTTCAACAGGATAGAACGGGGTGAGGGCATCACCGCCCATGACCTGCATAGCATCGAGACACGCCTGCAAGGCTGCCTCGCAGATATAGACTTTAGAGACGTTTGATTCAAGCGTGATGTCCCACCCGAGGTCCCAGAGATATGCCGTGTAGTACGTGAGAAGGCGTGCTATTTTCACCTTGGAAACCAGGTTTGCGATCTTGAACTGGTTCTCGGGTATATCAATAGTCGGTCTGCCAAACTGGACTCTTCTCTGGGCAAAAGGCACTGCGTTTCTCAAGGCCTCCCCTGCCCAGCCCGTGGCCTGGGCACAGATCAACGTACGCTCAAAGTTAAGGCCTGCTGTCATGACCCGCCAGCCATCGCCCTCTTCTCCAATCCTGTTCGCTACAGGCACAGGCGCGTTGTCAAAGTTGAGCACACCATTCTGGATATTGTCGAATCCGATAATTTCGTTGATCTTCTCGACCGTAAGACCTGGCGTGGGCTTCTCCATGATGAAGGCCGTGAGATGCTTGTAGGCCTTGACGTCATCAGGGCTATTGCTGGTGCGCGCATAGACCATGTGGCGATCAGCAACGCCTGCCGCGACAATGTAGCGCTTCTTCCCGTTCAAGACGTAGACATCACCCTCACGCCGTGCCCTTGTCTCAATCGCCGCAGCGTCCGTACCGGCAACGGGCTCGGTAATCACAATAGCGCCCCTTTCTCCCTTTGCAATACGCGGGAGAAACCGCTGTTTCTGTTCCTCAGTTCCATACTCGATGATCTGCCTCAAGCCCCCCAGCATGTTGCCCACGACTGTGCGCCCCGGGCCGGGCATACGGTTGAAGGCCTCGCTCGCGATGCAGGCACCTGTTGCCCCGAGGCCTAACCCTCCATATTCCTTGGGCACACCAGCACCGGAATATCCCTTGGCTGAAATTTTCTCGAACAGGTCAAACGGAAACTCCCGCGTCCATCGCGTTTCTGCGTCTCTGGGAACCAATTCCTCTGCAAATGCCTGCACCTCGTCTGCAAATTTCTTCTGTTCTTCAGTCCACCAGGGGAAGTGTTCCATCTATTTGCCTCCTTCATTGTCTTCTCATTTGTGAGAAGTTAAAAAACGGATGGTTAAGCGATCTATTGACCTGCCGTTCGGTAGTTCAGCCCATTGTAAGTTAGAGGCTTGCACAAGTCAAGTCGTTTCTTCTTTGCTTTCCTCTTTTAGGAGACAGTTCGCAGGGTGGCTCATTCCGGGCTTCTGTTCTCGCCGTCACCATGCTACAATTTACGAATCCGGATTATAAATCCATCGCAGGAGGCGATCATGGAAGTTGCGAAGTCAACGATCAACCCCACCGATATGGCTGCACAGCAGGTGCAGATTGCAGCCGCACATATGCCACATCTGAATCGCGGAATACTGGAAAAAATAAAACATACAAAGCGGGAGATTATTGTCCACTTCCCCGTTGAGATGGATGACGGGAGCGTCCGTATATTCACCGGTTATCGCGTGCAGCATAATGACGCCCGCGGCCCTTTCAAGGGTGGGCTTCGGTACCATCCCAACGTAGATCTGGACGAGGTGCGCGCCCTTGCCATGTGGATGACCTGGAAGGCAGCAGTGGTCAACATCCCTTTCGGGGGAGCCAAGGGAGGGGTACAGTGCAATCCCAAAGAGATGTCGGCCAGAGAACTGGAACACCTGACCCGCCGGTTTACCTGGGAGATTTCCCCTTTCATCGGTCCCGAGAGCGATATCCCCGCTCCGGATGTCTATACGAATCCTCAGGTGATGGCCTGGATCATGGATACCTACAGCATGCAGAAAGGCCACGCTGTTCCCGGCGTGGTTACAGGCAAGCCCCTGGAACTGGGCGGTTCGCTGGGCAGGTATGAGGCAACCGGCAGAGGGGTTTTCATTACTGCGTCAGAGGCGGCAAAACATCTGGGCATGTCACTCCAGGGCGCTCGCGTAGCCATTCAAGGCGCAGGCAACGTGGGAGGGATAGCGGCGAACTATTTTCGGCGGGCGGGAGCGCGCGTGGTCGGTATTTCCGACTCCACAGGGGGATTGTATAACCCTCACGGGCTTGACATCGATAAAGTGCTCGACTGCAAAAACCGCTACCACTGCTTTATGAAGGAAGAAATAGGAGCCGATGAGATTACCAACGAGGATTTGCTGGAATTGGAATGTGACGTGCTGGTGCCGGCTGCGCTTGAAAATCAGATCACCGGGCAGAATGCCGCGAGGCTGCGTTGCAGGATGATCGTCGAAGGAGCCAATGGACCCACAACCCCCGAAGCAGATTCTATCCTTTTCGACCGAGGGACTTTCATCGTCCCGGATATCCTGGCCAATGCCGGTGGCGTTACCGTCTCTTACTTTGAATGGGTCCAGAACCTGCAGGAACTCCTCTGGACCGAAGAGGAGATAGCCGACCGGCTGACCCGCATTCTGACGAGGAGCTTTGGGGAAGTCTTAGCTATCTCGCAGAGAGAACGCGTTGATATGCGGACAGCCGCCCTTATGCTTGGCATTGGAAGGGTAGCCGAAGCAGTGCGACTGCGCGGAATCTTCCCCTGAGCAATTCGCCGTTATCTCGCTTTTAGAAAGGCAAAGGGCTCAAGGAGTGACCGGCGTATCCGTCTTCTTGGCTTCCCTCTTCATTGCCGACTTTGCTTTCTCTATATTCTGATGGGCCTTTTCATAAAAGCCCGGGTTCAGCTCGATAGCCCGCTCAAAGGCCTCTATTGCCCTACCGTAGTCCTGCTCCGCCATGTATACGTAGCCCAGATTGTTGTACGCCCCAGCCTCGTCCTTGCCTTTCTTGAATGCTTCGAAAGCCTCATCATGCCTCCCGATCCTGGAGAAGACCAGGCCAAGGTTGTTATAGATCCTCGCATTCTCCGGTTCTATGCGGAGGGCAGCAATGAAGGCCTCTATCGATTTTGCGTTATCGCCCATCAGGTAGCAGGAGAGACCAAGGTTGTTGTAAAGCGCTGCTGAGTTTGGTTTGATGGTGATGGCTTTTTGATATTCGTCAGCAGCCTTGTCGAAGGCCTTTTCCTTGTCGTAGGCCATACCGAGATAAGCGCGAGCCTGCCAGAGCTTTGGCTCCAGGGCGATGGCCTTTGACAGATATTCCTTCGACTGCGCCAGTTCTCCCTTTGCCATGGCCACAAGGCCGAGGCCCTGGTACGCAAGGGCGTTATTGGGCTCCTTGGCAAGAATCTGGTTAAACTCCCGCGCGCCTTCATCCGTCATACCGCTCGTGACATACATGTGGCCCAGCCGATACCGCACGCCCAGCTGGCTGGGGTCCATCTGGAGGGCCTTGTTATACTGAACGTAGGCCATCATGTCGTTCCCCTGTTTTGCGTATTGGTCACCTAGCCTTTCGTAGGTCTGCCAGGTGGCAGCCGGAACATCCTTGGCCTTCTCCTCATTCGCAGAGAACTCCGCCTTTGCTCGCTGCAGATCGAGCATTCGCTGGTACTCGCTGTTACGTGAGATCGCCTCTGGGCCTTTAGTGGCACAGGCCGCGAGACTGGTCACGACGACAAGTGTACAGATTAGCAATCGGCTTACCGCTGAAATTCTCATCACTTTTTCTCCTCTGTAAGAACGTTTTTGTGGGGCATGAGGTCTCTGCCAAGCACTATTTTCATCCCGACATTCGGCCGGTCGAGTCTTTTTACTTCCTTCAGGCTTGGCATTTCAGGCAGCTGCTCTGCCACTTGGCGGGTAGCGTCGCTGAATTCCGGCTTATACATAAGCGTAGTTTTCTGGTAGGTAAATTTGTCGGCGTTCGTGAGGCGCACGATATGAAATCCCTTTACTCTCAGGTATTGGGCCATGCTCTTGGCCATATTATTTACGCCGTTGCCGTTGGAAAGTTCCATGCCCACGCTGTTTAGGCTATCTCCAGCATCCCCCGACGCCGCCATCTGGCCTCTCTCGCTCGGCATGACCAGCTCAATCGCCTGCTTGACCTGAGCCAGCACAGCGTCGAATTTGGCAACGAGAGTACTCGTCTCAAAGCCTTTCTGGGATGAGGCTGAGTCCGGATCGAGTACTAGGGCTTCGCCGTAATGCTCTTTGGCTTTGTCGAACTGACCCTTCTGGTAGTAAATCTTGGCGAGAAGAGTGTGGGCAAGGGCCTTGTTCCCGGCATACTCAAACTCCTTCATGGCGAGATCAAACTGTCCGGAGAGCGCATAGGCGAGACCGAGGTTATTGTGAGTCTGGTTGCTGTTGGACCCCAGAGCGAGGGCTTGCCTGAGGACGTCAACGGCCTCACCATTCTTTCCTTGAAGGATACATGAATGGCCGAGGTTATTGTAGACATAGGCCGAGTTTGGATTCAGCTTTAGGGCCATTCGGTAAGCATCACTGGCTGCGGCGTAATCTCCCTGCCAGTCGTAACAAACCCCCAGTCCATTGTAGGCCTCGGTGTAGTCCGGTTTGATGTAGATTGCCTTCTGGAACTCCTTGATTGCTTCCTGGTGGCGAGACCTCTCATAATACCAGCATCCGAGCTGGTAGTGTCCTTCGGCGTTGCCCGGATGCGGCCTTAACCGCGACATTACCTTCGATAGATTCTCATCGGTCATACCCGATTTCGCCTCACCTGCTCCCAGGATGTTCGAGGAAGCCGTGAACTGGCCCCCGGTCGAACAGGCTGGGACGAGGTATGCGAACGTGCAGCATGAGAGCGTGAGGATGATAAGTTTTACCGCGACCCCTTTGACGGTCATGTGTCCCTCCAGCCACTGAGATTTGAATTCCTGATTTCTGGTCTAAAATTCATAATTAAAAATAGTCTTGTCGTGATGACCATGCTGGCTGCTCAATTGTTAAGAGTTTTGATAGCCTGCAGGATTGCCGGTCCGAGGATAACGAGGAAGAGCGACGGAAAGATGCAGAAAATGGTAGGGAAGAGCAGTTTGATCGGGAGTTTGGCGGCAAGTTCTTCCACCCTCTGGGTCCTCCTAGTCCTCATGGCGTCGGAGTGCACGCGCAGTGACTGGGCCACACTGGTACCGAACCTGTCTGTCTGGACAAGTAAGGTTACCAGGCTATTAATCTCCTCAAGGTCGGCTCGCAATGCCAGATTCCGCAAGGCATCCTTTCGAGACTTCCCTGCCCTCAGCTCAAGATTAAGCAGCCTGAACTCTTCGCTAATGGTCTTGTTGCTCAGCTTCATCTCCTCGCCGACGCGCTTCATTGCTGCATCAAGCCCCATTCCTGCTTCGGCGCAGACGACTAAGAGGTCGAGAGCGTCAGGCAGCCCGAGCGTCAATGCTTCTTTGCGGCGGGCTATCCTGAGGGCAAGCCACAGATTCGGCAGATAGAGGCCTATCAGCGCAAACCCTATAGCAAAGAACGTCACATTGATGAACCTCACCGGGCCCGGTATAAGGAGCTGGAGTATGAACACACAAACAAGCAAGACTGCGGCGCAGACGACCTTGGAGCCGAAGAAGATTACCGTGGCATTTTTGCCCCGGTAACCTGCCCTTAAGAAAAGTCTTTGGATGTGGCTGACCCCCTCCTCTTCCTTTGGCTTCGCGAGGTCCCCCAAACGGGCCATGATCGCGAGCCACTGCCCCTTGAGAACCGAGTCCCCCGAAGTCGGAACAGGAGGCGCGCCTTCTTCCAGGGTGACGGCACGGCTGCTTTGTTTAATCTTCTCTACTATCGTCTGGTGCCCGCGCACGTAACCTAGGTGGACGAGAAATGCCACTACGAAGAGCATGGTGGCGCTGAATACCAGTAGTGATATGATGAGAGGAGCATTTAGCATGTTAGCCTCCTATACCTTCAAGGTGATCATCTTTTTCATCCATGCCACACCGAGACCCATCATGATCAAGGCAGCACCAACGAGTAGCTTTCCCGTGGGGTCAGTGGAGAGAACCCTGATGTATTCAGGGCTTATCAAGGACAGGGCCAGAGCGATGAAGAACGGGATGCCGATCAGGATGGCGGCAGATAGCTTACCTTCGGCCGTCAATGTCCGGATCTTCCCCCTCAGTTTGAACCGTCCTCTGATCAAGTTGCTGATACTTTCCAAGATTTCTGCGAGGTTTCCGCCGCTCTCTCTCTGGATAATCACCGAAACCGCAAAAAACTTGAGGTCAGAACAGTCGACACGGTCAGCCAGATTCTTCAACGCCTGCTCAATACTCACACCGAGGTTTATCTGCGCGATTGTCCTCTGGAATTCAGCGCCTAATGGGGCATCAAACTCGTCGGCCACCATCTGCAGTCCACCGGAGAACGCGTGGCCTGCCCGTAGCGACCGGGCAACGAGGTCGAGTGCCTCGGGCAGTTGGCGCTCGAACTTTTTCATCCGCTGATTCTTCTTTATCGATGCCACGAAATACGGTATTAGCCCCATCAGGACAGCGACCGGAGCAGCAAGGAGTAAAGTACTGGCCAAGAGGAAGGCAAAATAGAAGCCGACAACGGCCAAAAGCAAGGACGTGAGGAGGAAGACGCTCGCAGGGTACTTGATATTAGACTGGATCAGCAGGTTGTCTATCCGGGAGAGCTGAGGTATCCGCGCGAGCATCGCGTGCAGCGACGGTATGGAGCTGAGAACCCGCTTTCGCGTGATGTCCGTGGTCCGGTGGATCTCGGTCTCGTGCGAGAAAGTTTTGAGCTGTCTCTGGATCCTTCGTGCTTCCGGGTCCCACTTGTTTTTCAGCATCAAGACGATGCCCTCGAGAATACAAAGGACGGCAATGAATACGCCAACAGTGATCACTATATTCATCGTTTTTCTCCTAAGCTTCTAACCCGTTCATTCTGAGAGTTTCTCTCTCACGGTGTTTGGTCGGATCTTGCTTTCCATCTTAACCTTAACAACAGCCTTGACCTTAGACCTGTCAGGCCTTGGCATGCGCTCGTTTGGCGTCGAACATCTCGTAAGGGATAGGTACGCCAAGCGCCTTAAACCGGTCGAGAAATCCGGGCATGATACCCATACTCCGGAACTGTCCCTTGACGGCACCGTTTGTATCGACACCAGCCTGCACGAAACCGAAAAGTTCCTGCAGAGTAATAATACCCGATTCCATCCCGGTGACCTCCTGGAAAGAGACGACCTTTCTGCTCCCATCGACAAGACGGGCGATCTGGATGACGATGTCGATCGCCGAACTGACGTACCTTCTCACCGCGTCATTGGGGATGTTCAGCCCGGCCATGGCCACGAGGGTCTCCAGCCGCAAAAGAGCGTCCCGGGGCGAATTGGCGTGGATGGTGGTTAGCGATCCGTCATGGCCGGTATTCATCGCCTGGAGCATATCCAGAACCTCTACGCTTCTCACTTCACCAACAATGATGCGGTCGGGGCGCATCCTGAGACTATTTCTCACGAGATCACGCTGGGTAACCTCGCCTTTCCCTTCGATATTTGCCAGCTTTGTCTCGAGACGGACGACGTGTTCCTGTTTCATTTGAAGTTCTGCGGAATCCTCGATGGTAACGATCCGCTCGTCGTCGGGAATGAAACGCGAGAGCACGTTGAGCAGTGTGGTCTTGCCCGTTCCTGTTCCACCGGAGATCAAGACATTGAGTCGCGCCTTCACAATGCCCTTGAAGAGTTCCCCGACTTCGGGTGTTAACGTTTTCAGTGTAATGAGGTCCTCAAGTTCCAGGGGCTCAACCGCGAAGCGTCGGATCGAGAGACAGGCCCCATCTATGGCCAGCGGCGGCACGATAGCGTTGACACGCGATCCGTCCGGCAGCCTGGCGTCGACCATCGGACAAGACTCGTCGATGCGGCGCCCCACGGCGGACACGATCCTGTCGATGATCTTTTTGAGGTGGGCCTCGTCTTTGAACCGGGCACCGGTGACGTGCAGCTTACCGTACCTCTCGACGTAGATTTTCCTGTGCGTGTTTACCAGGATGTCAGTGACGGTCGGATCGTGCATGAAGGGCTCAATCGGCCCAAGCCCGAGCACCTCGTCTACGACCTCCCTGCAGAACTGCTCCTTTTCTTGGAAGTTGAGGGGCATGGTCTGCCGGTCCTCGGTCAGTATCGCCTCTATTGCTCTCCGTATCTCCCTCCTCAACTGCTCCTGTTCGAGGGTATCGATGACCGACAGGTCTATCACATCGAGCAGCCTATCGTGGACCCTGGTTTTGAGCTCGCCGTATTCGTCGGTGGCAAAGAATTCCATTGTTTTCTCCTTAACTATCTCCATTCAACCCCCCTTTGGGAACGGGTTCAAAGATCGCTTTACCTCAGGCCGAAGAAAGCCCTCTTTCTTCTTTTTTCGTCCCTTCCCGCAATGATTGAGGCCAGCCCCCTCATTTTCGTTGCGGTCTCTGCCCCATAGGCAACCAGACTGAGTGGTTTGCCCTGATTAATTGCGCTCATCGTGATGCGGTAGTCGTTCGGGATTGCAAAGTAAATCTTTTTGTTGAGAGTCTCCTCAGCCTCTTCCATCGAAACAGACGCCTTCTGGTTGAACCGGTTCACAATTACTTCAACGTTTTCCTCGTAAGGAAACCCGAGTTTTCTAAAAATGGATTGGAACCGTTTTACGTTGATGAGCGAAGGCAAACTCAACACGGTGACAAGGAGCACTTTGTCTGAAAGTTTCAGGATCGTCCGTGACGTCTCGTCGATGGCCTGCCCGCTGTCCACTACGATGAAATCGAACATGGTGCGCATCAGCTTGATAAGTATGTCCATGACCTTAGGGATGTTAGGATCGTCCACGGGTGCCGTGGGGGAGGGAAGTACATACACCCCTGAGGCATGCTTGTAAAGGATGCTCATGAGGTACGTTGAGTCGAGCCGGTTTATGTTTTTCGTGACCTCCATCCAGTCAAAAATTGGCGGCTCAATGTTCAGGAAAAGAGGTATATCACTGAAGGGCGCGTTGATGTCTACGAGGCCAACGGTTTGCACGCCATCCATTTCCATGAGGCTCGTGGCCAGATTCACTGCGACGGTGGTCGTTCCCACACCACCCTTCCCTCCGAACACGTCGATGATTTTGCCTCTTCTCCCAGGGGCCTTTCCCGCGGGGATGAGGTCTTTCTGCCCTTTAAGCTTGACCAACGTGTTGCGCACTTCCTCTTTATTGACAGGTTGAGCGAAGAAACCCCCTGCCCCCACTCTGAGGGCGCCAAGAAGGATGTCCGGGTCGGTGCTCGCCGCAGTCAGGAAGACGTGTCTTGCAATGCCCGAGGTCTTCACGGCACTCGCAAACTGGAGGTCTTTGTCCGGGTCATCCCCGATCTCCAGTATAAGCACGTCGCAGGATCCAAACTCTCCGGGCTTCTGAATGTGAAACCCGTTCGACGGAAGGAGGGCCTCCTCGAAGTCCGCCTGAGCTTTTTCATTCTTCATCTTGAAACGAAGGGAGATGCTATCTGCTGCCATGGTGTCTACCCCCTTCCCTTCACGGTCACAACCTTATGACCATATAATTGTCGCATCTCTTTCTCTCCCGCCTATTGCACAAGACGCAGTTTGATATCTTTCGCGATCAGATTGAAGATCGATAGCAAATCGCTGGAAGTCGGTGCGTAGTATTGGAAACTCGTTCCGCTCGAAATGCTTGCCAGAAAGTTCTGGTTTATATTCACCCCGAGGCCTATCGTGTATATCATGACCCCGTTGTTCTTCAGTGTCTGGGCGTTCGCGATAGCCATGGTTATCGCTGTCTGGCATATGTACGGCGCCAGCGGAGGACCAAACTGGCTCGGGATGTTGCATGATTGAGGCCCGTAGCCGGGAACGGGATAGGTGCTGAAGATATTCCATTGTGTCGTCTGGGTGCAGGAATTGCCCGAGCAGCAGCTTGTGCTGCTTGTGCTCAAGCCGTCTCCTGTCGGGACGGGATTAACGTTGAGCCAGGTTTCGCTATTCGGGTTGCCGAGCTGCGGCCAGACCTGATCGCAGTAGTTGCCGGTGCCGCACACGACGGCGTCGTAGTTGGTGTTGTTGTTCTTGAACGTGCCGCGGAATGCTGTGGGGTTCCCGTCAGTGAACAAGATGAGGAATTGCTGGACCCGCTGGTTGCCTGGGATCCCTGTCTGGTTGGTGAAACCGCTGGGGCCTGATGCTTGGGCGATAGCGTCTTCCGTATTTGTTGCGCCCACGGCTGTCATGGCGTTGATGGCAGCGGTCATAGGGGTGACGAAGTTGTTGCTAAGCGGAAAGGCTACTGTCACGCTGGTCGCGAAGCTGATCAGGCCAACCTTGTCAGTGGCCTGGGTGTCCGTGAAGAACTGGAGAAAGGTGATGGCGGCGTTCTTGAGGTCGCTTTCCGGTTGACCTGCCATTGAGCCCGACCTGTCGAGCACCAGCATGATCTCCACCTGGTTCATTTTGGCTACGCCACTGGTACTCGTGGTAACCTGATTGACTCCGAAGAGCCGGGCCAGGTAAGCAAGGGCCATCACAGAGCCGGTGACCTGTATCTGGTGGTTAGCTGGCTGCGATGCGGTGAACGCCGCAGCACCGGTGCCCGTGGCAGGCGTGCCCGCATATCCCGTCGGGAAGTTTGCCTGCCCGAACTCTTGAGCCAGCGTTAAGGGGTTGACATAAGGGTTGGATATGTTCTTTGCCCCTGCGAGGGCTGCCGCATCCACGCTCTTGGAAAGCTCTGCACGTATCATGTACCAGCGCCCCGCTTCCATGGCCAGCGCAACGAACCCGATGAGTACGAGCAGGAGAAGAGCAAAGAGTATCAGCACTGCTCCTTTCTGATTGGCAACGATTGTTCTTCCCGTATGTCCTGCCATCAGAACACCGCCTTGCTCGATATGATCTCGCCGCCGCTACTGGTGAACAGCTGCGGAACGAACTTCGAGATGGGGGTAATAGGGGTATATTTGTAGAAGACCTCGACCACGGTAACGTTGTTGATATCGGACGTCTTCTTGCCGGGACTGTTGTCGAATTCCAGGTGGTTATAGAGCTGCTGGGTCAGGCCAAGGTTCGCCTGACCAGTCCCGATAGTGCTCGCTACATTAAGGTTCCCTGCGCTCGCACTAGCGGTCGGGTCGATGTAGGGGTTCGGGCTCTGTGCAGAGGTGCCTGCGTTAATGCTCCATACGTAGATTCTGCCATTGTTGACAAGATTCAGAGGGCTTGCCCCGTCCTGGAGCATGGTGATCAGGTTGCTGGCGGGAAGCACGTCGCGCGAGGCAAGACTCCCCCCTTCCCGGGCAAGGTTGGCGACAATGAGCCTGGCCTCGATGAGCCCCCCGAAATCGATTATGACGAAGGCCATGATGATCATCAGCGGTAGAATCAGCGCCATCTCCACCGCTGCAATACCTTGTTGGCCTAAACGTCTGCGACGGTTATTCCTCGTCGGTTTCATATGTACCAATCCCTTCGTACTCTCAAAACATCTCGTTTCTGTATAATGCCTGTGCGGTGATCACCTGCTGACCCGAAGGAAAAAACTTCCCGATAAAAGGTGTCCAGAACTTGAACGTGTACTGCACCACCACCCGCATGAAGTCGCCGCCGTTTCCGGGGTTGGTCATGCCCTGCCAGTTAGCCGGGTTCGTGTAGTTCGGCCCAGCAACCGGAAAAATACTGATTTGGAGCGTACCAGGATTTACCGCGACCGCGGCGTTGTTCTGGATAGTCTGGATGATAGAGGCTTGCCGGGTCATGGAGTTACCGCTGGGACCGTTGAGCGTTGCTCCCACGAGCGCCAGTCTTGTTCCTTCACGCGTGGCATACTGGAGCGTGTGCTGAACAAAAAAATAGTGGCCGAAGTCCATGATCGCACAGAGCAGCAAAGCGAAAACGGGAAGCACCAGTGCAAACTCGACAATTGTAAAGCCTCTTTTGTCCGTCACGTTACGGGGTAGCCTCATCTCTCCTCTTGACCTTAACCTCAACCTTAACCTCACGCTGTTAGTATTGGCTCCCGGTAGCGGAAGTCACCGTACCTAGAGTGGCTGGTACACCCATACTGTATACCGGGACCTGCGGCGCCTTGTCGAACTCCTTGTTGTACTTATTAACGACCTTGTCTGCAGCCTTA
>Ga0209039_10001623_pt1 | contig 20550 bp, 22 predicted proteins | sample BogFormECP12_OM1_FD_188238 | JGI IMG/M metagenome (GOLD analysis project Ga0209039, IMG submission 188238) | Bog forest soil microbial communities from Calvert Island, British Columbia, Canada - ECP12_OM1 (SPAdes) (version 2) | ecosystem: Environmental > Aquatic > Freshwater > Wetlands > Bog ...
AAGATGCTGTATAATTATTAAGAAAACAGATGATGTTACATGCAAAGACATCTTAAATTTCTGCATGACGCATAATATTAGCCCTAACGAACTTATCGATCTGGCTAATGGACGATACGCCGAGATATTAGATGCATTCGATGGATTACCCGCTGATGCAAAATCGACTATTTTAAGCCTGGCCGATCCGCTAGCTAAGGCGAGAGCTTCAGCGCTTAAACCTAATGGCCAGTCTAAAAAGTCAAAAAATAAAAAGAAGAGCTCAAAATAAAATACTAATTATTATTTAAATTTATTATTTTATATGTTGGCATAAAAAAAGAAAATGGTTCATGCCTTAAACTCGCCGGTATCTATCCACCTGTTATCGACCAGCGTCCACCAGTCCTGGGCCAGCCCTTTCAGCAGGTAATCGTACGGCAGCCACCCGTATCCGCCGTCCCCCCAGGTCGTGCCCCAGGAGTTCCGTATAAGGAAGGCCCCGGTAGTCTTAGTACCGCCCGTATTATTCTTGATCAGCATGGAGTCGTCGTAGCCTACGGCCATGATGGCGTGGCCGCCCTCGATCTTCTCTCCCTTGCCAGGATACGGTATCTTCCCGTCCTTATCCGCCTGAGTGATGGAACTATAGACCGTGAAGCCGAACATTGCCGGCAGCCCGGCAGATAAGTTCGTCTTGATCTGGGTCAGGATATCCTTATACTGCGCTTCCGCCGGGTCAAGCCGGACGTATTTTAGCGACTGGTAGTTCTGGGCGAAGGCGTAGCAGAACGTGGGCGGCTCATCGTCGAAGACTTTTATATCGTATGGCCAATACTCTTCGGGGGGTGCGCCGAACAGGGCGAGCGCGCCCATGGTCGACCTTAGCTCCGCACCGCTGTCGCCTTTTTCATGCATGAACGTGCGGGTGACCTTGTAGAGGAACAGCCTCGAAGCATCGATATACTTCCCGAACGCCTTGCGCTCGTAATATTCCAGCATGCCGATGCCGGCGTTTGCCGTACACGAGCCGAGCTGGCCCTGGTCCTCGATGGGCGAGCACCATTTTCTCAGGTCGGCCGACTTATCTAGCGTGGACTTGTCAGTCTTCAGAATTCCCGTTTTATTAACGATCGGCTTCACTTTATCGGAGACAAGCGTATAGTCCCGGAAATCGGGATAATCCGGCCTCCAGCCCATCCAGTATTTACCATTTATAGAGTGCATCATATACCTCCCTTAACCAATGGGCGGCCCCCTTACCTTGCCCATGATGATCAAACGCTTATATAATATTAAGTATAATACTAAAAGCTTATCCTCGCAATATTTGAGAATTGTAAATACGTTTTTTGCGGTTTGTTCATCGGCTTAGCCTCGCACACCGCACATCATATACCTCAACCTGTTTCCCTTATAATATCGAGGTGGTACGTCCGGGCCTCAGGTTTTCCGTATATGGTCCCTATACCCTTAAACCACGGAAGGATTTTATGTTGCTACATTTCGGTCGTTTCTTCCAGCCATACTCCTTTTCGTGTGCCCCCCGGGTATGCCCCCTATGAATTGCCCCCCAATTCCAGGTGCCGGTTACACACCAAGCACCTGCAATTATACATAAAGGGTTAATATCATATAAAGTTTTCTGTAATATGTCCGAAAACAAATATTAATTATCCTTAAAAGGATAATAAAATGTACAAATGAGAACTTCATAAATGTTTTCTTTCCGGCAAATTGACAATTGGGGGTTAAAAAATTTTTAGCGAACGCCAATGCCTATGCAGAGGAGTCTAGACGATTTAAAAATACCTGGAAAAAGTTCGAAAAAATGTATGATGGCTTCAGGAAAGCATAGAACAGCTAGCGTTTTTTCTGCCCGGCCCAATATTCATCGGCCTCATTCTCCATCTTCTCAAGCCGGTCATAATAATCCGGGAACTCTTTGAGGTGTGCCAGTGCGATCTTTCCCGTGACCAAAGGATCGTCGTTCGTCACGTTGGTCGCCATGTCCCGCAGCCCGTGCTCGAGCTCGACGTCCATGCCTCGCCTGAACTGCTCGACGTCGAATTGATCCCATTTAAGGCCGAGCTGCTCACCGATTTTTTTAGCCTGCTCTGTGGTCGTGATCTTCTTTTCGGACATATAAATAGGATGTTTCAAAGAATAATGATATATACCTATGCTTGACGAAAAATAAAAAAAAGTTATGGGGTGAAAAGGACCCCGTCAACTGTCCTTAAATCGGACGCATTCAACATCAGCTTGAGGTTGAGCTTGACCTGCTCGAACTGGCAGGAATATACGAATATGTTATCCCCGAGAGAGACCGTCGTCTGAGGATCCGACGACCGGGATACATACTTGCCATACTGGCTCAGCATGCCGCTCCTCGTGCTATTGAACTTGCTTTCATCCACGGCCGATAGCATGGTCGGGCTGAAGTTCGCCGAAAAGTCCGCATAGCTGCCGTTGTTCAACGCTGCCAGTATCCTGTCGACCGAAGCGTTCGCGACGTCCAGGGCTTGCTGCGATGGCTTACCGGACGAGGCCGGGAAAGAAAGCCCTTCGACCGTATAGATATTTGTCTGGTTCATGACCACCTGGATCTTGAGCGTGCCGTTCTCAAACTGGGTGTCATACACGTATACATTATATCCCTGTGACATGGTCGCCTGAGGAGCAGAGGAAGATCGTGAAACGAATTTGCCGAACTGGCTCAGCATGCCGGTTCTCGTGCCGGTGAACCAGCTCTCGTTCGCGCTGGATAACATGGCAGCGCTGAAGTTCGTCGAAAAGCTCGAATAATTACCGCTATTGAATGATGTCAGGATCCTGTCAGCCGCAGCATTTGCCGCATCCGTGGATGATTGTGAAGGGCTGCCCCCGGTACAACCGCTGAGAGCAACTGCTGCCGTAAGGACCAGGACTGCCATTGCAAAACTTAATCTATTGATGTGCATCCGCGTATAATACGAATGTTAAATATTAATATCTTTTTAGTCACAGAAGCTATTTCTTGTATACCCGTCAAAGGCTTATGGAGGCGAAAAGTACGGCCGGTGGAAAAAGAATGGCTTTATTATTGGTGACCTTTTTGGCCGTCGCCCTTTGTGGTTGCCTGGGCTATAACGATGCGCATCCACAGGCGGCCGTGACCGTTGGCCCGTTGACTGCTCCGACCCCTTTGCCCACGGTTGAAAATACGCCTGCACCGACGCCTGCCATGTTTGTACAGACCGTGAGTGCCGGCCCGTCGCCGGACGAGCAATGGTATAACGAGAACTATACATGGGAGTATAAGGACGTCCAGTGGAACTTCCACGTGCAGATCTCGAAGTCTATTTATGAGTTTTATAAGAGCGCCCCTCACGATAATAGCGTTAATTATTCAAGCTATGCCCTGACGGGCGAGGATAAGGCCTTTTTGAGCGATATCACGAAGAAGTTCAAGGATAACGGCGTTGCGAACGGCTATTCCGATTATGATAATGCGATGAACGTCCTGGTCTTCGTGCAATCTCTCCCCTATGCCGAGGACAGCGTCGAATATACGAGGTATCCCCTGGAGACGCTTAAGGACGACGTCGGCGACTGTAAGGATAAATCCATCCTGGCGGCCGCCATGCTCCATGAGATGGGGTACCGGGTGGCGCTGCTAAAATACCAGAGCCATATGGCGCTCGGCATTGGCATCGATGCCCCGGGCACGTACTTCGAAGATAATGGCACCCGCTATTATTATGCGGAGACGACCAGCCCCGACTGGGACATCGGTACCGTGCCCGCAGCAGTGGCGGGCCAGGTGCCGACGGTCATCCCTCTCCAGTAGTTCGGGTGAAACAGCTTTAAATCCGGACGGGCTTATTTATCTTAAAGGAGTTTTTCATGAGCGACCCGCAAAACCCGTCGAATAGAGCCTGGACCGGGAAGCACCTTGATTTCGAGGCGTTCCCCGAGAACATGGAACTGGCAGGGAATATCCAGGAACGCGTCAGCGCCGTTAATAAGCTTGAAGTCTACCGGGAAGGTAAGCTCACTGCCCTGGAAATTTGTGCGAACGTGCTTGCCATCGAACGGTATATCGTGCAGGCCTACGCCGATATTAAGTATAATGCGGCCCAGTCGGCCATGGGCATGTGCAATGGCCTGGCATCGGAGGCATTCTTAATTAGCCTGGCCCGGACGCCGCGTTTCTACCGGCAGCCGGAGGACCTGGAGAAGCACCCCGTAGACAGAGATATCGTTACTTTCATAAAAAAGATGGGCGACTCCATCGCCATGAACGAGATCGACCTCGACCTTGGCTCGGGCCGGTGGACGACGTCGACGGACCTCCTCATGGACATGCTCAGTTCCCTCAACGTGGTCTCGACGTCCATTATCCTGGAGGCCGAGGACAAGCGCTCGGATAACGGCGCCGAGAAGATCGACATGGAATATAACGTGATCACCGGCTGCACGCTTATTGCCGCTTATGCGATGATCCTTTACCAGTGCATCAAGGACGGCGCATATCGCGGGCAGGTGCTCACCGACCTACCGCACTAGGCCTTTTTTCGTGCCCGGCTCGCGGTTATTGTGGCGTCGAGCTCTTCTAAGAACTCCATGATGTTCGGGCCGGGTATGCGACCGCCTGCCGCCATGGGGTGCCCGCCGCCGGTGCCGCCACATTTTTGGGCGGCGCGTCCGACCAGCTCATTGAGGTCACAATCGCCTTTTGCCCTTACGCTGATGTCGTAAACCGCCTTGGTCTTAAGGTATTCCGCGGCCACCCCGACGCAGGTGCCGCCATAGATGTGGGCGTAAATGGCCGCCTTCGAGATGAAGCCGTCGGGGTCGATCACATAGGATACGTTATTCATCCTCACGATGTTCTGCTCGATCCGGAGGCGCATCTCCTCTTCCTGACGTGAAGCCTGTACCGCGTTCTTTGCCAGCTTCTCGATCTGGGACGGAAGGACTTTTTTAGACAGCGTAGTCAGTAGCTCTCTTTTGTAGTCGTAATCCCGGCGGCCGATCTCGATGCCCTGGGAAATGGTGCCGGCCTCGTAGAACAGGCTGCGCTTATCCCAGGTTTTCATTAGCTCCGTGATCAGCGGCGTATTCTCCCGGTAATCGCCGATGGCCCCGTAAATGGCCAGGCGGCTCATGTCCGGGTCGAGCGATGAATGAAAATGAGCATACGTAAGCTCCGACGCGCATGCTTTCAAGTCGTGCGTCAGCCAGGTGACGTTGAACCGGGGCGGTAGCGGGTGATGGTCGATATATGTGACCTCCGCTTTTTTCGCCAGTGCGCCGATCTTATTCTTAATGGGCCTGGCGAATGCCGTATTGATGGCGATGTCGCAGACGATAACGTGGTCGGATCCCCTGGCCAGGTCCAGGTCGTCCACTATGGATACGGGATTTGAGAAATGTACGTCGGCCTTTTCGTTTGCGGCCAGGGCGAGGGCGCCGCTGCATATGCCGTCGCAATCGCCATGCGTGAAAATGATCGTGCCAGGAGGCATCAAAAATAAAGATGAGCCATAAATATTTCAATGATTTTGCCTTTCAAATGCAACTTTTAAACAAAAGAAAAGAAAGAATAGTTTTTTAATTAAATGAAACGCTCGAACCGGTCCTTGCTTACGTTGCAGATTGGGCACTTATCGGGCGGCGATTCCCTGGCACAAAGATAGCCGCATACCTTGCAGCGCCATATGGGATACGAGTATGCCCGGCCGCCGGACGATGGCGAGAAGGCCTCCCGTTCGAGGTGCCGCCGGAGCCGCTCTTGCAGTACGGGCCTGCTTTCAGGTATCGAGGCAAGCTTTTGCTCGCCTTTAAAGACTTTTTCGGAAACGTATAGCCCGCAGTAGCAGGCCCCAAAGCGGTCGATGTCTGAATCACGGTAGTCGCAGGGGCAGATGATGTCGAGGTCTTCATCCTTTTTACCGGTGCTGAGCCGGCATGGGCATGAGATGTAGCCGTATCGGACATCGTTGACGAGCAGCCCCTGGACGAGGCTTTTGGTGAACGCGACGTCCGGGTTCATGCGATAGCCGCGGCTTTCAGCATCCTTGTTGAGGCGCTCGTATAATATTTGCACGTCGGCCTCTTCCGTCATTGCTTAAGCGCCTCCCGGATCTTCTCTTCCTGGAACCCGACGATCGCTTTGCCGTTTATGACCACGGTCGGAAAAGAGGTCGAAGGGTTCAAGCGCCTAATATCTTCCATGACCTTGTCCTGCTCGGCGCCATGGAGCAGGTCCACGTATGTATAGGAGAAATCGATGCCCAGGTCAGTGAGAAGTTTTCTAGTCATTTTGCACCATACGCAGGTGCTCAGCGCATACAGCATCACGGTGCCGTTTTTCTTGCCTTCTACGTGTTCGACCGCCATATGAAACATCCTCAAATTAATATTAGCAATCGCTTTTCTTTCAACATTTATTAACTTGTCTATTGGGTATGCGCTCTACAGTCTTTTGATATATCTAAGGCCGAGGTGGGCGATCAGCAGCGCCAGGAATGGCGCCCAGAGTACGTCATGGAGCCGTATGGACATGCCTTTATTTAATATGCCCAGCGTGATCGGCCCGACCTGGTCGGGGTAAACGATGCCGAAGCCCGATAATAAAAATAGTATGGTCATTGCCAGCAGGAGCCATGCCACGGCCCTTTTTACCGTTTTATAAATTGTCATTTCGTCCATCGCAGTTCTTCCTTTAGCCGTAAAAGCTCTGGTTCAGGTCGCCGCTGTTCGAGTATCCCTGCTGCTCCCAGTATCCGGTGTAGTCCTGGTCCGATAGCTCTATTTTCGTGACCCATTTGATCCATTTATAGCCCCACTTGTTTTCGGCGACTAGCTGGAATGGATACCCCCTCTCCGGTGGCATGGTGACGTTGTTCATTTTGTAGGCGAGCATGATGTTGTTGTCCGTGATATAGCTCAGGGGAAATGAAGTCGAATACCCGTCGGCCGCGTAAAAGATTATCGTCCTGGCCCCCTGCTTGATGCCGGTCTCCGCCAGCAGGTCATTTATTCGGACGCCTTCCCATAGAATGGTCACGCTCCATCCCTCGACACAATTTAGTGTGACGACTTTTTTGTAGCTCGTGTGGGCTAAAACGTCCTCATAGCTAAAGTTTTTTGAATTATTTACCAGGCCGTCGATGGTGAGCGTATAATTATTAATGTCGATGTGCTGCGGGCCTTTAATGGAGTTCTCCCTGAAGTCGTTGATCGATGACAATTTTTGTCCCTGGTATACCGTGATCTCGGCAGTGCTGGAAGGTGATACCTGGGTAGTACTCAACAATACGCTAATCGCATATGCGAACGATAATATGACGACCGACATCAATATGAGAACCGCTAATAATCTGCCGGGGCGCATGGCTATACTCCTCAATCGTTATAGTTCATATTATATGTATATCAACTTTCTATAAAACCAAAATAGATATCGGACTTCTCGAAGGAAAACATTATATATAAAAGAAGAATATCTACAAATAGTCACTCTTAGCTGATTTTAGTGCTATTCTTAAAGAGGTATTTAAATGGATGATAAACAGTATAAAGGCACTACTACCATTGGCATCATATGCAAAGATGGAGTCGTATTCGCCACAGAGCGAAGGGCCACGATGGGCAACTTCATAGCAAGCAGGGATGCCCAGAAGATATACAAGATCACAGATAACACAGTAATGACCATCGCCGGCTCGGTCGGAGACGGTCAGAGACTCGCCCGGGTACTCCAGGTGGAGGCCAAGCTTTTCGAGCTCAGGCGCCATGGGCCGATGACGATCAACGCTCTTTCCATGCTTTTATCGAACATACTGGCGGAAAACAAGTACGTGCCGTACTACGTGCAGGTACTCATCGGCGGCGTCGACAAGTCCGGACCCAAGGTGTATTCGCTTGACCCGCTCGGCGGCAGGATCGAAGAGTTAAAGTTCTCGTCGACCGGCTCGGGCTCGCCCATAGCATACGGTGTACTCGAAGACCGCTACAAGCCGGACATAAGCACTGAGCAGGGCGTAGAGCTCGCTGCCAAGGCCCTTGAGTCGGCCATGAAGAGAGATTCGGCATCGGGGAATGGCTTACAATTCGCAGTCATCACGCCCGAAAAGTTCGAGATATTCGAACGCGAAGTGAGCAAGCAGGTAATCAACTCCTGAAGTTGCTCATTTGTTTTGTTTCCAGAAGGAGAACAAAAACGATGGGAATCGAAGACGTTTTAACAGATCTAAAGACGAAGATCCGCGATAAGCTGCCCAAAGGGGTAACGATCTCGGATATCGAGTTCGAGGGGCCGGAGCTGGTCCTCTATACCATCGACCCGAGGGCGTTCGCCGATAACGGCGACATCATCCGGTCCCTGGCGAAGGACCTGCGCATGCGCATAGTGGTCAGGCCCGACCCCAAGATGCTGGCGGAGCCGGAAGAGGCTATCAAGAGGATCGCGGAGATCGTGCCCGCCGAGTCAGGCGTGACGAACCATTACTTTGATACTGAGACCGGCGAGGTCATCATCGAGGCTGAAAAGCCCGGCCTGGTCATCGGCCGGCACGGCTCGACCTTAAGGGAGATCACGAAGCACATCGGCTGGACGCCGAAAGTCGTCCGTACGCCCCCCATTGAGTCGTACACGGTCCGCGACATCAGGCAGTACTTACGGAATGTAAAGGACGAGAGAAAGTCTATTTTACAGAACATTGGGAAGAAGATCCACAGGACCATCACCAATAAGGAGCAGTGGATCCGCATCACTTCCCTGGGCGGCTGCAAAGAAGTCGGTAGGAGCTCATTTTTGCTCAGCACGCCTGAAACTCGCATACTCATCGATTGCGGTGTCAGCACCGGCGCGGAAAATAATAGCACGCCTTATCTATATGTACCAGAGGTCAGCCCGCTCAGCAGCCTTGACGCCATCGTGCTCACGCACGCGCACCTGGACCACTGCGGCATGATACCCCTGCTTTTCAAGTACGGGTATGATGGCCCGGTGTACATGACGCCGCCCACGAGAGACCTCATGGCGCTATTGCAACTGGACTACATCGAGGTGGCTAACCGTGAGGGCAAGAGGCCGCCGTATGACTCGGCGCTCATCAGAGAGACGCTGAAGCATACGATCACGCTTAACTATGGCGACGTGACCGACATCGCTCCTGATATACGGCTGACGTTCTACAACTCGGGCCATATCCTGGGAAGCGCCTGCGCCCATTTCCACATCGGGGAAGGGCTATATAACGTGGCCTTCTCGGGCGACTTCAAGTACGAGAGGACCAGGCTGTTCGACCCGGCAGTGAACCAGTTCCCGAGGATCGAGACGCTGATCATGGAAGCTACGTACGGCGGAATGCACGATATGCAGCCGTCCCGGAGAGAGGCCGAGGTCGCGCTCTGCGACATCATCAAGAACACGCTGCAGCGCGGGGGCAAGGTGCTCGTGCCTACGTTTGCCGTGGGGCGTTCGCAGGAAGTCATGATCGTCCTCGAAGAAGCGATCAGGAGAGGCGAGATCGACAACGTGCCGGTGTATCTGGACGGCATGATATGGGAGGCCACGGCCATCCATACCACGTATCCGGAGTACCTGAACGTGGAGCTGCAGGACATGATCTTCCACAAGGGCCAGAACCCGTTCCTGTCACCCTCGTTCATCCAGGTGGACTCGCAGCAGAAGCGCCAGGCCATCTTATCCGATCCGTCGCCCTGTATCGTGCTCGCAACGTCGGGCATGATGAACGGCGGCCCGATCATGGAGTACTTCAAGCACTATGGCGCGGATAAGAGGAACACGCTCATATTCGTCGGCTACCAGGCCGAGGGCTCGATGGGACGCCGCATCCAGAAAGGCTGGGGCGAGATCCCCATGTCCAGCGAGGGCAAGACCGAGGTCATGAAGGTCGAGATGGAAGTCACGACCGTCGATGGCTTCTCGGGACACTCCGACCGCCGGCAGCTCATGGAATACGTGAAGCGCATGGACCCGCGGCCCGAGCGCATCATCACCAACCATGGCGATGAGAACAAGTGCCTCGACCTGGCCAGCTCGATCTACAAGAAGTTCAAGTATGAGACCAGGTCGCCGATGAACCTCGAGACGATCCGTCTCATATAAAACATAAAATGAGTGAGGGCTTCGGCCTTCATTTTTTCTTTTTTCTTGTTTTAATATCTTTGCCAGAGGTATAGCGCAGCCGCCGCCAGGGCCACAATGGCGACCAGCACGATCACGATCAGCACATAAATGTTCGAGGATATACCCGAGGACGGGGCGGCCGTCGGGATTGGGGTTGCGGCAAGCGTCGGCATCGGAGTGGGTGTCGAGGTTACCATGGGCATGGGCGTGGGCGAAGGGTTAGTAGCTGCCATGGGCGTAAAATAGGACTCGTTGTTCCGCTTGACCGGGCCTCCAAGTTCTCCTGATGGCCTCGGTGTAGGCGTGGGCGTGGTAGTGACTGTCGGCTTAGGCGTAGGGGTCACCGAGAGTATGTTCAGGTCGGCTCGCACTTTGGCGACCGATACTTGCCATTGGACCGTAGTCGAGCGGTCATGGTAGCTTGCCGTAATGGAATACCCTGAGCCCATGGTGATATTGAAACTATAGTATCCTGGGTTGCCGCTGACCGAATCGTTCTCCGTGACAGCCTGCTGGTCCATGCCGTCGCCTGTAGTACGTGTGATCGTCACGTTTGCGCCGTTGATAGGCACCCCGTCCATGCTCACGTACCCGTAGATAACGCTCGATGCCGCTTGAGCCGCCATCGAGAGCGGCAACAACAGGAAGATTACCGATATCGTGCCGACCGTAAGCAATAATGAACGAATTTTCATGCCCGTTTTAAACCACCTGGGTATAAAACCCTATTTCTTATGATGTGATATAATTAATTGTCCTGCCTGCAGTTAGGTAGATATTTATAACATAGTTTTAATATATAATTAGTTATTAAAATAAAACATAAGATATCATCGTCCGCAGGTGAAGCGTTATATGGCTATTACCCGATATTTGCCCGAGCTTTCGAAAAAAGAGATGCTCGCCCTACTGGATGAGTCTCGCGTAGGAAGGCTGGGCCTGAACGATGAGCCGCAGCCCTATGTCGTGCCCACGGATTTCATTTACGACGATGATGCCATATACATCCATTCGCCCAGGGACGGTAAGAAATCGGAGCTGGCCAGGAAGAACCCCCACGTGTGCTTTGAGGTGGATAAGTATAACGAGGACGTTACCGAGTATAAGAGCATTATCATCCGGGGCGATATCCGTGAGATCTCTGATGATGCCGAGCGACGAAAGGTGATCAGATCCTTATCGCAAAAAGCCGCAAGGACAGGCAGAGAATACGTTCATCCTTTTAGCTCTGGCCTGAATGCCATCCATATATCGATTTTTAAGATCGTCATTAACGATATGACCGGCGTTAAATCGCCCGCCGGCGGCCATCCTTAAAGCTTGCCAGGGGCGGTTTGGCAATGGCATTTTCTTTTAACGGGAATTCCGGTGAGACAGGCCATTACGTAATTTTGTAGTACCGGGCCGATCTTTTCCATCTGCTCCTTGACCTCTTCATGGCTTAGCGGCTGATCCCCGATGCCCGCGGCGTAATTAGTGGCCACTGCTATGCAGGCGTAGCACATTCCCATCTCTCGCGCCAGCACGCACTCGGGCACGCCGGTCATGCCGACCACGTCGCTTCCCAGAGCTGCGAACATTTTTATTTCGGCAGCCGTCTCGAACCGCGGCCCTTCTGCGCAGACGTACGTGCCCTTTTTATGTAATTTAACGCCCTCGAATTTAAGCGACCGGATATATCCGCCCATGTCCTGGCAATAGGGCTCCGTGACGTCGGTATGCACGACGCACCCCTCCTCGTCGAAAAATGTCGATGGCCTCGCCTTCGTAAAATCGAGGAACTGGTCCACCAGCACAAAATCGCCCGGCTTTATTTTTTTGCGCAGGCTACCGACAGAGCACACGCCGATGATGCGCTCGACGCCCAACGTCTTCAACGCCATGATGTTCGCCCGGTAATTGATCCTGTGCGGGGCGCAGGAATGTCCTTCGCCGTGCCTCGGTATGAAAGCGAACTCCAAGCCCTTATTCGTTTTGTAAATGGAAACAATTACCTGGCCATACTTCGTATCGACCGGCTTTTTCTCCTTTAACGAAGCGCCGGTCATTTGATAGAAGCCGGTACCTCCGATGATGGCTAATCGAGGCATAAGGGCGAGTTTGATACCGATAATTTAAATAATTATGCATCCACGGGGATACTAAACCTCACAAAGATGGCTCATTTACGGCTGACGTAGAGCCCGTACCCGAACTCGTCCTTGAAATACACCATTTTTTTGCCCTCGTCCATGATCCGCTTCGCCTCGGGGTTAGAAAAATAGAGCAATATGGATTTTATGGCGGCGATAAAGGACCTGAAACCGTCCTCCTGCCGCGTCTCCGTCTCCACGACCAGGTCGATCAGGTGGTGGCTGGACTTCACGTTACCGAACCGGGCATCGAATAGCTCCTTCCAGTCCTCGAAGGTCAGCATGCCCTTATTAGTGGTAGACCCGAAGGCCGTAAAGATAGATTTAAGATCATCCAGCCGGTCGTCCATCTTGTTTAGTGCTTCCCGGGTGACGCACACCTCGTTATCGCAGACCGAGCCGCCCTCCTTAACGACATTATAATAGCCTTCGATGGCTTTCTCCACGTCTTCCACGAAGATGGTGACGGACTCGATGACCACCGAGTCGAAAACGCCGGGCTTAAAAGGGAGGCTTTTGGCATCGCACCGGATAAAGGTTATCTTATCGTCTACGCCCATCTGCGATGCCCTTCTTCGGGATTCTTTGATCATCTGGGGCATGAGGTCGAGGCTGATCACGCGGCAGCCTTTATCCTTCGCGAGCTTACATGAGGTCTTACCCATGCCGCAGCCGACATCTAGCACGAAAGAGCCCGGAATGATATTGGCCTCATTGATCAGTATCTCGGTCGCGCCCTTTCCGCCGATATGTTTTGCGGAGCCGATGGACGCGAGAATATCGAGGTATGAGAACTTTGAGCGCTCAGGCTCAGTTTCAGCAGATACATTACCCATCCTATTACACCACAACGTGTAAATATAAAATTCATTTATATAATTGTGATTCAGGATAAATACATTAGAAAGGCTTATCGCCGGCTCTAAGCCGCATCGCTATATCGTGATGGAACCTGGACACCGGTATATCCATGGGACACATATCCTCGCAGCACCCGCAATTAATGCAGTTGGCACCTATGACCTTTGCCCGGGCGACGTGATAAGCATAATTGGGCGGTATCTTTCCGCCGGGCTCGAACGACGGATCGTTCAGGTCTGTATCGTACGCCACCGGACAATGGACGATACAGCCTTTACATTTAATGCATTTTTGGAACTGGCGGCCCCAGTAATAATAATCATGGCCTTTTTCGAAAAATTGCTCATCCTGCCTTTTCCGGGCAAGCTTCAACATACCATAGTTGATCTTTTCACGGAGCTCGACGCCCTTGGGGTCCGGCCTGGTGACCGTGAGGAGGCCTGCGTCGACCGCCCCTTTGAGAAGGTTGGCCCCCTTCTCGGAACAAACCTCGACGAAAGTCGCTTTACCCGCGTATGGTCCGATGACTCCCCAGTTACCGCATGCAAGGTCGGCCATAACTGGGATCTTCGTCTCGCAGCGCAGGCAATTATCCCGCTTGCTCTGCTCATTCCCCTCCGTTTCCTCACTGACTATCCTTTCGATAGCGCCGCTGCCCGAGGCTACCATCATCCTGGAGCGGATCAAGCGGATCGTGCCGCCACAATTGAGGCCGATCATGATGATGTTGTCCAGGTTGACCAGCCCCCGGTTAGAGAGCACCGTCAACGTTTTCGCATCGCATGGCTTGACGGAAACGGCGATCTTCATCTTTTTGGCGCCGTCCAAATATTCGGCAATGAACTTCCCCATGTTTATGTGTGCGGTATGCAGCGAGCCCGCGGACCTGGCCACTTCCTCCGGCCTCGTGATGAGCGTCGGTACTCCGTCATACATGTCCGCGCCCTTCATTACGGCCAGGACCGCATCGACCATCCTGGTTTCCAGCGCGTACTTGAGTAGGGTCGTGACGGCGCCTCCATTTTGCGCTTTGAGCCTGATGCTGTCGTCATTTGTCGAAGCATAGAACATGTCTTTAACATGGATCATTTAAACACCTGGGTACCAATTTTTCGCAGGGGAGGCATACCTCGCCCACTTCGACAGGTTCAACGCTCACGGCACATACTTTTAACTCGGGCATCTTGGCGATGGGGTCCAGCGATGTACCCGTAAGCTTGTTGGCGCAAGCCTCTACAAAATGGAAGGGGACGAAGACTACGCCTCGCATAATATCCGGCGTGACCTTTGTGGCTAATTCTATTTCGCCACGCCTTGACCTTAGCTTGATCCTATGGCCATCCACGATGCCCAGCGCGATCGCATCCTCAAAGTTAATTTCCGCGAAGGCTGCGCTAACTTCGTGCTCGAGCGTGGAGGAGCGCCGGGTCATACTGCCCGTATGATAGTGAAAGAGTATCCGGCCGGTGGTAAGTATGAACGGATATTCCCCATCGGTAGTTTCAAACGGCGGCCGGTACTGAATGCCACAAAATTCGCCCAGGCCGTCCTGGGTGCTGAAACTGGATGAATGCAGGATCGGCGTGCCAGGTTGAGATCCGTCCGGACATGGCCAGTGAACTCCCTCGGGGTCATCGAGCCTCGAATAATCGATCCCCGCATATTGCGGAGTTACCCGCCGCATCTCGTCGAATATGTCTTCAGGAGTTTTATAATCAAAACCCCGTGCTCCCATGTGTTTAGCCAGCATGCATATGATCTCCCAGTCGGGCTTCGAATTCCCGATCGGGGCGATAGCACGCCTGACCCTCTGGACCCGCCGCTCAGTGTTCGTGAACGTACCATCCTTTTCGGCGAACGATGCGGCCGGAAGCACAACATGGGCTAGCCGGGCCGTCTCGGTCGGAAAAATATCCTGCACGACTAAAAGATCGAGCGATGCCAGAGACTTTTTCACATGATCGGCATCCGGATCGGAGATCGCGGGATTCTCGCCCATGATATATAATGCCTTGACTTCTCCCGCTTCGATCGAATTGAATATTTCGACGAGCGTCAGACCAGGTTTTGATGGGATATCGTCCACTTGCCATTCGGAGCACACGTTTTGCCTCCAATCCGTATCCGCGACGGATCTATATCCGGGCAATACGTCGGGCAGCGCGCCCATGTCGCAGGCACCCTGGACGTTATTCTGTCCCCGTAACGGATTGACCCCCGAGCCACGACGGCCAACGTTGCCCGTCAGCAGCGCGAGGTTAGCGATGGATAATACATTGTCCGTACCCGTCGTATGCTGCGTGACGCCCATTGAATAAATAATGCACGCGGGCTTGATCGATGAGTACATAACGGCCATTTTCCTGATCGTGGCGGCGGGTATGCCGGTGACGCGCTCGGCCCATTCGGGAGAACAGCCCATGACGGCTTCTTGAAGTTTTTCGAAGCCTTTTGTGCGGGCCCTTATAAAATCATAATCATATAATTTCTCGGCAATGATGAAATACATCATGGCGTTGAGTAATGCCACGTCCGTGCCGCTGCGCAGCGGGGCATAAATATCCGCATGCCTTGCGGTCGCATTATACCGGGGATCGGCGACGATGACCTTAGCTCCTGACTCTTTCGCCCTGACCACCCTCCGTGCGACGAGAGGATGGGCTTCAACGGTGTTGGAGCCGATGATGAATATGCATTTTGAGTCTTCGATGTCCCGGATCGTATTCGTCATAGCGCCGCTGCCAAAGGCCTTTGCCAGCCCGGCGACGGTGGGGCTATGGCATAAGCGGGCGCAGTGGTCGATGTTCGGCGTGCCGAGCACGGCGCGTGAAAATTTTTGCATTAAATAATTTTCCTCATTCGTGGCCTTGGCCGAAGATAAACAGGCGATTGAGTCAGCTCCATGCCGTGCCTTGATGCGGGAAAAATGTGTCGCAATATAATCGATCGCCTCATTCCAGGTCGCGGGCATTAATCGGCCGTTTTTTCGGATCAGCGGCCGGGTCAGACGATCCGGGCTATGGATGAATTCATGGGCGAAGTTACCCTTAGGGCATAGCTTACCCTCATTGACGGGATGCCGTTTCCATGGCTCGACGCCGACCACTTTACCGTCTTTTTCGACCAGGTTTAATCCGCATCCACAGCCACAATAGGGGCATATTGTGGGCACCAATTTTATTTCCATCGCGTTCACACTTTAATTTGATCCATTTCGTTTCCGGTTTTTATTCAATAAGGATATCAGTATAAGATGCAACAAGACAGATATACTTGTATATAAGCTTCTGTGCGTGAGATCGGGATGACAGTTTTGCGTCTTATCTAATCGTTTATATACTTATGCTAGAAAATCGAGTAATGCCGGCATCACATCTTTGGGTAAATTTCTTTAGCCATTTTATTTGATCTTATTTTTGGAGATGCCAGACACTCGTTGTGTAATCGTCAATTTACACTTCGTTTATGGTTTAATGGCTTATTATTCTTATGCCTTTAAACTAAACAATAAATGCCATGATATAACAAGGGATGCCATGATATAACAAGGGATTTCAAATTGGAAAAATTGGACTAAAACTATATAAAATCTTTATGGTCCAAAATTCCAGGGAATAAGCGATTACAGTGGCTAAAAAATTATTATGCATATAAATTTATACAAATTATATTTATAATTATTATATAATTTTAATCACGAAGAGAAAACATTATATATTGTCGTGCCTGAGAATGTAGTTTAGAGGCGGTATATTTGAGTCAAGTAGTAGTATCACCGACAACTCGACATGAAGGACACTCAAAACTCGTCCTTGAAGTTGATGACAACGGGATAGTGACTCAGGGCAACTACCTGAGCATTACGCCCGTCAGAGGATTCGAGAAATTTATTACAGGAAAAGCAATGGAGTTCGCGCCGGTCGCGTCGTCCAGGTTCTGCGGCATTTGTCCGATTACCCACTCGACCGCGTCCGTGGAATGTATCGAAAGAGCACTCGGCATAATCCCGCCGAAGGACGGCCTTGTCGTAAGGCAATTATGTAACATGGGTAACAAGCTTCACAGCCATCCCCTCCACGAGCTACTCATTCTTCCGGACTTCGTAAAGGACCCGAATGCGGCATTAGCTGCAACGGTCCGCATCCAGAAAATGAGGAAGATCGGGCAGGGCATCGTAGACATGACTGGCGGAGAGGCTATCCACGCCCCGAACTTTAGAGTCGGCGGCATGCAAAAGAACCTATCCGAGGCTGCAAAGAGAAAAATTATCCAGTTATTGAACGACTATGAGCCGCTCATGAAAGAGCAGGTAGACTTCATGCTTAAGACCCTGAAGAGCAACACCGAGGTCCCCAAGAAGCTGGGCGTCCACGACAGGGAACTTATGGCCACTGATGTCAACTATGGTAACTCTGATCTCTTCGAGACAGAATACTTCTACAGGTTCAGCGAGATCACCCCGAAATCCTACTACCCCGGCGAGATCGGCATGGAAGCATGCACGAGCATCCCATTGATCGGCGGCAGGACTGTCGAGGGCGGCCCGAGGGCCCGCCTGATGAGGTTCAAGGGCTTCAGCCAGAAGGACTGCGGCGACTTTGATGTCAGGGGCGCAATGGCGATCAACATCGCCAGGGCAATGGAAATACCACTGGCACTGGCCAGGGCACGTGAATTAGTCCAGCAGCTGGACACTACCAAGCCGACTTTGAACAAGCCACCCGAGGCCGGCGGAGACGGCAAGACGCTGGGCGTTGCCGCCAACGAGGCACCGAGAGGCGTTAACGTCCACACCGCGAAGGTAAAGGACGGCAAGATCACTTACTACAACTGCCTGGTAGCTACGACGTGGAACATCCCGACCATCGGGAAGGCTACAGAAGGACAGCACTACAAGTGGGCTGAATATGTGGTCAGAGCTTACGACCCCTGCGTATCATGTGCAACCCACATGATCGTCATTGATGAGGAGGGTAAGGTCGTAAAAGAGGCCATGATATGATCCTGGAGGAGGAAACCCTCGTAGTTGGCTGTGGAAATATATTGTTCCAGGACGACGGTTTCGGTCCGCGGGTAGCACAGGAACTTTCGACTTACGAATTACCGCCTGGCATAAGGGTAATAGATGGAGGTACGGGGGCACCCCACCTCATCTTTACCCTGCTCGACGAGACCTGCAAGAAACTGATCATACTGGACTGTATAAGCTGGGGAGCCAAGCCCGGATCACTGCGAAAGTTTTCCGTGGACGAGCTGCCCAAGGGAAAATTCATCGATGCCCACAACTGGACCCTGAGCGAGCCGTTACACGGCCTCAAGGATAAGGTTGACATCGTGGTCATCGGCTGCCAGCCGGCTAAGGTTTCCGAACCGGATATCGTGTGGGAGCTCTCACCAGAGGTGGAGGCCGCGATTCCGGATGCCTGCAAGATGGTATTTAAAGAGTTAGGGATCGATTATGGGACTATTCGACAAGCTCAAGAGCATCTTCGGAGCGCAGCCCAAAACGGCGGCGCCTGAGAAGAAAGCTCCAGAAAATGCTGGAAAGAAAGAAGTAGCACCTGTTAAGAAATCGGAGGAAGTAAAAGTGACTAAGCCAAAACTTGCATACGTTCATCTCAGCGGCTGCACGGGCTGTCTGGTATCGCTCGCAGACACCTATGAGAAGCTGCTTGACATTCTGGGCGCAGTGGACATGGTCTACAACCTGACCCTCGCTGACGCCAGGACCTTACCCGAGGGTAAGTTCGACATAGCGATCGTTGAAGGAGGCGTCTGTCTCCAGGACGAGGAAAGCGTACAATTAATAAAGGAGACCAGGGAGAAGGCCGGTCTCGTTGTCGCGTACGGCGGATGCGCCGCGACCGGCAACATACTGAACTTCTGCCGTGGCGGCCAGTGGAACCAGCCACAGCACGAGTCGTTCGTGCCCATCAACCGTCTAGTAAAGGTCGACGCATATATACCGGGCTGCCCGCCATCCCCGGAGATCATATACAATTTCTGCATTGCGGCAGTAACCGGCGACACAGAGTACCTCAAGCCGTTCATGGCAAATGAGACCGGCGGTTACCACTGCGGCTGCGACCTGAACACAAAGATCATCGAGAACGCGCTCTGCATAGGCTGCGGCACCTGTGCCGCGAGCTGCCCGACCAGGGCCATCGAGATGGTCTACGGAAGGCCGAGCTTCAATAATATTAGATGCATCAAGTGCGGCGCATGCTACTCTGCGTGCCCGAGAAGCTTCCTGCCTGTGAACAAGATCAAGGCACAGTTGGTGTGAGGGAGGACTAAACATGCCATTCGGAACTTATAAAGAAGTAATGGCCCTCAAGGCCAAGGACGGAAAGATCGCTGGCGTATCCCAGGACGGCGGTGTAGTTACCGCATTACTGTGCTATGCGCTCGAGAAGGGCGTCATCGACGGCGCTCTCCTCGCGGGCAAGGGCGATGAGCAGGCATGGCTGCCAAAGCCGGTCATAGCGACCACCAAGGAACAGATCATCGCCGCTGCCGGTACCAAGTATACCATCAGCCCGGTCGTCTCGATCATCAAGGACGCAGTCCGTGAGAACGGCCTGGAAAAGCTCGCAATAGTGGGCACCCCGTGCCAGATGTATGCCATCCAGAAGATGAAGCTGTACCCGTTCGGCGCGAGGCACATCCCCGACAAGATCGCCTTAACCGTAGGCATCTTCTGTACGGAGAATTTCTCGTATGCAGGCCTCAGGACCATCATCGAGGACCACTGCAAGGTGCCCGTCGAGTCCGTCACCAAGATGGAGATCGGCGGAGGCAAGTTCAAGGTCAAGGGAGCCAAGGACGTCGCAATACCCATCAAGGAGACCCACAAGTACGAGCAGGAGGGCTGCCACGTTTGCAGCGACCTGACCTCCGAGTTCTCGGACATCAGCACCGGCTCCATCGGCACGCCCGACGGCTGGTCGACCGTGTTCACCAGGTCTACCAAGGGTAAGGACTTACTTGCAAAAGCCATAGCAGATGGCCTGTTCGAGAAGAAATCCATGGACGAGTTCAAGACCACGCCCCCGGACAACAAGATCCAGTCGGGCCTGGACCTGCTGGGCAAGATGGATAAGCAGAAGAAGGACAAGGCAAAGAAGACCTTCGACGAGCGCAAGGCTCTTGGCTTGTTCGTGACCCCGGAGATCGTCTATTAAGTTTAAAATGGGCAGGCCTTCGGGCTTGCCACCACTTCTTTTTTTTATCGTGCTTTTTTACTTCGTATATTTCGTGTTAAAAACAAGTTCTTGCGCGCTTTTAGGATGATGTATTATTTGAATTTAGCCAATATTCCATGGGTGAGATCCCCTCATTTTTCCTATTCAAATACCCATTTCCTCCTGTCGGGTATCACAGAGACACAGATTTTTTTAAAATTTGAGACTCAGAGAGCACAGAGCAGGG
>Ga0209039_10001624_pt1 | contig 20540 bp, 15 predicted proteins | sample BogFormECP12_OM1_FD_188238 | JGI IMG/M metagenome (GOLD analysis project Ga0209039, IMG submission 188238) | Bog forest soil microbial communities from Calvert Island, British Columbia, Canada - ECP12_OM1 (SPAdes) (version 2) | ecosystem: Environmental > Aquatic > Freshwater > Wetlands > Bog ...
CCTGGAAGCGTGGCAGGTGTGCTCCACGAAAGGCTGGCGCAGCGCGCAATTGGACCTGGATGTGAAGACGGCAACGGAGCAGATGTGCGGCGCCGCGCAGGCCATCAGCCAGCCGTAAATAATCTATATTCCGGAAAATACAAGGATTTCGACGGGTGATTGACGAATTAGCCTGCCAGTACGTAAAGTCGTGCTGAAGGGGGACGGGATGCCTAAGAAAGCAAATGGTGCATCGAAAAAGACCCATCTCACGCTGAAGCTCGATACGGAGTTGCTCCGCGTCACAAAGGTTGTCGCCGCAAAGCGCGGGACTTCGATGAGCGCCCTTATGGTTGAAGCGTTAGCAGAGGTGGTTAGGAAGGACAACCAATACAAGGAGTCGATGAAGAGGTCGACCGCGCGGATGAAAAAGGGCTGAGCGCTGGGCTGGAAGAAGCCAAAGTCGCGTGACGAGCTCCAAGAGCGGTAAGGCGCTCGTCGATATAAACATCCTGGTTTAACAATAACGTTCAGAGAGCATGTTTAAGCCTACAGGGTACCAAGCTGCAGTCAGTGGTATCCTGACTAAGCAGCGAAAAAAGCGGATCCCCACGCCATGGACTACTGTTTCGACACTAGCGCAATTGGTGCCAGACATACCCTATCGCTCTACGACGATCCGGATAGGCAAGCGCTGGTCGCTGGACTGTTAGCGAGCGGCCGAGTTCTAGTCACGTCCGTCAATCTCTTTGAGGCCGCCGCTTGCGAAGATCAAGCGCGCCGAATCGGTCTTATCCGCCTCCAGAAGGAGTTGATCGGCGAATACCGCCCCCTGCTGGTGCCAAACGAACTTCTGCGCGAAGTCACGCTCGCACATTTTAAGGGCGCCAAAACTGCGAGGATTACGATCAGCGATAAGCATTGGGGCATCTGGTCAGGGCTCCAGGATCCTGAGCAGTTGGGAGAGTTTGAACGGCAAGAAGTTTATGACTGGAAGAGGTCCCTGGAAAGTCCTTTCACTGAGGCACATCGCAAGGCACGTCCAGAGTTTGATTCCGTTTACCGCGCTTTCCCCAAAGACAAGCCCCCGTCTGTCGGCCAATTAATAAGGTTTCTACGAGCGAACGAACAATTGATCCTGAGCACAGTTAGTCCTGTCTACAAGAGGATAACCGGCATAGGGTTGGATCTTCCCAGAATGCACGCGCTGTTCCAAGAACTCCCGGCATGGCCGCTTTATCTAACGGGATGGGCACATAGCTTGTACCATCGAGCGCTTAAGCCACAAAATTTTGGCGCTACTTCGAACCCAGGAACGCTGGACCTGATGAGCGCTATCTACCTTAATTATTGTGATTACTTCGTAACTGCAGACGCGAAGCAACGCAGGGCCCTCCGAGTTTTGAATTTGTTCAACGCGCACAAACCAAGGACTCGGGTCATCTCGTACCAAGAGTTCCGAAGAAGGCTGGTGATTCAATGGGTTGCGGCATAAACCTGCCCCTCGAGGCAGGTCACACGAAGGCAAAAGAAAAACAAAGAGGCGATATTGTAAAGAACTTGCGTTAGCGTTCATCGCCGAAGAGCTTGATGTCTTCGGGGCCTTCGTTCAGCGGCATGATCTCGCGGCCCTGAACGATCTGGCGTACCTGCTCGACGATGTCCGGATTGGCCAGCGTGGTGATGTCGCCGGTATCCATGTGATTGGAAATGGCGGCCAGCACGCGGCGCATAATTTTCCCAGAGCGCGTCTTGGGCATATCCGGCACGATGTGGATGCGCTTGGGACGCGCGATTTTGCCAATCATGGTTTCGATGGTGGCGGTGACCTTCTCGATGATGGCCTTCTTGGGAAGGACGCCGGGCTTCAGCGAGATGTAGATCTCAGGAACGCGGCCCTTCACTTCATCCACCACCGGAACTACGGCGGCTTCGGCGATTTCCTGGATGGTGAGGCAGGCGGACTCCAGTTCCTTTGTGCCCAGGCGGTGGCCGGCAACGTTGATGACGTCGTCCACGCGGCCAAGGATGCGGTAGTAGCCGTCAGGAGGAAGCACGGCGCCGTCGGCGGCATAGTAGGGCCAATCGCGCCAATCCTTGCTCTGGGCATTCTTGTTGTATTTCTTGTAGTACTGCTCGACGAAGCGGTGCGGGTCGCCCCAGATGGTCTGCATAATTCCGGGCCAGGGATTTCGTATGCAAATATTGCCGGCCGCGTGGTCCGCGGTGACGAGTTCCTTGCCTTCTTCGTCCCAGATGATTGGATAGATACCGAGGCAGGCCGGGCCCGCGCTGCCCGGCTTCATGGGGTCAAGCGCGGGCTTAGTGGAACAGAGGAAACCGCCGGTCTCCGTCTGCCACCAGGTGTCCACGATGACGGCTTCGCCCTTGCCCACCACCTCGTGATACCAGCGCCAGACCTCCGGCTCGATGGGCTCGCCTACGGTGGTCATGTGCTTGAAGCGGTAGTTGTGCTTCTTGGGCTCCTCGGCGCCCGCCTTGCGAAGCATGCGAATCGCAGTGGGAGAAGTATGGAAGATGTTCACGTCGAGGCGCTCCGCAATGCGCCAGGGGCGCCCGGCATCGGGGAATTGCGGCACGCCTTCATAGATAACGTTTGTGGCGGCAAGAGCGAGCGGCCCGTAAACGATGTAAGAGTGCCCCGTGATCCAGCCAATATCCGCCATGCACCAGTAGACATCCTCAGGATGAATGTCCTGGTAATACTTGGCGGTTCCAGTGACGTAAGCGAGATAACCGCCGGTGCGATGCTGGCAGCCCTTGGGTTTGCCGGTGGTGCCGCTGGTGTACATCAGGAAGAGCGGGTCTTCGGCTTCCATGGAGACGGGTGGAACGACAGCATTGCGATAGTCCTTCAAAATGTCGTCGATGAAAAAGTCGCGCTCCATAATCATGGGCGCGTCGGAAGTGTACTTGTGGTGATAGCGCTTCCACACGAGCACCTTGTCAATGACCTGGCCTTCCTTCTTGGCGGTTTCCACGGCGATATCGGCGCTGGATTTGTGGTCCACCCAGCGGCCGTTACGGTGATAGCCATCCACATAAATCAGCACGCGGCTGCCGGAATCGGCGGCGCGTAGCCCGCAGGCTTCTCCGGAGAAGCCGCCGAAAACGACGGAATGAATGATGCCCAGGCGCGCGCAGGCCAGCATGGTGATGGGCAGCTCGGGAATCATGGGCATGTGAATGGTGACGCGATCGCCCTTCTGGAGACCGGCGAATCCCTGCAACATGGCGGCAACTTCATTGACGCGGCGATACAGCTCCTGGTAGGTGATGACGATGTGATTTTCTTCTTCCGGCTCCGGCACGAAGATCAACGCGGCTTTGTTTTTGTACTTGGCCAGATGGCGGTCCACGCAGTTGTAGCAGACGTTCAAACGGCCGCCGACGAACCATTTCCAGAAGGGCGGATGATTGGTGTCCAGGGTCGTGTGCCAATACTGATCCCAGTGGAGAAGTTCGGCGTATTCGCGGAAGCATTCGGGGAAGTTCTTTTCGCTGAAGCGCTCCAGGGCGTAATTGTCGTTCAGGTTGGCCTGCGCGATGAAGCGCGCGGGAGGCCGGATATAGGCTTCCTCCTTCCAATGGACGGCAATCTGCGCTTCCGTCAGGCCGTGCTTTTTGGCGTGGGACTTGGCTTCGGTGTGCTTCTTCGCAACGGTTTTTGGCACGGCACTCGCTCCCTTGAAAAATAAAGACTGCAAAACCACATGGGGCCGAAAGCTGCACGCGAAGAGCGTCGCGAAACAGAAGGCCGCGAAACAACGCCGGAACCGGGGCCGCCCCGAAAAAGCCCGAGGCAGCATGATGCTACTTCACCCGCTCGCTCGTCAATCTGGACTCGACTGGGCGGGACAGGGCGGAATCCCTCCCAATGTTGAGGCGAGCGCTACTTTGCGGGCTCGCGGACCCAGACCGTCTTGATGTTCGTGAACTCGCGGATACCGTAAGGCCCCAGCTCGCGGCCGTGGCCGGAAGCTTTAACGCCGCCAAACGGAACGCGCGGATCGGAGACCACCATCTGATTAATAAAGACCATGCCCGCTTGCAATTCGTTGATGAAGAGTTCGCGCTCGGCGGGGTCGTTGGTCCAGGCGCTGGCGCCCAGGCCAAAGCGGACGTCGTTGGCAATGGCGATGGCTTCGTCAATGGATTTTGCGCGGAAGACGCAAGCGACCGGCCCGAATAGCTCTTCGCGATAGGCCGGGGAATCCTTGGGGATGTTGGCGAGAACCGTGGGCTGATAGAAATTGCCGGGGCCGGCGATGGGCTTGCCTCCGGTGAGGAGTTTTGCGCCGGCCTGAATGCTTTTCTGGACGTCGGCGTCGAGATCCTTGACGGCGTCGGGAGTGGCCAGCGGGCCAACATCTGTCTTGGGGTCGAAGGGATCGCCGATCTTCAGGGCCTGCATGCGGCCGACGAATTCCTTCTCGAATTGGTCGGCAACCTTTTCGTGAACGATAAAACGTTTGGCGGCGATGCAGGATTGGCCATTATTGATGACGCGGGCTTTCACGGCCGTAGCGGCGGCATCCGCGATGTTGGCGCTGGGCATGACGATGAAGGGATCGCTGCCGCCGAGCTCGAGCACGACTTTCTTGATGCGTTTGGCGGCGGCGATGCCGACCTGAATGCCGGCCTGCTCGCTGCCGGTGAGTGTGGCGGCGGCGACGCGCGGATCATTCAGGATGCGGTCCACCTGAGATGCGCCAATCAGCAGCGTCTGGAAGACATCCTCGGGAAAACCGGCGCGGCGCACGATCTCCTCGATTTTCAATGCGCATTGCGGAACGTTCGACGCGTGTTTCAGCAGCCCTACATTCCCGGCCATCAAGCCCGGCGCGACGAACCGGAAAACCTGCCAAAAAGGGAAGTTCCAGGGCATGACGGCGAGGACGATGCCGATGGGCTGGTAACGGATGAAACTTTTTGCCGCGGAGGTGGCGATGGGCTCGTCGGCGACAAACCGTGGTGCGTGTTCGGCGTAGTAGCGGCACGTGGAAGCGCATTTTTCGGTTTCGGCAATTGCGGAGGGGAGCGTCTTGCCCATCTCGAGGGTCATCAGGCGGCCGATTGCTTCCTTTTCGGATTCCAGGATTTCCGCGGCCTTGATCATCCAGCGGGCGCGATCGGCCATGGGAGTCTTGCGGAAGCTGTGAAAAGCGGCGGCAGCCTTCGTGATTTTGACGTCAACCTCGGCGTCGGTGAGCGCGTCGAATTTCTTGACGACTTCGCCGGTCGCCGGATTGATGGTGGCAATGGCCATGGTCTGTGCTCCTCGTGCCGTTCCACCTTGTTCCAGCAAATCCCTTCGAGAATGCACTCTCCATGTTCGCGTCAGATGATTGCACGGTCATTTGACCCAAATAGTTGGAACAGCACTCGGGGATTGCTGGGGGTCCTGGAACCAGTTGCGGATTTTAATGCATAACCTTACTTTTTTGAAGTAGAGATTTGCCGGGCTGCGGCTAATCAGCGGTGAGCGAAGAGGTGGAAAGTGAGGCCCCCGGTAACGCTAAATGGGTAGCCAGGAGTGCCGTGGACACGGAAGATGGCGGGGACGGAAGACGTGACGCGCGATTCAAAATAGTTTTGCGTTTCGTAGAAGCGCTTATTCGTGAGGTTATCGATATCGAAGTTGAGATCCACCCAGCGGCGAAGGGTTTTGCTCAGGGCCAGATCAATGACGTCGAGGCCGCTGGCGCGAATCGTGGGATGCAAGCCGTCCAGGCGGTAATTGCCGATGTGCCGCCAGCGCAGCGAGCCAAACATGCCGCGCCAACCGGAAAGCGTGAGCCCCGCGGACGCAACATTGTGGGGAGCGCTGTCCACGTAAACGCGCGGGAAAGTGCCGCGATAGAAAGACTGCGTGACCTGGGTCAGATCGCCATTCAAGGAAAGGAACGAATTCAAATGGAAGGCGCCTTTGCCTTCGTAACCGTAACTGCGGCTGGGTCCCTTGAATTCGAAGGTGCCATCATCGGGGATGTAAACCTGCTCGTTGGAGCGGTCAATGAGAAAAGCGTCGGCGCTCAAGGAGAAGCGTTGCCGGTTGTAGGCGATTCCGGCCTGCGAAAAATCTGTGGTGGCAATCCGCGGAGAGTCTGGGCGTTCGACGATGCCGCGAGCGTCCTGTGTGTTGATGCCGCGGCCGTAATTAAAGGATAGCGTGAGCGGAATCGTGCGCAAAGGCGAAAAGGCCACCGCTGCTTTGGGCTGAAAACGATTGGCGGCCAGCACCCCCGAAATTTCCGGATGCACCAGATCGTCATCGCGCCAGTGGAAGTAGTCCCAGCGCAAACCAGCTTCAAAGTGCAACCGGCCATTCAGGAAATCGAGGCTCTGCTGAGCGTAAGGGGCGGCATTGGGAATGAAGAGAAGGGAACGAGTGGTGACGCCGAGGGGTTCGCGGCCAATGCGAGGATAGAGGCCAACGTTGATTTCATTGGCGTAAAAATTAGCGCCCGCGGCGAGCAAGGCGCGCGCGGCGCCAATCCGGAAATTGTGCAGGTATTGCGCGTTGACGCCCTCCTGGGCGCGGGAATCGTGTTGCTGGATGGCGTCGCCGGTAAGGGGATTGACAAGATAAAACGTAAAATTCGAGTAGAGGTCGAACAGCGAACGGCCGAAGAAGGCGTCCACCTTGAAGGAATCGCCGCTGGAGAATTGCCTGCGGTAATAGCCGGAGACGGTGCCGAGACGCACATTGCCGCCATCGGTCGGATCAATATAGCCGAAACGATCGAGCAGGCCGGCATTCACGAGATCAAGGGGAATCTGGCCCGAGGAATAGAAATTGTTGGTGCCGAAATTGCCCTTGAAGCCGAGATCCTGATCACGCGAAAGATGCCAGGTGTAGTTGGCCGTAAAATTGTTGCGTTTGTAGCGCAGGTGATTTTCAAACGGGCCATTCGTGTAAGAGCCTTCGTAGGAAATGAAAGATTCGGCGTGTTCCAGGGCGGGACTGTAGGCAAGGAAAGTGCGGTAAGTGTCAAAGGAGCCCGCTTCCGTGCGAAGCGTAAGAATATCCGGCAAGCTTTCGCGGGTGCGAATCTGGACGACACCGAGGCCCGAGAAATCGCCATATTCGGCGCTGAATGGGCCGTTGAGGATGGTGACGTCGCTGACCAGTTCGGGAGTGAGGGCTTTCAGCGCTCCCAGGTAACCTTGGCCGTGACCCTGGCTGGCCTGATTCTGCGGCAAATCGTTTACCACGACCTTGAGACCGCCGTTCACGCCGCCATGATCCAGATTGAAGCCAAAGCGGCGAATCTCCAGCGATTTGCCGCCGCCTTCGTGCTGGCCCGCGTTGATACCGGCGCCGAGAGTTTCCAGGAGTTGATCGTCGCGCTCGAACAGTGTTTTCTGGTAAACGTCTTCGTTGAGGCGGTCAATGTCCGGCTCGAGAGCGGCGCTGACGATGACCACGCTATTCTGGCGGGCGAGAGATGTGAATTGCACGTCGAGGTACACGGCCGTCCCTGCTGAGAAATCGACTGATTTGGAAAGGGGATTGAAGCCGCGCGCGGAGACGGTGAGGAGATAAGAGCCCGTGCGAAGAGAAGGGAAGGAGAACATGCCGGTATCATTGGTAAGGGTGTCCTGAATCGCAATTCCTCCGGAGGCGGTCAGGCGAAGTTGCGCGGAGGCAACGGGAAGGCCTTGCAGGTCCAGCACTTTTCCGGAAAGCGAAGCGGATTGCGCCGCCGCGCAAACCGGGATGAGCACAAGCAGTAGGACAAGCGAGGAAACGAGCAGCGGGCGGGGCGCAGCCGAGGAGGAAAGATAGAACCGAAGAGCGCCGCGCTGCACGGAAGGTAATCCTCCTGCGATGGATGGCGAGGACAGCTCTGAGCGAGAGGAACCCCGGCCTCTTTGCCGTGAATTAGGGTAGCACAGTTATGAAAATCGTGCTACCCAAGGAAATGGTGCCGGAGAAAGGGAAACGGCGCTAGAGTAATCCTGGTGCGAGGGAGGCATGGCATGAGCGAGTTGGTGCGGACCGGGCTTTCGCTGGAGAAGGATTTGCTGGAAGAGTTTGACGCCGCGATCGCCAAGAAAGGTTACCAGAACAGATCGGAAGCCGTGCGTGACTTGATCCGGGATGCGCTGGTTGCGAAAGAAGTGGACGAAAACCGCACGGTGCTGGGTACCCTGACCATCCTCTACGACCATCACCAGCCCAACCTGACCGAAAAATTGACCAGCGCGCAGCATCACGCGGGCAGCCGCATTCTGGCCGCGACCCACGTGCACGTTGATCATCACAATTGCCTCGAAGTGATCATCATGAAAGGGCGGAGCCGGGACTTGCGGCAACTGGCGGAAAACATGCTGAGTTTTCGCGGCGTGAAGCACGGGCAACTGGCGATTACCAGCGCGGGTTGAAGGAGTTGCGCTCCGCCCTTTGCAAAAAAGTCGATTGGTTGGGTTGCCTATTTTGTTCCTCGCAACGAAGTACAATAGAAAACTAGAGTTTCGGGGACCAGCAGTGAGTCGTTTCGTTGAACCCGTTCCGGCTATGCAACTCCGTTCCTTGCCATAGTGCGATTTCCCCGCTGTTCTCGCTTCAGCGGCGCCGTTTGTCGATTCATCTTCCGCGCTCCATCGCCGTGATGAGGAGTGGTAGTCGTTTTGTTAAATTTTAGGGAGAATCATGGTATGGGGTTTCGCCGGAATTTCGTGGTGGCAATTGCGGTGTTGCTGGCACTTGCTCTGCCACAGGGCAGGATTGCCCAGGCGCAAACTTTAGCGGGCGCGATTTCGGGAGTGGTTACAGACGCTTCCGGGGGCGTGGTGGCTTACGCGGCCGTGAAGGGAACGAACGAGGCGACAGGGCAGGCGTGGACGACTGCATCCGGATCGTCCGGCGAGTTTCAATTGCAGAAGCTGCCGCCGGGTTTCTATTCGCTGGAAGTGTCCGCCCCGGGCTTCCAGGTTTTTCGCACAAATAAGATCAGCGTCTCTGCGGGGTCGGTGGCGAACTTGTCCGTTAAGCTGGTGGTGGAATCCGCGCGCAAGGTCGTGATCGTAAACGGCGAAGCGGTGGACGACTACAAACCCGCCAATGTTACCATCGGAAACCTGAATGACCAGCCGCTGCAGGAATTGCCCATTTCCGCACTGGTGGTGACGCGAAGCCTGCTGGATGATCAGCAGGCGCGCCTGCCTTCCGACGTGGCAAAAAATGACGCTTCGGTCGGAGAAGACTATGCGCCGGTCGGTTGGTATCAGGATTTCGAGATTCGCGGATTCCCGCTCGATCTGGCGTCGGCGATTAAGATCAACGGATTGTCAGTGGCCGGGGAGCAACTCTTCGCCCTGGAAAACAAGGAAGCGGTCGAGTTCCTGCATGGCGTGGACTCCGACGAAGTGGGCGTAGCCTCCGGCGGCGGCTTGGTGAACTATGTAACCAAGCGCCCCGCGATTGTGCGCACGCTGAACGTGGCCACCGACCACCGCGGCACGCTATACGCCGGCGTTGATCTTGGCGGATTCTTCGGCGCGCAGCAGCAATTCGGCATTCGCACGAACCTGGCCGGCGAAGACATGCGATCCTACGTGCACGGCGCGAATGGCACCAGGGAGTTCGGCGCCGTTGCGGCCGACTGGAAAATCAACGCCACCACGTACCTGAAAGGCGATTTCGACTACCAGCACCTGGTGCAGCGCTCCGTGGGCGGTTACCAGTTGCTCGGGGGAACCACCGTGCCAGTGGATGTTTCGCCCGACGTGATGCTCGGATATCAGTGGTGGGCCAAGCCGAACACCTACGACGATTTCAATGCCATCGTTCGGCTGGACCACAATTTCTCCGGCCACTGGCGGTTCTTCGTTGCTGGGGACTTCAGCCACACCCTGCTGGACGACAATATTGCCTGGCCCTATGGCTGTTACTACGCCGCTTCCTGCGCCAACAGCTCCACGCCGTATTTCTTCAGCCCCACTGGAGACTACGACGTCTACGACTATCGAAGCCCCGGCGAATTGCGGATCAACGATCAATTTCAGGCCATTCTGCAGGGCCAGGTGAAACTCGGGCGCGTGCTAAACGACGTTGCCATCGGCACCAGCCTGCAGCGCCGCAGCGTGAATCTGCCGAGCCCCGTGTATACCTACGTGGGAACAGAAAATATTTATCAGCCGGAGCAAACCTTTTTGCCTTCGACGGATGTGCCGGGCCTGGTCACGCTGGCGGAGGACACGCATCAATACGCCCTGATCTTGGCGGACCACATTCATCTGCCGAAAAGAATTGATGTGAGCATCGGCGGGCAATACGACACGCTGCACGACTTCCTATTCCCTGATAAGTCCGTCTGGCTGCCGCAGTATTCGTTGTCGTACCGCCCCATCTCCGATGTTTTGCTGTATGGCAATTACAGCGTGGCGCTATCGCTGGGGTTGCAGGCGCCTTTTTGGGCGACCGTCAATCCCAACGCGTTTCTGGCGCCCTTCTTCACGCGCCAGGTGGAAACAGGAATCAAGTACGCACCCGGGAGCCGCATCCTGCTGACCGCTGCCTTATTCCGCATGCGCGCGCCATTTTTCTATCCCAAGGTATCGGAAAACGGAACCAACATTGATTTTGTCTCCGACGGGCATGAAACGCATCGCGGCCTGGAGTTGAGCGGGCAGGGCAAAGTGAACAACTGGCTGCGGCTCACGGGAAGCGCGGCACTCTTGCGTGCCGTATCATCGGGAAGCAGCACGCCAGACTTCAACGACAAGCAAGTCATCAACGTGCCGCGTTTCCATACGTCCGTGTTCGCGGACATTGATGTTCCTTTCATCACTGGGCTGCATCTGCTGCCGGGATGGAGTTACACCGGGGCGAAGGAAGCGACGCGCGATGATGCGGTTAGCGTGCCGGGCTACAACTTGTTCAACCTGGGCGCGCGGTATACGCCGAGTGGAGATTGGAGCAAGGTAACATTTCGACTGTATGCGGACAATATCTTGAACAAGCGCTACTGGAAGGACACGGGAGCGAGTTTGGGCGATACGTTTTTGCATCTTGGCGCACCCACAACGGTGCGGCTATCCGTGCAATACAGTTTTTGAAGGGCGAGGCTAAATGGGGGATTCGCGGAGAAGAGTGGAAGGGCCATGGAGAGCAGATCACGAGTGCCAGCATGAGCGTTGAAGTGAAAGCGCATGGGCTGCAAGGAAACCTCGTTGAGCCCGACTGGCCGGCCCTGAAGCTCGAGGAAGTGGATGGTCTGTTGCGGCGCTTTCCCCAAGCGCGAAGAGCGGAGCGCATCCTGTCGTTCAGTCCGCGGCCTTTTTCGGCGGCCAGCGTTGTGCAGACGCCGCTTGGGAAAGTGTTTGTGAAGCGCCATCATCACACGGTTCGCGACAGGGAGTCGCTGCACGAGGAACATCGATGGCTGGCCTATTTGAGCGCCCGCGACGCTCTGGTGAAAAAGCCGCTTAATGACAACGCCGGCGAAACCGCTATCGAGATTGGCGAGTGGACGTACGAAGTTCATCCGGCTGGCGAGGGCCTGGACCTGTATGAGACGGCGCAATCCTGGACACCGTTTCTGAGCGTGGGCCATGCGCGCAATGCGGGACGCGCCCTTGCCCGATTGCACGCTGCCTCCGCGGGGTACGATGCGCCCGCGCGCAAGGCGGCAACCCTGGTGACCAGCTTCAAGATATTTTCGAGCGAAAACCCGTGGCCCGAACTCGCTCGCTATCTTGAGGCGCGTCCCGCGCTGTATGGCTACCTCGCCAAACGCGATTGGCTGGGGGAAACACAGGAGACTTTTCTTCCGCTGCACAATCGATTGCGAAAATTTCTTCCGTTCCTTCAACCGCTCTGGACGCACAACGATTTTCACGCTTCCAATCTTTTCTGGAGCGATGCGTCGCCAAACGCGGCGGTCACTGACATCATTGACGTGGGCCTTGCGGATCGCACAACCGCGATTCATGACATAGCAACCGCGATCGAGCGGAACGGCGTGGAGTGGCTGCAAATCCACGACGTTTCGCATGACCCACTTCACCTGGAGCAAATCAGCGTGCTATTGAGCGGCTACGAGGAATTGCGCCCATTGTCGCGCGGCGAGGCGGAAGCGGTGGCAGCCTTGCTGCCACTGGTGCACGCGGAATTCGCCCTTTCCGAGGCGGATTATTTCCTGCGCGTATTGAAATCCAAGGAAAAAACGGATCTTGCTTACAACGGATATTTCCTGGGGCACGCACGCTGGTTCAGCAGCGATCCAGGGAAGCGGCTCCTGGGCCACCTGCAGAACTGGGCCGACGCGCATCCGGGTGTCGCAAAGGCCAGGCCAGCGGTTTCGGAAGAGGTGATCAAATGATGTCACCTCTCGAAATTTCTGCCGTAATTACGTCCGTAATCGGCATTTGGCTGACCACGCGGCGCAAACTTTCTTCCTGGCCGGTGATTCTCGTCTCCTGCGTCTTGTATGCGCTGGTTTTTCGGCGCGAAAAGCTTTACTCGGACATGCTGCTGCAGTTTGTCTATTTTGCCTTCGCTATTTATGGATGGTGGCATTGGTGGCGCGGCTTACAAGAGGAAGGCAGCGTCAAGGTGGAGCGCCTTTCCGGGCGAGGGCTGGCGGCGGGAATGATCATCGGGGCCGCTGGCAGTTTCCTGCTGGGCTTTTTCATGGCGCACTATACGGATGCCGCGCTGCCGCACATTGACGCGGCGTTGACGAGTTTCAGCCTGGTCGCGCAATTCTGGTCCACGCGCAAGCACCTTGCCAATTGGTGGATCTGGATTGTGGTCGACGCCATCGAAATCGGCGTCTTCCTTTACAAGCATCTCTATCTCACATCCGTACTTTTCGCGTTCCTGATCTTTCTGGCAATCGTGGGATTACGCGCCTGGCAAAAAGCCCTCCGCGAGCAAGAATCCGCGGGCCAGGACGTACTTACTGTTCCCAGTTCAACTCTGCCCGCTTCCGAATCCAATCCCGTCTGACCCCGCCGATTTCAATACGCGCGTGTCTTGGCGCAATCCTGGCGGCAAAATCCACGTCTCCGGCAGGGGACTAATCAGGTAGGTAGTGATAGACTAATGCCAATCCAGGTTGTTTCCCGTGAACTTCTTCAATCCGGCACCGCCATCCCGTGGAAGATACCCGCGCAGGCCCCATCTTCTCGTTTTGCTCTTCTTGTGTTTGTCCGCGAGCGTCGTTCACGCGCAAGCGCTGCATCTCCGCTGGCAAAAGGAGTTCCGCAAAGACGTTAACTGGTACGTGCGCACCGCGACCGGAATTCTCCTGGTGCAGGCGGGCAACAGCCTGACCGCGATCGATGGCGTAACGGGAAAGCAACTCTGGGAACTTCCCGATGTGAAGTCGAACTCTCACACAAGCCCCGATCTTGAAATCCGTCAGCGCGGCAGAAATATGCTGGAAGTGCCCGGCATGGGCGTGTTGCTTCTGAATCGCGTGATGCTTCCCGGCGACTCCGATTGGCGCTTGATTGCGCTGAACCTCATGACGGGGAAACGTTTGTGGGAGCAGCCGCAAGCCGACGATTTGCTGATGGTGCTGCCGCTCACTGGTACGCGAGACGTTCTTCTGGTCTCCCGGCACTTGGACCCCTGGAAGTATGCCGCGCGAATGGCCGCCCTCTCCTTCGGAATGGCATTGGAGTTTCCCGCTGGTTTGATCACAGAGGCTTCCGCGGGTTCGCTTCCAATGGGGTCTGGGGCCTACCACTTCCATCTCATATTTCAGCGTGTGGATCCCGTTAGCGGAAGGGTGGCATGGAACAAAGAATATCCGCGCACATTTAGTCCCGGTATGCAAACCCTGCAGATGATCAGCGATCAGCTTGTCCTGAACTTTGGCAACGGAGCCTTCGGCTTTATGAATCTGGCCGACGGAAAGTCCGGGAAGGAACGCTGGCCAACGCATTACGATCCCGAAAATCTTCCGCTCCCCGTTCTGCCGGAATTCCCGGATCACCAATTCGTTTACGCTGGCAAGGAAGTGGAAGCCATCAATCTGGACTCTATGCAGCTTCGCTGGCAGATCCACAAGATTGGCAAAGTCACAGGCATTTCACAGTTCGGCGATCTGATCGTCGCCATCGGCCACGAGAGCGTTGCCGCCGTGGATGCCAAAACAGGCATGGAGCGATGGCGAAAGAAAACGCACTCGCCAACCACGAGTTTGCTATGGGATAAGGCCACCGACTCAATCCTCTACGCGGATCACCAGGGCCTGCACAGCGTGGATCGCGTCACCGGCAAATCATTGCAGGATATCCGGCTGGAAGGCGAATTCGCTCCTCATTACGTTCGCCGGGCAACTCCCGATATCGCCATAACGGTGGCCACGGATATGGTTGGCGCTTACAACTTCAAGACGGGGCAAAAACTCTTTACTGCGGGCAAGTTCTCCAGCTTCTTCCGTTCCTTTGCATTTCAGGATCACTGGCCAATCCCCGAAGATGGACAGGACTTGTTTCCGGGAGTTCAAATCTCCCAGGCAGTAAAAGAGTCGTATAACCAGCAGGCAGGCACGCTCCTCTCTGCCCAACTCTTGCATCGATTGGATGGATATTCAACCGAGACCGAAGGCCCGCTCGATGCCTATGAAACCGAGCCGGAAGCAGGCGTGCGCAAGACCTGGTGGATCGATGCGGAAGCAAACCGGAAAATTGAATTCCAACTGAAAGGGAACCAGCACGATGTCAGTCGCCCCCTGCGCATGGTATTCGGCGTTGAAGGAAAGCGCCTGTGGGGAGCGCCAATCATCACCAACTAGAGCCCCATGCAGCCTCCCCGAAATTCCCAGGATAAGGATGCGCGGGAAGTCAATTCACTTCATCTCAGATCCACGGCTTTGCTTCCTTTGATCCACCAGCGTTCGATCTCTTCCAGGGAACGGTTCTTCGTTTCCGGCAGATGCCGGCCCACGAACCAAGCTCCGAGGAAGCACCAGAAGGCATAAAGAAAGAACGGGAAGCCATGATGAAACTTCTTAATCAGAAGAGTGTTTTGATCGAGCATCGGAAAGGATTGCGAGACCACGAAATTGGCGGTCCACAGCGCCACTGCTGAAATCGCCATGAAACGCCCGCGAAGCCGGGCCGGAAACATCTCCGACAGCATGACCCATGTCACTGGGCCGAGCGAACAGGCAAAGCACGCAATATATCCAAGAACGAAAATGAGCAGCCACTGGCCCGAATCGGACCGCATGGCAGCGATGCCCATAGCGACGAGGCACACTCCCATTCCGAGCGCGCCGATGATCCACAAGGGCTTCCTGCCCAGGCGATCCACGCTCAGCATCGCCACGACCGTGAAGAAGAGGTTCATCGCTCCCACCAGAACGGTCTGCATCAGGGCGGCGTTGGTGCCGCTGCCAACATGCTTGAAGATTTCCGGGGCGTAATAGAGGAATACATTGATCCCGGTTATTTGCTGCAAGCAAGCCAGAATGATTCCGAGAACAACAATCCGAAGGGCCAGGCCCTGAAACCGCGACATGCCGCCCTCTCGCTGCACGGCTCGAATCTCCTCGATATTGAAGCCACTCGACTCGCCACTCTCGATGCGGGCCGCGATCCTTAGCGCCTCGTCATCGCGCCCTTTCAACACCAGGAACCGAGGGGTCTCGGGGACAAAGAAGAGCATGACAAGCAAGATGATGGAAGGCAAAGCTCCCGAGGCGAACATCCATCGCCAGCCCATCGTTTCATTCCAGAGTTCGCCTCCGTACTGGACAATTCGGAAATTCACGAGGTAAATGAGGAGTATTCCGCCGACAATCGCAAGTTGATTGAGCGTCACCAATCGTCCTCGCCAGCGGGCCGGGGAAATCTCCGCAATATAAAGGGGACTGGCCATCGATGCCGCTCCAATGCCAAGACCGCCGATAATGCGGAAGATGACGAAGATGAAGAAGCGAGGTGCAATCGCCGTCCCCACGGCGGATAACAGAAACATCAAAGCGGAGAGCAGCAAAACCCGGCGCCTGCCGATGCGGTCGCTGAAAAATCCAGCGCAAGCCGCTCCAATAACACACCCTGCCAACGCGCAACTGGCGGCCCATCCGGTCGCTGCCGCGCTCAATTCAAAATGTTTCTGCAGGAATCCGATCGCGCCCGAGATTACGGCGGTGTCGTAGCCGAACAAGAGGCCGCCCAAAGCCGCGACAGAGGAAACCAGAATGACAAACCGCTTATGAATGCCGGGTATGTTCATTTCCTTGCTTGCGAGGTCAGTTCGGCGATGAAGTTCAGGGCTAACTCCAGTTTTGCCTTCTGAGGAATTGCTATGCGAATCCAACCTAGTGACTCCCCACGAAGCGAATCCGGAATGCGTAGGCATACTTGCCCGCGGCGTTTTCCGGAACCTGAATGTGCAATCCATCCGGTTGTTCCTGGAAAGAGAGCCGGGAATCGGAACCGAGAAGGACGACTGATTCCACGCTTTGTGCACCGGCGGCTCCGTTGCCCACGGAGTGGATGACGGCTTCGCGATGGGAAGGCCAGGCAAGCTCAATGGCGTAGAGTACTCCGGCTTTCGTGGTGAAACGAAAATCTTCGGGGGTGTAGGACTGGGTGTCGGTATCGTGAAATGCGCCTTCAGTGACCTTGGTCGGACCCTCGCCGTAGATCCTCCAGGGGCGCGTGCCATAGATGGCTTCTCCATTCACTTTCAGCCAGGAGCCAACATCGCGAAGCACTTGCTGCACTTCTTCGGGAATCGTGCCGTCCGAGCGCGGGCCAACGTTCAATAAGAGATTGCCGTTCTTACTGACGATATCCACGAGCTGATGAACGATGAATTCCGGCGATTTAAATGTATCGTTTTGGATGTACCCCCACGATTTGTTACTGACAGAAGTGTCGGTTTGCCAATAGAGGGGCCGAATGCCAGAAAGCTGGCCGCGCTCGATGTCGAGCACGCCGGAGTTCTCCTGCATCGCATAGTCCTTGTAGCTGATGACGCCAACAGGGCCGCCCTTTTCCAACGAGTAGTTGTAGTAGAAGGCGGCGAAGCGGGTCAGATCCGCGCGCACGGAAGGCTGACCGATCCACCAGTCGAAAAATATGATTTCAGGCTGATATTTCTCCACAATCTCCGCCGACCGGGCCAGCCAATCGCGCGTCCAGGCCTGGGAGACGAAAGTGAAGTCGTCCGAGAGCGGCGTGCCTTGTCGTTTATCCAGCCAAATGTGGGCAGGCCCGTAAAACGCCGCGAACTGCGGGTCGTTGACGTCGGAACGAACCTCGCGCCCCACTCCGAGGAAAAAGTTGTGTTCGACGCGGTGGGAGGCCGCGCCCAGATGCAGGCCCTCTGCGCGGACCGCTTTGGCGAGATCGCCTGCCAAATCGCGATGCGGCCCCATCTTTACGGCAGTCCAGTCAGAGAGCCCGCAGTCATACATCGCGAAGCCATCGTGGTGTTCAAAGACAGGGACCACGTATTTCGCGCCGGATTCCCTGAAAAGACGGGCCCAGGCTGCCGGGTCAAACTTCTCCGCCTTGAACTGCGGGATGAAATCCTTGTAACCAAACTTGTCCTGCGGGCCATAGGTCGCGATGTGGTGCTTATACTCGTCTGAACCCTGCTGATACATCGCACGTGGATACCACTCGCTGCCAAAAGCCGGGACCGAATAGACGCCCCAGTGGATGAAGATCCCGAATTTGCCGTCCTTATACCAGTCCGGCACTTTGTAGTTTTTCAGCGAATCCCAATCCGGCCGGAACGGGCCGGCCTGATTGACCTGATCGACATGCGCCAGAATAGCCGCGCGTGGCCCCTCATATTTCGCGCTGGCTTTCTGCCACATTTCGTCGATCGCCTCCGGGCTGGCCGAAACCGTGGGGCCGTTCGGATCATTGACCTGCGCCCGGCTGGGCGAAGGCCCAAGTACCAGAAAAATCGCCAAGAGCCCTAGAAAAAGTACCGGGATTCTGAAATTAGCGGAAAACATATAGGTTGCATCTCCTTGCTTCGATGCGGGAAGACGTTGTATTCCATCGCGGCGGAGCATATAAACTGTAACGTTAAATTGAGCGGTCTCTATCATAGCTAATTGGGAGCAATGATGAGCAGTTCTGGTGCGCGTTCACCTCTGAGTATCGATCCTGCTCAAGTCCCACAACGATGTCTCTACACCGGCGCCCAGATGCCTGCCATTGGTCTGGGAACGTTCGGCTCGGACCACGTCTCGGCGCAAGAGATCGCCGGGGCCGTCAAAGGGGCGGCAGAGGTTGGGTACAGGCACTTCGACTGTGCCTCTGTCTACGGCAATGAAGATCGCATCGGGTTCTCGCTGTGCGAGATCATGCGCAGCGGCTTGAAGCGGCAGGATCTGTGGATTACCTCCAAGCTATGGAATGACAAGCACGCGGAGGCGGATGTCCTACCAGCGTGCAAAGAGTCTCTGGCGGACCTCCAGTTGGAGTACCTCGATCTCTACCTGGTGCACTGGCCCTTCCCGAATTACCATCGACCCGGCTGCAACGTGGACGAGCGCGACCCCAACGCAAAGCCGTATCTCCATGAGAACTTCATGAAGACATGGCGAAAGATGGAAGAACTGGTGGACCTGGGGCTGGTGCGGCATATCGGCACTTCCAACATGACCATTCCGAAACTGAAGCTGGTGCTCCGCGATGCGCGCATCAAGCCGGCCGTTACCGAAATGGAGTTGCATCCTCATTTTCAGCAGCCGGAGCTTTTCGATTACGTGCGCGCCAACGGGATTGTGCCTGTTGGGTACTCGCCCATCGGTTCACCGGGGCGCCCGGTGCGGGACCGCACTCCCGAAGATACGTCGCCCACGGAGGATCCCGTGGTTAAGAGAATCGCGGAACGGCATGGGGTTCATCCGGCCTTAATCTGCATAAAATGGGCGGTGCAGCGCGGCCAAACACCAATCCCGTTCTCCGCTAAGAGAGCGCATTATCTAAGCAACTTGCGCGGCGTTGCGGAAGACCCGCTCACGAGCGATGAAATGCAGGAGATCGCGGCGATTGACCGCAACTGCCGCCTGGTCAAGGGCCAGGTCTTTCTGTGGAAAGATGGGCAATCCTGGGAAGCGCTCTGGGACACGGATGGGGAGATTACACCTCCATAAAGGGCCAACGCACTCGGCAACTTTTCTTTGCACGACACGAAACAGACAAAGCTTGGAAGGCGAAGAGAGACGGGAAGAATGGATCAGAAGATGAGAGCGGCATATCTTCCGGGCAATAGCACCGTTGAACTGAGAACCGTACCCGTGCCGACGCCGGGTCACGGCGAGGTTTTGATTCGAGTAAAGGCTTCGACCATCTGTGGCTCCGACATCCGCTGCATTTATCGCGAGCACCTGGGCAAGGGGCCGGAAGGCTACCAGGGTGTGATCGCCGGTCACGAACCGAGCGGCCAGATCGTTGAAGCCGGTCAGGGTTGCCGGAGGTTCCGGAAAGGCGATCGCGTGATCGTGTATCACATTTCCGGCTGCGGCGTCTGCAATGATTGCCGCCGCGGCTACATGATCTCCTGCACGAGCGCGGAATACCGGCGTGCCTATGGTTGGCAACGGGATGGCGGGATGGCGGAATACATGTTGGCCGAAGAGAAGGATCTCATCGCGCTGCCGGACGCGCTCAGCTACGCCGATGGAGCGCAGGTGGCTTGCGGATTCGGCACCGTATATGAAAGCCTAGAGAAGATCGGCGTCAGCGGCAAGGATGCCGTGTTGATTACCGGATTGGGTCCTGTCGGACTCGCGGCGGGTGCATTATGCCGCAAGCTTGGCGCGCAATCGATCTTTGGGATCGACACAGAGGAGGAGCGGCTCAAACTGGCAACGAAACTCGGGCTTTGCGACGTGGTGTTGCGTGCCGGGCCCGACAACGTGGAGGCGATCCGGCGCCTGACCTCGGGCAACGGCGTGGAGCGCGCCGTGGAGTGCTCCGCCAACGCGGAGGCCCGCGCTACCGCGATTCGCGCCACGCGCAAGTGGGGCAAGATCGTCATGGTCGGCGAAGGTGGCGCAGTCACGTTCCATCCTTCGCCGGACATCATTCACGACCAGAAAACCATTTACGGTTCCTGGGTTACTTCGACCTGGTTGATGGAAGAGTTGGTCGAGCGCCTAGTCCGCTGGAACCTGCATCCCGCGGACATCATTACCCATCGATTCCCGCTGGAGCGCGCCGGCGAGGCGTACGTTTTGATGGCCTCGGGCAAGTGCGGCAAGGTTGCCGTTTGTGCTGACGAGGAAATGCTGGCGCACTAATCTGTTCCATTGGGCCTGGACGACTGCAAGGAGCCTTACTTTCATGAACTCAGTGGACACGCAAAAGGTTCTGCCGTTCGGCACGCCCGCGGAGATTCGCGAGCAGGTCCTGAGGCGTTGCGAAGCATTCTCAAGGCATGGCGGCTTTGTATTCTGTTCGATTCACAACGTGCAGGCGCGCACGCCCGTGGAAAATATCGTGGCGATGATCAACGCCGTGCATGAGTTCAATGGCGTCCCTGCAGGCAGCCATTGAATGCAGGCAAGCGTTCCCGGAAACGAAAGGAGTTCGAGAAA
>Ga0209039_10001625_pt1 | contig 20534 bp, 13 predicted proteins | sample BogFormECP12_OM1_FD_188238 | JGI IMG/M metagenome (GOLD analysis project Ga0209039, IMG submission 188238) | Bog forest soil microbial communities from Calvert Island, British Columbia, Canada - ECP12_OM1 (SPAdes) (version 2) | ecosystem: Environmental > Aquatic > Freshwater > Wetlands > Bog ...
TCCCGCAAATCTTGTGAATAGGATTGCATCCTTGCCTCCCCTTTACCGGCAGAGGCATTATCGCACAGAATGTATACACTTAAATCAAAAATGCTCTAGAGCCACTCCCTATCACAAATTCCCCTTGCGGTACTCGTCGGCAATATAGTCGCCGGCGCGAGCGGAAATCGCCATGATGGTGAGGGTGGGCTCGTAGCAACCCTGGGTCACAAACACCGCGCCGTCGGTCACGAAGACGTTCTTCGCGTCGTGGAGCTGGCAGAAGGCGTTGACCACGCTTTTCTTCGGGTCGTTCCCCATGCGCGCCGTGCCACACTCGTGAATGTTCTTGCCAAAGACGCTCAGGTTATCGCCGGGCGGGCGGTGATTCTCGACTTTCATCGCGTCGAGAATTTCCAGCACGTCGTGGCGCATGGCCTTGGCCATGGCGTGCTCATTTTCTCCGTAACTCGCCACGACGTGTAAGGCGGGAATGCCCCAGGCGTCTTTCTTCTCCGGGTCGAGGGTGACGTAGTTGTCGTACCGCGGCAGGCACTCACCCTGCGCCGTAATCCCGAAATAATACGGAATCTCCGAGCGCACCCGGCGGCGCCAGTCGGGGCCGAATCCCGCCAGGCCGAACGCATGCCCGTAAAGTTCCTGGCTGCCGTCGCCGTCGAAGCGATACCCGCGCAGGAAATTCTTGTTCAGCTTCTTGCCGGTGTTGACGTACTTGGCGATCAAAAACCCGCACGGGTTGCCGCGCGGCTCGCGCTGGGAGGATTTGAACTGCGGCATAAACCCGCCCGCGCCTTCGAGCGTGGTGTGGTCCATCAGGTAGTGGCCGAGCTGGCTCGAGGAATTGCCCAGTCCGTTCGGGAAGCGCGACGAACGGGAGTTGAGAAGAATGCGCGTGGATTCGAGCGCGCTCGCGGCGAGCACGACGATTTTGGCGCGCGCCTCCCGATGCGCGTGCGTCAGGCGGTCGAGGTAGTAGACGCCCTCGGCTTTTCCCTGCTCGCTCATCACCACGTGGCTGACCACGGCGTCGCTCACCAAGGACAGCCGGCCGGTGCGCGCGGCGGCGGGCAGCGTGACCGAAGGACTGTTGAAGTAGGACGCCGTGTAGCATCCGCGCTGGCACTCGTCGCAGTAGTGGCACGCGGGGCGGCCATTGTGGGCGACGGTGAGGTTCGCCACGCGGTCGGGCATCACGACCATGCCGAATTTCTTGCCGATGACTTCGCGCGCCAGACGCCCGCCGCACGAAAGGTTCATGGGCGGGAGGAATTTGCCGTCAGGCATCGTTTCCAGGCCTTCGCGCGACCCGCTCACCCCGATGTAACTCTCCACCTTGTCGTAATAGGGTTCGAGGTCGTGGTAGCTGATCGGCCAGTCCTCGCCGTAGCCGTCGCGGCTCGTGGCCTTGAACTCGTAGTCGCTGTAACGGTAACTCTCGCGCGCCCAGCAGAACGTCTTGCCGCCCACTTGGCGCCCGCGAATCCACATGAAAGGCTTGTCCGGGGGGAACGTGTAGGGGTTCTCGTGGTCATTGACGAAGAACTGGTGGCCGAATTCGTCGCACGCGTAGCACAGCCGCTGCACGGGCTGATTTTCGAGCAGGGCTTGGTGATTGCCGAACCCACGGAATTTGACCTGATATGGCCAGATATGCTCGGTGAAGTCGCGCGTGGGCAGGCGCGGCGGGCCCGCTTCCAGCAGAAGCACCGTCATGCCCTGCTCGCAAAGCTCTTTGGCCACCCAGCCGCCACTGGCGCCCGAACCGACAATCACCGCATCGTAGGTTTTCTGATTGTTCGCCATTGCCCTCGCCGTGAGGAATTCCCATCGACATTCTGTCACAGTCGCTCGCGACATTCAACTCAATGTTCTCTCCCTAGAGTTTTTTCCAAGAACCAGGCATATCTCCTTTCCTTTCATTAACTCATCGCGAAAATGAGATAACTCGTTTGTTCTCAGCAAATCATCCAGAGCACTTTTTTTGCCCCTTTGCTTTCAGCAACTCATCCAGAGCTATCTTCATTCTTAACATCTTTTTTGTTTCGCCCCTTTGTTTTCAATAACTCATCCAGAGCACTTTTAATCATTTGAATCGGTTAGGGTTAGCGCCCCCTTCCGCACCTTCATGAGGATGTTGGTGAGCCGCCACAACCGGCGTAGGCTGGAGTCTTCCATCCTTTGCAGGAGCATGGCATTTTCATCTTTGGGAGCCATCAGCGCGGCAATATTCTCGGGTGACTTCATTTGCTCAAGGGTTTTCACGAACAGGTCCCGGGTTTCGCCGTAGCGCGTCGTCACCGGGTCCAGCACGGCATCGAGCTTCTCCCGCGCCGCATCCCTTTCCAGCTCGGCGGCCGAAGGCGCGGGGCTTTTCTCGCCGTCCGCGTCGGCCGGCGCCGGCGCCTTCCACGCCGCTTCCCAGTAGGCGCGATACAAAGGAAAGACTTTCTTGATTTCCTCTGGCGGCTTGGGCCCGAAGGCGTCGATGAGGTCCTCGATTTCCTGGGACGAGGGTGGTGGATCCGGGTTGTTGATCGGCCGGTACAGGGCACACAGGGCTTCGTAAGTGTTATAAATGTGCAACGCCTGCGGGGCGGCCATGAGCTGCTCCCTTTCCACCCCGTTCCGTACGCGCTTTGCCGCCAGCCCCTCCTGCATCCGGTCGGCGCGCTGCATCCGCCAGAACGTGCGTCCGATGTGGCCCACCACCTGGGCCTCCAGGGCCTCGGCCAGATGCGTCTCCAGCGATTTCATCAGGCGCCGGTACTCCGCCGGGTCTTCCCCCAGGGCGATCAAAACCTCGTCCTGCGCCTGCGAATAGAATCCATGGCGCAAGTTGGCTTTCGCGGCGCGAGCCTTGCCTTCCGGCGTCACCACGCCCCGCGATTTGGGGCCATTCCGTCGATGTGCGGCCAGGTTCTTCTCGGTCATTCTACGTTTAGGTGTTAAGGACATAAAACCTCCATGGGATAGTGGTTAGTCGACAGTAGTCCGCGAGCATTCTGAAGTCAGGACCCAGGAGTCAGCCGGCCGCCTCGCGCTTACTGCCTTCAGCCCGACCCCCGCCTTCGGCCCTATGCTCACCCTGATAAACTACCGCTCTGAGCTACTGGTTTGTCAAGGAGATTATTATCGAAATTTCTACGGGCAGGAAAAAATCGTAAAAGGGGATGTCTAATTGTCCGAAACTGCTCCCGCGCTTAAGCAAAAACCGTGCGTGATCGATGATGGTTGTGTCATTGGAAATTCTTGATCAACATGGCGTCGCGCGGGGCGTTCATAGGGAAGTGTGGTAAAATCTGATTCGATCATAATTTATGTATTGAGGTGGATGATTGAAGACGATTACGGCAACCCATTTAGCGCGCAATCTTCGCCGGATATTGGCGGGCTGGCGCAGGGCGAGCACAGCCCTGCGTTTTGTCGCGAGAGACAGCCTTTAAACAAGGCGACCCATGCGCAAGGCGGACGAATCGACAGGGTCGGAGACGTGGGTCGCAGAGCTGGGCTCGCTCTGCGCCAGCCGGCCCGCTTACTTCGCTCTCGCCGATCTGCGCATCTTGCTCGATTTCCTGTTCCAGATGGCGCTCCAACATTTCGATGTCAGGGTTCCAGTATATGGCCCCCCGGGTCGCCTCTTTCCGAGTGACGTTTAAGCGATGAAAAATCGCTTCACAAAAATCGTTTCACAGTGTCGCGAACAGGCGAAACGGGTGTATTATGGCGGCGTATTCAAAATCAAAAAGGAGGAGAACGGCTTATGGTAGCAAGCACCTTGACAACCAACCAGAATCTTGGGGTAAACGACTACCTGACCTCACCCGATGCGCTGTTCTGCGCCGTCATGCAGGGCGATGGGAACTTTGTTATCTACACCGGCTCGAAGCCTTTCACTTCTCAATCATTTCCGGTGTGGGCTACGAATACGCAGAGTGCCGCAGGCAAATTTTATGCCACCATGCAGGGCGATGGGAATTTCGTTGTCTACGCCGGCACCCCACCTAATGTTAGTGACCCTATTTGGGCCTCAAACACGCAATCAGCAGCAGGCCAATACTTCCTGGCTCTGAGCGACGTGGGTCAGCTCAGCGTTAATTCCGGAACACTTACAGCGCCCGGCAAGACCCTATGTACTACTCCTCCGATTTCTGGCATCTTAGCAACAAACCAGACCCTCACACAGGGCCAGTATCTGACTTCGCCCAACTCGAAGTTCTTCGTCTACATGCAGAGTGATGGGAATTTAGTTGTTTACAACGGCTCGGGGCCGAGTAATCAGGGTTCCAAAGTGTGGTCGTGGACAAACACGCCACCAGGTTCAGGCGCATATTATGCCATCATGCAGGGCGATTGGAATTTCGTTGTCTACGCCGGCACCCCACCTAGTAATGTTGACCCTATTTGGGCCTCGAACACGGACTGGGGGGTTGGCCAGTGCTGGCTCGTCATGGGGAACGACGGCTACCTCTACGTGATCACCACCAAAGAAGCGGGAGTTTCTTATAACGTCCTTTGGACAACAAATCCTAGTATTCGCCCAAAACCAAGTGTAGGGTGGCTTATTGGAGCTGTAGTCCTCTATGGCCTTTGTTGGGCCGCACTGGTAATTTTATAAGCCGAACGCGTGATAACCGGGCGAAACGGGTCCGCGGCTCTTTTACGATTGACTCTTTTACGATTGCCAACCAAAAGCCGCGGACCGACAAAGCAGGTCCGCGCTACACCCTGCATCGCTTTATGTGTTGCCGGTTTAATTGAAGACTGCTCGCAGGTTTGCCTGCTTTAGCACTTCGGGGTTCACGATGTTCTCCGGACGTGTACCGCAGAGCACCGCGGCCATTTGCCTGGCCGCCGTCTTTCGCAGCTCGATGAGAGACTCCTGGGAATTAAAGGCGGCGTGCGGGGTGATGATGGTTCGTGGATGACCGACGAGGGGATCGCCCGGGGCCGGCGGTTCGGTGGGCAATACGTCAAGGCCCGCTCCCGCGATGATTCCCTGATCCAAAGCTTCTCGCAGCGCCTCGGCATCGATCAAATGGCCGCGTGAGGTGTTGATGAGGAAGGCGCCGGGCTTCATCTGCCGCAGCGCCGCGAGATTGAAAAGCCCCCTAGTTTCCGGCGTCAGAGGTGCGTGCAGGGAGATGAAGTCGCTGCGTTCCAGCAAGCCAGGAAAGTCCACCACGTCCACTTCGAAACCGCCCAGAGCATCGCGACCGACGTAAGGATCAAAGACAATTATCTTTAACCCCAATCCACGCGCTTTGTGATAAAGCGCCCTGCCGATTTTGCCGAAGCCGACGATCCCCAGGATTCTCCCCCGCACCCGGAAAAGCGGAGTCCCCGCCTGGAGGTCGTAGACTCCTGACTTGATGGCTCGATCATAAAACGTAACTTTGCGAGCCAGGGAAAGGAGCAGCGCGAGCGCGTGGTCGGAGACTTCTTCCACGCAATACGAAGGAACGTTCGTCACCACGACGCCGAGTTGTGTAGCGCAGGCGACGTCGATGTTATCAAGGCCGATGCCGTAGCGCCCGATGGCGACGCAGGCGCGCGCCGCCTGGATGACTTTTGCCGTGACCGGCTTCCAGCAGGTGAGAATACCTTGGGCATCGGGCGCCAGGGCCATCAGCTCATCTTCCTCCCCGGTTGCCGCGACCAGAAGGTTTGCGCCCACCCGCGCCAGGATGGCCTTCTCGATTTCCAGGTCTTTCCAAGCGTAGTCGCTGATGAGCACTCTTTTGGGCATCGTCACTTCAATATATCATCCCCCGGTATGCCTGCAAGCCGGTGTAGCGCCTGTTTTGTAGGTCCGCGGCTCGTCACCTGTGGGCAAGGAAAAGCCGCGGACCTGGTTCCCCGTTGACATCCCGCCGCCTTCCGTGTATATTATTCTGTTAACAGCTTGATTTAAAAGGCGGTTATTCGTAATCTGTTTGGTAGGAGCTGGTTTTCTTGAACCATTCGGGGGCAGGCTCATCTCGTGGACGACGAGTCCAACGGGGGCGAGGAGGGGGTCACCGGCGCGTGCATTCAGGCTCCCCCGGGGACGTGGCCAGATTGACGGAGGCCTCCTAACGGTCAGATGGGACATTACTACTGATTTTCACCATTAAGTCTCACCATCCAGCGGGTTCTCGGTTCGAATCAAGAAGCAGCACATGGGGGCATGGGGATTCTGCATTCTTGGTTATCATCATGCAGTCTTGGGGAATAGCCCTTTATCCACTTTGTGGGGCCCTGGTTTGGCCCCAGCCGGCAAGATTTTGCCGGAGCAACTCTGCAACGAAATGTTATAGCCGCTGAGAATCTTAAGCGACGGGGGGGATTTACACGGATGGGCCAAACTGAAGACATGCTGGATGCCAGGCATGTATTGACTCTCGATGAAATCTCCAATCTCGCGCAGGATGGGGGCAAACCTGCCGAGACCCTCATGAATGTCGTCGCCTTGATCGCCCGGCGTTTCCGGACGGATGTTTGTTGCGTTTATTTGCTGGAACCGGACCGTATCAACTTGGTGCTGGCGGCCAGCGTCGGTCTCCGCCCCCAGTGTATCGGTACTCTTCGCATGGCCACGCATGAAGGTCTGGTGGGACTGGTGGCGGAGCAACTGCGTCCCGTCGCGGTGGAAGAGGTCAAGAGTCATCCCCGCTTCAAATACTTCAGCGAGGCAGGAGAAGACGCGTACCGATCGTTTCTCGGGGTTCCCCTGATTGATCAAGGTCTGTTGCAAGGCGTTCTCACGGTTCAAACAATAGTGCCTCGCGTCTACCACGAGGAAGAGATTCGCATGCTCTCCGAGGCCGCCGCGCAGGTCGCCCCGGTGGTCAGCGAAGCTCGAACCCTCGATCGCTTCGTTGCTCCCTCCCAGGAGCGGCTATGGTCGCTGGCGCGCAATCTCTGGTGGAGTTGGGACCATGACTCCGGCAGTTTGTTTCTGGACCTCGATCCGGTGCGTTGGCGGCAGTTCAACCACAACCCCATTGCGGTGCTTGCTACACTCCCTCTCGCGGGGATTGAGCGCCGCGCCCAGGAACTGGTGCTGCACGGGCGAATCAACTACGCCTACCGCCGGCAGCGCGAGTATCTGCACAAGGATCGGACCTGGGGCGCCAAGAACGCGGGGGTACTGAGGCCGCGCCCAGTCGCCTACTTTTCCGCCGAATTCGGCCTGCATGAGTCAATCCCCATCTATTCGGGCGGTTTGGGGGTTCTGGCCGGGGACCACATCAAGAGTGCTTCTGACCTCGACATTCCGCTGGTTGGAGTGGGACTTTTCTATAGCCAAGGGTATTTCCGCCAGCGGCTGGACTATGACGGCTGGCAGCGGGAAGAGTATTTCGAGACCGATGTCAGCCAGTTGCCCATGGAACCGGCCATCGGAAAGACCGGTGAACCCGTCATGGTGCAAATCGATACCCGCAGTGGTTCGCTGCGCGCCAAGGTGTGGCGGTTGAAAGTCGGCCGGTGCGACCTGCTCCTGCTTGATTCCAACGTCTCCGGAAACGCTCCGGAAGACCGGGAATTGACTTCCCGCTTATACGGTGGAGATGGGCGGGTGCGCATCCGCCAGGAGTTACTGCTGGGGGTCGGGGGCATCCGGGCCTTGAAAGCCATGGGGATCACTCCTGGGGTTTTTCACCTTAATGAGGGGCACAGCGCCTTTGCCTTGCTGGAGGCGATCCGCGCCCGCATGGAGGACGAGGGCCTGACGTTTGAACAAGCTCTACCGCTCGTTTGCCGGGAAGTGGTTTTTACCACCCATACTCCCGTGCCGGCGGGCCACGATAGGTTCAACTCCGCACTGGTGGAAGAGCACCTCGGCCCGTTGCGAGATCGTCTGGGCTTATCGCTCGATCGCCTGATGCAGATTGGCCGGGAAAATCCCGCCGATGCGAATGAAGATTTCTGTTTGACCGTGCTGGGCCTGAAGGTCTCGCGCCGCGCCAATGCCGTTTCGTCGCTGCACGGCCGCGTGACCCGCGCCATGTGGAAAGGGCTTTTCCCGGGCGAAGCCGAAGACACGGTTCCCCTTGGCCACATCACCAACGGAGTGCACGTCCCCACTTGGCTGGCGCCGCAAATGTTCCGTCTCTACGACCGTCACCTGGGGACGGGGTGGCACGAGCACAGCAGCGAACCACGCATCTGGGAAGGGATTGAAAACGTCGATGCGGGGGAACTGTGGGAAACGCATCTTAGCCTGAAGCAGCGCCTTTTGGAATTTGTCCGCGCCCGCGCCATCGAGCAAGCGGAGCGCCGCGGCGAACCGTTGGAACTCCGGCAACGCCTGGGCCGCATTCTGAGTCCAGACGCCCTGACCATCGGATTTGCCCGCCGCTTTGCCACCTATAAGCGCGCCAACCTGATTTTGACGGATATGGAGGTGCTGGCCTCTCTGGCCAACGATGCCAAGCGCCCCGTGCAGTTTGTTTTCGCCGGAAAGGCCCATCCGCGCGACGAACCCGGCAAGCGCATCCTCCAACAAGTCGCCCATCTCATGCGCGACCGCCAGTTTGCCGACCGATTCGTTTTCGTCGAGGATTACGACATCAATGTGGGACGGCACTTGGTGCAGGGCGTTGACGTGTGGCTGAATAATCCGCGGCGGCCGCTGGAAGCGTCGGGAACCAGCGGCCAGAAAGTGGTTCTGAACGGCGGCCTCAATCTCTCGGTTTTGGACGGCTGGTGGGCAGAGGCCTATGACGGCTTGAATGGCTTCGCCATCGGCACGGGCCGGACTCATTCCAACATGAGTCTGCACGACAGGCGCGACAGCGAAGACTTGTATCGCGTGCTTCGGGAAGAGGTTATTCCCCTTTACTACCAGCGGGACCGCGACGGCTTGCCGCACGGATGGATCAAGCGTATGAAGCGCACCATCCGCACTCTCGGATGGAGATTTAATGCTGACCGAATGGTGATGGACTACACGCTCAAGTGTTACGTGCCGGCGGTGGGCGGAACTTCCGGCGACATGAGCACGACGCACTAACGCCACAGCGGCAGATCTGCCAAAGCAAGTCAAAATTCGCCGATTGATTCATCTTCTCACCTGACGCTTCCGATAACCGATGCGGGGAAGTGTCACGCCGGGGTTTGGCCGTCGGCGCCGGTTGCTTTTCCGCCTTGGTGCTTAGCTCATTCCTCGTCACTGGTCACTTGCCACTCGCCTTCTCCGGGTTGTCTGTTTCCTAAAGCCTTCAAGCTCGTACCCCGTGGCGCAAGAAGCTGTGAAAAATTAACAACTGAAAAACCTTGAAGAGCTTATGATATCGGAAGCGAGAGCAGCCTGAGCAGGCCGCCGAGTTAAATTGATGACCGAGCGACTTTTCGATCGGGAGCTCCTTGATTTCTCCCGGCGTTGCCTGGGCGCATACTGCGTTGGAATCGAACGAGGGGCGGGAATTCTGTCCGTGATGAGGGTTTTATGCAGCTAAGAAGAGACCCGATTACGCAGAACTGGGTCATACAACAGACGTCCGAGGACACTTGGGCCAAGAGCGGAATCTGTCCTCTTTGTCCCGGCCATGAAGCGCTGTGCCCTCCGAATCTTTATGTGTATCCGTTTGTCCCAGCGAGCTGGCAAGTTCGCGTCATTCCGCACCGGAATCCCGTTTACGAAATTGAAGGAGACGCCGCGCGACAAGCGGAGGGTCTTTACGACAAGATGCGCAACCTGGGTGCTCACGAGGTGGTGATCGAGCATCCCAATCATGCGTTACAATTTGCCGATCTCAGCGATGATGAGGTTACCCAGGCCCTGCGCGCCTACGTGGCGAGAATCACGGATTTGAAGAAGGATCTCAGGTTCCGTTATGTAACTCTCTTCCGGAATGTCGGGCCAGAGGCCGGACAAGAGCTGGATCATCCTCACTCGGAGATTACCGCCACCCCTTTTATTCCGCGGCGCAGCGCCTACGAGCTGCGCGCTGCACTTGCGCATTACGAAAACAAAGAGCGCTGCCTTTTCTGCGACATCGTCAAACAAGAGCTGGACCAACAGGTGAGAGCCGTGGAGTGGAACGAACTTTTCCTGGCTTTCTGCCCGTTTGCCTCCCGTGTCCCGTATGAGACCTGGGTCCTGCCGATCTATCACCATGCCTCCTTCGAAGAGGATGTGACCTCGTCGGAAAAAGAGTTGCAGCTTGCGCGTTTGTTGAAATCCGCCCTACGCCGCTTATCCTTGGTGGCCAAGGCCTCTCACCTGGTTCTTCATACTTCGCCCAACGTCAACGCCAAACCTCACCGAGCAGGCACCTGGCGAACCCTCGCCGAGGACTACCACTGGCACATTGAAATCCTGCCGATCATTCCCGGGAAGTCCCGATCCTACTCCTTTAAAGAAGTCTATTTTAATTCGCTCCCCCCACCTGAGGTCGCAGCGAAAGAACTGCGTGAGGCGGGAACCACCGGAACATAGCGGGTAGCACGCGGCGGAGCCGCAAAAGAAAATCAAATGTCAAGACCCTGCACGAGCCTTTCGCTGACAACCTTTACGCCGATGTCGGCGCCGAGCATTTCACCAAGCCGGGTACGACCTCTACTGGGGAAACGTGCGTGAGTTCAACTTGACGCCCTTCTATTGTCCGCACCGCGAGCACGAGATCCACTTCATCAAAGGAAACCGCTACACAGCCGAGGATATCGAGAAGCGCCCATATGCGATTCCGGCCGGGAAATAGCACCTTTGGGTAGCGGGGACATGCTACCTGATCGTGCCATCTCGACTAAACCATCGGGCCATTGTCATAGCCCGTGGAACCGTTAAACTGGGCATCTCAGGCAACAATATTATTAGGGGCCACCGATTGGGATCAAGGTGGCGTTCAGGGCTGCGGAAGCGCGGAGTTTGTGCCGTTCAAAAGCTCGCTGCCGCTCTTCTCCCCGCGAGCTTGCTCGCGGGAACTTCGGCGGGGAGGCCAGTTGAAGTTGTAGCGTCGAGTTTACCTCGCCAAAGGGCGGCGTAACGCCGCCTCTACATCTAGGCCCAGAACCCACACATCCCGCCAGCAAGCTGGCTGGAGCCAAAGCGGCAGCAAGCTTGCGCACTGCAAAGCCGTAGAACGCCGGCAAGGGCATGTTCTTCCGAAGCATGTCTAATCCTCAGGTTAAGGCTTATGCCAGTATAGGGCATATAAAGGGCTAGAGGGCTGAACATTAACCGCGGACAAGAAGTCAGGGAAAAAGAACAAAAAGGGAAAAAATTTAGTCTTTTATGCCAAAGTTGTGGACAAACCTCGTGAGGGTAGCAGGAACCATATCATTTTAAATTAGATTTTAGAGCAAGGTATGGAAGCTAACGTGCTCTGGTGGAGATCAGAGTGGCCTAGACAAAAATTTAACTGACAAAGACGGCACAAGCAGGCGCGCTTGTGTCCGCAGAGGAGATCAAGGGTGAGAGACGAGCGACCATTAGAGCAGGATTGTGCCCATGCCATCGGATTGTGCGCACTTCGCGCGCGGCATCAGCACGAGAAAGCAGCGGCCCAAAGTTCCAGCGCAAGGTCCGCGAAGTACAGAACAGAATTATTTGTGGGAGGGACTGTCCTCTTGCTCTTTCTCCTCGTTGCCGGCGGGTCGGCGTATGCACAGACCACGTTGACTCCGGCGACGTTATCATTCGGCAACCGGCTCGAAAACGAAGCGAGCGCTCCGAGGACTGCGACGTTCAAGAACACCCAGACAGTAGCACTCACCATCAGCAGCATCGCCATCAGCGGCGGGACCGCTCCGGGCGATTACGCTTGGAGCGGGAAGTGTCCTCTCAGTCCGAGTACGCTCGGCCCGGGAAAAGGTTGCAGCATTACGGTGACCTTTACCCCCTCAGCGCTGGGTAGCCGAACCGCCACGCTCACGGTTGCCGACAACGCGTCCACAAGTCCGCAGACCGTCTCCTTAACGGGAACGGGTGTGGCGCCCGTTGACCTCACTCCAGCCACTTTGGGTTTCGGAAATCAGCTTGAGGGTACGACGGGCACGGCCAAAACCGCAACGCTGAAGAACGCCCAGGCCGTACCCCTCACGATCAACAGTATTTCCGTCAACGGAGCATTTGGGCGGACAGGGGGGACATGTCCATCGAGCGGGGGGACGTTAGCCGCTCATGCGAGTTGCACGATCCGCCTTTCGTTTACACCCACAGCGGTGGGATCCGAGGCGGGAACCCTTAGCGTTGCTGACAACGCAAGTACCAGCCCGCAGACCACCTCGCTTACTGGAAAGGGCGCCGCCCCGGTCACACTTTCCGTCAGTAGTTTGAGTTTCGGAGCCCTGGCCGTCGGCAACACCAGCACGACGAAGACGGTCACGCTCACCAACAAGGAAAAGGTCGCACTCACATTTTCGAGCATTGTGCCCAGTGGAGACTTCGCGATTTCCAGCAACACCTGCGGCACGAAGATCGCGGTCGGAGCCACGTGCAAGGTGGGCATGACGTTTTCCCCGACGACCACCGGCGCGCGTGCCGGGGCGCTGACCTTCAGCGATAATGCCGCCAATAGTCCCCAGTCCGTCAACCTGACAGGAACCGGCTCCTCGCCCGTCACGGTTTCCCCAGCCAACCTGACGTTGGCCAGCACCACCTTGGGCATGACGAGCGCCGCGAAGATCGTCACGCTGACGAATCATCTGACTACCTCCCTGACGTTCTCGACGCCAGTGGCCACAGGGGATTTCGCGCTGGCCAGCAACACCTGTGGGGCGAGCTTGGGCCCCGGACTTACCTGTAAGGTCGGAGTAACCTTTAAGCCGACGGTGGTTGGACCCCGATCGGGGGCCCTGACGATTCCCTACACTGCCTTCGGCAGCTCCAGCGTGGTCACCCTGAGCGGCACAGGAAACGTTACCGGGCTACTTTCAATTGCCGTGACCCCGGCGAATCCCTCGATTCTTTTGGGCCAAACGCAGCAATTTACGGCCATGGGTCATTTCAAGAGTGGCAGCACCCAAAATCTGACGGCCTCGGTTACTTGGAGTTCATCGGCGCCGGGCGTGGCCACGATCACTGCGGCGGGGCTCGCCAGTGCCATCGGGGGAGGACAAACGGCGATTGAGGCGGCCTTGGGCGCGATCAACGGCTCGACTACCTTGGGCGCAGCAGGCTTTCTTTTGACCGGCAGCCTCAACACCGCGCGCGACTACCATACGGCGACGCTGCTGAACAACGGCACGGTGCTCATGGTGGGGGGACAAGACAATCCCACGCCTTACCTGGCGAGTGCGGAGCTTTACAATCCTTCGACCGGGACTTTTTCGTCCACTACCGGCAGCCTGAAAACCCCGCGCGAACAGCACACGGCGACGCTGCTGAACAATGGACTGGTGCTGATTGTGGGCGGGTATGGCTCCGGCGGTTACTTAGCAAGTGCGGAACTGTACAATCCGGCCTCCGGGACCTTTAGCCCGACCGGCAGCCTGAACAACCCGCGCGAGTACCATACGGCCACGCTGCTGAGCGACGGCACGGTGCTGATTGCGGGCGGGTATGGCCCGAGCGGTCTGGTAGCCAGTGCGGAACTGTATAATCCCGCTACCGGGGCCTTCACACCTACTACCGGCAGCTTGAACACCCCGCGCCAGGTCCACACGGCGACGCTGCTGAACAACGGCATGGTGCTGCTGGCGGGCGGCGAAAACTCCGGTGCTCCATTAACCAGTGCGGAGCTGTACGATCCCGCCACCGAGACCTTCTCATTCACCACCGGCAACCTCAACTCGGCGCGCGCCTCACACACGGCGACGCTGCTGAATAACGGCATGGTGCTCTTGGCGGGTGGCGCAGCCGAAAGCGGTATTTTAGCCAGCGCGGAACTGTACAATCCCGCCACCGGGACCTTCGCGTACACCACCGGCAGCTTCAACACCGCGCGCGACCTGCACACCGCGACGCTGCTGAACAATGGCATGGTGCTGATGGCGGGCGGCTGGTCGCCCATCCTCGCGAGTGCGGAGCTGTACGATCCCGCGACTGAGACCTTCACCGTCACCGGCAGCCTGAATACCGCGCGCATCTATGACACGGCGACACTGTTTAACAACGGCATGGTGCTGATGGCCGGCGGCTCGGACTCGGACGGGTCCCCCTCCTTGTCTTTGGCCAGCGCGGAGCTCTTCGAACCCGCCACGCTGACTCCGGCGAACCTCGTGTCGATTGCCGTCACGCCCGGAACGTCCACCTTGTCCGCGGGGACAACGCAGCAGTTTATCGCCACCGGCACCTTCAGTGACGCCAGTGTGCAGCAGCTTGGCTCGGTGACGTGGAGTTCGTCGAATCCGACCGTGGCGCAGATCAGCAACGATGCGAGCAATCACGGAGTGGGCCTGGCCGTCGCCGCGGGAACCGCCACCATTACGGCCACCGCCGGGAGCGTCAGCGGTTCGGCGACTCTTAATGTGGAATAGGCGGGGTTTTGACCGGCGTCCTGGACATCGTGCGCGACGGGCGGGGTAGCGCGGACCCCTGTTTTTGGGGTCCGCGGTTCTTACTTTGCTTACGCTTGCTTGCCATCGTCGATGCCTACGTGCGAAGCACCTTGGAGTGCGGCGGCTCGACGCCGCCTTTGTCCGAACCCTCGGCGTTATTCCAAGGCGGCGTCGAGCCGCCGCACTCCAAGGTGCTTCGCACAACCATTTTCCTCGATACCCGTTAGCTGTCGAAATAGCCGCGCTTCTCGATTTCGTCCCACATGGCGAGGACGTTTTCCAGCTTGGCGGCGGGATGAATCTCCGTCGTGGAGCCGATCCAGAGGCGGCCCGTTGACCCCGCGTCGGCGATGGTTTTCCGGACGGTTTCCCGAACCTCCGACTCCGTCCCGAAGGGCAACAACTGCGAGACGTCAATCCCCCCCATCAAAATCCAATCCGGATAAGCCTTGTGAATATCCCCGGCGTACATCTCGGAAAGCGGTTCGAGAGGATTGATGCCGTCAATCCCCACCTGCCGAAAGTCCTCCAGAATTTTCCAGAGGTTTCCGTCCGAGTGGAAGATCACTTTGATTCCATGCTCATGCCAGGCGTTCACCAGCTTCACCAGTCGTGGGAAAAACTCTTTGCGCAGGAAGGCCGGCGAGAACATGAGATCGTCCGTACCGGCGATATCCGAGAAGACCAGCGCCACCGGCGAGAGCGCGGGGTCTGCCGTCTCATGGACGCGTTGAATCTCCGCCCAGTTCAGCGCTTCCAGCCAGTCGGACACAAGCTGAGGGTTCTCCGCATAGGCATAAGACAGCAGGTCGAGGCCCGCCCGCACGTGCGCGGTGTCCAGTCCCACCGGGCTCTCGTTGGGGAATACCACGGTGTTCTCTCCCACTTTCTCCTGCAACTCGAGGTATTGCTCGCGCGGTGATTTGGAAGAAGCCCCCCAGACATTGCTCTTCCCGGCGAAAGTAAACATGTCACCCGTACGCCGATTGTGGAGCTCCTCGATGTTCCGGGGAATGTAATCCAGCAACCCCTGGGCGTCGCTGAATGGCCGCTCGATCAGCCAGGTGGTCCACCATTCCTGCTTATAAACGAACCCGTCATCCTGCCGGATCATCTTCTCTTCCGCGGGTGGGGCAATCCCCCGCGTAATATCCAGTCGACTTCCAATCGTTCGGCACAGAAGATCCAGGCCATTCTGAATCGTGATCTTCTCACCCGTCACATACTCGATGAGAGGGATGTGCTGGATCAGGTCAAAAACCGGAATGCGGTCCGGCAATTCCCCTCGCAAAGTACATTCGATGCGCTGTCGCGCCGTCATGCGGTCTTTCGGAAGTTTACGCATTCATCTCTCCTCATCTGACCCCGGTTTCGTATCACGCCGCTCCAGCCGCTGGAGTTTCTACATTTTTGGTGACGTGGCCGGTAGATTTTCCGAGGTCTTTAGTCGCAGTGTCACTCACGGCTGCTTTCATGAAAATAGGTGTGCGAAGCACCTTGGAGTGCGGCGGCTCGACGCCGCCTTGGTCGTCCTCCTCGGGGTAATGCCAAGGCGGCGTCGAGCCGCCGCACTCCAAGGTGCTTTGCACATAGGCATCGATGATGTCAAGTCGGAAGCTCATGAACAGCCGCCGATAACGCCGCTCACCGCAACAAGCTAACACCACGGGTTGGAATCCTCATCAGAAATGTAGAAGCTCCAGGGGCGGGAGCGGGACGCTCCCGCCACAGCGGGCGAGACGCCCGCGCTACCGCCGCTTTTTACTTTTATGTCGCACACCTTTTCGGTTCGGGCGAAAGGCGCTCGTGGCCCCCAGAGGAACCACGAGCCCCAACACAGCATATCACTTGGAAAGTGTCACCACGGCCACTCCCAGTCCCTGCAAAGTCGCGTGGTCGCCGCTCAGTTGGGCCACCGCAGGGGGTTGAGAACCAGTCGTTTGATCAATGTAAGTGATTTGCGCCCCATCGCCGCCGGGAATCGACACCTCAAAGCTCCGGTCGCGCTTGTTGATGAGCAGCAGTTTGTGCTTGCCGTCGGAAGTCACGAAACCCTGGACGTAGACGTAGGGAAGACTGGAGGTCGTATCAATTATCTTGTCGCCAGGGCCAAAGTTGTCGTGGAGCAGTTTCAAGACCTGAGCGCGAGTGTTGGGTTTGCCGGTGTTCCAATCCACCATGGACACACTCGGAAACTGGCTGGGATAACCCACCCACTGAGATTCGCCCGCGATGTCGACACCCAGCCGGGCCAACTCCGAAAAGAGGTAAGCGAACATCGCACCGCTCAAATTCCAGTAAGACTGGGGCAGATCCTTAAAGACATAGCCCGGGTGTTTCTGATTAAAGTCACTCGAGTCGATGGAGCCGATTTCATCCACGGTCGTGCGCGTCTGCGGCGAGAGGCGTTGGCGGGTCGCTTCCATAAACCGCACCGTGTCAATGAACCCTTCCGCCTGCGCAAAAAACGTGTAGGCTTCGGCTTCGGGGGTCTCGTCGGGATTCGGGTGGGCATAGAAATGATAGGAGATCATGTCGAGCGGAGTCCCGGGCTTATGGTTCTTCGGATTGAGGAAGTAATCGAAATATTGCGGCTCCTGGTTAGGGAACGACAGAGCCAGGCCGACAAACTTCACTCGTGGATCGGCCTTGTGTATGGCGGCCACTACCGCGTCGTAGAGGTGCGTATAAGTTTCCGGCGAGATGTTGTGCTCGAGGTCGATTTCGTTCAAGACCTCCCAATAGTCGATCTTGTAGTGATGGCCGGACTCATGGTGCTTGCCGTATTCATCCGTGAATCCGCCTTGTGTGTACCAACTTACCAGACGCGCGTAGTAGTCCGCGACTTCCTTGAATGTCGGGTCGCGCAACTCCGTGCCTTGTTCGTAGTCCCACACCGGCTGGTCGGGGTCGGCGGGGTAGGCAACCGGCTTCTCGGTTTTGTACATCCACTGCGGAATCGTGCTGAAGTTAAGAATCACCGAGTGGCCCGCCGTGGCATTGATGAAGTCTTCCGTCATCGGGTCAATCAGCGAAAAGTCCCAGGAAGTCTTGCCGTCCTTGGGCGGCTCCAGTTCGGCGACTCCCAGCTTGGGGTAAGGCAGCCAGGGCACGTAACGAACGTAGTCGACGCCCATGTCATGCAAAGACTGATAGACCGTATCGTGAATTTTCGAACCCCGGCGCAGGGGCGGGTTCACCACCACTTGCAGCGTCGTTGTGGTCTTGGAAACCATAACTACCTTGTCCCAGTTGGCCTGGATAGCAGCTTTTTCCGGCGCCGCGGCGTTGGGACTCGTTACATTCCGAGAACAGGAAACCAATGTGATGAGTACACCGATCGGCAAAAGAGCAAAGACTCGAATGTCCCTGGAGAGTTTCATAGTTCTTTCCTCCCAAACAGAATTCCCCTACAGCTTCTCACGGCTATGGCAATTCGATCAGGCAGAGCGACCGCGGTTCCATCTTGATGTCGACTGCTCGCGGCAGTTCCCCCTCCTGGTCATTTTTCTGCCCGTCCAGATAGATCGTTATTTTCTTTGTCCCTTGGCCTTCCAACTCGACACGCGGAGACTCGGGCAAGTCACCGTAGTTGGCCAGCACCACGCCGATTCGTCCGTCCGGCGCCTGCCAGGTTGCGGACTGTACGAGGGGTTCAGGCCCCCAGCCAAAATCCCGCCGCGTAACACCGCTGATCGTCCAAGGCCGCAGCATGCGCCCGTAGACAAGATAGTTGCGGGCTACTCCCGCTCTGAAATGGCTAACCCGCTTGGTCCAGTCAATAAACGCGGCTTGATCCGGCACGGCGCGGGTCCAGGTCTGGTCCCAGTCATATTCCACGAGTCCTTTGTCTCGCAACGTGAAATTGATGAAATAGCCGTAAACCAAAGCCCTCGCCACCGAGAGACGAAGCGCTTCATCGTTGACCCGATTGGTATAGAACCCCTGAAAGCCATTGGCGTATTCGTGATACAAAAACGAATACAACGGAGTCGTATGGAAACGGGAATCCCAAACCTGGAAGTTCTGAAGCTGTGTCTCCGGCGGAGCACCTTCGCAGGACATGGCCACCGTGGGATTGACCGACCTCGCCGTGGCCACGTCGGCCTTGATGAGTCCGTCGAAAGCCTCCGCCATCCACGGCCCGGGCACGGGGGGATGGCCGTGGTTGGGGGCATAGCACGCCGTGGGGCCGGGTCCCTGGTCGAACTGTTGCACCACGTCTGGTCCAAGCTCGGCCATGTGGCGTGTCATATCCAGGATCATCTGGCGTCCTCTTTCCGTCCCCACGCAGGTCATGTAATTCTTTCTCCAATCGCCGAGGTCCAGTTCAGGCATGGAGCCGTCCCATCTGCGAGTGACCACCGCATCCCCGCCGTGGGAGTGAAAATAGGGCATGCCATCATAATTGGTATTTTTCTGCCAAGTCACCCAGCAGAGGCCATCCCCGTAAATCATGGGATGCCAGCCCCGCGCTTTCGCCTTGGACATGAACTCGCGAAACGACGCATCACCACCCACCGGCGGATAAGCATCGGGCTGAACCCATGGGCCGCCGTGCTCCCAGTTAAAGATGATCGGCATCAGGGGCATCTCGAACGCCGCCGCCCATTTGTCCAGATAGGGCAGCGCATTCGTCAAGGGCGTGTACTCGGGATTCTCCGCGGCCGGCGGGTCCCAATCCCCTTGGCCGCGCATGGGGAAGGAAATGGCGGGAGGAGAATCGGCGATCCACTTGGGCATATCGGTTCGCTGGGCCATTTTGGTGGCACAGAAGGGCTGCTTGGAAGCCCAATCCCGGTAGATCTCCGCCGCGGCGTACCAGTCGCCGTGGAAGGTACCGAGCACGACATGATAGGGAAGTTTGGTTTCGCCTGGACCGCGCGTGCCGGGGTAGTGTCCGAGTCCCATGGTCACCCCGTCCTTCCCAAGCAAAGGGTCAATAAACTTGGGCAGTCCTTTGGGATCATCACACGCCACGTAGAGTCCGCCGGCATCGTTGTAATAAGCCATCAATTGCGTCGAAGTCCATTGCCCCGGATAGTTGTTGTAGCGCCATATTTCCGGCGTATCGTATTCGCTTCCTTCCCAGGCTCCCACCGCGGCCGACGGGTCGACCGGACTGGCGAGGACGCCATCCGCAAATGAATAGAGGATGTGGCTGTGATTCCTGTTGGCCGCGGTGTCGAACGGCACCTCAATCACCGGGAACTGAACGTGCCCGATCCAAAGGGTGGTCCGGTTGTCGATCTCCAAGCTCCAGTAGGTAAGCGTTTCACCCGATGGGCATCGAATGTTCACGCGGGCATCAAGGGGCAACTGGGCGATGCCTTTGAACTCGATGGTAACGGTTTCGCCGTCCTGATCGCGACGTTTGCTCACGCTCACTTTCTGAGCTTCCGAAGACGTGACCGCCTTGAACTCGGCATGATCATCCAAGAACTCGATCTTGAAAAGTGGTAAGTAGGTATGACCGGGAATCAAGAGGTCGTGGTCAATGCCAAAGGTCGATCGCAGTGACGCGATGGTTCCCTTTTCCGCATCGATGACCAGGCGGTAACCGGGATTAACTACAAGCACGGGTTGTTTCGCCGGGGTCGCAACTTGAGCGGCAAAACTGGGTGCAGCTACTGCGCCGAGCACGGCCATCAGAAATGCGCTACGCACCCACGGCGAATTAAGAAGTTGTCGGAAGGTCATGATTCATCTCCCAGAGTTGAATTAGTCATCAAACTGGCATTTCAGCGCCGAGGGCGGAAACAAGTGTGTACAGGGTCCCGAAAAGCGTCAGAGCGCACATGTTTCGGACATCTTGTCCGACCCTTTGGCTCCCTATCTTGGCCGCTCCCCTATTCCGCCGCAACTCGGGCATGGACAATAAGTCGTACCGGCCCGAGCAAGCCGGATTCCAGCAGCGGATCATCCTTGGTCCAGTGTTTCCAGGTGGTAAAGGTAAAGCGCCCGGCCGGGCTCGGCTTGTTATCCAGCAGCCATTGCGGATAGCGAGCCAGTACCTCTCCCCATTCATGTTTCGTCCACTCCCGGTCACTGGGCAACTGCTCGTCGCCGATCAGCCGGTTGGGCCACAGATTGACGACGCTGATTTCCAA
>Ga0209039_10001626_pt1 | contig 20528 bp, 17 predicted proteins | sample BogFormECP12_OM1_FD_188238 | JGI IMG/M metagenome (GOLD analysis project Ga0209039, IMG submission 188238) | Bog forest soil microbial communities from Calvert Island, British Columbia, Canada - ECP12_OM1 (SPAdes) (version 2) | ecosystem: Environmental > Aquatic > Freshwater > Wetlands > Bog ...
GCCGCAGGTTAGGGCCATCAGGATCATGGATAGGCCGATGATATTCAGGACGTCCACGCGGAGTAAGTCGGACCACGGGGCCCATCCCCAGGCGATGAGAAATTCCTGCAGGCGGAAGAGGAGTCCGAAGGCGAGGATTTCGGCGCCGCGGCGGGCCATGGCGCGGGTGATTTGGGCGGGGGTCAGGTTCTTGCGTATGAGTTTGCCGGTGACCAGGGCGAAGGAGACTCCGGCCAGGAAAAGAAAGAGCGGGGCGGGGAGCGTGCCGAGGATTTGCGATCCTTTCAGGAAGCTGGTGTTGCGGGCAGCGCCGCCCAGCCATGCGTCGTAGCAGTGCGTCTGGAACATGAGGACGCAGGCCAAGCCGCGCATCCAGTCGATCCAGGCGAGACGGGAAGAACGGGCCGAAGTCACGGACGAGAGTGTAACGTGCGAGCGGGGGCGGGGCCAAGGTGAAAGGCGACGGGCGAGGACGCCCGTCTCTCCATGGGCTGTTCATTTCTTGTTCAGGGCTTTGATTTGCTGGACGAGCGTGTCGATTTCTTCCGAGGTTAGTTTGCCGGCGTACTTGGGCATGCGGCCTTTGCCGTGGGTGATGAGGTTGCGCAGGTCGTCGGCGGAGGTGGCGGCGGTTTTTTCGGAGATGAGCGATGGACCGCCGAAGTAGCGGCCCTCGGCGGTTTTGCCGTGGCACTTGGCGCAGTTTTTGTGGAAGACGGGGTTCGCGGTCAGGGTCGCGTCAGACGGCGGGGTTTGGGCGGGGACTGTAGTAAGTGCGAAGAACAAAGAACACACGGCGATGGCGGGTCGGGATGTTTTCAAGTCGAACCTCGTCGAGATGGATTGGGGTAAGGATTTTTGATGCGCTGCGAGGGCTGCGGGGTGTCTTAGAGCGGAGAGTTTGTGGCAGAAACATGCATTTGTGCCGCTCGCAACAAATGCACAGGTCCTTCGCTTCGCTCAGGATGACAGCGCAAAGTTAACGAGACACAAAGCGCGCCACCCATGAACAGAGGCGTGCTAGCATTTTTGGGGAAGGATTCCACCGTGAAACATTGGTTTGGTATCGGAACCGTTGTTTTCGCTCTGCTGATCGCGGATTGCTTCTCGCGTCTGGCTTTTGCCAAGGATGAACCCAAGTGGATCGAAGTGCATACCGCGCATTTTTCCGTGATCACGGATGCGGGCGACAAGCGCGGGCGGGAAGTTGCTTTGCGGATGGAGCAGATGCGGGCGGTTTTTGGACAACTGCTTTTGAAGGACAAGTTGAAAATGCCGGTGCCGATCACTGTCATCGCTCTTAAGAGCGACAAGCAGTATGGCCTGGTTGCCCCGGCGAAACAGAGCATGGCGGGCGGGTTTTATGTGCCGGGGCCGGATCGGGTTTACATCGTCCTGAATCTTTTTGCAATCGATCCTTGGCGAGCGGTGGCACATCCGCTGGCGCATTATCTTTTGAATTACAACTATCCTCCGACGCAGGGTTGGTTCGACGAAGGGCTGGCGGAATACTTTGGGTCGATCTATATCGGCAAGCAGGTGGAGATTGGAGGCGATCCGGAGTTGCTGCCGGAATGGCACGAAGACATCTTCGATGAAATGCGGCGGGATCCGAATGTTCCACAGTCGCTGACGCAGTTAGTGAGTTCGCCGGTATGGTTGTCGATGGTGGACCTGTTCACGATGAAGCATGACGGGTCGGGGACGCGCGAGGGGACGCATAACACGCTGTATTACGCGCAGTCGTGGATGGTCGTCCACTATCTGGTGAATAAGAACAAGATGCCGGAGGCGGGGACTTACTTCGACTTAGTGCTGAATCAGAAAGTGCCGGTGGAGAAGGCGATGGTGCAGGCGTTTGATTTGACGCCGGCGCAGATGGAAGAAGCGGTGAAGACTTATTTCAAATCGCTGAGCGGGTTGGGCGTTGCGCTCGATCAGGCGAAGAAGCCGATTGCGAATCCGGTAGATATGCAGCAGCCGGATCATTTCGCGCTGCCGTTTGACGCGGACGATATCGGAATGGCGGTTAGTTCGCTTAAGGATGAGGAAGCGAGAGCGGTGATTGGCGATGTGATGGCGCGGATTCCGGAGCATCGCGATCAGGCGCGACACGACTTGCAGCAGTTGACGGCGGATCCAAAAGATAATGAGGCGGCGCATCGCGGGCTTGCCCGGGACGATATTCGCCAAAAGCGGTTTGACGCGGCCGCCGACGAACTGGAGAAGGCGACGGAGTTGAATCCGCGAGACCCATGGATTTGGTATTACCGCGCGGCGCTGAAGTATCAAAAGGCGCAGGCGACGCGGCAAGAGATGGAGGGACTGGCAAATATGATGCAGGATCTGCGGGCGGTAACGGATTGGTATCCGGAGTTCGCCGACGCTTATAACATGCTGGGAATGGCGCGAGTGGAGGGGGGCGGAATCAACTCGGCGCTGGAGGCGCAACGGCAGGCGATCGCGCTGGCGCCGCGGAATGCGGAGTATCAGTTCAACCTGGGACAGATTTATGTTGCGGGAAAGAAGTGGGACCTAGCGCGAGAAGTGTTTACGCGGCTGAAGGCGGGACCGGATCGGGTGGCGGCGGCAGCGGCCAAGGAGCAATTGGAAGATTTGGAGACACTGCAGAAGTATGGAGTGCGTCCGCAGCGAGCGGGGGAAAGCGCGGCAACGGCGGGCGCGGCGAGCGCTCCTGCAGCGGGAAGGGGTGCGGCAGCGGCGGCCGCGAGCTCAGGGGAAGATGAGGAGACGGATGCGGCGCCGAAGCCAGCGCACGTCAAGCCGGGGACGACCGGGCCGGTGCAATTTCTGAAAGGCAAGATCGTAAGTAGCGACTGCTCAAAGTCTCCCGAGGCGACGGTTACTATCTTGAGCGGTATGACGACTTACAAGCTGCATGCTTCGGATTACAAATCGTTGCTGGTGATCGGAGAGGATCAGTTTTCCTGCGAGTGGAAGAATCGGCTGGTGTCGGTGAACTACCGGGCGGTGGGGAAAAACGGAGGGGAGTTGGTGTCGATTGAAGTGCGGTAAGCGTCTAACCTCTAATCATGGATGTCCTTTTCCCGCTGACGGTGGCGGTGAATAAGATCCAAAACCGGCATCTGGAAATGTTTGAACGTGCCTGCGGGGACGGCTGCCCACCCGGCTCCGCTGGGCGGATGCTGGGCCTTCTCACCCAGAGAGACAACCTGATTCCACGGCGTCGGAGGCTGATGCATGGCGAAAACTGTCTCGAGCTACAGATTTGCGCGTTTCGCCGCCTGCACGATTTGTGCAACACGCCGACGGCCTTCAAGTGATGCACCACATGGTGTTGGCGCAGTGGCAGAAGGACAAATCCGGCAAACTGGCAAAACAGGTTGTTTGGCCAGAAGCAGCCAAGACTGGCAATCTTGTGCTAATCTCAGGGGCTGCCGAGTAGGCATAGCAGGTAGTCATTATCCCATTTGAAAACTTCTTACCGACGAGGTGGATTATGAAGCAACTGACTCTTCTCGCAGTTGTTCTGGTTCTTTTGGTTATCCCGGGATTCGCTCAACAGCCAATCACCATCGGATTCACCGTCTCCAAGACCGGCGCCCTGAACGTCGATTCTGTGGAGCAATACCGCGGGTTTGAACTGTGGCGCGACCAGGTGAACGCTGCCGGCGGCATCAAGGCCGGCGGCAAGAGCTACAAAGTACAGTTCACCAGCTACGACGACGAATCCAACGGCAAGCGCGTGCAGCAGCTTTACAGCCGCATGATCCTGGAGGACAACGCCGACTTCCTGTTCAGTCCCTTCTCGTCCCCGCTTACCGCCACCGCCGCCGTAGTGACGGAGCAATATGGCAAGATCATGCTCACCACCGGCGCCGCCGAACCAAAAACCTACACCCTGGGGAACCACTCCTTGTTCCAGATGTTCGCGCCCGCTCCCGAATATCTGAAGGTTGCCCTCGACGCCCTGAAAACCAGCGACCCCAAAGCCACGGTCGCCATGGTTTACGAGGATGCCTCGTTCTCGGTAGCCGTGGTGACCCCAGCCAAGGCCTATGCGCAGCAGCTCGGGTTCAACGTCGTGTTCAGCGAAGCCTATGCTCCCAACACCACCGACTTCAGCGCCATCATCGACAAGGTGATTGCGTCCAAGGCGACGGTGCTGCTGGGCGGCGGCCACTATGCCGACGGTTCGACCCTGGCCCGGCAGCTCTATGGCCACAAAGTCCCGCTGAAGATGCTGACGTTGCTGGTGGCGCCGGACAGTCCGCAGTGGGTCGAACTGGGCGATGCGGCACTGGGCGTCATGGTGCCGTCACAGTGGGAACCGCAGTCGGCTTTTAAGGTGGAGTACGGACCCAGCGGCTCCGATTTTGCCAAGGCGTATGCCGCGAAATACAATACGCCGCCCAGCTACGAGTCCGCCGGGGGCTACGGGTGCGGGATGATTCTGCAGCGCGCCATCGAACAGGCGGGAGGGATTGACTCAGCCAAGGTGGCGCAGGCGCTGAACGCCACCGATGTCACCACCTTCTACGGGCGGACCAAATTCTCGGCCGCCGCCGCCGACCACGGCTTGCAGGTGGGCCACTCCATGGTTCTGGCGCAATGGCAGAAGGATAAGTCGGGCAAATTGGCAAAAGAAGTTGTGTGGCCGCTGGCAGGCAAGAGCGCCAACGTGAATTATCCGATCCGCTGAGAGCGAGTTCCCTAGTCCGTCGTAGATTGTTATCCACTGGGCAGCGAGAAATCTGTTGTTTTCGCGCCCAGCAGACGCGGAATGACGTAGCGCCGCCCCTTCGGCCAAGGCCTCAGGGCAGGCTCGGCGGCTGTCGTGGGGGCGTCCCGCCCCCACCTGCGAGGGCAAGATGCCCTCGCAACAGCCGGCAAGATGCCGGCGCTACTGAGGGTGAGATATGTCGGGCGTTTTAGCTTCCATGATCGACGGCCTGCTGGTCGGCGCAGTGTACGGACTCGCGGCGATGGGCCTGAGTCTGATCTGGGGAGTGATGGATGTAATCAATCTTACCCACGGCGCCATGATCGCGCTGGGCATGTTCTGCATGTATCTGCTGTTCGCCGCCACCCATATCAATGCTTACGTGCTGTTGCTGCCCACGATCGGGGCCGGCTTGGTCATCGGACTTGTCGTCTACTGGATGGCGGTGCACTGGGTGGTGGGCCGCTCCATGTTGATGAGCCTGCTCTCCACGTTCGCAGTGAACATGATGGTCATCGGCATCGGCACGGCGGTGTGGAGCACCAGCCCGTACAACGTCAACTTCGTCCTGCCCGGCATCACCATCGGAGCCTACACCTTCACCGGGAACCACATCGCTGCCGCCATCTCCGCGGTAGTTATCGCCCTGGCGCTGCAATTCTTCCTCTATCGCACCCGTACGGGCAAAGCCATCCGCGCCGTCGCCGATAATCGCGAAGCCGCCGAGCTGATGGGCATCTCCTCGACGGCGGTGCTGAGTATCGCCTTCGCCATCGGCATCGCTCTGGCGGGCACCTCCGGGGCGCTGGTCTCCACGTTGTTTCCTTTCACCATTCTTTCCGGCTCGGTGTACCAGTTGAAAAGTTTCGTGGTCACCATTCTGGCGGGACTGGGCAAGCCGTTCGGAGCTTTGGTCGCCGGAGTGCTTCTGGGGTTGCTGGAGGGAGCGGTCACGCCCTTCATCGCCGTCAGTTGGATCCCGCTGATCGAGTTCGGGCTGTTTGTGGGGGTGCTGGTCGCGTTCCCGCAGGGCATCTTCGGGAAGAGGGCGGCGACATGATACTGCGGCGGCCCTTCTTCTGGATCGTTCTGCTCATCGCCGCCGGGTTCATCTACGCCCCGCTGCGCGCCAACAACGTTTCCTTGCGTGAGGACCTGATCCTCATCGCCATCGCCATCATCCTGGCCAGCAACCTGAACCTGATGATCGGCTACACCGGCTATGTGAACTTCGGCCACATCGTCTTTTACGGGCTGGGCGGTTACGTGGGACTTTATCTGACGACGGTGCGCAGCTGGAACCTGGTGCTGTCGGCGCTGGTGGCCGGGCTGGCGGTCAGTCTCTGCGCGTTCTTGTTCGGATTGGCCATCCTGCGCTTGCGGGGGGCCTATTTTGCCCTGGCCACCATTGGTATTCTCCAGGCCGTGCAGGCGTTCGTCTCCAACTTCGATCCCTGGGGCCGATCGACCGGCATGTACCTTTCGTTCCAATCCTACCAACCGTTGGGCGGTGCCAGGCGCGCGCTCTGGATCACCTACTTCCTGATCATTGCGGTCATGGCCCTCTCGATGATCCTGAGCCTGGCCATCAAGAATTCCAAGTTTGGACTGGGCCTGTTCGCCATCCGCGAGGACGAAGATGCCGCCGTGGTGCTGGGCGTGAACGCCACCGTGTACAAGGCGATTATCTACAGCGTGTCCGCATTTCTGCCCGCGATCGCTGGCGCGCTGATGTTTTACAAGAATGGCATGATTGATCCCTCGATCGCCTTCGAGTACATGCTGTCGCTGGAAGGCATCGTAATGCTGATGCTCGGCGGCCAGGGCTCAGTCATCGGCGCGGCTCTGGGCGGGACCCTTTACGAGCGACTTCGCTCCTACCTGCTGACTTCTCCCGTCCTTTCCAACTTTCACCTGGTGATCGCGGGCGGACTGCTGCTCCTGGTGGTGCTGTTCGCGCCGGGAGGCCTGACCGGCTGGCTGTATCGCCTGCTGCCGCGGGCGCGCAAGGTGATCGAATGAAGACCATCCTGGAAGTGCGCGGCGTCAGCAAGCGTTTCGGTGGGCTGGTAGCGGTTTCCGACGTCAGTTTCAGCATCGCCGAGGGTGAGATCCTGGGCCTGATCGGTCCCAACGGCGCCGGGAAGACAACCTTGTTCAATGTCGTGAACGGGGTCTACAGGGCAAACCAGGGAACCATCACCTTTGCGGGAAAGGACATCACCCGCTGTTCGCCGGACCAGGTGGTCCACCTCGGCTTGGCGCGCACGCACCAGATCGTGAAGCCCTTGAACGACCTTACGGTGCTGGACAACGTTACGGTAGGCGCCTGCTTCGGCCGTGAATATCTCGATCTGGCCACCGCGCGCAAGGTGGCTTCCGAAGTGCTGCAGCGGGTTGGATTGGGGGACCGCACCGGAATGATGGCGCGCTCGCTGACCATCGCCGGCAAGAAACGTTTGGAAATAGCGCGGGCGCTGGCGGCGAAACCCAGGCTCCTGTTGCTGGACGAAGTGCTGGCGGGCCTGAATCCCACGGAAGTTGCGCTGATGATCGAACTGGTTCGCAAGATCCGGGACAGCGGGATCTCGGTGCTCATGATCGAGCACCTGATGCAGGCGATCATGAGTCTTTCCGATCGCATCGTGGTGCTGAACCTGGGCCGCAAGCTGGCCGAAGGCCGGCCGGATGAGGTCGTGCACAATTCGGATGTCGTCGAAGCCTACTTGGGCTTTCCCGATGCGGTTCACGAATGGAGTAGGGTTGACAAATTGACAAGGAGGAAATGATGGACCTGGTCCTTCAACTGGAGAACGTCGAGTCGGGATACGGCGAAGTACAGGTCCTGTGGGGCATCTCGCTCGAGGTTGAGCGCGAGAATTTTACCGCGATTATCGGAACGAATGGCGCCGGCAAAACCACCACTCTGCGCACCATCATGGGCAGCCTGCGTGCCTGGAAAGGCCGCGTCCTGCTGCACGGAGAAGACGTCACACGGCTCCCGCCTCATGCCAAAGCCAATCGCGGCCTGGTGCTGGTGCCGGAGGGCCGGCAGCTTTTCCCGGACATGTCGGTGGAAGAGAACCTGGAGATGGGCGGGTACTCGAAGCGGGCACGCAAGCGGCAGAAGCAGAACCTGGAACGCGTCTATGAACTGTTCCCGCGCCTGAAAGAACGCCGCAAGCAGAAGTCTTCCACCCTCTCCGGCGGCGAGCAGCAGATGCTGGCCATGGGCCGCGGCTTGATGCAGGAGCCGGAGGTGCTGATGATCGACGAGCTCTCGCTCGGCCTGGCGCCGGTGCTGGCGCAACAACTCTTCCTGACCCTGGGTACGCTGCGGAGACAGGGGCTCACCATCGTCCTGGTGGAACAGAATGTGCACCTCGCACTGGCGATCAGCGACTACACCTACGTGTTTGCGGAAGGTCGAATCAACATCCGTGGCAAGTCGGACGACGTCGCCAGAATGGATGAAGTGCGGCGAGCGTATCTTGGACTCTAAGAGCGAGAGCGAATCTGTCGCCAGACCGCGCCGTCAACAACTGGCGGGTACGCTTTCCGGCGGCGAGCAGCAAATGGTGGCCATTGCGCGCGGTCTGATGGCCGCGCCGAAATTGCTGTTGCTCGATGAACCCTCGCTCGGCCTGGCCCCCAAGATCGTCGAAGAAGTTTTCGCCAAGGTGCAGCAGATCGGCAAGTCGGGTGTGACCGTACTCATTGTGGAGCAGGACGTGGTGAACGGGTTGAGCATCTCCGACCGCGGCTACGTGGTGGAAAATGGCGAAGTCACACTGCAGGGATCTCCGAAAGAACTCTTAGGCAACGAACAGATCCGGGCGGCGTATTTGGGGTTGTGATGGGACGGTGTTTACACGCATTCTCGAATGCGCACATTGCAATGCCTCATCGGTAGTATGTAGCTTTCCGGCTTATCCAGTCTCCCAGGACCTCTCGCGACATCGACTATCCGGCTTTTCGCGTGTTGCTTTCTGCTCTGGCATTCGCTTCCGCCGCCCACTCATAGCCCAGGGCGGCAGCGTAAATCGCCCGATCAAAGAACTGGTCGAGCAACTGCAACAATTCCTGCTTTCCGAAGATCTCTACCGGGCGGTCCGGATACGACTCATCAAGGATGAACTCCCAGAGATTGTCTTTGGTCATAACGATGGACCAGATCATTTGGCTCAGCGGCACACCTTGTTCGGCGCGGCGAGCGCCAAGTTTCGTATAGCGCTGGTCGATCTCGCTCTCGCTCTTGTCCAGCAGCCACTCACCCAAGTTGCGATAGATTTCGTATGTCCGCTGCATCAGTTCGTCGGGCGGAACTTTGCGGAAGGCCTCGGTACGGGCGGACCGCTGAACCTTGTGCAGGAGGCCGCTGGCCAGGACGTCAGAATGGTCCTCAATGAGACGGACAAACCTGTGGCTGAGCATCGTAACCGCTTCCCTATGCAACGTTGCTGTTTTCATACTCCTTCCTTCCCCCGGGATCGAGGTCAGTCCCAGCTTCCTGATCACATTATGATCCTAGATTCCTGTGAGTGATGTGACGCCAGTCACGACATCCGTCACCGCGTGGGGTGCGAACGACTCGCTCAGCCGACTGCGTTCGAAGATCTTGTAAATCAAGTGGCAGCCAAGAGCGGGCGGGCGCATTTCACAGATTTTGGCAGAGACGCGGCTTGCCGCGACGGAGACGAGGGAAGCCTCGTCTCTACAGAGAGCTCAGAGCCGAGAAACGCGCGGAACCGCGCCTTCACAGCGCGTTGTGATTTACATCACAGACTGTGTATTTCTCAGAGCTTAGTAGTTTCGTACTAATGATTAATCCCCTGCCGCTTCGTAGAATTGCGCTTCGCAATTCATGAACCCTGAATGGAACGGCCAATTCTCGCGTTTCGATCTCGTCGCAAGGACGAAGACCGACGATTGCGTGCGGAGTGTCGTTCGCGCCGGCAGTGTCGAGATCGGAGGCGACGATTTCGTGGTGATGGCTGGACCCTGTGCGGTCGAATCGGAGCGCCAGTTGCTGCGGACCGCGGAAGCCGTGGCCAAAGCGGGCGCGCGTATTCTGCGCGGAGGCGCCTACAAACCGCGCTCTTCGCCTTATGCGTTCCAGGGTCTGGGCGTCGAAGGTCTGAAGATTCTGCGCAAAGCGCGGGAAGAGACTGGGCTCGCGATCGTCACCGAAGTGATGAGCGAAGAAGACGTCGACCTGATCGCGGAGTATGCCGATCTCATGCAGGTGGGCACCCGCAGCATGGAGAACTACGCGCTGCTGGAAAGACTAGGCGGATGTGGGCGTCCGGTGCTGCTGAAGCGGGGGATGACTGCGACGCTCGAAGAGTTGCTGCAGTCCGCGCAAGTGATCGCGATGGCAACGCCTGGCAAACCGCAGATCGTTCTCTGCGAACGCGGCATCCGAACGTTTGAGACGGCGACCCGCAATACGTTGGACATCGCCGCGGTGCCGGTACTGAAGACGGTTTCGCGCCTGCCCGTAATTGTCGATCCGAGTCACGCCGCTGGAGTGCGTTGCCTGGTTCCGGTTCTCGCGCGAGCCGCCGCAGTCGTGGGCGCGGATGGGTTGCTGGTCGAAGTGCATCCATCGCCGGATCAGGCACTGAGCGACGGGGCGCAGTCGCTTACTTTTCGCGGCTTCCGCGACATGATGGACGATCTGCAACCTTACTTGGCGATCCGGGATGCTGTCCGGCGGTTTGGTCCGCAGCTGGTCGCGGTCGGGGGAGCAGATTAGTGCCGGCGCGTCCCCTCATGTTCGGCTGGCTTCTGTTGATGGCAGTAGGCTTTGTCCACACCGATTTCGGACTGCCCCCACCTTCGGGTTCGCCGCCACTTCTATTCACCGTTGCGAAACGGTATGAAGGGCTCGCATGGATCCGTGGCGCTGACCGATTCAGCTTCGACGCAATCATATTTCTTCAAGACGCGAGCGGCCGGCATCCTCTGATCCCAAGTTTTGCGGCTTCCGCCGATCCCACCGTTTCGTTCGATGGGAAAAGTGTGTTGTTCGCCGGCAAGCAGAAGGCACAGGATCCCTGGCAGATATGGGAAGTTGCTTTGGACGCTGCCCAGGGCATAGCGACGACCGGCGCCGAACCGCGGCGCGTCACGTCATGCGCGGAGGACTGTGTTCGTCCCTTCTACCTGCCGAACGACCGCGTCGTATATGCGAAAAAAACTGGTGGCCGCTTTGTGATTGAGGTTGCAGACCTGGCTGAGGGCAAGACCGTCCAGTTGACGTATGGCCCGGGAAACTTCCTGCCCACCGATGTTCTGCGCGACGGCCGCATCTTGTTTGAAGCGACCTACCCGCTCGGAAGCAATGGCACGCCGGAACTCTATACCGTCTATTCCGACGGCAGCGGGGAGGAGTCCTATCGCTGCGATCATGGCCAAGCGCGGCACTCTGGGAGGCAGGTCGCATCGGGCGACATCGTCTTTACATCTGGCTCTGGCTTAGCCCGGTTCACTTCGGCACGGGCACAGGAAGTGCACATCGCCGCGCCCGCCGGCGAGTACGCCGGGGACGCCGCCGAGACTTCGTCGGGCGATTGGCTGCTTGCCTGGCGGCCGAGCGCAAAGAGCTATTTCCAGGTGGAACGCTGGAGGCCCGGAGACAACAGTTTGTTGTCCGTCGTAGCAGAACAAAGCGCGAACGTAATCGAGCCGACGCTGGTTGTGCAACGTACGGTGCCGAAGCGGCATCCCTCGGGCTTGCATGATTGGCCGAATGCCAACCTTCTTTGTCTGAATGCTTACACCTCGAAATACAAATTTGCTGCCGGATCGATCCACTCGGTTCGGCTATACACGCGGGATAGCGCGGGAACCACAAAGCTGCTGGGGTTGGCGCCGGTGGAACGCGACGGATCGTTCTTTGTTCAAGTCCCGACGGAGCAGCCGTTGCAGATCGAACTGCTTGACGGCTCTGGCAAGACTTTGAAGCGGCAAGCGGGCTGGTTCTGGATGCGCCGCGGCGAACAACGAGGCTGCGTCGGCTGCCACGCGGGCCCGGAAACGGCGCCCGAGAACGCGGTGCCTATGATCCTGCTGAAGTCTACAACTCCGGCGGACATGACGGGAACGAGCACGCATGCTTCTTCAGGAGGACATTAAAGTTGATAACGCGAGTTTTCAGATTCCTCCTAATGTCCTCCGCTCTGCTGGCGCAATCGCCACAGGCGGGCACGCCGGGCGCGATCCGTTTCGACGATGTGACGGCAAAGTCAGGCATTCAATTCACGCACAGCTTCGGGGCGCAGCAACTGGGTTCACTGCTCGAAAGCACTGGTGCGGGCTGCGTCTGGTTCGACTATAACAACGACGGACTGCCGGATCTCTACGTGGTCAGCGGCAAACCGCTCGAAGAGGGAATGCATCCTTACCCGCTGAAGCAGCCCCCCGCCGTTGCACCGCACAATCATCTCTACAGAAACAACGGCGACGGCACGTTCACCGACGTTACCGACCAGGCCGGCGTTGCCGCCAACATTTACGGAATGGCCGCGATTGCCGCCGACTTCGACAACGACGGCTTCGTCGATCTGTTCGTCACCGGCTACGGCCGCGCGATTCTCTATCGCAACAAAGGGGACGGCACCTTCGAAGATGTAACCGCAAAAGCTGGCATCAAAGTTGACGGCTGGTCGATCAGTTCCGCGTGGCTTGACTACGATCGCGACGGGTGCGTCGACTTATTCGTTGGCCGCTATGTGAAGTTCGATCCCAAGTATCGTAACTACTATCCCGCCGATAACTATCCCGGTCCACTCGACTACGCCGCGGAGACGAACCGTCTCTATCACAACAATTGCAATGGCACGTTCACCGATGTGACCGATAAGTCGGGAATAGGCGCCTACAAAGGTCGGACCATGGGAGTCACGGCTGCGGATTTTGACGGTGACGGTTATCCCGACATTTATGTCGCCAACGACAAGACCGAGAACTTCCTCTTCCACAACAAGCGCGACGGCACGTTTGAAGAGATCGCAGCCGATCTCGGCGTCGCCTACGGTCAAAACGGGGAGAATACTTCAGCGATGGGCCCGGTGTTTGCCGACATCGACGGCGATGGCCGAATGGACCTCTGGGTCACCGACTCGAAGTACAACCGCCTGATGCGCAACACCGGCCAGAACGGCTTCGAAGATATCGGGCCGAGTTCAGGAATTTCACAGGCCACGGCGCAATACACCAGTTGGGGGACGGGCATTTACGACTTCGATAATGACGGCTGGCTCGACATTCTGATCTTCCACGGCGGTTTGATCCACATGGTTCCGCAGGAGCAGTCGTTGTTTCGCGGGCTCGGAAACGGCAAGTTTGCCGACGTTTCACGCGACGCGGGTCCGGCGCTCGATGTGAAGACGGTGTCGCGCGGCGCTTGCTTTGCCGACTACGACAATGACGGCAAGATCGATGCGTTCGTCGTGAACCTGGGCGCGCCCGGCACACTGCTGCACAACGTCACCCAGAACAGCAATCATTGGCTGACCGTGACGTTGAAAGGAAAGAAGAGCAATCGCGACGGAATCGGCGCCCACCTGGAGTTGCTCTCCGGCGGCAGGAAGCAGATCGCCGAGCGCATTGCCGGATCGGGCTATCTCTCGCAGGACGACGGGCGCGTTCATTTTGGTCTCGGAAGCGCGACGAAGGCTGACAAGCTTACCATCCACTGGCCCAGCGGACAGGAGCAGGTTCTGGAGAATGTGGCAGTGGATCGCGTGCTCACAGTGGAGGAGCCGTAGATGCGAGTGGCGACGATAGTGCGCGGCAAGGCAAAGCTGATCGCGAGTATCGCGCCAGCGTTGGCGGCGACTTTCTCCGTAACTCTCCTACTGCTGTTGCTTTTGCCCACTGCTAAACCTGCGGCGGCGCGGTCTAAGGCTGAAATCGGCGAGCGCTACCTGTCCCCGTTGGAAATGTTGCTCTCAGCGGACGGGCACCGGCTCTACGTCGTCTGCCAGGCGAGCGACGAACTGCGCGTTGTGGATGTCGAATCGGGCAAGGTTGCAACCGTCGTGCCTCTCGGCCGTGCGCCGCGCGGCATCACGCTCTCGCCCGACGGCACTCAAATCTACGTCACCAATTCCACCGACGATACGGTCTCGGTCGTCGACGCCGCCACGCTGAAAGTGACGCGCACGTTGCCCACCGGATTCGAACCCGCCGGTATCGTCACCGACCGGACGGGCGAGACGCTCTACGTGGCCAACCGGCTCAGCGGCGACATTTCTGTGATGGATGTGAAGACAGGGCAGGAAACGAAGCGCCTCCTGGCCGGCCGCGGGGCAAGCTATCTGGCCCGCTCGCCCGACGGCAACTTCATTTACGGCACCCACATTTATCCGAATCCGGGAGGGTTTCGAACCCCACCGAATTCAGAGATCACCGTCATCGACACCGTGCGGCAAACGGTGCTCGAGCGCAAGCCACTGCACAATGTGGCAGGCGTGTTTCATGTGGCGTTGTCAGCGGACGGAAAGCTCGGGGTGGCAGCGCAGCTTCGTCCCAAGAATCTGGTTCCGCTGGCGCACGTCGAGCACGGCTGGGTGTTCGGCAATTCGCTCACGCTGTTCGGCGAAGACGTTGGCGGAACCGTCCAAGTCCCAATCGACGAACTCGACCGCTATTACTCGCTGCCCTGGGGCGTAGTTATCACGCCGGATAAGTCGAAGATTTTTGTAACCACGGCCGCGTCGGAGAGCGTAACGGTCATCGATGTCGCACGGTTGTTCAACTTCGTGCACTCCCGGCGCGAGCCCTTCGTCAACGATCTCTCGGCCTCGGCCAACTATGTGATAGCAAGAATTCCCGTCGGTCACAATCCCCGCGGCGTTTTACTATCGAAGGATGGCAGGCGGCTCTATGTGGCGAACCGCCTTGACGACAACATCGCCGTCATCGACACGTCATCCGAAAAAGTTGTTTCGACCATCGACCTCGGCGGCCCCAAGACGATCAACCCTTTGCGCCGTGGCGAGCGCATCTTCTTCACCGCCGATTACGCCTTCCAGGGCCAGTTTGGCTGCTCGAATTGCCATTTGGATTCGACCATTGACGGTTTGCAATGGGATCTTGAACCGGACGGATTCGGAAAAGACATTGTCGATAACCGCTCACTCGAAGATCTCGCCGGCACCGAGCCCTTCAAGTGGAACGGTGGTAATCCCGACATGCCAACCGAGTGCGGCCCGCGCACCGAGAAGTACTTCTTCCGTTCGCAGAGCTTCGGCGATCGGGAACTCACCGACCTGGTGACGTTTGTTTACTCGCTTCCTTATCGCCCGAATCGTTATCGCCTGGCCAATGGAGAGCTGACCCCGGCGCAGGAACGCGGCAAGGCGATCTTTGAGAGGACGACCTATAAGAACGGCAAGCCGATTCCTCAGACCAACCAGTGCGCGTATTGCCACAGCGGCCCCAAGTACACGAACCAGAAGCAACTCGATGTTGGCACCGGTAAGTCCACCGATCGATCGCCCGTGATCGATGTGCCTCATCTCCGCAATGTCGCGTACTCCGCTCCGTATCTGCACGATGGGTCGGCGCGTTCGCTGGAAGAAATCTGGACCGTGTTCAATCCGAAAGACACACACGGCGTGAGCAACGATCTCACGAAAGACGAACTGAACGATCTCGTTGAGTATTTGAAAACGTTATGAAGATGAAGTCGAGAATCTTTTTTGCGACACTGGCTGCGGTCATCGTGGTTTCCCTCGCGACGGCTCAGGATATGCCCCTCTTTCGTTGGGAGAACTTCACCACCGCCAACGGACTGCCCGACAATCACGTCTTCTGCGTGCTTGTCGACGGAAAGCGCATCTGGGCGGGCACGGAGAACGGGCTGGGCGGGTACGAAAACGGCGCGTGGAAAGTCTTTCACCCCGCCGATGGGCTGGCCCACCAGGCCGTGCTGTCGCTCGCGCTCGACAAACGGACCGGCGACCTGTGGGTGGGCACGATGGGTGGGCTGAGCCGCGTCTCCGCCGGCCGCATCGATAACTTCACGCAGCTGAATTCCGGCTTAAGCAACGACATCGTGTACGGCGTCGGCGTGCAGGGAGATTTCATCTGGACCGCCACCGCCGCCGGCGCCAGCCGCCTGAACACGCGCACTGGTCAGTGGGCACTGTTCAACGAACGCAACACTCCGATGTATGAGATCTGGACCTATGGCGTCAGTCCCGCGGAAGACAAGGTTTACTACGCAGTGTGGGGCGGCGGAGTGCTCGAATACGACGTCAAGACCGAGCGCTGGAAAGATTACAACGATCCCGACGGCGAAACCGAGCTCGTACTGATGAAGGACCAGGGATTGATTCACGAAATCACGACATCGGTCAGCTATGTCGACAAGATTCTCTGGGTCGCCACTTACTTCGGCGCCAGCCGCTACGACGGCCGATACTGGCATAACTTCCTGCAGAAGGACAGCGGCCTGCCCAGTAACTTCCTGAACCAGATCAAAGCCGTGGACGGCGATCGCGCATGGTTCTCCACCGATAAAGGACTGGCTTACTACGATGGCACGAACTGGGCCATCTATCGGCCTGCGCTCGACACGCACAAGCCGGAGATGCTGGTGAGCGATGCGTCCGGCACGGTCAGGAAGATAGCGGTGCAAAGTGCGCCCGCGCATAACTACATCCTCGGGGTCGACTTCCAGGGAGACGACCTGTGGGTAGCGACGGCCAAGGGCCTGAGTCACGGCATTCGTCAACATGGTTCGGGACGTGTGGGGACGGGCGACTCGCCCGTCCAGCCGGGCGGGGACGCCCGGCTCTCCACTAACGAGCTAGGCGGTCCGAGTGCGAGGGAAGTCAATACCGAGAAACTGAAGCCTTAAGGAGTCTCACTTATGAACGTCGCAGAGCTACTCGCAGAAGTTACCACCGGCTCGGTCACAAAACGGGCCATCACCAATCACGCGGTGCTGAATGAAGCCTACGCATATGGCAGTGCGTTTTCGCGCGGCATGAGAATCGATTTGAACGGGTTGACCATTCTGCTGATCTCGGGCACCGCCAGCATCGACGACGAAGGCAAGACAGTTCACGTAGGCGACCTTCGCGCTCAGACACGCCGCACGTTCGATAACATCACCGGGCTGCTCGCTTCCGAAGGCGCGACCTGGCATGACATCGTGCGCACGACGTGCTATCTCCGCGACATCGAGCGCGACTACAGGGTTTTCAACGAAGAGCGCACTGCGTTCTACCAAGAGAAAGCTCTCAATCCGCTGCCGGCTTCGACCGGGATCCAGGCGATTCTCTGCCGCCCCGACTTACTGGTCGAGATCGAAGCGATTGCGATGTTTCACCGCGAATCGTCCGCAGAGTGAGGAGTAATGAGTAAGGAGTAGCGCGTATGCGTCGTGTAGTCGTATATGTCGTTGCTGTCGCGGCTGTGTTCGGGTCCACGGCCTGGGCCCAGGCATCCTCGCCGTGTGCCTGCGGGAGTAACCCTCCGGGCCGGCCTGCGCCCCGCTCATTGAAACCCTACACCGGCGCGCCCGAAGACTTGCGCCCGTTCTCGAAGTTCACCACTCCTTATTACGAGTACTATCAGGATCTGATCGAATACAACGGCGCGGCCCGCGACATCCCCGACCCCGACCTCAAGGACCTGAACGAGGTTCGTATTGGCGTTCTGGCCCCGCTCTACGACCACCCCGACCAAGTGCTCGGTAATCGCATGCTGAATGGCGCAAAGATGGCGATTGACGAAGCGAACGCTGCCGGCGGCTACTGTGGTAAGCCTTTCCGCCTCGTGACCCACAACGACTATAGCAACTGGCAGAACAGCAGCGCTGCCGCTGCGGGCGTTTCAAAAGAGCCCGCCATCTGGGGCGCGGCCTCTAACGATGCTGTCAGGATGATCTATGACGACAAGGTTTGGGCGATGTTCGGCTCCATTAGCTCGGAATCCACGCACATCGCGCTTCGCCTGATGCTGAAAGCTGAGACTCCGCTGGTGAACAGCGCGTCCACCGATCCCACGATTCCGGAAACCGCTATCCCCTGGTACTTTACCGATCTTCAGGATGATCGCGTGCAGGGCTACACGCTGGCGCGCCACATTTACACCGAACTCGGCCTGAAGCGGATCGCGATGCTGCGCGTGAACGATCGCTACGGCCGCTTCGGAGTCCTCAAATTCCGCGACGCTTCGCGCCGCCTCGGCCACCCAGTAGTGATCGAGCAGAAGTTTCAGCCCGGCGATACCGACTTCCGCCACCAACTGCAGGTGATCGAAGATTCGCGCGTTGACGCGATCGTGCTCTGGACCGACATTGGCCCCGCCGCGACGATCCTGCAACAGATGCGGGAGTTGGGAATGAAGCAGAGGGTGTTCGGCAGTCACCGCACGATTTCCGGGACCATTGGCGATGAACTGGTCAAGCTGGCCGGACCGGCCGCGGAAGGCTTCGAGGCGGTTTTCCCCTACGATCCCACCCGCAGCGACCCGCGCTGGCTCGACTTCAATGTCCGCTACGAGGCGCGCTTCCACGAGAAACCCGATCACTTTGCCGCTCTGGCTTACGATGCGATGCAGATTCTGCTGGACGCGATCTGCCGCGCGGGATTGAATAAGGGCCGGATTCGCGACGCGCTGACCGGCCGCGAAGGGCATAAGGGTGTGACCGGCGACATGGTCTTCGATCCGAACTGCAAGAACATCGCTCCGCTTTTTCTTGCCCGCGTGCACGATGGAAGGATCGAGTACCGCCGCATCACCATGGAGAAACCGTATGCGCGCGTGGGAGAGGACGGAGTTCAGTACGCGGGGCCGGCGCTGGCCGACGAAAAAACTGGCAGCCTGCAAATCGGCGTCTTCGGGCCGCGAGCCGATGAAATCGTCCACTCCGCCGAGGTAATCCGTTTACTCCGTGCGATCAACGGCAAAGGCCGAGCCATATCAGGCCAACCCATTTCTCTGATTGGGATTCCCTCTCAGCTTTCCTGGGGAAAGGCATCCGACGAACTAGTCAAGGCGGTCTATCAAGATCATGCTCTCGCCCTGATCGCACTCGACCGCACTTCCAGTCACCTCGCGGAACAAATCGCCGTGAAGTCGTTCATTCCCGTGGTTGCCATTTCTTCCGACCGCGCGCTGACCACGACCAACATTCCGTGGATCTTCCGCCTGCCGGAAGGCACGCCGGTCGAGCAAGCGCTGCGCAGCCTCGCGGAGGCCATCAACCGCGCCGGTCCGAACCGCGAAAAGATTCGTAACCTGCTAGCGTCGGGTAAACGTCTGGGCGGAGCGAGCTTCGAATCCACCGGCGAGCTGCGTTAATTGGCTCGATGACTGTAACGCGCCTACGGATTGGGTAAACGGATTGCGAGCGGATTGCAGGTTCGGTAAACCATTGAAAGAATGGCTCCTCAGGTAGGACTCGAACCTACAACCCTCCGGTTAACAGCCGGATGCTCTGCCATTGAGCTACTGAGGAGTGGGAGCACGCTTGCCTGCGTGCTTGAATTGTCAACAAAATCATATCAGAGGCTACAGCTGATTGGAAACTCGCTCGTCGGCAGCTCGCCCGTCGGTAGGGTGTCGAACGAGCGGTGCGAGATTGCTTCATTGCATCGGCTCACCGGTGATTTTCTCCCGAGAGGGCCAAGATTATTGTTTCGAATCGGAGTGAATCGTGGGCCCCAGGATCACCCTGGGGCATCGCCGTTGCCGAGTGGGGCGCGTCCGGTCATGCTACTGGTCTGTTAACCTAATCCTCGGCGTTTCGTCCACAACAGGAGTGAGGTATTTATGCTGGGAGGTTCGCGTTTGCTGACTTTTTTCCTGATTTTTCTCATCGCTGTGGTTGCCCTAGTCTTTGCAGAGGATTCCCGTGCGGGGGATTCCACCGCTCCTTCCATTCCTGGCGGTCCTCCGAAAGCCAAAGTTGCCCCGGTCGAGGACACAGTTCAGGGGCACAAAATCGTCGATCGCTACCGCTACCTGGAAAATCCGGACGATCCCGACACGAAGCTCTACGTCGAGCAGGAACTCGGCTACACCCGCGCCATCCTTGACCCGCTTCCGGGACGCGACAAGATCAATGCGCGTCTCTCGCAATTGCTGGAGATTGGCACCGTCGGAGCTCCGCAGATGGGGGGTCGCTATTACTTCCATACCCGTCGCGAAGGCAACCAGAACCAGCCCATCCTTTATGTACGCGAGGGATTGAATGGGGACGATCGCGTGCTCGTCGACGTCAGCCAACTCGCGGCTGACGGGACGATCGCCCTCGATTGGTGGTATGCGTCGGAAGACGGCAAGTACGTCGCGTATGGGACATCGCCGAGCGGATCGGAAATCAGCACACTGCGCGTGATCGAGACCGCCAGCGGCAAACTGCTGCCCGATTCGGTGGAACGGACACGGGCCGTCAGCCTCGCCTGGAAACGCGACAATTCCGGATTTTTTTATACTCGTTATCCCAGGAAGGGAGACGTTCCCGAAGGGCAGGAGGTTTACAACCGGCACGTGTTCTATCACGCACTCGGCGGCGATCCGGCACAGGACCCGCTGATTTTCGGCGAAGGCCTCAACCCTCAGTGGTGGCCCGATGTAAGCCTTTCCGACGACGACCGCTGGCTGCTGATTGACGTTGGCGAAGGCTGGACGAAGACGGAGATGTATTTGCAGGATCTGCAATCGAAAAACCCGCCCGTCGAAATCACTACCGGCAAAGATTTCCTTTATGGCGCCGAGTTCTTTGAGGGCAAACTCTACATCACCACTAACGAAGACGCGCCCCACTATCGCGTCTTTGTCGCCGACGCGACCA
>Ga0209039_10001627_pt1 | contig 20515 bp, 32 predicted proteins | sample BogFormECP12_OM1_FD_188238 | JGI IMG/M metagenome (GOLD analysis project Ga0209039, IMG submission 188238) | Bog forest soil microbial communities from Calvert Island, British Columbia, Canada - ECP12_OM1 (SPAdes) (version 2) | ecosystem: Environmental > Aquatic > Freshwater > Wetlands > Bog ...
AAAAAAGACTCCGTGTCTCTGTGTTATAAAAACGAATTCCACCCGCACCACAGGCAAACCCAGACAAGGTATAATGAAATAATTTTTTCGATCCATAGAAAAATAATTAATTCTTCATCCAACAATCGGATAAGAACCAACTTCTTTTATCGATGGGGCCAAGTAATTATTATAAGCGCCGAGGAAGGGACTTGAACCCTTGTGGGAGTTGCCCCCCACAAGCTGACTGGTTTTTCTCGTTCTATCCAGAGAAAAATTCCAGGCTTGCGCCTTACCACTAGACTACCTCGGCATCTTATTCTAAAATGCAACCCTACTACGTACTCTTATCATTTAAGGTTTTTCTTCCACTCGGAGGGGTATATGCCCGGCTCCATGACGACGCGGACGGTGTCCATGGCCTGGCCTTCTTTCGCCGCCATCAGTTCTGCCGTAGTCATCTTCGCGATACCGATGGAGACCGCCTCACCTATTAAGGTAAAAACAGCCACGGCATCGCCCGGCATGATGTCGGTATCGACTTTACAGATGCCCTGCGCGAACAGCGGCGCGCCCTCGGCCAGTGCACCGACGGCGGAGTCCTTTATTACGATCCTCGGTAAATTTTTAAGGGCATGCTCCATGGGCAGGAGGATCTTTCGCAGGGGTGCCTCGTCCCCCTGCGTATAATAAAAATAGGCGTCGGTCAGGTCCTGCAACGTGATGAGCGTCTCGTCCTCCCTGAAAGGGCCGGACTTCGTCCGGCGCAGCTCGTACATGTGGGCGCCGTCGCCGAGGGCTTCTCCGATATCGTGACAAAGTTTCCGGATATAGGTCCCGGCCTCACAGCCGACCCGGAATAATACGTCCCGGCCACGCATCTCCATGAAATCGATATAATAAATAGTACGCTTTCGTAGCTGCCGTTTTACAGCGCTTACGAGCGGAGGCCTCTGGTAAATAGTGCCGGTGAACTCGCTGAGCACGGCTTTAACTTTTACTTCGGGGACGTCGGCGTGCAGACGCATGACGCACACGTATTCCTTACCCGAGAGCAATAAGACCCGGACGAGCCGGGTAGAGTCGCCCAGCATTGTCGGCAGAACGCCCGTCACGTGGGGGTCCAGCGTTCCGCTGTGGCCCGCCCTCTTGATGTGCAAAACATTCTTTACCCAGGCAGTGACCTCATGGCTCGTGGGCCCATAGGGCTTATCGAGATTGATCACGCCCTTGTCCAGAAGCTCGGGTATCGTGCGCCGGGATGGGTCCTTACCATAGCCTTTGGGCTGGCATTCGGATTTCACTAAGAGCTCTCTCTTTTGTTCGCCGGGCAGCATCATTGTCTCTTCAACTCTTCAATCGCTATTGAAATTATGTCGGCGACGCCTTTGGCATCCCAGAGCCTGGTATCGATGATCAGGTCATAGCCCGACCAGTCCCGCTGGTCGATATTATAGAAAGTCTGGTAGCGCAGGGCCTCGCTCGTCTCCCTCGTCCGGGTATCTTCCATTGCCTGGCTTACGGGGATGCCTTCGCGCTTTGATATCCGCTGGGCCCGGACGTCGAGGGACGTCTTGAGCCAGATCTTCAGGTCGGCGTCGATGGTCCTCCCGGCCAGGCGGCCCTCGACGAGCGCCATCTCATGGTTAAGCGCCAGCTCCTTCTGCCGTTTATCGATGGCCGTGTCGATGGAAGCGTCCGTCTCCGCCAGCTCCCCGAACTCCTGGAGCGACATGCCGCGCTCCTGGGCCAGCTTCCGGAACTGCTCGCCCGCGGAAATAATCACAAAGCCGTACCTGGCGACGAGTTCCCGGGCCACTGATGTCTTACCCGATCCCGGAAGGCCGCTTAACGTCACTATCATTATATGACACCGATGTTAAGCGCTTTTCTTATGATATAGCTCATGGATATCGAGCAAAAGATGGACCATACGACCCAGTACGGGAAAACCAGCAGGTTACTCGTCAGAAGTATCGGTAGATAATTATTCAGCATGGGGAAGATCATGCTCATGCTCTGATGCCCGGGCTGGGACAAATACCAGTATGCCCACCAGAACAGGGGTATGGACACGAAAACGATAAAGCCCATCGGCTTAAGCTGCTGCTTGGACATCTCGGCCTGGTCTTCCATCATGCTCGCCCTGGCTTCCTCAAGCTGCTTCAGCTTCTTCTTGTTACCGGCCAGCTGGGCCTCACGGTACTCTTTCTGGAAGTTCTGGTTATTCAAAGTGACACGACGGAACAATTCCCAGTCCATCGTATACTTCTGGATGATGGACGAAAAGATCGTAACGATAGTGGCGATAACAAGAACTGATATGTAGAACGGCATCGTCGCATTGATCGGGGCCACTATGATATTGACCGTTTGCGACATCGTTTCCCGGAATGCGGGCGGCAGGAAGATCGAGCCGATGAAAATACCGAAGCCGATGACCAGTATGATGCGTTCGATCGTACTCGCCAGGCCACCTTTTTTCTTTACGGCCGCCTTTTTCTCAACGACGGCATCCTCTTTTTTATTATCGGCCTTGTTGTCGCTCATCCTGAATCCTCATAAAATTTTAACATGTGAAAATATAACATTACTGGAATCTTTCTAGGGCTTTCGTGATATCCTGGCGCACCTCATCGATCTCCCGCTCGCCGTCAATGTCTGTTAGTAAGCCTTTTTTCTTATAATAGTCAATGAGCGGCTGGGTCTGTTTTTTATAGACCTCTATGCGGTTCTTGATCGCTGCCTCGGTATCGTCGGCCCTCTGATATAGTTCGCCGCCGCAAGCGTCGCAGATGCTGTCGACCTTCGGCGGGTTTGATGTAATATTATAGCTGGCCCCGCAACTCCTGCAGGTCAGGCGGCCCGAAAGCCTACTGACGAGTTGGCCGGCGCCCACGTCGACGTTGACGACCGCATTAAGGTTTTTATTAATGTCGTCCAGGATGACGTCCAGCGCCTTGGCCTGCTTCAAAGTCCTGGGAAAGCCGTCAAGCAGGAAACCCTTGCGGGTGTCCGGCTTCTTCAGCCGGTCCTTGATCAGGTCGATCAGGATCGTATCGGGCACCAGTTCGCCCTTGTCCATAAAAGCCTTTGCCTTCGTTCCCAGCGGTGTTCCCTCACGGACGTTCTCCCGGAGGATATCGCCCGTGGAAATGTGTGGAATATTATACTCTTCGGAAATAAATTTTGCCTGGGTGCCTTTGCCGGCACCCGGGGGCCCAAAAAGTACTACCTGCATACTATTCTTCTCCGAGGAACCTGCGTATGAGCGGGTGCATCTCCATGAGCTGTTCGCTCGCCATCTTCTCGTACAGCTGGTAAATGATGCTCACGGCCAGCAGCATGCCCGTTCCGCCCACCCCTCCGAGAAGGCCGAACATGCTCGCAATCAGCGTCAATACGCCGATGAACGCGCCGCCTATCACCGTGACCTTGGGTATGTAGCGGGACACGACTTTCTCGATGACCTGCTCATTGCGCCGGAAGCCCGGTATCTGCATGCCGCTCTTTTGTATCTGCTTGGCGACACGGGTCGAGCCCATGCCTGTCGTCTCCACCCAGAAGATGGCGAACACGATGCCGCCCGCGACGAGGATGAAAGCATCCGTGAACACGTGCAGCACGATGGCCCAGGTCTGGATGCCCACGTAGTAGTTGCCCACATAGGGCGGAAGCCAGTCCTGCCAGCTATGTATCGGATTCAGGAAGAACATGAGCCCGTTGGGCTGCGGCACTCCCGCGCTGTTATACGTGCCAAACGCGGTAATATTGTACCTGCTATACAGCAGGCTACCGATGAGCTGTAAGTTCGCTTGCAGCGCCCTGACGAGGATCATCGGAAGGACTGACGCGTAGATCAGCTTGACAGGGAACTTGCCCCTTGCGCCCCTGACGGCCGCGTGAGACAGCGGGATCTCGATCCTCGTGGACTCCACGTAAACGACCATGAGGAAGATGGCGATCGTCGCGATCAACGCCATTAAGTCGCCCTGGGTGAGCAGCCTGGATAGGCCGTCTACGGACAGTAGCTCACTCTGCGAAATATGCGTGAACATGTATTGCCATTTAAAGATAATGCCCACCGGGAGGTTGTCTCCTATGTTCGCGATGTTAAAGCCGATGGGATAGTCGATCCTCGGCGGGTTCCAGTTGAAGATACCGCCGATAAGGGCCTGCGCGACGCCCGCCACGATGAAGAGCGAGACACCGCTTCCAATGCCCCATTTCGAGACGATCTCATCCATATACAGGATAAGAACGCCGCCGAATGCGACCTGGATAAAAATGATGAGTGAGATGATACCCGTGCTCACACCAAGCGAGTTCGCTATGGTCTGATCGGGTATCAGATATCCTGCCATCATTTGCGGAAGGGTTTCCAGCACGATCATGACAAAAACGAGTAATTTTTGCAGACCCTGGAAGATCGCCTGGTCTTTGGTATCCGTCGTATCCAGGGGCAGGATTTCAGCGCCCACTAGAAGCTGGAGCACGATCGATGCGGTAACGATGGGGCCGATACCCAGAAGGATGATCGAGCCCGTCGAACCGGCGAGGATCGCACGATATGACGCCAGCACGTCTGCAGAGTTCTTGTCCATTCCGAACACTGCTATGTTGGATAGGACGAAGTATAGTACCAGTATTGCGACGGTCCAGGTCAGCTTTCGCCGGAAATGGACGTGTTTTTCCGGCCGTTTTACGGCCGGAAGTCGCTTCAGGAAAGGTTCAATACGATCTTTTATTCCCATTTCCGCCATTGTGACACCTTTTTTAGAGTTGTTTGCCTTGCTGTCTCTCTATTATGCAGTCTCTATCTCTGATATGATTTGTCCGCCTAGCTCTTCAACTTTTGCCTTGGCGGACGCGGACGCGGTGCCTACGTTAATTACGTACTTCTTGCTGACACGTCCATTACCCAGGAGCTTATCAAAGCCTAGCGCCTCCAGGTTTATGGTGATGACGCCGTCCTTTTCTTCGGCGACACCGACCTCGACCAGGTAGGGTGCCATCTCGTCAAGCTCACCGACGTTTAGCGACGTAACATACGTCCGCACGGCTGGTGGTCTGTGGAAACCATGTTTTCCATACATCCATCCCTGCTGCATTGCTCTCATGGTGTTATGCTTGCAGGCGCCAGCATGTCCCCTGCCACCGCGGCTTCCTCCGCCACGGCGGTTCTTATGGGTGCCGCCACCGCAAGTCCTGGAACCTCTATATGAACTTCTCTTTACTCTCGTCATGGGATCACCTCATCTTCTCCACGAGCTTGGAGATATCCTCTCCATAGTTCCCCAGTGCGCCACCCTGCTGGAATGTCCTCTTGAGGCCTGCATGGCCTTTCCTGGGCGGGTGTAGCCTGAACACGGGGTTCAGCCCGGGCATGTCGCCGATGATTGCCTTTCCGCTCGCAATGGCCTCTGCGAATTCGCCTATATTCTTGTAGGAAGAGTTCTTCGAGACGTACTCGTCGGTGAGCCTGTCTCCGCCGACCAGCTTGCCACGGTTCTCGAGTATAAGGGCCAGCGTTTCCCCGTTGACGGGGCCAAACGCCACATAGTCCTTGACTTTCTGGATCATTCCCCGGAAGTTCGGGGTGTCCGGGACGACCACGCAGTGGTTGATCTGGTTCAGCCTCAGCATGTTCAGGGTTTCCTTGATGTCCGGCTTCGTGTTAACGGAGCCTCGCAGGCGTATGATGGCGAACATTACTGTGCGCCTCCCTTGTACCGCATGGTGGTGGTCTGAAGCAGAGCATTGTACGTCGCCAGCGCGAAATTAAGGGTTGTCCGGGTCGTTCCCTCGGTCCTGGTCCAGACATCCTTGATGCCAGCCATTTCCATCACTTTTTTCGCCGGTCCGCCGGCTGCGATGCCCATGCCTCTGGGGCCCGGCATCAGCACTATTGTAACGGAGCCGGCCTTACCCTGGACCTGGCATGGCACTGTGTGCTCTAATCCGCAGCCGCATTCCCATGAGCCGCAGCCGCGCTTGATCTTGACTATGTTTAGTTTTGCCATCTCGATGGCCTTCCTGATCGCGGGGCCGACCTGTACGTCCTTGCCCTCGGCGATACCCACGTAGCCGTTGCCGTTACCAACGACCACGGTCGTTCGGAACTTGACACGGCGGCCAGAGTCAGTCATCCTCTGGACCATGCTGATGTCCAGGACCTCGTCCACGAGGTCCGGCAGGAGGGCGTCCACGATCTCCGGCTCCTTAATGGGTAAGCCGGTATCGAAGGCCTCTTCGATGGTCTTTATCTGGCCCGAGGAAACCATTTTCCCCAGGCGGGTCTTCGGGACCCATTGGACTTCACGTGTATAGGCCATTTTACTTACCCTCGTATGCTTTCATGATCTTGCTTTTCACTTCATCGAAGTGCGCCGGTAGTTCCGCCGCCTTCAGGCCGCGCTTCTCGTACTGGGAGAAGGTGCTCTTCGAGTTCCCCGCGATGTGCGCTCCCTTGATCCGGTCCTCGGTAGGGAAAACGTCCTCGCTGCAGGGTACTTCTAAGCCCGCGTCGATGGCGCCTTTCAGCGCTGCGTAGACTTTGGAGCCCTTTCTGTTCGTCGCCAGCCCGATATCGAGATTTGCTACCTCGACGCCGGCTTTCTTTGCCTTGAACCCCACGAGGAGCCCGGTCAGGTATGCTGCGCTCGTGTTCTTGAGCGAGCCCTTATAGTCGAACACCTTTGCAAGTTCCCTTGCGTTAGCCGCCGCCAGTACAATGTCGCCTTCCGGCTTCGTTATTAGTATCTGGGCTATGTAGTCGCCCAGCGTGCCGCGGACGACGAGCCTGGGCTTACGGGAAACGATGAGCTTGAGCCTCTGGTGGTAATCGGTCTTACCCTCTCTTCGCCTCCTGAAGGCTACTCTATATCTTGGTCCTGTTGCCATTCTGATCACTTCTTCTGATATGCGATGTACGACTTCAGGTGCGCTACGTTCCTGAATTCTCCGCCCTTCGCCTTTCTGTACAGTATGCGATAGTTATGGGCGTCGATGGTCTTGTCGCTCCTCATTTCCTTGAGCACTTTCCTCTGGGCCCTGATCTTACGCATCCACGACTCCTTCTTGGGAGTCCTGGCGTACTTTGCGCCTCTCCTGCTGCCATGGCCCTTTAAGTGCCCCTTCGCCCTCTTGATGTCACGGGCGCGGGCCCGGCCACGGCTGATGCCTACGACTGCCCTTCTCTTGACGATGCCTTCCTCAACGAGGCCCCTGATGTCCTCGCGGGTGATGGCGGTCGCGATGTCCTCGAGCCTCTCGGGATCCATCCAGACCCTGGTGACCCCTACTTTGAGGATCTTGGCAGAAAGCTTCTTCTGATTCGCCAGATCGGCCATTTTACTCTACCTCCCCGAACACGTTGAGCGGGTTAAGGACCTTGATGTTAAGCTCCTTCGCCACTTTCTCGATCTCGGTCTGCTTCTTCCGGCCTACGGTCCCTGAGACGCGGATCGCCTGGGTCTTCGTGATGCCCTGGACATCCTGCGGCCTGTGGACGATGACTTCCTCGTAGCCTGAAGCGTGCAGCCCGCGGACTGCCGCCGGGGAGCCGAACCCGATCTTCACGAGCGAGCCCTTTGCCTTGCGCTGCCTTCGCAGCTGGCTGTGGTGGCCCTTCGGCTTTCTCCAGCTTAGGGCCAGGCTCTTGTTCTTGTGAGAGTCAATCCTGTTGAACGCGGGCAGTGAAGCCTTGTTGGACTTCCTGGCCGCGAGCAGCCTCTTTGTCTCCTCGTCCAGATCAAGTGTGGATTTTTCCACGGGGCGGGGCAGTGGCTTCGGCCTGGCGGTCGTGAATGGCTTCTTCTGGGCGGCCTCTTCTTCCTTTGCCTCTTTTGAGGTTTCCGGTGTTATAGCCTCGGCCGTCTCTTCGACCTTCGCCTCTTCCACGGGCTCTGCCTTCTTCTTTTTCTGGGGCTTTGCCTCTTCCTTTACGGGAGCTTTGGCCTTTTGTCCTGCCTTTTTGGTTTCTTTGGGGGCAGGTGCATTTGCCTTCTTCGAGGCTTTGACGGCCTTCTTATCTTCCCTGGCCTCTACATCCTCTACTTTCTTCTTCGATGCCATGATGATCACGCCTTCTTAGTGATGTATACGCCATCCTGGAAAACCCGGGGGTCGCGGTTCCTGATCTTACAGGCCTGCTCGATGTTGGCCGCCGTCTGGCCGACGTGTTCCTTGTTATTGCCGGTGACGGTTACCTTATCGCCCGCGACGACCACCCTGGACTCTCCCATGATGCTCGCGTACCTCGGCTTCCTTTCGCCAAGGAAGTTCCCGATCGATACCTTTGTCTTACCCTCGACCTTCACCTGTATGGGGAAGTGGGCGTAGACGATTTTCATGTCGTATTCGTATCCCTCGGAGACACCCGTCATCATGTTAGTGATGTGCGAAGCATAGGTACCTACGATGGCCTTGGCCTGCTTGTCCACCTTTACGGCTTCCACGGCGACCTTGCCTTCGTTTACGTTGAGCCTGATGCCCGGGAACCTGAATTCCCTGGATACCTGCCCCTTTTGACCCTTTGCGGTCAAAGTTGCACCGCTTAATGATACGGTTACACCCTGGGGGACGTTTATCTCAATGAGCGTTTCTGCTGCCATTGTTCCACCTTAATATACATAAGCTAATAATTCGCCGCCGATCCCCTTCGTCGAGGCGTCATAATGTGACATGACACCCTGGGAAGTGGTCAGTATGAGCATGCCGAAGTTCCTTGCCGGAAGATATCTCTTCTCCCATTTCTCGAACTCCACCTTGCCCACGGCGAACCGCGGCTTGATGATGCCGCACTTGTTTATCTTGCCGATAAGCTTTACATTCAACATTCCGGCCTTGCCGTTGTCGATGAACTCGTACTCGCCGATATAGCCCTGGTCCTGCATGACCTTCAGGACGTTCCCGATGATCTTGGAGGCAGGGTTTATTTTACACTCGTGTTTTCCAGTGGATTCGGCGTTCTTGATCACGGACAGGGCATTGGCCAGAGGATCTAACATTACCATATTCTCCACCTCACTCGTACTTTTCGAAGCCCATGTCCAGGGCGATCTCCCTGAAGCACTGGCGGCACACGTACACGCCATATTTTCTCACGAGGGCCTGATGGCGGCCGCACCGGCGGCACACGTTGGCGCCCCGGCCGAACTTTTTGCCTGACCTTTCCATTATTTTACCTCCACGCCATACTTGCTGCTCATGAACGCGATCGCGTCCTCTTTCGTCAACTTGTGGTATGTGGGGATCTCGTGTTGCTGTGACTTTCGGCGCTTGATCCTGTAGCCGGGCCTCTCGATGGAGACTAATACGTCCATGCCGTAGATCCCGATCTCGGGATTGTACTCGAGGCCGGGGAAGTCGGTGTGCTCCTCTATGCCAAAGGCAAAGTTGCCGCTCTTATCGAACGACTTCTCGTTGAGGTGCTTTTCCATGATCTTCAATGCGGTGTCCAGGAACTTCTCCGCCTTCTCGCCCCGGAGCGTGACCTTGCAGCCGATGGCCTCGCCCTTCTTGATGGCGAATGCCGGCAGCGTCTTCTTGGCGAAGTTCCTGACGGGCTTCTGGCCGGTGATGGTCTGCATGATCATTTCAGCGTTGGAGAGCTTTTTACCCGATTCACCTACGCTCATGTGCACGGTGACCTTCTCGACTTTGGGCGTTCGCATGACATTATCGCTCATGCCTTAACCCCCAGGTCTATTGAAGGCGAATCCTTACCGACGACGACGATATATTTCTCGACCGTGTCGAAATCGCCCGTCGGCGTGGTAATGGTGATGCGGTTCGGAGTGGTGGACTTGATGATCCTTATTTCCTTGATCTTGCCAACGGAGCCTGCGTGTTTGCCGCCTATGACCATTGCCAGGCTGCCGACCTCGTACTTCAAGTGCTGGTCGATCGCCTTTTCCGGGACCTTAAATAATATGGAGTCCTTGGTGCTGTAGTCATTGCTGGCGAGCATGGTCGTGCCGTCGTGGAAATTAAGCTGTATCTTGCCGCCCTTGACCAGCGTCTTATTGACGATCTTGAGGAGCTTGAGCCCGGAATCGCTTACCTGTACCAGCTTGAACTTTCCGTCCTTGCCGATCATTACACGGTAGTTGGCATTGATCTCAGGTATCGAGACGACGTCGAACAGGCCCACGGGGAACCTGAAGTCCTTGCGGACCTTCCCATCGACGAGAACCTTGCCCTCGTGCAGGATCTGCTTGATCTCCTTCGCCTTATCGGCGACGTGGAGCAGATCCCTTAAGACAACTACTAACGGCATGCCGTGCTCTTCCGAGTGCGGGCCCGGGGATGGCTTGGCTACCCACTTCGAGGTCTTCCTCGTGATGGGCCAGGTGCGCGGTGCTGCGACCCTCTTTAAATGTCCCTTACCGGTCATTACGCCTTCGCCCCCTTCTTAAGACGGCGCTCGTCATCCGTGTTCAGCTTGGTGATGAGTACATTGGACGCGTGTACCTTCCGGGGCACTTCCTTTCCGTCGGCCTTGACTTCCGATACGCCGTCAACGGTGATGGACTCGTGCTTGAGGTCTACCCCGCGCACTTTCCCCTCGGTACCGGCGTGGTCGCCTCTCATGACCTTTACGGTGTCGCCCTCGATCACCCTGAGCGTCCTGAGGCTCTGCTCCTTGGCGAGCTCGTCGCTCACGTGAGCGTTCAAGAACTTGCTCTTGATGTGCAGGGGCGCGTTGTACCTGTATTTTCTTTGCTTTCTTGGCTGTGATGAAGTTACCATGATACTACCTCATACGATGGTGGTGGCCGTCGAGCCTATCTTTGCAAAGCGCTCGGCGACTTCCCTGGCTACCGGTCCCTTGATCTCGGTGCCTTTGGGGTCGTTGTTCTCGTCCACAAGCACGCATGCATTGTCGTCAAAGGAAATGCGTATGCCACTCGGCCTGCGGTATTCCTTTCTCTGCCGGATGATGACGCAGCGCACTACCTGTTTCCTCATCTCGGGCGTGCCCTTCTTGACAGCGCCGATGAAGATATCGCCGATGCCGGCCTGCGGCATACGGTTCTTGCGGCCCCTGTACTTGAGCACCGCGATGACCTCGACGAGCCTGGCGCCCGTATTGTCGGCGACGTCCAGCCTCGTTGCGGTGTGGACGCACTTCGGGACCTTTGCCTTTATCGCCCTCATTTCGTCACCTCAACGACTACGAACGTCTTCGTCTTCGAGAGAGGCCTGCACTCGACGATCATGACCTTATCGCCCTCTTTTGCATTGATGCAGGGCGGGTTGTGAGCATGAAGCTTTGACCTCCGCTTCTCGTACCTGTCGTACTTGATGTTGCGCTTTAGATATTCGCGCTGCACCACGACGGTCTTGTCCATCTTAGCCGAAACTACGGTGCCGTCCAGGATCTGGCCCCTGACGCTCAGGTGGCCGTGGAACGGGCAGTTCGGGTCGGAACACGCCGTCTCCGGTGCCGGGACATTCAGTCCAATGTCTTTTGCTTTTCCTTCTGCCATACTTTTTCCTCTTGAATGGGGTTAACCGGTAAACCGGTCACTTCCCTTTTTTCTTACGCTTTGGAATGCGATTTTCAGGTTGTGATCGTAATAGTGAGCCGAGGACCTTCACGCGCCTCCCTTCCGGGAGGGTGAATATGAACGTGCGGCCGGACTTGGATATTTTCCTGTCCCGGCCATCCGTCTCGACGACGAGCATGTTGCGCGTTTCGTCGACCACGATGCCCTTTAAGGCGCAATCGCCGGTTAAAGTTACTTCCACCGGCAGCCCGATGAGCTCGTGATATATCAGGTTTTCAGGCGTGAGGTCCATTGGCGGAGTTATTTAACGTCGATCAACTCGGAGGAATACCCGATCTTCCGGAGAATTTCCTTGACCTTCTCCTTGTGATCGCCCTGGAGCTCAATGGAGCTGTCCTTTATAGTGCCGCCGCAAGCGCATTTCGTCTTGAGCAGCGTTGAAAGCTCCTTGAGGTCGATATTCCTGTCATCGATGCCTTGGATTATAGTGGCGTACTTACCAAAACGCCTCTTATCGAGCGTTATTTTCACTCGCTGGGACTCCTTGACGATCTCTTCGCAGACGCAAAGGTCGTCGGGAAGCCCACACTTGTCACAGACCGCCACTATATTACTTCTCCTCCTTCTGGATGGTGAGGATTCTCGCGATGGTGCGCCTCAGCTCGCGGATGCGACCCGGGTTCTCCGGCGCACCGCCAGTCGACGTGATCGCCCTTTCCTTGAGGAGCTCGTTCTGCAGGTCTTTTAATTGCTTGGCGACCTGCTCATCGGACATCCCACGGATCTCTTTTGGCCTGACGATCGACATTACTCTTCCCTCTTCTGTTCTTCTTTAGGTTGTTCTACGGGAGTTTCGACGGGCGCCGCTGCTTCCGGTTGAGGGGCAGGAGCTGCCTCTGCGGGCCTCGGCGGGACCGGTCTCGGAGGAGCCCTTCTCTGCTGCTGCTGTTTCCTGGGCGGCCTCCTCTTCTCCTCGGGCTTTTCAGATCTTTGGGCCTTCGCGGACTCGGAGATGATCTTTTCGACCTCTGCCGCTGCGCCCTCGGAAGGCTTGACCGCTGCCGGCTCGGCCTGGAGCTTAGCCTCGGCCTTCGCCTCTATGGCCGCCAGCTTATCCGGCGCGATGACCTCGATGTGGTCCGGCAATACGGAGCCGGGCGGCATGATCCTTACTTTAACGCCGATGATGCCCAGCTTCTTCTTTGCCCGGGCATAGCCGACGTCGACGAACTCTTCGACGGGCTTACCGCAGTGCTTGATGTAGCCTGCGATGAACTTCTCGGTCCTCTTCCGGGGGCCGGTGAGCTTGCCCGCGATGACGATCTCGACGCCCATTGCGCCGGAGTCCATGATCCTCTGGAGGGTAGACTGGCCCGCCTTACGGAAGTACCATCCCCTCTCGAGGGCGTTAGCGAGCCTGGTCGCCATCATTTGTGCGTTGAGCTCAGGCTTCTTGACTTCCTGCACGTCGATCTGCGGGTTGTCCATCTTGAACCTGACGTCCAGATCTTTTGTAAATTTCCGGATCATCTTACCGGCCTTGCCGATGATCATGCCGGGCTTCTCGGCCCGGATGGTGATCTGGGTGCCCATCGGGGTCCTGTTGATGTCCATGCCGCCGTAGCCCGCCCTCTCCAGCTTCTCGAGGAAGAACTCATCGACCATGGCCTTCTTAAAACCATCTTGAACGAATTTCTTTTCGACTGCCAAACTAACGCACCTCTTCTCCTAATACGACTTCCACCGTAACGGTCTCGATATTCCACGGGGTAGCTCTGCCCATGGCCCTCGGCATCATGCCATGCGTGACCCTGCCCCTCTTGGAAGCGGCATGAATAATGCGCATGTTCTCCGTATCGAGGCCCTTGTACTCCGCGTTAGCCTCGGCATGTTTTATCAGCTTAAGGATCTCGGCGCATGCCTTGACCGGGTAGCGGCCTGCGTCCCAGCCGGTCTGGTGCCTCTTGTGGCCCACGTTCCGGTTGAACCGCTTGAAAGGCACGGACTGTTTCTTGTCGATGACGTTCTCCAGGAACGTCTTGACGACGGTGACCCTCTTGCCGCGGATCTCCCGGAGTATTTCGTAGCAGTGCTTGGGTGAGACGTTAAGCTCGTATGACATCGCCTTCGCCGTATTCGCGGGGTCGAAATCTGCCGTATAATTAACTTTAGCCATTTCTCAACACCTCACTTCAACGGTACGTACTTGCTGCCTCTCGTCGCGCCGATACCGGCCGAGCCGTGCAGGACCGTTTTCCTGGTCAATGCGAACTCGCCGATGTAGTGCCCGACCATCTCGGGTAGGACGTCAACTGCCTTCCACTCCTTGCCAGTGTGGATCTCGAAGGTTATGCCGATCATCTCGGGGAGTATGATCATGTCCCGGATATGGGTCCGGATCTTAGTGTTGCCGGCCTTGACGGCGTCGATGATCTTCTGCTCTTCCTCGCTGAAGCCCCTCTTGATCTTTCTCCTCTGGCGGGAGGGGAAAAGGGCCGCTAGCTGGTTTAAGTCCATTTTCTTAAGGTCCGCAACGGAATTTCCCCTATACGTGAACTCTTCTTTCCTTTTGGGGAACCGGCCGGACGTCTTTGATTGCTTGGATACCATTTATGATCTCTCCTTATCCGTGGTGTCCCACACCGGTCCTTCTCGCTGCGATGCTGCCGACCTTACGGCCTGGCGGGGTGTGTCTGCCTACGGTCTTCGGCCTGCCCGGGTGCTGCCTGCCGCCGCCACCGAACGGGTGGTCGACGGCGTTCATCGCAACGCCTCTGACGACGGGCCACTTGGTGGCCTTGTTAGCCATCTTGTACCACTTCTTGCCTGCCTTTACGAACGGCTTGTCCGTCCTTCCGCCGCCCGCGACGATGCCGATGGTGGCCCGACATTTCGGGTTGAGCCACTTCATCTGGCCGCTCGGCAGCTGGATGACGACCTTTTTTGCCTCGTGCGAGACAACCATGGCGTTAACGCCCGTTGACTTCGCGAAGCTTCCGCCGTCGCCCGGCCGCAGCTCGATGCAGCAGACGGGACAGCCATCCGGTATCTTGCCCAGGGGCAACGTGTTGCCGATGGTGACCTCGGCTCCGGCTCCGACGGTGACCTTGTCGCCCAGGCCGATGCCCTCGGGCGCCAGGATGAGGCGGGTGTCGCCGTTCTCGAACTTTACACGGATGATCGGCGCGTTCCTCGCCGTGTCGTGTATGACCTCTATGATCGTTCCTGTGATCGTCTCGTCGCCGGTGGTCATGATGTGCTCGAGGTTCGCCTTGAACCTGGAGTGGGTGGCCCGGTACGTCGGCGTTCCCTTACCACGGTTTTGAGACATTAATCGCTTTCCCATAATTCAATCCCCCGTTTAGAAGATGCCTAGACGGCTTGCTATTTCCTCAGCCGAGTTCTCGGGGCTCAACGTCACAAGGGCCTTCTTTTCGCCGCGTGGGGTGATCATGGTCTGGACCTTGATCACTTTGACATTGTACATGGTCTCCACGGCTTTGCTGATCTGCTCCTTGCGCGCCTCTCTGCCTACGAGGAACTGGAGGGTGTTGTTCTTCTCCATCGATAACGTTGCCTTTTCAGTGATGAACGGATACTTGATGACCGCTGCGCTCATTGTTCTCCCTCCCCGGACATCAGCTTGAGGGCACTTTCGCTCCAGACCGTGAGACGGCCTGCGTGGGTGCCCGGCGCTAATAGCTCGGTGTTCACATTATCAAGTGTAACGACGTCGACGCCCGCTATGTTGCTGGCGCCGGTGATGATGCCCTTGTCCTCGCCGACCACGATGAGCACGCCGATCTTCTTTTTGTACTGGCGTCCCCTCATCTTGCCCTTTCCGCCGCGGACCTGCTTGCCCTTTGCGCGTTCCAGGTCTGCTTCCAGGCCGATGGCGGTGAGTAGCTCAATGACTTCACTGGTCTTGCTTATGGACTCGATCTCGTCCGAGACGACTAACGGGAGCTCGCCTTCGAACTTGTAACCCCTCGCCTTGACGAGGTCCTTGTTCATGGTGGCTGCCGCTGCCGAGCGGATCGCTAAAATGCGTTCCTTGTCGTTGATCTTCTCGGAGAATATCTTGTTCGGGTTCGGCGCATGTGCGCTGCGGCCGCCCTTTGCCTGCGGTACACGCATGACACGGGAGCCGTTGATCATCCTCGGGACGTGCGCGGCGCCTCTGCCGCTGCCCCAGGAGTGGGCCGAGCTCAGCCCGCCCGCGGTCCTGTCCGGACCATAGGGCTGGAACCTGTTGGCCTGGGCGGCCAGGACTGCCTTCTTGATGACGTCCGGCCTGTATGCCTCGTTAAAGACCTCGGGCACTTCGATCTTCGATCCCTTCTCTCCGGTCTTGTTGTAAATTACTGCCTCCATGGTTAGCTCCTCCTGGCTCCCTGTTTGGACTGTGTGCTGATGAACGATATCTCGGGCGCCTGCTTGGGTGTCGCCTTTGGCCTGACTGCGGGCCTGACCCGGACCATTCTCTTGACGGGGCCCGGTATGGAGCCCTTGAGAACGATGTACGGGTTCCTCAGGAGACCGTAGTGCAGGAATCCGCCTGCTGGGGTGACTTCCTCAGCCTTGTCGCCCAGCTTGATGATCCGCTTGTTGTACTCGGTCCTCTGGTGATAGCCAGTCTGGCCGAGCTGTGGTACCTGCCATCGAATGCGGTGCGGGTTCCACGGGCCTAAGGTGCCGACGTGCCTCTTCTTACCGGTGCGGGCGTGCTTTCTCTTTTGAATAGCGATGCCCCACCTCTTGACCGGGCCCTGGGTTCCCTTGCCCTTCGTGATGGCGGAAACGTCCACTAGTTCGCCCGGGGTGAACACGTCATTGGCCTTGACCTCTTTGCCAAGCAATGATCTTGCAAATTCGAAGCGCTTGTCCATCGTGCCGCCTGCGACACGGTTCTCGAGGAGATCGGGTACTTTCTTGGGTATGCCCGAGATCTCTTCCGTCTTGATGTAGGTGAGGACACGCAGGTCTGCGACCAGGCCGCTGTTGATCAAACTGGTGATCTTAGTCAGCTGTGCGTCTGTGTCGACTGCGTTCTTGGGAAGCCTGAACAGCTTCGCCAGGTCCTTGGCATCATTGATCCATGCTTCTGCGATGACGTGCTTTCCGTACGGGCCGTCGTCGTATGCGCGGATGCCCGCGACGTTCATCGCCGGGGTCTCAATGATGGTCACCGGGACGGAGATCTCCATGCCTTCGGTCGTGCTGTGCGGCCTGTCATCGACCATGATGACATGCGACATTCCTGCCTTATATCCGACAAATCCTTGGATCTTTGGCTGTTCGCCTAGCTCGGCCCAGCTTCTGTATTTGGGCTTTTGGCTCTTGGCCCTCACCCTCGGGCTGTATGCTAGCGAACCTCGCCTTGGTGCGTGTGGGTGACTCATTGTCTGTTTCCTCCGTATTTTTGACAATTTTGGGATTAGGCTCTGGCTTTGTCAATCGCCAGGTATCTTGCTGATACGTACGCTGCCATTCCTTACCTACCAGCGAGCATTAAACAAGCCCATCGTGATATAGACGGCTTCTTCAGTCCGCACGGTGGCGGTGCCCTGGTTCGGTATGGAATTCACCACGTAATTGGAATGATCCTCAAGCTTGTGGCCTTCATCGTGTAAGAGCTCTTCTAGTCCCTTGGAGGGACTTCCAAATGCGACGGATACCTTATCCCGAACGTTTGCTTTTATCTCGGACAGCATCTCACAGGTCAGGGGTTTTCCCAGCCTTGATGTGGCGATCCTTAAGCCTTCGGTTTCCAGCGCATCATGGAGCGTATTGACGATACGCACGTCGTAGCCCCAGTAAAGGGGTACATCGCTCCTCTCGACGAGATGGACCGTTAATGGTCTTCGCGAATAGATCCTGACTGTCACGCGCTGCCCCTTGTGAACGCCTTTGGCGTTTCGGAGCATGGCTGGGCTGTCGCTGCCGACATCGACCCATGCGTTCCCGTCAGTCCCGACTTTGGTCACAATACCTTCGCGGTATTCCTCTTCATCGGTGACGGTATGAGATGGCGTCCGTAATGGCGGTATTACGCCGACGTGGCGCAATTCGTCTTGCATCGGGAATATCTCCTTGCGGAGATACTGCGGGGTTTCCGCATAGCGCAAGACGGTGCTGATGAACTTGCTGTCGTCCAGGCCTTTTGTTTTGTAGACGATTATTTCGTCGACCCGGAAGATCGCAGCGGCCCTCGCGATCTGGCCCACTTTGTAGGTTTTGATGCGGGGGTCAGGGCTTTCTTCGGTCAAAGATGCCGGGACCAGTAAGCTCAGGAGCGTCCTGCCATTATTGACACTCATACTGTACACTTACTTTGATTGGGGCTATAAACGGAATATTAGTATATATATGTTTCGTGTTGGGAAAGGCGAAGATAGGCAAAAGGTAGTCTTAATTTTTTAAGTTTGGAACGCTATTAATGAATAACCAGAGATAAAACGTTTACGATGAAAAGTAATGTGGTGATCATGACTGTTGCCAGGGCCATGATCGTTATTGCTTTTCCCAGCTTGTATTTCCCCATGATCTTTTTCTTTTTCGCCATTAGTATTAATGGTACGATGATAAAAGGTAATAATACCCCGTTTAAATATTGAGTGAATACTATTATTTCGATCTGGTTTGGTAGAAACGCGAATACTCCCGCTATTACCGCCCATAGTATGAATAAGAGCTTGAACTTTCTTTTATTAAGTCTCTCCTCGAACCCTAGAAAGCCAAAAGTATTGTATACGCTGGACAACCCCACAGTTAAAATGGCAGCTATGCCCGAGCAAATAAAGGCCAGAGCAAATATTTTCAATCCGATATCGCCTAGTTTATCATAAAAAGGAAAAGCTATGTCCAGGAAGCTATTTACTTTTTTACCCATAAGTAGGACTGCTGCTATTGCGATAATGGCTATGTTCAAAACTGTGCCCATGAGAAGACTAAAAACAGAATCTATCCTTTCTTTTTTTATGCATTTTTCTTTATACTTGTCCAGGTCTTCTATGCCAGCATCGGGATGGTGAGTCCATCCTTTTTCGCATACAAGCCCGCTATGCAATATGATATACATGGGCATGATCGAGGCTCCGATTATGGCCTCGGCATAATAAAAAGAGTCCGGATTAAGCGTAGGTACCAGGGAGTTAAAGATCACTTCTTTTATTGGAATGTTCAGTGTTAAGAAAAAATACAGGTATGATAAAAAGATCATTGTGACTAAAAACATTATAACTCGTTCCAGTTTATTATAAGGGCTGAAATATATCAGGAAGGTCGTAGCTAAAATCGAGGCAAGCACTCCTAGAAAGTAAGGTGTTTTGAATATGAATGATATTGCTAAACTAAGGCCCATGACCTCGGCGGTCAAAGTGGCAAGGTCTAAGAAGATAGTAATGATAAAAAGAAGAAAAGCATAGGATCTTCCATAATTATGGTATATGTTCTCCGCTAACGTTTTCCCGGTTATAACTCCTAGCCTTGCGCTTATTTCTTGTATTAGAATTAGTAATATGCCAGAATAGAGCGCGGCCCACAGGACCGTGAATCCCTGGGATGCCCCTGAAGCCGTAGCAGTAACAATGCTTGCAGGGTCGAATAATTCTATTGAGACTAATATAGCCGGACCGATAACGCTTAACGTATTGATTATTTTTTTAAGTACATCGATCACATTCGATTATTTTTATTATTTAGCGTGAATATACTATTATCCAAAATAATAACCTTTAAACAACTAATTGTCCAAAATTAGATGCACGGCTAAAAATCCATCGACTTTGGCCATAACTATTTATTTCCGATAGAATGTCGCCGAATTTCGGTATTAAGTTAATATTTTTACACCTATCATCTCCATCTGAGTGTGTGTTATGACCGAGAAAACGAAGAACGTAGGAAGAGAGACGGTGGAGAAGGCGGGGGTTGATGTTAATCTGTTGATCGACAAATTGAAAAGGGCTGCTGCCGCTGAGCTTACGACCTACTACTATTATACGATACTGAGGATGCACTGCACCGGGTTGCAGGGAGAATCGGCGAAAGAGATAGCTGAAGATGCGAGGCTTGAGGATAGGCTACACTTTGAAGTGATCGTCCCGCGGATTTATGAGCTTGGAGGCGAGATCTACCGGGATCTTAAAGAGCTACAGGATAATGCCGCTTGCCACCCACCGTATCTTCCTGAAAATTGGACTGACCTAAATTCCATCCTGAAAGTCTTGCTGGAAGCAGAAAGGTGCGCCGTGCACATATACACGGATATATGCAATCTGACGTACGGAAAAGATCACAGGACTTATGACATGTCTCTATCCATACTCCACGAAGAAATTGAACACGAAGCGTGGTTCCAGGAGATGCTGGAGGGAAGGCCATCCGGCCACTTTAGACGGCGGTATCCCGGGGAAGGGCCGTACACCGTTAAATTCAGGCACGTAGAAGGGCCGTAGGATCTGAACCACTTATTAATCTTTTTTCTTTAGCTCGGTGATTACTCAAAGAGTCGAGTGCGCTCCCGGTGAAAAGAATGAGAGCCACCCCGATATTATTAATAGACGCTGTCAGCGTCTTCCTCTGCGCTTGGTGTTGCCTTTGTAGCTGCTATTGTGCTGGCAGCGTAGGCACTTTCCCGCTGCAATGCTGGTACCTAAAAAAGCTGCGGGTATCATGGGGCAATCTCCCCGGTATGTACATGTCATTAATATCACTCCGAATATTATACGTCATACTAGTATATAAATCGCATAGAAATAAACGAATGGTAACTGGGGGAGAGATTGGCGATTTTGATGAAATGCGTAAAAGATATAGAAGGCACGAGATATATCTAGCCTAGACAGCATCTCACAGGTCAGGGGTTTTCCCGGCCTTGATGTGGCGATCCTTAAGCCTTCGGTTTCCAGCGCATCATGGAGCGTATTGACGATACGCACGTCGTAGCCCCAGTAAAGAGTCGACCCTGAATATCGATGCTGCACGAGCGACCTGCCAGACCTTGTACGTTTATATGC
>Ga0209039_10001628_pt1 | contig 20512 bp, 18 predicted proteins | sample BogFormECP12_OM1_FD_188238 | JGI IMG/M metagenome (GOLD analysis project Ga0209039, IMG submission 188238) | Bog forest soil microbial communities from Calvert Island, British Columbia, Canada - ECP12_OM1 (SPAdes) (version 2) | ecosystem: Environmental > Aquatic > Freshwater > Wetlands > Bog ...
GCAAAGTTGGCCAATGGCGAGGGCCAACACGGCGCATTTGTAGTTACAGTCCGGGATGCCGCCCAGCGTGTGCGCACCCAGGCCATGGAGGAGACGCTCGAGGAGGCGCACTCCTTCGATCAAACGCCCACGGCGATGGTGCAGTTGGATAAAGACGGCCGCATCACTCGCGTGAACGACGCGCTGTTGCATGAGACAGGAGTGAAGGCCGAGAGCCTGCTGGGCCGCACACTGAACGGGCTCAGCATGGACCCGGACCCGCGCATCGCCAAAGACCTGATGCATATGCTGCTGCAAGCGGGCACGTTCGTGGCCACGCCGCGGCCGCGCGTGGTGAATTAGAGGCTGCAACGTTGCTGACAGAGAACCCACATCCCCCACAAGCCGGCGGCGTGCGGCATTCGGAGGAAGTGCGCCCAGCGCCTGCCGGCATTCCTTCCCCCCGGAAGAAGACAAAACAGACCTTGCGAGCGTCTGACCAGAACGCGAGAAAGACGCGCCAGGACATGCGGGAGTTCCATCAGGACGCGCGGGAGTCCCGCCAGAACGCACGGAATGTAGACCAGGCTTTGCGGGAGATCGGCCAGAACACTAGGGAGTCTGATCAGGACGCGCGGGAGTCCCGTCAGGATGTGCGGAAATTAGACCAGGTTTCGCGAGAGACCGGCCAGGACCTACGGGAGTCCGGCCAGAACACGCGTGAATCCGAACAGGCATTACGAGAGACACGCCAGAACTTGCGGGAGTCTAACCTGGCGCTGGCGGAGAGCGAGGAGCGCTTCCGCCTGCTGGTAGACAGCTTCACCGACTACGCCATCTACATGCTCGATCCGGCAGGCCAGGTGATGACCTGGAATGTAGGGGCAGAACACAGCAAGGGGTACAGGGCGGATGAGGCGCTGGGCCAGAACTACTCAATCTTCTTCCTGCCTGAGGATGCGGAGGCGGGGGTTCCCGAGCAGGAGTTGGCTACGGCGGCGCGCGATGGCCGCTACGAGACCGAGGCATGGCGGCTGCGCAAAGATGGCACGAAATTCTGGGCGCTGGTAACCTTGACCGCCATCCGAAGTCCTGAGGGTGAGCTGCATGGCTTTGCCAAAGTGACGCGGGACATGAGCGCGCAAAAGGCCGCCGAAGAGGCGTTGCGCAGCCACAACGCCCAACTCGAACGCTACCGCATCATCGTCGAAAATGTTACCGATTATGTGATATTCACGCTGGATGTGGAAGGGCGGATCAACAGTTGGAGCCCAGGCGCGCGCAACATTCTCGGATACAAGGCCGAAGAGGTTATGGGCCGGGAGCATTCCATCGTATTTACGCCGGAGGAGGTCGGAGCCGGAAAGCCGCGGCAAGAGATGGAGGAAGCGGTGCGCAACGGGTCCTGCGCGACCGAGAGTTGGAGCGTGCGCCGCGACAGGTCGCAATTTTGGGCCAGCGGCACTCTCACAGCGGTTTGGGATGAGGCGGGAAAGCTGGCCGGCTTCATCCGCGTGGCCCGCGACATGACTGAGCATAAGCAGATGGAAGACGCGCGGACGCATTTAGCGGCCGGGTTGGAAGTCCGCGTTCGAGAACGGACCTTGCAAATGGAAGACGCGCAGGCGCGTTTGGCCGCCGAGTTGGAAGACCACGTTCGAGAACGGACCTTGCAACTCGAGGCCAACATGGAGGAGTTGCACCGCAAGAATGCCGAGGCGGAGGCCAGAGCGCAAAACGCGGCACGCGAGCTCCAGGAAAAGGAAGTTCTGTTCCGCGAGATTCACCATCGCGTGAAGAACAACCTGCAAGTGGTTCAGAGCCTTCTCAAGATGGAGGTGCGGACGCTTCCGCCGAGTGAAGCGCGCGCGGCGATCGAATCCATGATTCTCCGCGTCCGGGCCATGGCCATGGTCCATGAGCGGCTGTGCCAGATGCCCGGCCTGGCCAGTCTGTCGCTTGCCGACTATCTTCGCGATATCTTCGATGGAACGATTGCCTCCTATTCGGCAGACCCCGGCCGGATCAGGTTTGATTTGGATGCCGAGGATATTCTCCTCAATCTCGAACGCGCCATTCCCTTCGGGCTGTTGGCCAACGAACTGCTCTCCAACAGCCTCAAGCACGGCTTTCCCGACGGCAGAAAAGGGAAGATTTCCGTTTCGATTCACCGTGTGGATGGCGCGGTGCGCATGGTCATCCAGGACAATGGCATTGGGCTTCCCGCGAATTTCGATGCCGGAAGCTGCAAGTCGATGGGACTGAAGCTTGCCAGTAGCCTGGCCCATCAACTGGGCGGGGCTCTGCAGTTCACATCCATGCAGGGATGCCATGTCGAGGGAGTTTTTACGCGGCTTTAGGAGATGAACGGACTGCTCAGGCCGGGTTGAAGGCCGCGGGCAAGTAAGCTCCACTACAGCACCCTCGCAACACCATGGGACCCTTCGTCAGGAGGGTCCCATTTTGCAGGTGTGCAGTTTACGGTAGGCCGGTGATTCGCCCGGCGCCCGAAGATAGCGGAAAACACACCAGAAGCCGGATAGCCGTTTTCTGAGGACCGGTGACCTGTCGCCACTCGCAATTTTCTGACCCGGCATTCCGCTGAATGGCGCCGCAGCTGGATTCGTTGCCGCCGTCCATCAATGCTTCGACGTATGGTACTGCACCATCTGCCCCTAGGAGTGGCGACTCGATGCGAGTCGCCACTGAACGGGAAAAGGTGATGAATCACGTTCGGAGCCCTGGCTCAAGCCGCCATGCTTTTTGCCCGCTCCACCCATTGCTCGTACTGCTTCTTGATCTCAGTCACGCGTGCATTGATGGTGGCTATTGCATCGCCCTGAGCCTTGGCGGCCTTTGTTTTCAGCGCCTGCACCTTGGCTTCGGTCTCATTCATGACTTGCTCTGACCGTTGCTGGGCCTGCTGCAACTTCGCCTGTAACCGAGCATTCAGGCCATCGATTTTGGCCTGCAGTTTGGCCTTCTGATCGGCTTTTGCGCGAGCATGCTCAACTTTCAGCTGGTCGATTTCGGCGCGCAGCTCGGCGATGTCGCGTGTGCGTTGTGCTTCTTCGAAGCTCTTCCTGGGCGTGCGGAAGACAAAGGCATTAAGCGCTTCCATTCTGGTGTCGACGGGGGTCACCCATTCTTCACTGATATCCGCGACGATGGCGTACTTGCCCGGAGTGAGTTCCTTCGAAAGCTCGTCCAGGAAATCCGAGTCGACTCCGGCCGCGAACAGGTCGGCAAGGCTTCCCGCTAAGGTGCCGGCCAGCATCCCGACCGCAAGCCCAGCGGGGCCGCCCAGCAAACCGACGAGGCTGCCGATGGCTGTGCCGCTCACCGTTCGAACCGGAAAATCACCGTCTGTCTTCTTTAGGGCGACCGTTCCATCAGCGTTCTTACTGACGACGGCCTCGGCGTGGATCGCGATGCTTCCTTCGATGTCGAGTTGATTGATCACGCGCAATCCCTCATAGGCTTTGGATTCATTATCGAAAACTACAACCAGCATTTTTTCCATGACATTCTCCTTTTTCTCTCACATTAAGCGAGTAAGTTGTTGGGTTGGGTTAAGCAGCTCTTCAGGCTGCGAGGTCGGGCAGGCGATGAAGAGCTGTGGCAAGGCCGATCAGCGAAGTCCCATCGCAGATGAGATCGACGCCAACAGCAAAACCGATAAACCAGACACTTGAAACAGGGAGTTGCGCCAGCAGCACGATGCCGAGAGCCAGCGAAACAATCCCTGAAAAGACCGACCAGCCCCACTGCGGGAACTTCAGCATTCCCGATCCGATGGCGCGAAACGTGCCGGCTACGATGAGGAAAGAAGCAACCATCAGAGTGAGGCCGAAGGCCCCGCCGAGCGGATACCGGATCAATAGATATCCTGCGAAGCCTCGGAACAATGCGCTGAGCAGAGACAGCAGAAAGCCCTGCCAGCTGTGAGTGCGAAAGGCGTGCACAAGACCGAAGATGCTGCTGATGATCAGCGCCCAGCCGAAGACTAGAACTGTGGCGAAGGTAGCGCTTACGTTACCGATCACGCATACCACGCCGAGAAGAATGAACAATATTCCGAGGGCGAGAAACCATCCCCAGGAGCCGCGAATTTCCTCAATTCCCGCTTTGAACGGGTTGTACCCAAATTTGTTTGACATTTTGATCTCCTTTGATAATTCGCCTGAGTCCGATCATCCTGCTGAAAACCTCTACACCGCTGATTCCTTGCAATCGTCTTTCGCGAGCTCCGCCTGTTCCCGTCGGATCCATTCACGAATGAACAACGGACAATTTCGAAGTTTTGTGCCGGCGGCTTCTGCGATGGCCAGAAAATGCACCGCCTCAGCATCCACCAACGTCACCTCATCGAGTTCGAGTGCAATGGACGACGGAATACTTTGCATTTGCGTCTTCAGCTCCGCAAGGTTCCCCGCCTCTATACGCCCACTTACTCGGAGATGGTGCGAGTCACGACTTGTTTCGAGTCTCAACATTCGGACCAGATCTCTTAGGCAACTACGCTCGGTATAGGTGCAAGTTTGTGGCCATTCGCAAATGACTGAAATTATTGGAGATGATGGAAGTCCATGGTGGCGAGAGCTCGGCATTTGCCGAGTTTCCGACAACAATAGCTCTGGCTGGTGGGGGGACGTACTTGGGTTCAGCTAGGCGGAACGAAACTTGTATTTATCAATGTTTAAACTTCTGATCCGAGATTCAAGAGTTGAGCGGGGGATACCTAGGTGAGCTGCTGCACCAAGCGGCCCGGAAACCCGTCCGTGGCTCTGGCTCAATGCATTCTCGATCATTTGCTTTTCCCTATCGGTAAGAGAGGCGAGACCCATGCCACTCGGTGCAGGTTTCTGCGCGGCGTGCAGCAGCCAGTTCTCCTCCACTGCAAACGTTGCCCCCTCGCATAGAATGACGGCTCGCTCGACCACATTCTGCAGCTCCCGCACATTCCCAGGCCAATGATAGGTTTGGAACAGTTCCAACGTTCTCCTATCGATGTCGCTAATCTTTTTCCCCATCTTGCCGGCATAGCGCTGTACAAGGTACGAAACCAAGAGGGGAATGTCTTCGATACGCTCGCTCAGAGCCGGCATGTGGAGGGGAAAGACGTTCAACCGATAGAACAAGTCGCGCCGGAATGACCCTGCCTCCACTGCAGCCTCCAGATCGCGGTTCGTGGCGGCAATCACCCGTACGTCTATCTCCACAGGCTGGGCGCCGCCGACTCGCTCTAATTCACGCTCTTGCAAGACTCGCAGCAAAGCAATCTGGGTTTCATGCGGAAGGTCACCCACTTCATCCAGGAAGATTGTGCCGCCATCGGCAAGTTCAAATCGCCCTAGTCGCCTTTGCATGGCGCCTGTGAAGGCCCCTTTCTCATGGCCGAACAGTTCAGAAGCAATGAGCGATGAGGGAATAGCAGCACAGTTCACCGCGACGAATGCCTTCGATGTGCGCCGCGAGCGTCTATGGATCGCGCGCGCTGCAAGTTCCTTTCCGGTTCCCGTTTCACCGGTGATGAGCACGGTGGAATCGGTCGGTGCAACCTTACACAGAAGAACGAGTACGCGCTTGATGGCATCCGACGCTCCCACAATCTCTTCGAACATAGATGTCTGATCGATTTCGTCCTTGAGAGCCAGGTTCTCCTTGTAGAGCTGGTCTTTTAACGCTTCGATTTCATCAAATGCTTTTTTGAGTTTCTCCTCCGCGCGCTTGCGGTCATCAATTTCGATGCTGCACCCATACCACATCACGACTATCCCCTGCTCATCCCGGAGAGGGGCGTTGCGATGCAGAAACCAGAGATATTGACCATCGGCGCGCCGCACGCGGCTCTCGCACTGGAACACTTTTCCGCTGATGAGGCAAGCTCGCCACCTTGTCAGCATTCCTTCTATATCTTCAGGGTGAATGAAGGTGGTCCAAGCCCATCCCTGCAAATCCGGTTCAATGACGCCAAGGTATTCAAGCCAGCGTCGATTGAAAAAGCCGAAACTGCCGTCGTTGTCAGAACTGTGCAGAAACGCAGGAGTAGTATCAACGAAGCGTCGCAGTAGATCATTGGCGGGAATGGCTGGCTCAAGGTTGCCCATAGCGTGTCGCCGTATCGGCCCCATTTCAGGCGGACTCTTTACAAGTAATTGTAGGACGCGATGACCATGAATCAAGCGGAAATTTATGGATGCATCATTTCGCTTCGAGGACGTCGGGATTCTATGCTCCTGAGTTCGGGTTCTCTAATTGAAAAACGCTTCGCCGCCAGGACGTGCTTCGCCAGGCGCACAAACTCTGCCCCAACCCGTTTTGCAGATAAATACGATCCGGCAGCGCAGAATGACCGTATGTCCAACCTCCGACCGTTCGATCTCTGCCGCCGCGGGCCTTTCCTGACCCCTGCCGGGGTCCCCAGTGAGCGATTTTTGCTCGATGGAGTGGCTGATCTCTGATCCCTGATCCCTGTTTTTCAGGTACCCCCCTCCCCCCCTATTTCCTGTGTAACTGTGAAACTGTGAGCTTCACTGCACCTCATGGTTGATTTTGTTCTATAAGAATCTCCTTTGTACTCAAGGTCTTGCTGCTTCTGCCGATAATCCCATTGAAAACAGGACCCTGGACGAACCTTGCCCGGCAAACCGGGAGAACGGAAATACCTATGCCTGTCGATTTCGGTGAAATCGCCGCTTACCACCACTATGAAGCTGCCCGGCATTATGCGCTCGCACAGGCAGCGCTAGACCGGGGATGCCCGGCTGATGCTGAATTTCAGGCCGGACAGGCTGCACGATGGGAAGAGGCTGCACGGGAGCAGAAGATCGGAATGATGCAGCAACCCGCCCGTCCCAGCGCAAAGCGGAGGCCAAACTTTCCTCCCCCGGCGCCGCCCATTCCACTTGCGGTCGTCTGGCTTTTGGCCGTTGTGCGCGCAGTTAAGCGCATCGCCGCGGCATTCGGTCCTGCCGTTGTCAAGCAGAGCGCTCCCTCCGACGACTCGTCGCTTCGTTAATCGCAGCCATGAGTTGCGCAGATTAAAAACATGTCATCCGGAGCAGAGTCTGAGTGTCCCTGCGGGGATGCCGGGAAAACAAAAGCATCTGTAAGTTACGGCAGCTTGAACGCCTTCAATGCAATAGCGTTGGGGGCGCGGCCGGCGGGAAGCAGCGTAAAAAACGAGTGCGATGCCGTGCGCGCCACGGCGACATCTCCGGAGCGGGAATCGACGACGAAGAGCAGCAGGCCGGAGCCGGAAAACGCCATCGCCGATGATCCGTCGCCAACATGAATCGAGCCGGCGAGCCTGCCGTCGTCGATGGCGTAGACGGTGACATACTGGGAGCGGAAGTTGGCCACATAGAGCAAGGAGTTGTCGGCGGAGACGAGGCCGCGCACGGGAGTATCTCCGATGGTGGTGGAGCTGTTGACGTCGTCGCTGTTGGTGATGATCTCGGAGATGGAATCGGAGAGTGAATTGAGGGCGAAGACTTCGCCGCCGTCAGGCTTGAGAGCCAGCTGCAAAGGAGCCTTTCCCACGTCGAGCAAAGCCTCCAGGCTGTCGGGCCGGGCGGGAACGACCTGCGCACTGCCCGGTTGAGCGGGACGAACTTCAGGGTATGCCAAAGCGATGACCATGATCTGGTGGCCGGCCGAGCAGGGCACAAAAACTTTGGAAGAATCAGAAAGGATGACGGCATCCGAGGCGCCGGGACAGCCTGTGAAGATCGCGCGCACGCGTCGTGTTGCCGGATCAAAAATGCTGACCGAGTTGCCGCGCCGGTTGGCGACCACCAGGGTCTTGTTGTCAGGGGAAAGGCGGGCGGCGGCAGGCTCCTCGCCTGTTCCGATAACCGCGATCTCGCGCCGCGCCTTGAGGTCCAGCACGGAGATGGCGTTGGAGCCTGAGTTGGCCACGTAGGCCAGGTCGCCCGAGGAGTCGATCTCGATGGAGACCGGCTGATTATGAACATATATGGCGCCCGTGACCGTATTGTTCTCCGCGTTGATGATTGAAACGGAACCCTGGCCATCCGCTGCGCCGGAGTTGACCACGTAAACTTCGTTGCGGGTGGGGCTGACGGCGACGGCAACGGGCTTCTGTCCGACCACAATCTCCCGGTCCACGCGCACATCGACCACATCGAGAACAGTAACGGTGTTGCCGCCGCTGTTGGTGACGTAGGCGTATTCGCGGTAGTTGGGCGGATACTGCGGAAAGTCGTGGGAGCGGCAGCCGGTCAAAGCCAGCAGGGCAAGAAGTGACAAGCGGGCGATCGTGGCGTTTGACGGTATGGTCATGCATTCACGCTTTTGCCGCCTCGTTGCGGACACTGCAGGACAGACTGCGGCCAACCACTGGGGCAATCTGTTGCAGTTCTTCCATCATGCAGGCAAACTGGGCGGGATAGATGGACTGGGGGCCATCGGAGAGAGCTTTTTCAGGGTGGTCGTGGACCTCGACGAGGATGCCGTCGGCTCCCGCGGCGACCGCGGCGCGGGCCATGGGCAGCACGCTGTCGCGCTTGCCGGTGCCGTGGCTGGGATCAACCAGTATCGGCAGGTGACTCACTCGCCGGATAGCCGGGATGATGCTCAGGTCGAGGGTGTTGCGGGTGTGGTCTGCAAAGGTGCGCACGCCGCGCTCGCAGAGAATCACCTCGTAATTGCCCTCGCTCATCACGTACTCGGCGGCCATTAAAAACTCTTCCAGGGTGGCCGAGAGGCCGCGCTTGATGAGCACCGGCTTGCGCAGTTGTCCGGCGTGTTTCAGCAGAGAATAGTTCTGCATGTTGCGCGCGCCGATTTGCACCACGTCGGCCCACTCGGCAACCAGCTCCAGGGATTCGTTGTCGATGGCCTCGGTGACAATGCGCAACCCGAAGCGCGAGCGAATCTCGGCCAGGATGCGTAGCGCCTCAACGCCGAGGCCTTGAAATGCGTAAGGGGATGTGCGGGGCTTGTAAGCGCCGCCACGAAAGAACTGCGCTCCCGAGGCAGCCACCAGTTCGGCGATGGCGAAGGCCTGTTCACGGCTTTCAATAGAGCAGGGCCCGGCGATGATGGCCAGGTTGCGACCGCCGATGGTCGCGTCATGCGCAGTTCCGGCGCCGGCAAATCGGATGACCGTGTCTTCTTCCTTCACGTCCCGGCTGGCCAGCTTGTATGCCTTGGAGACGTATATGACTTCGGCAACGCCGGGGAGCGCTTCCAGGTTGCCGCGGTCCACTTCGCCCTGGTTGCCGGTGATGCCGACTGCGGTGCGCTGGGCTCCGGGAAGCGGGTGAGCGCGAAAGCCCAGCCGTTCAATGGCTTCGCAGACCGCCTGGATTTGCTCCTGTGTCGCCTGCGCCTTCATGACAACCAACATGGATGGACCCCCTCGAATCCTCAGTCTAACGGCTGGGATGGCGAAGAGCAATTGCGGGAAGGGGCAGGCTGCGCCGGCACATTCTGTTCTCTGCGTGGCATGAGCCTGACAAGCCGCGGAATAAATCTCCGTGTGCGTTGCATGCACTACGCTTTGGTGGCGATCTCCCCAATTGCACGAACCAGTTTGTCCAGGTCGGCGAGGGTTGTGTAGACGTGGGGAGTAACACGCACGCAACTGATGTTTTCCCACACGATACCGACGGTATGAATCTTGTACCTGCTGAAGAGGGCATTTTCCAGATCGGCCGGTGTCATGCCGTCGATGCTGACCCCGCAGATGGCGCAGGAGTAGTTCAGATTCAACGAGGTGTGCAGCTTGACCCCGGGAATGGATTGCACGCGGGAAGCCCAGTAATTCTTCAGATAGCCGATGCGGGCCTGCTTGCGCTTGCCGCCGATGCCTTCATGGAAGTTTATGGCTTCGCCGATGCCCTGCTCGATTGCAAAGCTGCGTGTTCCCAGGCTTTCAAACTTGCGAATGTCACCGCTATGGGGGGCGCCGCTGCAGATAAGCGGCCAGATCTTTTCTATCTTGTCGCTCTTGATCCACAACATGCCGGTTCCGATGGGAGCGGAGAGGAACTTGTGCAGGCTGGCGCCGAAGTAATCGCAATGCAGATCGGGAATCTTGAAATCCAGCAGGCCAAAGGAATGAGCGCCGTCGGCAATAACCTCGATGCCGCGGGCGTGGGCCATGTCGGCGATCTTTGCCACGGGCATGATCTGGCCCACCCAGTTGATGATGTGGGTCACATGGATGAGCCGCGTGCGGGGAGTGATGGCCTCCTCATAGGCTTTCACAATCTGCTCGTCGTCTTCGATGGGAAAATCGAAACTGATCTGCTTGTATATGATGCCATCGCGCTCAGCCCGCTGGCGGTAGGCCTGGATCATGTTGGGGTAATCCTGCTTTGTGCCGATGACCTCGTCGCCGCTTTTCAAGGGGAGGCCGTAGATGACGGTGTTGAGCGCCTCGGTGCTGTTGCGGTCGATGGCGATCTCTCCCGGCAGCGCGCCGGCCAGGGCGGCGAGTTTTTCGCGCAGGGGTTCGCGGCCCTGGTCAAGAACGCGCCACATGTAATACGACGGGCCTTCGTTAGAAAGCTGGTTGTAACGTTCCACGGCCTGCTGCACCACCAGGGGCGAAGGCGAGACTCCACCGTTGTTCAAGTTGATAAGATTCGGATTCACCGTGTAAGCCTGCTGAATCACGCTCCAGTAGTCTTCGTTCTGGGCTGCCAGTTCGGGGTTTAAGTGACTGATCTTGCTGGATGCTGCCAGCCACTCGGCGGCATGTGCCTGGTGGAAGAGGCTGTTGGCGGAGAAAGCCCCGGCCAGGGTTGCTGCCTGCTTGAGGAATGCGCGACGACCATTCGAATACATAAGGTGCAATGTATGCGTTTTTGCAGCCGGTTTCAACCAAAAAATGCAGCCAGGGGTTGCTCACGGCTGCGCCGAGTAGCTCAGAATCCACTCCGCCTGCTTCTGCGTATCGGGAACGGGGACGCCGCGTGCTGCTTCAATGGCCTCCAGTGCCGTCTCGGGCTGCCAACCCAGATGAATGAGAATGCAGGCCACAACGATGGTTGACCTGCCGATGCTGCCCTGGCAATGGACGCCAACCGATTCTCCGGCGCGGAGACGCTTCGCCAGCCCGGCAACAAAGCGCCGGAAGGAATCCATTTCCATCGGAACACATTCGTAGGATAACGGGTACGAGAGAAAACTCAATCCAACATACACGGCCGCCGGGCCTTCGTCCGCCAAGCCTAGCGTGTCCGCTTCCAAATGTTCCAGCAAGGAAACCAGGGTTTGGATGCCGTTGCGTTTCAACCTGAGCAGTTCACTCTCCAGCAAGGCGTCGCCCCGCGGACGAAGGACAATGGCCAGCGTCGCTAGCGGGTCGCCTTTGATCCAGAAAATGTCTTTCATGACGCACAGGCTCCTACAAACCTTTTATCCAGTCACGTTCGCTGGGTGGAGGTCGAAGTCTAGCACTATATCTTCAATCAGCGGAATCAGCTTATCAAATTCCGGGCCGGGATGGGAGCCGGTGAGGACAATTCGCTTCGTCCGGAAGAGCTCCTTGCCTGTAACGGGTTAGGAAAAATGTTCCCATCCATGTGGTTCGAGTGGCTGCGCGCCCTGCAGGGAGATCAGCGTCATTGTGGGCCGGCCTGCGCGGGTTTTCAGGATGCGGCCGATGCGGGTCACGGGAACGCCGGCGATGGCTCGGGGCAGGCGAGTGGCTTGGTGAGCGGTGAAGAGTAGTTCATAGTCCTCGCCGCCGTGAAGGGCCTGTGCGAGGGTTGCTGCCAGGTGGATAGGCAGGGCAGACGCATCGATCTCGGCGGCCACTCCGGACTCCTCGCAGAGATGAGCCAGGTCGGTGGAGAGGCCATCGCTAAGATCGAGAGCTGCCGAGGCCACGCCGCGGCGTTGCAGCCAGAGACCCTGAGCAATGCGCGGCTGAGGATAGAGGTGCGGGGCGAGCAGCGCTTCCAGCTTCTTGGGGATGCGTGGCGGATTCGAGCGGCCGGCTTCTGCCAGCTCAGCCAGGCGGGCCAGGCCGGCAGTGGCTCCGCCGAGGGCTCCGGTGACGTAGAGTAGATCGCCCGGCCTAGCGCCGGAGCGGAGCAGTGCCCGTCCACGAGCAACGGCGCCAACCAGGACAATGTCGGCAACGGCCAGGGTGGATTCGGCCAGATCTCCGCCGGCCAACGGGGTTTCGCAGGCCTCTGCCAGAGCCAGAAATCCGTCGAGAAAGCGCTCGACCCATGTGGGGCGGCGGCCAGCAACATCCGCAGCAAGCGAACGCGGCAAGCCCAGTGAAAGAAAGGCAGCTACAGGCCGCGCGCCCATGGCTGCCAGGTCGCTCAAGCCGCGCGCCAATACCCGATGCCCGATGGCCTCAGGCTGATGCCAGTCAAGGCGGAAGTGACGGCCGTCAATCGACAAATCCGTCGTCACAGCCAGTTCTTCGCCATCGCGGGGTTTCAGTAGGGCGCAGTCGTCGCCTATACCCAGGCGGAGGCCGCTTTTCTGGCCGAAACCGGTGGCATGGGCAGCTCTTTGGCGAATCTCCGCGAGCAGGGCAAGTTCGCCTCGTTCGCGGCCGGCTTCGGAATGGGTCTGCTTCATCCGCACCTTATGAGAATAGGTTAAACCTACGGGATTCTTACGATTGGCTCATGTCGAGGACGAATTGTGCCGATACTGCATCCAGAAAGTCAATACTTCATGCACCAAAGTAATGCTTCCCGCATCAATTCCGTTGACCGCGCAGGACGCAGTTTGTTAGCCTTAATAGGCGTTCCAGCAAGTACGCCGGGTTGGCGTGAGCGTTGTTATGGGGCCGGAAGGCTCTTTTATCTTGTTTTTTCTTGAGCATACGGCGAATTGCGACCTGCCGGCAGCAGGGATGAAGGGCTAAGATGCTGCGCAAACGCTATTACATATTATTTGTCGCTAGAGATGAGGACGGGCGGATTCGCAAGATTCCCCTGCCGCTTCACTATGCCTATGCATTTGTAGCGGCGGCGCTGGTGGGTGCATTCACCATTGTGGGATTGGCCGGTTCCTACACCCGCATGTTGCTCAAGACCGAGAGCTACAACCAGATACGCCAGGATCGCGAGGCGTTGCGCAAGGACTACAAGCAGTTGGAGCAAATAGCGCATGACCGCAACGTGCAGGTAGCCTCTCTGGGCGCCCTGGCAAATGAAGTGACCGCGCTCTACGGACTGCGGGTGAACAAACTGGCTGCTAATAAGCCGGAGGCTGCTGCTAGCGCCGCGGCAGAGCTCACATCTGCCAGCCTTGGTTTGACAGATGATGTGGACACGCAACAGGTAAAGCTCACTGTCGACCAGTTTTATATACTGCGGGCGCAGGCCATGAACGGGCGGGTATCTCGCGCCCTGGAGAGTGGTCTATCGCCCAGCTTTACCGGCGACTGGACGGAACTGGCCGATGCGCCATCACTTTGGCCCGTGGAGGGGCGGGTTGGATCGAGCTTCGGTCAGCGCATGGATCCATTCAACGGCGAAGGCGCTTTCCACGAGGGCATTGACCTTGAAGCGCCCTTAGGCACACCGGTGCGCGCCGCGGGTGATGGTGAGGTAACCGTAGCCGGCATGAACGCCGGATATGGCCGCGAGATCATGATCGACCATGGCCATGATGTGCTTACTCTTTACGGGCATCTTTCCGCCATGGCGGTTGCCGTCGGCCAGCATGTGATTCGCGGCCAGGTGATCGGATTTGTAGGCCAGTCCGGCCGCGCCACCGGCCCGCACCTGCACTATGAGGTGCGCGTCCACAAGGTTGCGGTCAATCCGCACAAGTATCTGCGCATCACCTACGAGCAGATCGCCTTCAGCGATCCCGGCGAGACTACTCCGCTGGCTATGTAAATATTCTCCGCAAATCAAAACAGCGCCGGCTCCCATCGCGGGAGCCGATGCTGTCTATGAACTCATCCGATAACCTGTTTCGTGCTACTTGGCAGCGCCTGAACCGGTTGATGCTTCCGGCGGGGTGTTATCGCTCCCGGCAGGACCGCTGAACAAGGCTGGCGAAAGCGTGGCAGTAATCACCACGCGGTCGCGCTTCTGCGTAATCTCGGCGGTCCTCAGAAACTCTTTCAGGCTGTTATTGGCTGCATTGTCGGCCAGGGGGTCGGTAAAGCCTCGGGCCAGGATCAGCAATACGTTGAGCGCATCGGCCTGGCTGGCGGCTTTGTTGACGCTGGGAGCAATCTCCACCACTTTGACATGCAGCGCGCCTCCCAGCGACAAGGCCGGAGTAACGCTGGCAATAAACGTTGAGTCGGTCACCAGCGGCAACGAGAAGCCAAAAATGTTGATCTCTCCCTTCTCGGTGAAGGGCAACTCGATATGGCCTACGCCCCAGGCCAGCGAAGGTAGCGGGAGCATTGGAACATCGTGGTAGTGCTGCCGGAGCAACGAGGATCCGGCAAAGGGCCACGCGGCGGTGGCATGCCGGTCGAGCATGGAGTGAATCTGTTCCGGCGTCGGCGTGTTGGAGACGGCCACCATGTCATACCCGATTTGCGCAATACGCACGGTGCGCCCCTCCGACGGGATGCTGTAGACAGTGTGTCCGGCGTAGGATTCGCGACTCGTGGCGTGCTTGTCGAGCCAGGCATTGAGCTTTTTCCCCGTAATCTTGCCCACCAGCACCATCGAATACGCCACCGGCCCGTTGGGCCCGTCGGGGTCAGTCATGCGGTGCAGCGCGATGGCCGCTTCGTCCAGGTCGCGCTCCGGGTCGATGCCGATGTCGTCAATGAACTGCTGGTATTCCAGAACGCGCTGGGGCGGCTTCAGGTCCTTGTGGAAGAAGGCTCGCACCGGCCGGAGGTTTACGTAGATAATGCCGTCGGACTCAGGCAGCAGCCTCGCCGCCTCAGGCGGGGCTTTGGAGCGCAGGAAGATGGCCACGGCCAGAAAAAGCAGGACCGCGGCCACAATCCACAGCGTTCTGCGCGTGCGTCTGTTCATCTTAATTCACTCTACCATCTGTGCACGGACACCGAGAGCCTCGGCCGATATGGCTTTATGACCGGATGATGCGCAAGCCCGGATCAACCTCTACTTCGCCGGTGCTTGTTCCAGTAAAGCACTCAAGCGGATTGAGCGCGGCGCGAAGTGATGGTGCTGTTAGCCGGGCCGGTTATGGTTAAAGCCTCCCATTCCTGGATCAGAGAGGGGTTGTAACGATTGGAAAACCCGCCCAACGAACTACTACTGGACGCCGAAATCATAGACACGACTCGTCGTCTTCGTCTTCATCTTCGCATTCTCGCGAGCAGAGGTGGCGTACCATTGTGCATCGACAAAAAAGCAATATTCTCCAGGCAGCAGTGGGGCGCTTAACGTCAGTTTGTAGACGCCAGGCACAACTTTTCTACTGGTAAAAGGGATGTTGTCCTTGAACGTGGCCCCGGATTTCAACATGCCTGCCGGCACAAATTCCGATTGACGATTGCCGCCTTGTTCCACAAGACGGAGCAGGACAAATTGATCCGGTGTATTGGCGTCGTTGTCATTGGCATAGAAATAAAAGATTGCGCCGTGGTCGCTGCTCTGGACGCCGGCGTGTGCTCCGCCTAGGATCGCCGTGATCTTTATGGAACTGTTATTGAAAAGGCTCTGGCTTGTTTTTGTCTGGTATGCCGTTGATGTGAGCGGTGTCATCGTATTGGCTGTGTAAATGTACATGCCCTGAGCGTGTGGCGCGTTTGGATCGTTCGGGTCCGCTGCAACTGGAGGCGCGGCAACCGGTGCTGGAGCGTTGGCCTTCGCCACAATCGCCGCGACCACCTTGTCGCTTGCGCCTGCGGTCTTGAGTGCGATAATCCCGTCCGCCGATGTGTCATAGCTACCGGGCGAAGCATTGATGGTGGTAACAATCAGATCCTCTGACAGGCCAGCCTTGACCAGCTTGATGATGGAGTCATTATTAAGCGCCTGCTGGGCAACGAGCAGGTGGCAAATAGCCAGGAATACAACTGCGAGAACGTATTTACGCATGAATTTTCTCCTTACGATTCAAAACCGCCAAAACCGTGAAATATTGGCGAAAGAATTATCAATCGAAGATCTGCTTTTCACAAGAAGTATTTTGGCCGCAGCTAAAAAAATCCACCAGCGGTCTGCCGTTCTGCAAGTGCTCGTATAGCTTTGTACTGTACGCCTTGCATATCTATACGCGTCGCGTTATCATAAGACATGATTGCCGGGTTCCGGGATGCGGATACCGAAAGACTTTGGAAGACAGGCTGGTGCAAGCGATTGCCGGCCCGGCTCAACCGGCAAGCGTTGAAGAAGCTGTACATCCTGAACGCCGCGCTGAGGCTGGAAAACCTGATGGCGCCTCCCGGCAACCGGTTGGAGAGGTTGCGCGGAGACCGGGAAGGCCGGCACAGCATCCGCATCAACGACCGATATCGCATCTGTTTTATCTGGCGCGATGGAAATGCGCACGAAGTGGAAGTGGTGGACTATCACTGAATGATGCGCCAAGGGGGTTCATAATGCCTGCAAATGCCGCTTTGATTCATCCCGGAGAGATTCTGCTGACGGAGTTCATGGAGCCGCTGGGGCTGACGGGTTATCGTCTGGCCAAGGATTTGGCCGTGCCCACGCCTCGTGTGGGAGATATTGTGCGCGGCAAGCGGTCCATCTCCGCCGATACGGCGTTGCGGCTGGGAATCTATTTTGGGCTTCCGGCGCAGTTCTGGCTGAATTTGCAGAACGAGTACGACCTACGGAAAGCAGCGGCAAGCCCGGCGCTCAAGCTGGTTGCACCCAGGGCCGCTTGATTTCTTCTGGCTGGGCGGGTTGGAGTGCATGGATTCCAACATTATGTTAGTGGTTTCCCAAGTCCCAAAATTGGAACCTGGGAAACCCTGTATTCGTGTTAATCCACCCAGCTAAACGTGCTTGTACCTGGAGTTACTCGCTCACGCTCAGGCAATAGATCTTCCAGGTATTGCCCTCGGTGGCGTCGCGCGGCTTGGGCGGAAGCATTCCATACTCTCCCTTTCCGAGGTGGGCGCTCAGCATGACCTGGTAGACGCGAGGCGCAATCTTTTCCGAGGAAAATCCGAGGGCGTTCTTGTCCAACTCATCATTTTCTACAATTGCCGTGCCGGAGGTGATGGGAAAGACACGCTCGTTCGATTTAACCTGAAGCCGCAGCAGCCGGTAATCCTCAATGGTGCGGCCTTCCGGCACGTAGACAGCGAGCATGATGGGCAGGTGCGCGGCCGTTTGGGCCCTGGCGGCGGCGAGATGGCCGATCGTGGACTTGCTCCCAGTTTCCTTGGGGTGAAGGGGGTTAATCTCATACCCGCCGTACTTTGCGTTCACAGTCTCAGCCGGAATCGCCGTCCATGCGCTGCTCTTGTCCTGGTAATAGACGCCGACATCGGTGATGCCGGGAGGAAGGGCGATCGCATCAGGCACAGGCGGAGCCGGCGTGACGGGCGCGACAGGTGCAACTGGCGGCGCAGGTGGAGTTGCAGGCGCCACTGGCGGCGCTGGCGGAGCGGGGGCTGCGGGCGCCGGAGTTGGAGGCGCGGGAGCGACCGCTGGAGTCGAAGGCGCAGGCGCAACAGGCGGCGTTGGCGTAGCGGGAGCTGCCGGCGTCGGAGTCGGAGCCGGCGTCGGAGTCGGAGCCGGCGTCGGAGTCGGAGTCGGCGTCGGCGCCGGCGTTGGAGCCGCGGGAGCAACAGGCGGCGCTGGCTGTGCTGGAGCAACAGGCGGAGTTGGCGGTGCTGACGCGGCCTTCAGCACAATCGCCGAGACGACCTTGTCGCTGGCGCCTCCGGTCTTGAGAGCGATCAGCCCATCCGTGGAGACATCATAGTTGCCTGGTTGTGCGTTGATGGTGGTGACAATCAGATCGTCCGACAAGCCAGCCTTCACCAGCTTGATGATGGCATTGTTGTCAAGCGCCTGCTGGGCAAAGGCCAGGGGGCAGATTGCCAGGAATACGACCGCGAAAATGTATTTGCGCACGAGTCTTCTCCTTGTGGTTAAAATCCGCAGTACTGCCAAGCAATGGCAATAGAATCATCAACCTAAACCCTGCTTTTCGCAAGAAGTTTCTCTTTGGCGCCAAGCAGGGTGCGAGTGCCCTCTTACCGGCCGACAACCAAAACAACAAAGCTGCCGGGAATGAGAGCCGGACGAGGGCGTGGATTCTCCGCTGTGGGCTCGGGACGCGGGCCAAACTCTGCCGTAACCAGGTAGATGCGGTCGGCGGCCGAATCATACACCATCGTCCGTGCGCCGCGCTGAGTGGGCAGAGACTCGATTGTTGGATAGCCGGGAGCGCCGGCATCGATCACCGAGAGAACTCCCTCACCACAGGAGGCAAAGGCCAGTTTGTGTTTGGCGTCCCAGCCAGCCGCGTCGGGACCGTTGCCAATCTCAGCAGTAGCTAGAACTTTGCCGGTTTTGGAGTCAATCACTCCCATCTTTTTGCCGTCGCATACCGGGAAGAGCCGGTGGCCAGCCACATCGAAGGCCAGACCGCTGGGGCCGTCACATCCGGTCGACGGCCATTCCGCGGTGAGCTTTTTGGTTTTAGCGTCGAGGCGAACGATCTCGTTTTTATCCTCGATGTTGTCGAAGACCAATCCCTTGCCGTTGACGGCGGCGAACTCCGGCTTGCCGGGCAGCGGGATGGTTGCAACAACCTTCCGCGTGGCGGCGTCGATTACGGTGGCGTCCTTGCTGCGCCCGTTGAAGGCCCAAACGGTTTGCGTAGCCGGCTCAAAGACGATGGCGTCGGGGTTGGTTCCGGCGGGAATTGTGGCTACAGTGGCCAGCGTGGCGCGGTCAAAGACAACTACCGCGTTGCCGCCGCCGTCAGAGATGTAGCCGAACTTGCCTGCAGTGTCGAGCGCTACGCCGTGCGTTCCATGAAGGCCGGCAATGCTGCCGGAGAGTTTCCCTGTCTGTGTATCGAGCACATCCACGCGCGCCCCGCGAGTGATGTAAAGCCTATGGGCTGGTGGATCGGCCAGCAGGTAATCCCAGCCGCCCTCGCCGCCGACCTTCCAGCGGTCAATGATTTTGTAGGGCTTGTCTGCGGAAACCAGATTTGAGGCAGCCTGGGGCTGTTGCGCGGCAATGGGATGAATAGCAGCCAGAAGACCGCAAAGCAAAGCAGCAGCCAACAAGGGCCGGGCAACACGACCGAAAATGTTCAGGTTCAGCATGGATAATCTCCTTATACGGCACGAAAAGAATACCATTCCCCGGTTGCGGTGGAATATGCCGGTAGGATACCAAGGCCCGATCAATTAACTTCATAACCAGGGGCTCAAACAGCCCAGGGACATCCAAGTGCGCATTGTTCTCTCGAATATCGGTACCCTTGGCGACAGCAATCCGCTCATCGCCATTGCTCTGGAACTGAAGCGGCGCGGGCATGTGCCGGTGATGGCGCTGCCGCCGGTGTATGAATCCAGAATTCGGCCTCTGGGGCTGGAGTTCCACGCTGTCCGGCCGGACATCGACCCCACCAACACCATCCTGGCAGAGATGGTCTATGACATAAAGAACGGCACCGAGCATGGGCTGAGGGATTTTCTCTTTCCCGCGTTGCGCCAGACATATTCTGACCTGCTTGATGCGGCAACCCGTCCCGAGCGCGCCGACCTGCTGCTCCTGGGCGAGCTGAACTACGCCGGGCCGCTGGTGGCCGAGGTGACGGGAATTCCCTGGGCCAGCTACGTGCTGGCGCCGCTCTCGTTTTTCTCCGCCTTCGACCCGCCGGTGCTGCCCCCATATCCGCGGCTGGCGCGAGCCGACAAGGCAGTGCCGGGCTTTGGCAGAGTCATCAAGCGGGTAGCGCGGTTTGTCAGCCGCAAGTGGCCTGAACCAATCTACGAACTACGCAGCGAACTGGGCTTGCCCAGGGGCGCCAATCCGCTCTTCGACGCCAAGCACTCGCCTAATCTGGTGCTGGCCCTTTTCTCCCGCATGCTGGGTGTGGAACAAAAGGACTGGCCTGAGAACACTCTGATTACCGGCTTCTGCTACTTCGATGCCGACTTCGGCATCCAGAATCTGCCTCCTCACCTGGAAAAATTTCTCGACGAAGGTCCGCCCCCCGTGGTCTTCACGCTAGGCTCGGCGGCGGTGTTGGCTGCCGGAGATTTCTACGAGCATTCTGCGCGGGCTGCCATCAAGCTGGGGATTCGCGCGGTGTTGCTGATTGGCACGGACCCGCGCAACCAGTTGAAGACCGCACTACCGGAGTCCATCTGCGTGGCTGAGTACGCGCCCTACTCCAAGCTCTTCAACCGCGCGGCGATGGTGGTGCACCAGGGCGGCGTGGGAACCACCGCGCAATGCTTGCGCGCGGGCAAGCCGATGCTCATCATGCCCTACTCGCACGACCAGCCCGACAACGCGCGGCGCATGAAGCGCATCGGCGTGGCGCGCGTCATCCAGCGCTCGCAGTACAAGCCGTGGCGCGTGGCGCGCCGGGTGCGCACCATGCTCGCCAATCCGGAGTATGCCGAGCAGGCGCGCATCGCCGCCGAAGAGGT
>Ga0209039_10001629_pt1 | contig 20507 bp, 13 predicted proteins | sample BogFormECP12_OM1_FD_188238 | JGI IMG/M metagenome (GOLD analysis project Ga0209039, IMG submission 188238) | Bog forest soil microbial communities from Calvert Island, British Columbia, Canada - ECP12_OM1 (SPAdes) (version 2) | ecosystem: Environmental > Aquatic > Freshwater > Wetlands > Bog ...
TCTTGGCGACACGCTAGGTGTGTGCATCTACCAGGAACAAGTGATGCAAATTGCGCAAGCCGTCGGCAGCATGTCCCTGGCGGAAGCGGACCTGGTGCGGCGTTCGGCGGCAAAATTTTCCGGCCAGCGCGAACGCGAGCGCCTTCGCGGCAAATTCCTGAAAGCCGCGGAGCAGATGGGCTTGCAAGGAGCCGAGCGCGAAGAAACCTGGATGATGGTAGAAAAATTCGCGGGCTTCGGCTTCTGCAAAGCGCATGCGGCCACTTATGCGGATATTTCCTACCGCATGACCTACCTGAAAACGCACCACACCGCGGAATTCCTTGCCGCCATGTGTAGCGCCGGCGCGGGCTTCTACCATGTTTCCGCTTACGTCGAGGAGGCCAAACGCTGGGGCATCGCCGTGCTCTTGCCCTCGGTGAATCATTCGCGCATGGAATACACCGCGGAGTGCAACGCGGACGGCGAACCGTTCACGGCTCAGAGTAAACGTGCGCTGCGTGTCGGCCTGATGCAGGTGAAGGGCCTGCGTCTGGAAACGATTCTCGCAATTTTGCGTTCGCGCAAGGAGCACGGCGCATTCCGTTCGCTGGAGGATTTTCTGGCGCGCATCCCGGCGGAACGCGATGAAATCGAAGCGTTGATCAAGTGCGGCGCGTTCGACGGCGTCTGCGCCATGACGCGCCCGGCCATGCTCTGGCAGTGGAATCTTCTGCAGGCCAGGGGACAGCACGGGTATGCGCGGCCGCGTGCCGTTCACGCCGTCGCCTTAAAGGATACGGAAAAAGCAGGTTCCTCGGGCACAAATCGCCCTCGGAATGACAAGTTTACAGGTTTGCCCAATGACTACACTGAGGCGGGTTCCCGCGCCAGACCCGTGCTTTTCGCGGAGATGGAGCACGACGACTCCATGGCCATGGCCTTGCGCGAAATTCATACCGACGATTACACGCCGGAGCAGAAGCTGCGCTATGAACGGGAAATTCTGGAAGTGTGCGTCAGCGGCCACCCGCTCGATTTCCTGCCGCGCAACGGTGAAGCCTGGAGCGATGAACTGCCGCAACGCACCGGAAAACGTGTCACGTTGTGCGGCTGGGTGGTCACCTTCCGCCATGTGGGCACAAAAAACTACCGCAACATGATGTTTGTCACGCTGGAAGATCAGCGCGGCATCTATGAGGTGATCCTTTTCCCGGAAGCGTATGAAAAATACGGCGGGCTGGTCTACGAAACGCGGGCTATGCGCGTCACCGGCCGCGTCGAGGAAGGAGGCCAGGTGAGAGCGGAGACGTTGGAGCGGTTAAAAGCGTAACGGAGATTTGTGGAACGCCAACGATCAAGCAGATTGGGAAAGGTTATCAGCAATCAGATATCAGCGATCAGGAAGCAAGAAACCCCAAGCGGCGCACAAACGGTTCCTGATCGCCGGTCGCTGGTCGCCGCTTCCTGATTTCTGATTTCTGATTTCTGATAACTGATATCTCGCAAATGATCCCACCAACTAACAATCCGGTATCCCCACCCGAGCCGCAAACCGGCCGCTCCGTCGAATCCGCCGAATCATGGCTCGGCCGCAACCGCAGCACCAAACGCCGCCTCTGGGAACGCTTGAATCCGCGGCACCGCAAAGAATTGCGCATGCTTGCCGAAGCGCTGGCGCTGCGGCAGAATCACGCGCGTTTGCCCGAACCCGTGCGTGCCCGTCTGGACGCCGCCCTCGCCGAACTTGAGCGCCTGGTCCGCCGGATCGCCGCCATTCTCGCGGAGGTAGCACGCCGGACACCGCCGCCCGGCTAATGGTTGCGGCTCCCATTCGCCCGCCGCATACTTTCTCCATGAGCACCCCCAGCCAATTCCGGGTCCTTGCGGCACTGCTTGCGGCGTTCGCCTTGGGCATCCTCGCCGCGCCTGGCCGCGCCGATGAAATTCGCCTGAAGGACGGCAAGAAACTCTACGGCGTGATCGTGGCCTACGAAGACAACATGTTCAAAGTCAAGACCGACTATGGCTACGTCCTCGTCGAAAAAGATAAGATCGCGGAGATTATTCCGAGCACTCCCGCCGATTCCGCTGCGCCCAAAAAGCCCGCCGCAAAGCCCACAGCCGACGCCTCCCCAAAAGCGGAGCCAGCCGTGACCAGGAGTAACGAGCCGGCAGCCAGCGTCACCAATGCCAACGCGAAATCCGCTGCGCCAATCATCAATAATCTGGCCGTGCGCCCCGAACTTCCGGTCTCCTCCAGCAAATCCGATTCCGCGCCGCCCGCGATTAAATCGCCGGTCGCTGCGCCGAAGACCGCGCTGGCTGGCAACACGCCGCCACCTCAGCCGCCAAAAGAAGAGCCTCCGCCCCTTCGCGAGGAAATTCAGGGCAATCAATACATCAACCACGAATTTGGCTTCCGCATCTTCAAGGCACCGAGCTGGCAGATTATCGATGGCGCGGGGCAGACGCTGCCAAACGCGATTGTGGCCATGGGCACATCCAACGAATCCACGCTGCTCGTCGTGGCCCGCGAAAAAACGAAGACGCCTCTGGACGCTTCCGCAAAAACCGTGGAGGAACGCCTCCACGACGTGTATGACAATTACCGCCTGATTTCAGAACGCAAGACGGTCGTGGGCGGCCAGCCTGCTGTCGAATACCGTTATCGCGGCATGGCCGATGGACATGACTGGTCCGGCACGCTGGTGGTCATCGCGCGCAACGGCGAGATTTTCACCGTCCTCGGCATGACTTTTGCCGACACCGACCTCATCCAGATTCAGGAAAACGTGATCACACACGCCATCGCCAGCCTCGACTTCAGCGCAAAATAATTCATTTCCTGGAGGGCACGGCTTTTTACCTGGAGTGCTGCGAAGGGTGCAGCTCGCGGAAATAAGCAATTCCGTCATTTCGAACGGAGTCTGCGGAGTGAGAAATCCCTCCTGTCTTGGTTTCCGCCAAAGAGGGATCCCTCGCTTCGCTCGGGATGACAAGATCTTTCTGAACTAGGTCAAGGGATGAATTGCACCTTGCGAACAATACGGGCTAGCTTTGACTGTCGCCGGGCTTGCGGTTTTCGCGGATCATGCCGATCAGCGCCTGCACGGCGCGCGGCAAGCTGCGGTCCCGCCGGTAGACCAGCGCGAGTTCGCGGTACATATCGAAACCTTCCACGTTCAGCAGCTTCACTTCGCCGCTCTTCACCTGATCGCGCGCGAAGCTCTCGCTGATGATCGAAATGCCCACGTCCGCGGCCACGAACGTTTTGATCATGCCGATGCTGGGCAGTTCCATGCTGATGCGCAAGCGCGAACGGTAGGGCCGGAAAAGTTTGTCCAGCACCTGCCGCGTGTATCCCGTCTTCGGGAAAATCAGCGGCGAGGAAGCAATCTCTTCCAGCGTCACATGGCTGCGTTGCGCCATCGGATTCTTTGCGCTGACCATGAACCGCAGCCGGTCGCGATTGATCGTATGCATTTTCAGATTGGGCGATTTCAGCGGCAGGGTCACGATCCCCAAATCCAGCGACCCTTCCTCCAGCCGCTGCAAAATCTTGTGGCTGAAGTTGCGGTAAATGCTGATTTGCACCAGCGGGTAACGCCGCTGAAACTCCGCCAGAATATCCGGCAGAAGGTACAAGCAGGTTGCTTCGTTCGCGCCAAAAGAAACGGGGCCCTGCACCACATTGCCGCGGTCGGCCACCACCTGCATGGATTCATCGCGCAGGCGCAACAATCGCTCGGCAAACTCGAAGAGCACCACGCCCGCCGGCGTCAATTCCACCGATTTCGCGGAGCGGTCCAGCAGTTTGGCGTGATACGACTGCTCCAACTGGCGAATCTGCGCACTGACGGCGGACTGCGAGCGAAACACTTTTTGCCCTGCCTTGGAGAAGCTCTTGAGCTTGGCTACCTGAACGAATGTTGTAAGTTGGTCGAAGTCCATAGTTGGAATCTCACGTAGGAGTATAACGAATAATTTGTAAGTTTAAGGTAAAGATTCCCGGGGGCTCAAGCATACTGAGGCGCGGGGCTGGATTGTGCCCCGAGATAGTTTGCTGCGGCGGAGGGTCTCCAATCGCCCACCCGCAATGAAGCCGCCTTCCAGGCCCCTTCCAGCGTCCCTTGAAAATGAATCGGCTGGATGCGCAGCAAAGGCAGCGACGCGAGCGCCAGCAAGCGGAAAGCGCGCGGACTGCTCGTGAGCGCTACGTGCTTTTCCAGCAACGCGCGCAGATAGCGCTCTTCCGCATGTTCCAATTCGTGCGCCTGGACAAACTCGGTGTTCAGAATATGTTCCGCTTCGGTGCGCAGCACGTACGCCAGACCGCCGGTCATCCCCGAACCGAAATTCAATCCTGCCGGGCCCAACACCGCCACGACACCGCCGGTCATATATTCGCACCCGTGCTGGCCCACGCCTTCCACAACGGCCACTGCTCCGCTATTGCGCACGGCAAAACGTTCGCCCGCTTGCCCCGCAACGAAGAGCTGGCCGGAAGTCGCGCCGTACAAGACCGTGTTCCCCGCCAGGACGTCACCGCGCTTGGACGCATTCTTCCCGGAAGCAATCACCACCGTGCCGCCGGAAAGCCCCTTGCCCACGTAATCATTCGCCTCGCCTTGCAGCTTCAGCGTCACTCCTGCGGCAAGAAACGCCCCGAAGCTTTGCCCAGCGAAGCCCTGATATTCCAGGGTGACCGGCTCGGTCTCCTTGGAAAGCAAACGCCACCGCACCAATTCACCGCTCAAATGTGTGCCGACGCTGCGGTGCATATTCTGAATCGCCGCTGGCGCGGATCCCGCCAGATGCGCTTTCTCCAAAAGTATTTCCTGCTCGGGCACTCCTGCGTCCAACACTGACATCTGCTGCGCAACAACGTGAGTGGGCTTGGCGGCCGGAATCACCAGCAGCGCGTCCAGCCCGGATTGCGTTTCTAGGCGATCATACCAGCCGCGCAATTCCGTCAGATTGCGCACGCCCAGTTCAGCCATGCCTTTGCGAATTTCTCCTGCCAGCGCGCGGAAATACGACACTACCATTTCGGGTTTTCCGTTGAAACGCGTGCGCAGCGTTTCATCCTGCGTGGCAATTCCCACCGGGCAAGTATTCAGGTGACACTGCCGCGCCATCACGCAACCAATCGCCACCAGCGCCGCGGTCCCGAATCCGAATTCGTCCGCACCTAGAATCGCACCGATCAGGATGTCGCGGGCAAAGCGCAAACCCCCATCCACCCGCAAAAGTACGCGGGAGCGCAACCCCGCGCGCAATAGCGTTTCGTGCGTGTCGCGCAAGCCGATTTCCCATGGCAGGCCCGTATTCTTGATGGAGGTCAGCGGCGACGACCCCGTTCCTCCATTGTGGCCGCTAATGGTGATCACATTCGCGCCGGCTTTGGCTACGCCCGCGGCGATCACGCCAATGCCCGTGCCGGATACCAGCTTTACGCCGATGCGCGCTTGCGGATTCACCGCGCGCAAATCATGGATCAACTGCGCCAGGTCCTCGATGCTGTAAATATCATGATGCGGCGGCGGCGAAATCAGCGGCGTGCCGGGCGTCGCGTGGCGGATGCGCGCGATGTACTCCGTCACCTTCTTTGCGGGCAACTGGCCGCCCTCGCCGGGCTTCGAGCCCTGCGCCATCTTGATTTCCAGTTCTTCGGCGCGCACCAGGTATTCGCTGGTCACACCGAATCGCCCGGAAGCCACCTGCTTCACTTTGTTCGCGGCGCCTTCCAATTGATACAGATCCGAATCTTCACCGCCCTCGCCGGTATTGCTGCGCCCGCCCAATTGATTCATCGCGACCGAAAGGGTTTTGTGGGCTTCGGGGCTGAGCGAGCCGAGCGACATTGCCTGCGTGCTGAATCGCTTCAAGATGGATTCAAGGGATTCGACTTCCGCGAGCGGCACCGCCTGTTCCGGCACCATTTCCAGTAAATCACGCAAAAACGTCGTGCCTGCCGACTTGCGCAAATCTTCCAGCGCGCTGTAATGCTGCGCGTCCGGCTGCTTCACGTGCGCATGCATGCGGCGCACAAACTCCGGCGAATTGGCATGCAGCTCCGCGCCCTTGCGGAAGCGGTACAGCCCGTTGTCGGCAAGATCCCCAGTTGCGCCACCGTAGGCTGCCGCGTGCATTTTCAAATAATCCTGCAGCAGCAAATCCAGCGTCTTCGTGCCCGGATAAAATCCCGCATCTTCAAAGAAGTCCCGGCAAATATCCTCATCCAGGCCCAGCACTTCAAAAAGATGGCTATTGCGGTAACTTGCCAGCGTGGAAATCCCCATGCGCGCAAGCACTTTGCGCAATCCGCCGTACATCCCCTTGCGTACTTTCTCGAAGCCGCCCGCCTCTTCGTGCTCCGCAAACTCCTCCGCCAGATACGGCACAACCGCGCTGGCGCCCGCCGCAAGCAGCATCGCGACGTGGTGCGTGTCATAGACCTGCGCGGTTTCCACCACCACGGGCAAATCCGCGTGCCCCTGCGCCACCAGATTCTTCCAAGCGCGTGCCAGGGCCAGCAGCGCCGGCAACGCCGCGCGATCGCGTCCCACGTTACGATCCGAAAGGAGGAGGAGCCCCGGGCGCTCGCCGCTACTCAGAGGGGTAGATAGGCACTGAGTCAAACAACGACGCGCACCCGGAACTCCCTGTGCGGAAGGAAAGCTGAAATCCAAAGTCTGTACAGGCGCAAACATTTCGCTGAACGCCGCGAACTCTCCCATGCTCAGAATGGGTCCCGGCAAAAATTGCCCATGGCCTAGCGGCACTTCCAGCGACATCACGTGAGCTTCACGCAGCGGATCAATCGGCGGATTCGTTACCTGTGCGAACCGTTGCTTGCAATAATCCCAGAGCGGCCGCGGCAGCGCGGAAAGAAATGCCGGCGGCGCATCATCGCCCATGCTCCAATCCGCTTCCTTGCCGCTCAACAGTGGCCGGAACAAAATCTTGTACTGGTCATCGCTCCAGCCCGACGCACCGGCAACTCGCTTCGGCTCCGCCACCCGCCCGTGCGTGGACACCCCTTCAAGCTTCAGCCTGCGCGTGTGACTCATCGCTTTGCGCGGCACTTGCGATGTCACGCTCTTCAGCAACTCTCGCCAGCGCAGCAGCATGCCAGCCTGAGGATTCGCCAGGATCATCTCGCCCGGCCCCAGCCGGTGACGCTCCGCCACGCGCGATTCTTCCAGATCCACAAGGCCCGTCTCCGATCCGGCGATCACCAATCCGTCGTGCGTTACCGTGTAGCGCATGGGACGCAAACCGTTGCGGTCCAGCTTCACGCCCACTGAATTTCCATCGCTGAACACCATCGCCGCAGGACCATCCCACGGCGCGCCTTCGTGCGATAACGTTTCCAGCGCGTTCCGCACCTCCGAGGAAAGAAACGGATCGTGCAAGAAAGCGGGCGGCACCAGCGAGAGCATTGCCGACTCCACGCTCTTCCCTTCTAGCAATTTCAGCTCCAGGGCGTTATCAAAACTCGCCGAGTCGCTCACGTTTTCTTCGAGCAGCCGGAACCATTTCCCCACGCCGATGTGCTTGCGGATCTCGCGCTCTTTCGCGCGCAACCACCGGCGGTTGCTCACCACCGTGTTGATTTCCCCGTTGTGCGCCACGTAGCGGAAGGGCTGCGCGAGTTGCCAGGAAGGCTGTGTGTTCGTCGAATATCTCTGATGGAAGATGGCGAATTGCGCCGCAAACTCCGCGCTGCGCAAGTCCTCATAGAACTGCGGAAACTGCCAGGGCGTCAGCAAGCCCTTGTACACGACCGTGCGCGAAGAGAGCGAGCATAGGTAACACCGCTCCGGCAGGCAGGCCTCCGCGCGCTTGCGCAGTAACGCCAGGCTGCGCTCGAACTTCGCGGCGGCATTGGCCGCCTCGGTTTTCGTCGGGTTCGGTTCAATAAAGAACTGCCAGATCTCCGGCATGCTCTCAAACGCGCGCTGGCCCAGAGCGTTGGCATTAACCGGTACGCGCCGCCATCCCGCCAACTGCATTTTCCCGCGTCCGATCGCATCTTCCATCGCCGCGCGTGCATCGGCCATGCGTGTTGCGGGCACGAACAGCATCCCCACGCCAAACAGTTCGCCAAGCTGGATATCGTGCTCCGCCGCGCGCGCCCGAAAGAAAGCACTGGGCAGGCTGGTCAGAAGACCCGCGCCATCACCGCTCGCCCCATCGGCGTCCACTCCGCCGCGGTGCGACAACCGTTCCAGCGCCTGCAAAGCCTGCTGGAGAACTTCGTGGGTGGGTGGGCCGCTCAAACGCGCGATGAATCCCGTCCCACAAGCGTCGTGGTCGGGGTGACCCCAGTTCGGCTGGCGCCGACTGGGCAGCTGTGCGGGGCGGCTACACATATTAGTGTAATAGTCGCCACGCTTTGGAAAGTACAATGCAGAATTCTTCTGAGCTGTATCGGAAATCCGCGGCCCGCTTCGCTGCCTAATTCCTTAAAACTTAGTGACTTCGCTGAATTGAAATTCCCGGATTTTCATGGGCGGAACGACCATTTCGAAGGATTCTTCCCCGCTGGCACGTTGCGCCATCCCAAGCAGCTCCACGTTCGCCAGCATCTCTAAAATCGATTGGTTGAATCGAAAATTCCGCACGCCCCGGCCAATTTGGCCTTTCTCAACTAGAAACAATCCGTCCCGCGTCATTCCTGTCATGATCTTCTCGTAAGGGTCCACCTCGCGGATATACCACAGCCGGGTGACCAGCAAACATCTCTCCGTCGTGCACACCATCTCCTCAAGAGACGAGTTCCCGCCCCCGATCACCAGGTTCATCGGCGCTTCCCCATATTCGTTGGGGAGCGGGAAACCGTGGCCCGTGGGCTTCGCGTGCGCCGCCTTTGCCGACCGCCGCGAATAGACCAGGTTGCGGAGCACGCCTTTGTCCACCAAAACCACGCGTTGCCGCGGCATTCCTTCCCCGTCGAATTGTGGGCCCAATTGTTCCGCGTGATGCACGTCGTCCGTGATGGTGATGTTTTTGCCAAAGAGATTTTTGCCCAGGCGCCCGGAAAAGCAGGAGCGCTTGTCTTCCACAGCCGTCGCGGCGAAGTCGTAAAAAAGAAAACCCACAAGGTCGAGAACCGCCGCGGGTTCCAGGATAACCGTGTATTTCCCAGGAGCAAGTTCCACGGGATTCTGCGCGCGGTTCGCTTTGTCGCTGGCTGTCTTGGCCAGCGCGATCGGATCAATTGCGCGCACGTCCGCGGCATTGGCTTTCGCCCAACTCGCCGCCGCACCCTGCTGCATGGTCACGGAAAACTCCGCTTGCGTTTGCCGGTAGGCCGCGAAAAGTCCGCGCGAATTGCACAACACCGTCTGGCTTTGCCCGCTTTGGAAAATTCCCGCCGCTACTTGGCCGCGCCGGTCTGCCAGTTCGCACGCACGTTTGACAGCACGCGCTCGTTCTTCCGCGGTCAGAGCAGCCGTCGCAGGAATGAATCGCCGCAGCGCGCGATACTTCTGCTTGCCCGGCAGCGGGAGCAACTGCGGATCTTTGGGCTGGCTCGCCGCCAGGGCCAGGGAGTTCTCCAGAGCCGCGCGAAGCGAGTCTTCATCCACACGATTCGTCGTTACCCGCACGGTTCGCCCATCCGCCACCGTGCGAATAGAAACGCTCAAGCCGTGTTCCGCCACATTCTGGTGAATCGCATTGTTAGCGAAGCGGGTGAGCGCGTCGATCACCTCCTCAACGTGTACTTCCGCCTCCTTCACGCCACGGAGTTTTGCCAAGCGCAGCACGTTGTCTGCAATGGCGCGCAATTCCCGTTCATTGCGAAGCGGTTCGCCGCCCGCCCGCGCTCGTTTTGTCGCTGCTCCCCGCATCGTTATCCTTACTCTCATTCTTCAGAAAACGCCGTGCCAATCTTCACATTGCGAAAACGCGCCGGGGCGGCTCCGTGGCCCGTGCCCATCGTCTGCATCGGCTGGCCCTTGCCACAGTTCGGCGTGCCCCACAACAGCCAGTGATCGGCATTGCAGATGGCATCGCATGAGTTCCAGAATTCCGTGGTGATTCCGCTGTAGCTGGGATTCTTCACCATGCGCGTTTTCTTCCCGCCCTGAATCTCCCAGGCGATTTCCGTGGAGAATTGGAATTGGTAGCGGCGGTCATCAATGGACCAGGAGCGGTTCGTCTCCATCAGAATGCCCTCGTCGGTATCCGCGATGAGATTTTCCAGTGTCCACGGCCCGGGTAAAATGCTGACGTTGGTCATGCGAATCATGGGCAGACGGTTCCAGCCCTCGGTGCGCACGGTGCCGCCGGATCGCTGCAAACCGATTAAATGCGCTGTTTCCCGGCTCGAAAGGTAACCGCAAAACTCGCCCGCCTTGATGACGTCAATGCGCTGCGCGGGCACTCCTTCGTCGTCGTAAGCAAATGTGCCCAGCCCCGGCCCGTGTACGATGCGCGCATCGGCAACCACGTTGACGATCGGCGAAGCGTAACGCAAATGATTCAACTGATCGAGCGTGAGGAAACTTGTGCCGGCGAAATTCGCTTCCTGACCCAGCACGCGATCCAGTTCAATCGGGTGGCCGATGGATTCGTGAATCTGCAGCCCCAACTGGCTCGCGCCCAAGATCAGGGTACCCGTGCGCTCCGGGCACTGCGTTGCGCCGTGCAAGGCCACGGCTTCCTCGGCAACCTGCGGCGCGTGTTTCAGCAGATCCAGCGATTCGATCAATTCGTAGCCGCCCAGAATGTGCTGTCCCCCAAAACTGTTGGGATACGAGCGTTTCTGAATCGCATCACCCTGGAAGCACGTCGCCACGATCCCGCAGCCCGACACTACGCGCCGCTGGTGAATCTTCGATCCCTCGCTCGACGCAAACCACGTGTCCACTTTGCGGAATTGCATGTCCGTTTCCGTCAGCGTCACGCCCTTCACGCGCCGCATCGCCTCATCCGCCGCCAAAAGCAGCGCCAATTGCGTCTCCAGGGGAATTTCGAAGGGGTCCTTCAGGAACGGGCTCTGCCAGCTATCCACATACGCCGCTTCGGGCGCCAACTGCACATCTTTCTTTTTGGCGAGCGCTGAAGCCTTCGCAATCGCCACCGCCTGCGCGGCACAAGCCGAAACGCCTTCCCGTGTCAGCACGTCCGTTGAGGCAAATCCCCACGCGCCTTGCGCAATCACGCGTATGCCCAGGCCAATCGATTCACTTTGCCCCAACGTGCCAACCCGGCCATTTTTCGTTGTCAGGTCGCGCTGCCGCTGATGCATCACGCGCACGTCGGCGTACGTTGCGCCGCGCAATCGCGCCACATCCAGCGAATGTCCGCAATGCTCCCACATCGTATTCACCAAAAAGGAGGGGCGCAGGATTTCTGCGCCCCTTAGATTTCACAAACGTTTCGCGCAGTCTTGCCGGATCAGGTGCCTTCCTGCCACGAAGCGAGATAGTGCTCCTGCTCAGGCGTCAGCTTGTCCAGTTGATGCCCCAGGGAATCCAGTTTCAGCTTGGCGATTTCCCTGTCCAGGTGCTCCGGCACTACATACACCTGTGGCTTCATCTCTTTGTGGTGCTTCATCAGGTATTCCGCGGAAAGCGCCTGGTTCGCGAAGCTCATGTCCATCACCGAAGCAGGATGCCCTTCGGCAGCGGACAGGTTCACCAGGCGTCCTTCGGCGATCAGATAGATTTTGCGCCCATCCTTCATCAGGAATTCATCCACCATCGGACGCACTTCCTTCTTGCCGGTGGCCATTGCTTCCAGCGCGGGGATCTCGATTTCCACGTTGAAGTGGCCGGAATTGCAAACGATCGCGCCGCTTTTCATCACCTCGAAGTGTTCGCGGCGTATCACGTTCTTATTCCCGGTGACCGTAATGAAGATGTCGCCTTGCTTCGCCGCTTCCGCCATCGGCATCACGCGGAATCCGTCCATCACCGCTTCAATGCCCTTCACCGGATCGATTTCCGTGATGATGACATCGGAGCCGAGCCCCTTGGCACGCATGGCAGCACCGCGTCCGCACCAGCCGTAGCCGGCAATCACAACTTTCAGGCCCGCGAGCAGCACGTTCGTCGCACGAATAACACCATCCAGCGTGGATTGCCCCGTGCCATAGCGATTGTCAAAGAAATGCTTGGTCATCGCATCGTTCACCGCGATGATGGGGTACTTCAGCGTGCCGTCCTTGGCCATGGCACGCAAACGAATCACGCCGGTAGTGGTTTCTTCCGTGCCGGCAATCAAGTTCGGCACAAGGTCCTGACGCTTGGTCAGCAGCATGGTCACCAGGTCGCAGCCATCGTCCATGGTGAATTGCGGCTTGTGCTCGAGCGCCGCCTTCAGATGCTCATAGTAGGTGTTGTTGTCCTCACCCTTGATGGCAAACGTGGGAATGTTGAAATCGCGGTTCAACGAAGCCGCCACTTCATCCTGCGTCGAAAGCGGATTCGACGCGCATAACACGATGTCCGCACCGCCATCCCGCAAAGCGATCATCAGGTTGGCTGTTTCGCTGGTCACGTGCAGACAAGCGGAAACGCGCAGTCCCTTCAACGGTTGTTCCTTCGCGAACCGCTTGCGAATGGACTCCAGCACCGGCATCTGCTGCGCCGCCCATTCGATCTTGCGCTTGCCCGCATCGGCAAGTCCGATATCCTTCACATCACCTTTTTTCAGTTCAGCCGTTGCCATTCGTACACTCCTCAAGAGATAGATTTCGCGTTCCAGGGGCGCTTCCGTATTCAGGACTTCATCTCAACAAACGGGACGTGCATGCGATAAGTGAGAAACTTAGGTCGCGACCTGCACGGGACGGTGGTGCGGGCCGCTTCGCTTAACGCCGTGCCGCAACTTCGGCAACTGCTCCCAGGCCCGCAGCCTTTCGCAGCGCGTCGGCGCGGTCGGTGCGCTCCCAGGTGAACCCGGGACCACTGCGGCCAAAATGCCCGTAGGCCGCGGTCGGCTTGTAGATGGGCTTGCGCAGGTCGAGCGTCTCAATGATGGCTTTGGGCGTGAGCGAGAAATTCTCCCGCACCAGCGCGGTGATTTTTTCTTCCGGGATGGTTCCGGTGCCGAAGGTGTCAACCATGACCGAAACCGGTTCGGCCACGCCAATGGCGTAAGCCAATTGCACTTCAGCGCGGCTGGCTAGGCCCGCGGCCACGATGTTCTTGGCGATATAGCGAGCCATGTAACAGGCTGAGCGGTCCACTTTCGACGGATCCTTGCCGGAGAATGCTCCGCCACCGTGTCGGCTGTAGCCACCGTAGGTGTCCACGATGATTTTGCGCCCGGTCAGGCCCGCGTCGCCCATCGGCCCGCCAATCACAAATCTTCCCGTGGGGTTGATGTGATATTTGGTTTTGGCGTCCAGCATGTGCGCGGGAATGATGGGCTTGATTACATACTCCATGATCGCGTGGCGCAAATCCTCGTTGGGAACCGTGTCGCTGTGCTGTGTGGAAATCACCACGCAATCCACACGGACGGGCTTGCCGTCGCGATACTCGACGGTCACTTGGGATTTTCCATCGGGCCGGAGGAAATCGACTTTCTTGCTCTTGCGGATTTCAGAGAGGCGTTGCGTCAAGCGGTGGGCCAGTTGTATGGGCATGGGCATCAGTTCTTCGGTTTCATCGCAGGCAAAGCCGAACATGAGGCCCTGATCGCCGGCGCCCCCGGTGTCCACTCCCATGGCGATGTCCGGAGACTGGCGCTTGATGGTGCACATCACCGCGCAAGTGTTGGCGTCAAAACCGAAGAGAGCATTGTCGTAGCCGACCTGTTCGACCGTGTTGCGAATAAGTTCGTCGTAGTCCACGTGCGCGGAGGTGGTAATCTCTCCCGCAACGACCACTAAACCCGTGGTGACCAGCGTCTCGCACGCTACGCGACCCTTGGGATCCTGGCGCATCACTTCATCCAGCACCGCGTCAGAAATCTGGTCGGCAATTTTGTCGGGGTGGCCTTCCGTCACCGATTCGGAGGTAAACAGAAAATTCCTCTTGGATTCGCTCAAAACATCTCTCCTAGTATTCTCGTCTACGTACCAAGGAGGGGTGAGACACCCCCACTTCCCGCGTTTCTTATGGAGACGCGGACTACGTCTTAAAAAGGCTATCATCCCCCTTGCTTGGAATCAACGTGCTGATTTTCCATGGCTTAGCCCTGCAGCGAACAGCGGGTTTCGCGCAGTGAATGGCGCCTGATGGCAATCATTGGCGACGCGTCCATCAGGAATTGTGCCCGCGTCGTGGTGCGTTGCGAATGTTTTGCAATGCCACTCTTCCCTTCTGGGGAGCCCGGAGACGCGGGCCTCGGCCCGACTGAGCAGATGGCGTCAGCTTGACGCTCAGCCCTTTACGCACACCACCTGCCTCAGCGTGTGCGCCACTTCCACCAGGTCCGTTTGCGCCGCCATCACCGCATCAATGGATTTATAAGCGGCGGGCGTCTCGTCAATCACGCCCGCGTCCTTGCGGCACTCCACGCCTTCCGTCATCCGCCGGTGGTCTTCCACGGTGAATCGCCGCTTGGCCTCTCCGCGAGACATCGCGCGCCCCGCTCCGTGACTGCAACTCATGAAACTTTCCGGATTGCCCTTTCCGCGCACAATGTACGACTTCGCTCCCATGCTCCCCGGAATAATCCCCATGTCACCCACTTGGGCGCGCACCGCTCCCTTGCGCGTCACCAGCACGTTTTGCCCGTAGTGCCGCTCCCGGGCCACATAGTTGTGGTGGCAATTGATGGCCTGCAGGTGCCCGGCGAACGGCCGCACTTCGCCGGACTCGCGCACCGCGTCGATGACCTGCTGCATCATTAAATCGCGGTTGGTGCGCGCAAAGTCCTGCGCCCATTCCACGGCTTCCACGTAATCCCCGAAATGCTCGGTGTGCTCCGGGAAATACGCCAGGTCCTTGTCCGGCAAATTCAGATAGAACTTCTGCATATCCTTCTTCGCCAGTTCAATGAAGTAGCTGCCCATGCGGTTGCCGACGCCGCGCGAGCCGCTGTGCAGCATGAACCACACGCTCTCCGCTTCGTCCAAGCACACCTCGATGAAGTGATTGCCCGTGCCGAGCGTGCCCAAATGGTTGGCGTGGTTGCCGCGATCGAGTTTCGGGTGCTTCTCCAGAATTTCTTCGTAGCGATCCTTCAGGTTGGCACCCCACGCTTCCAGGTTGCGCTCGGGTATGGCCTCCCACGCGCCTACATCGCCCTTCCCGCCATGATTGGTGCGTCCGTGCGGCACGGCCTGCTCGATTGCGGTGCGCATGGCGTGGAGATTATCCGGCAAATCCCGCGCATTCAAATCGGTTTGCACCGCCATCATGCCGCAGCCGATGTCCACGCCCACCGCCGCGGGAATGATCGCGCCCTTGGTTGGGATCACGCTACCCACCGTCGCGCCAATGCCCCAGTGCACATCCGGCATCGCCGCCACCCACTTAAACACAAACGGGAGTTGCGCCACGTTCAAGAGTTGCTGCTTCGCCTGCTCCTCGAGAGGCACACCTTTCACCCACGCCTTGATGGGCACGCCCTTCTCACCCTTCAGCACCAGGTGTTGTGTCTCTTCGCTCATAGCAACTCTGAATCCAGTTTTACGCGTCCAGGACCCAGCAAACAAGTGCTCTTGGGTTTTTCGTGTAGGGGCGTAGGACTCCTGCGCCCCATTTCCGCAAGATCGCAGCCTCTCGAGTCGCCGGCGGGTAGCCCGCTCAAAAGCGATCCTATGTACTATTTGGATTTCGAGGTGTTGCCATTCACGAGGTTAGGCGTATCATTTAATTGACGGCGCTTGCTTCTGCCGTTTTGCAGCCCTCTCAGCCATTCTTGGGAATGGCCACTGCTATAGTATTTCACTCCCTTCCCGTTGACGTGAGACCCCTTTCTGGACAACGACTTCGTTGAGTCCTGTCCCAATGCGGCGGCCGGACGCCATCTCAAATGAGCATCTTAGCAACGCGCAGCAACGCATCGGGGCTGAGGATAAAGCCCCTAGCCGGCGACGGAGTAAACACAGGAGGTTCGGAATGTCGACGCACCGATTGAAGCTCTTTCCTAAGAATGGAATTCGAAAATGCCTTACGGGCATCGATGGCCTTGACCAGATCGCCGAAGGGGGTCTGCCTGAGGGCAGGGCCACGCTTGTCTGTGGCCCTACGGGCTCTGGCAAGACCGTATTGGCAATGGAGTTTCTCGTGCGTGGGGCCGCGGAGTTCAACGAACCGGGCGTGTTCATGGCTTTCGAGGAGACGGGAGAGGAATTGAGCCAAAATGTCGCTTCCATGGGCTTTGATCTTCCCGGCTTATGCGCCCGCAAGAAGTTGGCTGTGGACCATGTGCTGGTTGACCGAAGCGAAATCGAAGAAAGCGGCGATTACGATCTGGCCGGGCTCTTCGTCCGCCTGGAAAGCGCGATCAAAGCAATAGGCGCCAAGCGCGTAGTTTTGGACACCCTGGAGTCACTGTTTTCCGGGTTTGCCAATGTGAATATTCTGCGCGCGGAGCTTCGGCGTTTATTTGGTTGGTTGAAGTCGAGAGGAATCACCGCCGTAATTACCGCCGAGAAAGGCGACGGGAGACTGACCCGGGAAGGGATTGAGGAGTATGTTGCCGACTGCGTGATTCTGCTCGATCATCGGGTCGAAAACCAGACTTCGACCCGGCTCTTACGCGTGGTCAAATATCGGGGCAGCATGCACGGGACGAATGAGTATCCCTTCTTGATCGGATCAAGCGGCCTGTCCGTTCTCCCCCTCAGTTCATTAAGGCTGGAACATAAGGCGCTGAACCAAAGAGTTTCCACCGGGGTTGCACGCCTCGACACCATGCTGGGCGGAAAAGGCTTTTACCGCGGCTCCAGCATTCTGGTTTCGGGCGGTGCGGGAACTGGCAAGAGCAGCCTGGCGGCGCACTTTGTTCGGGCGGCCTGCCTGCGGGGGGAACGCGCCCTCTATATGGCTTCCGAACGATCCACCGATGAAGTCCTGCGCAACATGCGTTCCATTGGAATCGACCTGGAACCCTTCGTGAAACGCGGTCTATTGCGCTTCTGCGCGTTAAGGGCCGCTACCTTCGGCATGGAAACGCACCTGCTGACAGTGCACAACTTGCTCGCAGCTTTTAAGCCGAAAGTGATGGTCGTCGACGCGATTACGAATTTTGCTTCGCTAGGCACGCAGTCGGAAGTGGATTCGATGGTGACGCGTTTGATAGACATGCTCAAGTCTCGCCGCATCACCGCCATATTCACCAGCTGCACTTCGGCGGATAGTCCGCCCGGCTTCAGCGAAGTGGGCGTTTCTTCGCAGATGGACACCTGGCTGTTGCTGCGCAACCTGGAATCGAACGGCGAGCGGAACCGCGGGCTGTATGTGGTGAAGTCACGCGGTATGGCGCACTCCAACCAGATTCGCTCATTCGTGCTGAGCGACAATGGAATTCAACTACTCGACGTCTATGTGGGCTCGTCTGGCCTGCTCACCGGCTCCGCACGAAGGACACAAGAAGCTGGAGAGCAAGCGGAAGCGACGGAGCGCGAGGAGCACCTGAAGCAGAAGGGTTCCGAATTGAGGCAAAAACGCCAACAACTCGAGGCCAGGATCGCGAGTATGCGCTCCGAATACGAACTCGAGGAAAAGAGCTTGCTAAGCGACGTGCACGAGATGGAAATGCGGGGAAAGCAGATCGCTCTGGGCCGTGCGGAGATGGGCCTCGCCCGCAAGGCCGACAGGATCCGGGGAAACGGCAGGGGCTCCGCATGATCCCCCAGAACCGCAAGAGCAAAACCACGACGGCCACAGCGGAGTCCAATGGGGAAAAGTATGTGCTACGTCTCTACGTAACCGGAGCTACGTCCCGCTCCCGCCGCGCCATCCTGAACATTAACGCCATCTGCGGGGAGCACTTGCAAGGAAGATGCAATCTCGAAATCGTAGACATTCTCCAGAAACCAGCCTTGGCCAGGGAAGCACAGATCGTTGCGGCGCCCACCCTGATCAAGCTCCAGCCCCTCCCGTTGCGGCGGATTATCGGCGACTTGTCGGACACCGAAAAAGTACTTGCCGGGCTGGATTTGAAGCGCGAGGCGCAGGTGTGAGATGCGATCCGTGAAACACCAAGCCGAGCGGGACTTGCACGCGAGACTCGACCGAGCGCAAGCGCGCCTGCTGGATTTGGAAGCGGCCATGACGGCCATCCGCGGTGGCGAGGTGGATTCGATCCTGGTTGACGGGCCACTGGGCAGCAGGATCTTCACTCTGCAAAGCCCGGAAGAGCCCTACCGCATTCTGCTGGAACGCATGAACGAGGGGGCAGCTTCCCTCAACGCCGATGGCACTATCTTGTTCTGCAACACGCGCCTGGCCTCGATCGTTGGCCGACCTCCCGAGAGGCTGGTGGGTTCGCCTGTGACGGCGCTCGCAATCCCCGCAGCCAGGGAACGTTTCCAGCATCTCCTGTTGAAAAGTCTGGAAGGCGAGGCTCGGGCAGAATTGCAGTTTGAACGCAACGACGGAAGCTTCGTTCTCGTTCTCGCGTCCTTGAGCGCGGTTCCCGCCGAGCCCGTGTGCGGACTCTGCCTGGTCGCTACCGAACTGAGCCAGCGCGACAATGAGGTGGAACAGCTCGAATCCTTGAACGCCCACCTGGAAAAACAAGTCCGCGATCGCACCCTGGGACTTCAGAACGCCAATGAACAGCTAAAGCAGCAGTTCGAGAAGGGCGAGCAGACCAACCGTGAATTGGAGCACAGCCGCGGTGAACAAATCAGATTAAGAGACGAGTTTCTCTCCCACGTTTCCCATGAATTGCGTTCGCCGTTGTCGGTCGTTCACCAGTTCGTCTCCATTCTGCTGGACGGTTTGGGAGGGGCCGTTAATGCGGACCAAAAGGAGTATCTGGAGATTACGATCCGAAACGTGAATCAGTTGAAGGACATGATTGACGATCTTCTGGAAGCCTCGCGAGCCGATACATGCAAGCTGCAGGTAAGGCCATCGGTGATCCGGATCGGCGAGGTCATTCAGCAGACAATGCGGTCCTTCCGCGCGACTTCTGCCACCAAAGTTATCTCCTTGGAAGCCGAGATCGCGGATGATCTCCCTCTGGTCCACGCGGATCCCGCGCGCATTTGTCAAGTGCTCACAAATCTCCTGGACAACGCCGCCAAATTCTCACCGTCGCAATCCTCCATCACGGTGCGGGCGCATGTCCTGGAGGAAGACCCGGCTTTTGTCTGTGTTTCCGTGGCCGACTGCGGATGCGGGGTTGCACCAGAAGAGTCGCACCACATTTTTGAGCGCCTTTACCAAGCGAAGAATTCGCTGCAGGCGTCCAGGCGCGGCCTCGGTTTGGGCCTTTATATCTGTAAAGAGTTGATCAATCAGCACGGCGGAAGAATCTGGAATGACGACAAGCGGAAAGGCGGCAGTACATTGTCGTTTACCGTCCCTGTCTTCTCGATCGGGAGGATGATCGCCCCCATCATCAGGCAAGGAACTCTCGTCCATAGCTCCTTTACGCTGTTGACGATCGAAGTGCTCCATAGCAAACCATGGCCCTCGGACCGCCTGCGCGAGCGGGCGCTCTCTAGTGTCCATGATGTCTTAGGCCGATGCATACTCCCGGACTTAGACGTGCTCTTACCTTGCCAGCAACATTCCGAACTAAACCTGTTCTGGATTGTTGCCTGCACGGACCCGAAAGGTGCGGAAGTTATCGTCAAACGTATGCGAGAGCAGCTATCTCTTTGCGTGGACCTGCAACTGGCAGGGATATCCTGCGGCGTATCCAGTGAGACCCTGCACCTCGATGCGATTGAAAATGATTGGCCTCTTGAGAAGCAGGTGCAGGCGGTTGCCTCCTGCCTCGAAAAACTGCTGAAAGTTGAACCGGTCTAAAGGAGACCCTACTTCGATGCCAAACAAGATATTAATCGTGGAAGACGACCCGGATATGGTACGCGCCATGGCCGTGCGCTTGAAAAGGCAGGGGTACGATCTGCTGGTCGCAACTGACGCAATTTCCGCAATCGGCTTGGCTCGAAGGGGAAAGCCGGACCTGATCGTTCTGGATCTGGGCTTGCCCGGCGGAGATGGATTTATGGTTATGAAAAGACTGAAATCGCTTCCCGACCTTATGCTTGTGCCGATCATTGTCGTGAGCGCTCGTGATCCCAGGTTTAGCGAACCTCTCGCTCTCCAGGCGGGAGCGGACCTGTTCCTCCAGAAGCCGTTTGAAGCCGCTGAACTTTTGGGCGCCATTCAGAACGCGCTCGGCTCGGGCGGCGTCAGACCCCAGGCTCGCAAATAGCGTCCCGCGTCCACAGCGAGAACAAGCTCACGCCCGGCATCTGCCACCGCATCCAGTTTGAAGCAGAAAGTGGTGCGGCACACTTCTCCGACGGGTGGCCCGGACGAAAAATGCAAAGCCGTCACTGGGTGCCCCACCCTCGTCTTGAGAGGGTGGGTCTCGGGTTTTTCCTCGAAATAGCCTTACAACTTAAAACTAAATACTAAATA
>Ga0209039_10001630_pt1 | contig 20496 bp, 20 predicted proteins | sample BogFormECP12_OM1_FD_188238 | JGI IMG/M metagenome (GOLD analysis project Ga0209039, IMG submission 188238) | Bog forest soil microbial communities from Calvert Island, British Columbia, Canada - ECP12_OM1 (SPAdes) (version 2) | ecosystem: Environmental > Aquatic > Freshwater > Wetlands > Bog ...
ACGTTTGCTTTTTGGGATATGGTCTATCCCTCACAACTCGCTCCTGTTCCCTGGAAGCTGACCAGCATGGCACATCTTGGTATGCCATGTCGCCAGGGTAAGAAAACCTGTTCCTATCAACAGGTTGCATCCACTGATGCGTTAACCAGACGCCCTAACGAGCGCCCGTACGAATGGCGTAAAGTATGAACGGTGGCATTTTTGTGGATCCCACTTTCGATCAAGGCTGCATGGAGCGCCCGCTGTACGCTGGTCTCACACATGGGTCCGGTTGCCTCGGCCGAGCGGCTCCCATCGCCAAGCAGGGCGGGGAATAGCCCAACACGATTGCGATGAGTTTGCCAATGTCTTCGCAACATTTCCAAAGATGCTTCGGGCAGAGGCACGTAGCGGTCTTTGCCTCCTTTCGCCTGTCAAACATGGAGCATCTTGCGGTTGCCATCAATATCCTTGACTTGCAAACGTACCCCCTCGAGCAATCGCAGTCCACAAGAATAGATGAGGGTCAAACAGACCCGCTACTCTGGGTAGTGAATACAGCTCAGGAGCCGAGCGACCTCCTGCTGACTGAGAACCACGGTCAGTTTCTTCTCCTTCGGCGGGCGTAGGAAGTCCAAGGTCTTCCATGGCCGGTCGAGGGTCCGTTCGAAGAAAAATTTGATCCCGCACAAGGCAATCGTGCAGGTGTTGCGAGCTACATGTTTTTCATTCTTGAGAAAGAGAAAGAATTGGCGCAGTTCCTCTTCGTTGATCTGATCGGGGCTTTTGTGGTAATGCCTGGCCAACTGGCTCACTGCCAGTAAATAGGCATCTTGGGCCCTGGCAGCGAAACCATGTAATTGCATGTCCTCAATCATCTTCTGCCGTAAAGGCGTAGTCATGGCGAAACCTCCTGAAAATGGAATATGGCTTTCACAGGAAATATAGCCCGATCGAAGACAAATATAAAATTCTAGAAGGCTGTGGGAAAGGAGACGATCTTAGCTGCGCGAAGCGCTTAGTTCAACTATTGATTAGGCTGTCTATTTGCTTTTGGGCAGTCCGCCTAATTCCTAAATTAATTTCGGTGATTAGGCGGCAAAAGACTAGTGTGCCCTTAGCATAGCATAGTTGCTAAATTCCTAGTGCGGGCAACTTATTCAACCAATCGTTGAAAACGGTAAAGAAACGTGAAGGGTTTTGCTTTTTGGTTGCTCTCCACATCAACCATAAGATGATGAGTGGTGCGAGCAATCGTCCGTAAGACCATGGGAAGAAATCGAATGTTGGTAAGATGAATTCAAGGAAATAAGCAAAGCCAAACCAGATCCATTCATCCGGTGTCTCGAGGCGCTTGAGCAGGAGCAGGAACGATAACGCCGCAAAGATGCCATGATGTTCCCACACCACCGGCGAAGCGAGTGTCATCAAAATAAAAAGCGGCGGCAAAGCATTGGCAAGTCGTGCACCTTTTTCTTTCCCATTGAAAAAGACTTCATGGTGCACACATTGAAACATCACGAACAAGGTAGAAATCAAAAGAACCGCTTTGGAAGCATATGCCAGAACGCGTGCCCAGATCAGGTCAATGTGAAGAAATGGAGTCACAAATCGAAAGAAAGAATCGAATGAAGTTTCGTGGAAGTTAGCGGCTCCTGAGGATGAAGCGCTCAGCTTTAGAGCGATTTGGATAAAATCGAGGAACGGATAAACGCCGTCAATGGCTACGGTAAACATGGCAATAAGTATCAGACTCAACACAAACCATCCAAGCCAGCGCCAATCCAACTCCAACAAGAAAGCAAGCGCTAAAATAATCGGTGTGCTTTTGAGTTGCACAGCCAGCGCCAATGCCAGGGCGGAAAGGAAAGAGCGTTTCGGATATAGGAGCAGACTAAGCAAAACAAGATTGAGCGTGTGAAGATTGATCTGAACGTAGAATAGAGTTCGAAAGAGAGGCGTATTGACCAATACAAAAAGCGATGTGACGATTGCGGCAAGACGCACCGAAAAGCCGTAGTGTTTCAGTATATGGTAGAGCAAGATGTAAAAGATCAAGAACGAAATAAAATTGGCGATCCATAAAATCAGAAGGAAATTATCTTCGCCGATTGGCACGAGGAATTGCAGCAGAGTCGCCCAAAATGGCGGATATAAGTAAGAGTCGGGAAGCGGCTTGTGTTTCAGTAAATCGGCGGCAGCTTCGAAGTAATACGTGTAATCACCGTAACGAAACCGTTCACTCAAGATATTAAGATACATAAACGCGACCAGGAAGAAGCCGCCCACGCTCCAACCGTTATTTGCGTTGACTCGCTTTGTGTAAAGAAGATAGATCATCACTCCTAGCAATAGCCATGTGAATGCTACCGATGCAAGTGTGATCGGCAGTTCCTCCAGCGGCCATTGCTGAATGAGCGGTCCCCAACCATTTTGTCCCCAGTGCAGGATAATAAAGAGTATGCTTGCGGTAATGAGGACCGTAAGCATACTCCATAGAATCAACGCAAGCTTAAAAGGATTTTTATTTTTCAAATGCATACCTTGTCATTGCGCGACAGCCACGTAAGAGGCCATCACATAGCCGCGCAAACCGTTCGGATCGCGCACATTGATCCATTGATTGGCAATCCCAACTTTGGCAAGTGCTGAATTGGGCGGTTCGATGACCGTCAAGAACGCGCCTGTTTTTTCAATACCGACCAGCGTTCCCGCCAGCGAAGGAAAGGCGCGCAGACGCAACCCATTCGGTCCCACAGCATCAATCACCTTGAGAATCAATCGTTGCGGTTGAGAGGCCGGAGATTGCGATGAGGTGGACGGCGCGGGCGTTGTAGGTGCAGGAGTTGAAGCAGTTGAGGTAGAGGAAGTGGGTGTAGAGGGGGATGACGTTGAAGGCGCTGGAGTCGATGAAGGAGATGTGGACGAGGATGGTGTCGAAGATGTAGATGATGTTGAAGGCGTGGGTGCAGGATTCGGTGCGGGCGTTGACGTAGAAGTGGATGCAGGAGTAGAGGCTGGCACTGTGCCCGGAACCTGTTGCACATACCATGCCGCAACATATCCCTGATGCCCAGACGGATCAGCTACATTAATCCATTGATTAGTGACGCCAATCTTTGCCAGTGCGCTGGTTTGGTCTTCGATCACCTGTAACGGCACGCCCGGCATTTCGGCGTAGTTGGCCGGTGAATCGGAGGAGGGTTGGGTGTGCAAGCGAAGACCGGCAGTCACCGTTGCGAGCGCCTGCACATATAATCCTGTTTGGGTGGTGGAAGGCTGATGTGTGGATGGCGTCGTTGCGGTGGAGCCGCTTGAAGTCCCGGACGGAGCGGCCAGAACTGAACTACATGTATACCACGCCACGGCCTTGATGGCGCGTTGAAGCGGCTGTCCCTGACTGAAACGCGTCATCAACGTAACCGGAGTCGTCTCCGGCGGGAAGGGATAAGGATCCTGGATCAAATAATCGTTGCCCTGCTGGGCATAAAGAAGCACCCAGTGAGTCTGCAGACCGGCTTCGGGTGAATAGTCCACTTCAACAATCACAGGCTGTCCCACCAACAGCGAAGTGTTGATTTGTGAGATGGGCGCATCCGTGTTGGTGCATATGGTAAGTCCAGTGCTTTGAATTTGCGGATAAATTTTGCCGATGGCGCTCCATACCAGGAGTTCATCAGATGTGATGCCGCCATTGGCGGTCAGCTTTTGATTTAAGATGGCGGGAGTTTCAGTGAATCCCCAGCTGCTGGAATACATTGCCAAACTGGTCAACGCGCAACCTATATAGCCAATCGTATCGGGGCCGGGACCAAGCTTGATATTTTTCCATTGCGGATCCTGCTGGGAATAACGGACAAGGTTGAATGCCATATCTCCTCGCTTTTCCTATAAATTTATCGAATGATACACCTTTTTAAAAAATTTATTCGGACTTTTTTCGGTCAAGCCAGAGTTCGTGATAGCGGCGATTCCAATCAATGAGGAAACGATATGCGATCACGATTCCGGCCGCGACTGCGATCCAAAACTCGATTCCATGCAGGCCAAAAATCCATAGCGTCGGCGCGGCAATAGCGCCAGTCAGAGCGCTGGCACGCGCAGGATGGCGAAGGATCAAGACGAGCGCGATCAATACTGCAGCCACGATCAGAAAGGATAACGGATTTACCGCTAATAATCCGCCGCCTGCACAAGCCAATCCCATCCCGCCGCGAAATTGCGCAAAGGCCGGCCAGCAATGTCCAATGACGACGCATGCGGCAGTAATGGGTGTCATCCAAAACGATGGGGCGTAATGCCATGCCAGCCAAACTGGAATGAATCCTTTAGTGACATCAAGAATAAATACCAACGCGCCCGGTCCAAATCCGGCTTGGCGCAGCGTGTTGGTGGTTGTGGCGTGACCCGAACCGGAGTCACGCAAATCCACACCTTTGACAAGGTGGGTGATCCAGATCGAAAAAGGGAGTGAGCCGCTTAAATATCCTAGCAAAGAAAAACCAAAAGCAGAGAGAACCATCATCGTGGCCTTTGATCGATAGATCAATTTTTAAAGATTAGGACATCCTTTTTGCCTTTTAGATTTGTAAGGTTTTATTTAGTTGACTTTCCTATCTGTTCGAAATATCGCAAGAATTTTGAAGTTCCCATATTTTCTGTTTTCAAATCTTACTATTGTGTAAGGTTACAAAAAACATCGGCAGTTAATCCTGTTGCTATCTTTTTGCTTATGCAATAATTCGGATGCATTACAAGGTACCGCGCTCTTGAGCGAATATTAAAAAATCTTGGTACGAAAAAGGCTAACCCGGCAAAAGCCGGGGGCGCAAAGCCACGGGTCTAAAGCGAGCTGTCGCTATGATTGCCAGGTTGCTGTTGATCATTATAACAAACGACCTGTGGCTTTACAGGTCGTTTTGTTGAAGAAAAGGAGAAAAATGTTTAATGTAAAAATGTTCTATAAACTTTCCATCGTCTTGATTGTGCTTATATTGGTAGGCGTCAATTATTCAAGCACCGAGGCATTGGCGGCTCCAGCACCCAATACTCGTGATGATTTGCAGGCGTCGAGTGCTCCGTTGCCGGGATATACCAAACTGATCTTTCAAGATGATTTCAATACCTTCAATCCCGTTTGGCATAGTGGCGAATGGTGGACGCGTGAAGGGGATATGTCCACGGAAGAGAACAACGAGCAGGAGGCCTACGCGCCAGCCAATGTAACCGTTCAAAACGGAATGCTGAACATCACGGCGAAAAAACAAACCGTTTCAGTCGAAGGAACAACCAACGGTTACACTAGCGGATTGGTCGAAACTGGTGGTGATCAATACGGCTATGGTAACAAGTTCACCTTCCTAAAAATTCCAGCCGGGCAGGGTTTATGGCCTGCCTTTTGGTCATGGCCTGCCAACTTTCAAGACCCCCTGAAACGGATATTATGGAAATTTTGGGGAATAAGCCTCAAGTGGACTATATGACCATTCATTATACGGGCGGTAGTAAACAATATATTCTTGATACTGTTAATCTTTGCAAGAATTTCCATATCTATGGATGTGAGTAGACATCAACTTACATCGCCTGGTTTGTGGACGGTGTTCAAGTTGCCCGCTTCCCCAATGCGATGCTCGTTTCACATCAGCCCATGTATCTCATTTTGAACTTGGCTGTTGGCGGAAATTGGCCGGTGCCAGTGTCTGATAGCTTGTTGCCTGCTACCATGACAGTCGATTGGGTGCGCGTATATCAAAAGAAGTAAGAAACTTTTCCTGCGAAGCTGTAACTGTACTTAAAGGTTAGAAAATCGGCGCACTGAAACATGCGCTGATTTTCTACTTAAACGCGATTTGAATATCAAGAGGCAATGAACAAAATTAATAAGGGCAGGCAGATGATTATTGGCGCGGCAATATCTCAAAATATTGTTATGGTATGATTCTTTGAAAAATTATGAAACCTGCCACATTTCAAATCAATCAACGTTTACTCAATGTATTGAACATAATCATACCTTTGTTGCTTTATGCGATCATCCTGGTACTCCAAATCCCATATTCGGTCAGCCAAGCTTTTGCGTTCTATTCGGTTCCACTTTTTCTTTTGGCCATAATCTTATTTTATATAAGCTTTCGTTTACCTGAAAAGTATCGTTGGCTCGGCGGGGCCACCTTGACTTTGATTCTGCTGGCCTTACGGCTATCATTTTTATGGACATCAGGATATTCAACAGATAAGATAATAGCTGGGTTGATTCCTTTCCGGGATGCGTTCGATTATTATCATGGGGCCAAATTTATTTCAGCAGGTCAGCTGATTTCAAATAATAGTAATGGCGCGACCTGGAGGCCATTATTTCCCGGTTTCCTCGCTTCCATATTGTTCATTTTCCGGCAAAACCTGCAGATTTCGTTAGCCGTCATTATAGCTTTGGTTGGGATTTGTTATTATCTTTCAGCCTATCTGATAAACAAAAATATCGGATCGTTGGCGGCGGCTGTGTATATGTCGCTCCTCTATTTTTATATCCAGCCGCTGATTGGGACAGCTTACACCGAAGCACTCGGACTCGCTTTTGGTTCCATTGGTTTTGTTTTGTTATGGATGGCCGCGAAAAGACAAAACGCCTGTGATTTGATATTTGGCTTGATCGTATTTACGATGGCACTGAGCGTTCGCGCTGGGGCCTTTTTCGCTTTACCGGCTCTGATCTTATGGAGTGGTTGGGCATTTCGCGGCGAAAGACATTTTTCTTTTAAGTATGCGAGCATCTCTGCGGTTACTTTGATTATCGCATTCTTGGCAGTCAATAGTGTTTATGATCGGCTTGTGGTCCAGCCAGGCGGTGTGCCTTTTGGCAATTTCGCGGCAACGCTGTACGGTCAGGTTGTCGGCGGCGCTGGTTATAACTGGGCATTCAGAGTATTGCCGTCTCGCGAGCCGTCTTTTATCTATCATGCAGCTGGCCGATATTTCCTTGTCCATCCTTTGAGTTTTTTCATCGGTGCGTATAAAGCATATCGTGATTTCTTCCTGCCTCAGTTGGGGATTCTGAGTTTCTTGATTGGCAATGAATTTATATGGGTGGGCATCTTTTTCTGGATCATTGCTTCGCTTTTGGTTTTATGGGGATTGTTCAAGTCCGTCAAGAGCTTTGCCCTTCCAGAATCTTCGCTTCTCATCGCGGCCTTTGCCGGGATTCTTGTTTCCATTCCTTTTCTTCCTCCGATTGATGGCGGGATTCGAATCTATGCCAGCTCGATGCCTTTTGTTTTTGTCCTGGCCGCGGTTGGAATTGGGAAAGTTTTTTCGGTAACGGAATCCACTGAAAGTCAAAACAGCTTCGATGTTAGCGTGCGAGCGATGTCAATTATTTTTGGAATTCTAACGGTGGTGTTGCCGGTGATTATCCTGCATATCAATAAACAGCCGGTCCACACCGCAACGAGTTGTTCAGGCCCTCAAGTTCCTTACGCTGTGATTGTAAATCCGGGATCATATATTGATTTGGTTTCGGATCATACAACCGCTTGTGGACGGGTGCCTGAAATCTGCCTGCGTGATTTTCAGAAGAACTTGGGCTCCAACGATCCTTCTGATCAAGAAATGTATCGGCGTTTTATTTCTTGGGCTTCAGACGAGAATCTACGCGTCTTTGAAGCACAGGATATCGTTAAGGGAGACTTTCACTTTTTTGTTGGGCCATCTGCAGAGTTTTCGAACGTTTCCCAAAGTTATGTGATTGCCGGATGCGCCTCGGAAGTTAAGGTACCCCATCGCCCCGATATTTATCAGATCGAAAGCGTGAGAAGTTCTTCAGTTCGCTGAGACTTGCATCCGAATCTTTTTTGTTCGATTTAAACGGGGCGGTAGGAGGCGTTATCCTGAATAAACCTTATAGCAGATTGTATTCTTACCCTCTTTTTTAGCGCTGTACATGAGCTGATCGGCCAGTCGAAACATCTCATCCGTATCGGATGGCGCGGAGACAAAGGTCAGCACGCCGATGCTGAAAGAGACCGGCCATTGATTCTTTTGCATTTCTTCCAAAAGAAAACTATGAAGGCGAGGCGCCACTTTCCGAGCAGCTTGCTCGTCGGTTTCAGGCAGGATCATGACGAATTCGTCGCCTCCCATGCGCGCAATGATGTCAATCCCGCGCAATTGAAGTTTCAGGACAGTTGCGATCTTGATCAGCACGGAATCGCCGGCCTCGTGTCCGGCTGAATCGTTGATGGTTTTGAAGTCATCCAAATCCATATATAGGAGCGTGAAAGGCCGCCCGGATCTTTTCAGCCGCCCTATCTCCAAGGACGCAGATTCAAATAAGGCTCTGCGGTTGGAGATACCAGTAAGATAATCTGTATGCGATAAGCTGGATTCATTTTTTAACAGGGCATGAACTTCGGCGAAAAGTAGGGACATGATCACTAGGATTCCCAGGCGGGTCAGGGCATTCCATAAAGGGAAGAGATTTATGAAACTTTGATTGGCGGGGAGATTCGTCATATTCCAAACGACCGCACAGATAAAAGATACCAATATTCCCTCGGACGTTCCCAGCGTCCAGCTTGCCAGCGCGACCGGAAAAACATAGAAGAGAGAAACGGAAAAATCAGGGCCTGTTTGGTAATCAATAACTCCCAGCCCAAGTACGGAGACTATAACGGCCAGCCACAGAAATAATCGGCTTTGCCTTTCCAAATATGCGAGAAAACGACCGGTGATTGACATGATTGCTGAATTATATCTTCAAATCTTTGGCGATCACCTTTCCAAGATGCAAACAACAGGCGATCAAGATGCTTGTCGAATAATAGCTTCAAATCACCTCTTCGACAATCTCCTCGACGCTTGACTATTCAAGATTTATGCAGAAAGAATCGTCATTTTCATTTTGAAGCGAAGTTATGGCATAAACCGGTCGTCCGGATTTATGCCGATATCCAGTTTGAAGGCCAGCAGGGACTCGTTCAGGTCTTGAATAAATGCGATCAATGAATAAATCAGGGAACCCATGGCAGCCACAAAGAGAATGCTAATCAGCCACGCAGCCTCGATTTTCAGGATTGCAGTGAGAAAGAGCGTGATGATCAATACCGCTGCCAGTAATACGCTGATGACAGCGGCGGTAATCGCGCGGCGTAGATATTCGGCGCGGCGTGCAAGGATTTGCAACTGCGCATTCACGCGGATTTGATCGTGGCTCGAGATGCCGGGCAATTCGCGCGTGAGGCTGCGTCCGCGATCGATCACGCGGCCGAAGCGGTTCGTCATCGAGAGGATCAGCAAGCCAATGCCTGAGATCAGAACGACCGGGCCAATGGCAACTTGCAGGAGAGGAATCAGTTGGGTGACAGTCAGGGTGGTCATAAGAATTTTTATTGAACGATTTCTTTCACACGTCCAACCTGACCATCCATCAAGCGGACTTTGATTCCATGCGGATGCGTGGACGATTTGGTGAGGATATCTTTGACGATGCCTTTGGTCAATTTGCCGGTGGGCTGATCCTGTTTCAAAACGATCAGCACCGTCATGCCGGGTTTGATGTTGGCGCGCGTTTGCCCGTTCATGATTTTTGAGTCTCGATCAAATAGACAGTGAAATCCAAATTGCCGGGCGATGCATCATAATCGGTGAGCAGGGCGGCAGCTTCACTGCGATGTTGCGTTCCGTGATTGACCACGTGCCACAGGCAATGCCAAAGGATGCGGTCACGCGGCTCGCCTTTTTCGTTGGTGTAATGCTTGTGACCGGTCATATCTTTGTCGCTAAGCGTTGCGAGATAGGCGCGCATTGCCTGTTCCTCTTGACTCGCACGCGCTTGAACGGATGAAAGCGTTGGAAAATCTTCGGCTTTCAACTCGGGCGCGGACCAATTGTTGTCTTTGAAAAACATCCGCCAGCCAAATTCAGCATCGAGGATGTGGACGAGCGTGCCGCGCAATCCGCCGAATGGAAAATTGGCAGGCGCAAGGAACTGTTTCTCGGTAACTTTTTCGCTCGCCACCAGGATGCGCTTGTTTGCCCAATAGTTGTAATCGTAAATGATGAGGATGTCTTGAGCGTTCATAATAGATCTCCTTTCAATGTGGTCATAACTGATTCCGAATGACAAAATGTAAGTGATCTGTGCTATCGCGATATTGACTTAATTCACAAGTTTCCACTGCAACTTCCAAAACATTGGCGTATGCCTCCGGGTTTTCAACATATAGCTTTTCGATCAGCTCACGCATTCCACCTGTAAAACCTTCCGCACCAGCATAACTGATCAATTCAAACCCAGCCGATTTTATTTCGGCTAGCGCGATTTCAGGTGTAAACCAGTAACATTCAGTAAATCCCTGCAAGGTCTGGTCTTCAAATATTTTGTCCTGCAACATGGAACGCAGTTTTTCAATATCTTTATACCAATTCGGGAAATCTGTGATTCCAGTCCGTATCAATCCCCATGAATTTAAATAAGTCACAATAGCGATTCCATTTGGTTTCAAAATATTCTTAAGTTGACCTAAAATATTTATCCGATCTTTTGCCTCTACGATGTGATACATCGGTCCCATTAACAGAGCGGCATCGAATGGGCCAGAAATAAGCCGACTTAAATTGCGCGCATCTCCGACGATAAGTTGTTGAGCATTCACCTTTGATTGTTCAAGTTGCATGCGTGCAAAGTTTATTTCTTCTTCAGAAATATCAAAAAGCGTAACTTCATAACCTCGTTTGGCTAATTCGATTGTGTAACGACCGGGGCCGCCGCCAATATCGCAAACTTTTCCCTGTTTTGGAAAATATTTATCGATTAGATGCAACGTGCTGGCAAATTCAATTTTACATTCAGCGTCATCGAGTCGTTCCCATTCTTGTGTTGCATGATTGTTATAGTAATCTCGAACGAACTTGCTCATTCATTCTCCTTATCCCAACAACCCTCTTGCAAAACTCAAGAACGCCTGCACATCCTTGAAGTTCGTCATCAGCCCCGCGGAGATTCTCACCGCGCCAGTGGACTTGCCATCGAAGCAAAGACGGAAGTCGTCAAGAGTTACGCGCTCCTGATGACCTGGACCATTGAAGCACACATCCAATTCAACGCGCGAGAGTCCGAGCGCGACCTCGCCCGCGCCGGGGTTGCAGAAACATCCGGTGCGTAGGGAGATATGCACTTTATTCGCTTCGCTTTCAATGAAGCGATGGTCAATGGCTTTGCCGTCTTTATCGTAGAAGTTGGCGGCTACGGTGCCGCCGCGCGCTTCCGTTGTGGTCGGTCCGTACAAACGGATCAATGGCTCGCCGGTGCTGTGTTTCATTTGAGTCAAGTTGTCCAATAGCCAGCCGGTGAGGCACATCACGCGCGTATGGATTACATCATAGCCAATGGATTCAATATGCTTCAAACCGATTTCAACCGCGGGGATATTCAAATAATCAGGTGTGCCATCCTCGAACGCGGTGTGACCATCCGCCATATAAAACTTATCGCCCTGCACCGATACGACCGTGATCGTCCCGCCTGCGAACCACGGACGATGCAATTTCCCCAACGCTTCCTTACGCGCGATTAACGCACCGATGCCAGTCGGATAACCGAACATCTTATAAAATGACAGCGGGACAAAATCAGGTTTGACTTGGCTGAGATCAAGATAATTGGTCGGTGCGAAAGCTGCGGCATCCAGCAAAACATCCCAGCCCGCGGCATGGGCTTTCTCGATCCATCCGAGCGGATGCTGGACTCCGGAGAAATTGGATTGGGCGGGAAAAGCAAACAGATTGTGTGCGCCCTTTTGTCCGCGCGCAAAGTAATCGTCGAGGGTTGAAGCGTCGACGCGCATATTGGGCAATGCGACCGGAATATAAGTCACCTCTGCGCCGCGGGCGTGAGCGAACTCGCGAATCCCATTGACCGAGTTGTGATTGTCGAATGTTAAAAGATAATGCCCGCCCTTTGTGAACGGATACGACTCGCCGACCAGTTTCAATGCGCCGCTGGCATTTTGTGTGAAGATCACCTCGTACTCATCGGGGTTTGCATTAAAGAACTTGAGCACGTACTCGCGCGCATGTTGGACCAGTTGCGTGGCCGCAAGCGAAGTTGGATTGGAGGAATGAGGATTGCCGAAGACATGCTCGCTCAACAATTTGTGATGACGCTGTACCTGCGTTTCAGCATATAATCCGCCGCCAGTGTAATCGAGATAAATATGCTCGCCGACATCGAGGCGGGCATATTCGGTTTTACGCAAATCGTCAATAATGTGCGTGGTGGGATAGGAAGGATAAGCGTGCAGGAAAGCAACCAATTCAGAATTGTCCATGGCAGGCACCTCGAGTAATTTCATCACGGATTATAAGCTCACTCGGTGATGATGTGAATCGAATCGTGTATACTTCGCGGCGTGGAACTGACAATTGCCAGCATTGAAATTCTGTTGTTGATTGCGGCGCTGGTCGGCATGATCGCGCGGCGGTTTCGGATTCCCTACACCGTCGGTCTGGTGCTGACCGGCATCGTGCTGGCACTTTTATCTTTTAGACCAACGATCAACTTAACCAAGGATTTGATCTTTGATGTTTTACTTCCGCCTCTGATCTTTGAAGCCACGCTATTCATCCGATGGAAGGAATTGAATCACAACCTGCCTGTGATCCTGGTCTTCGCGACCATCGGCGTGATTCTTTCCGCGGCATTGACCAGCGCCGGAATGCATTTTCTTTCCGGTTGGACTTGGCAGAGCGCGGCGTTGTTTGGAATTCTTATCTCCGCTACCGATCCGGTATCCGTCATTGCCACATTCAAAGAAGCAGGCGTACAGGGACGATTGCGTTTGCTGGTCGAGGCGGAGAGTCTGTTCAATGATGCAACCGCGGCTGTTGGCTTCGGCGTGATGTTGGTTTTCGTGAACGGACAGACTGTCAGCACCTGGAATGTGGTCGGCGAAACTTTATGGACGGTCATCGGCGGCCTTTTGGTCGGCGCATTGATTGCCGGATTTATTTTGCTCCTGACGCATAACACCAGCGATCACCTGATTGAACTTGCGTTGAGCACGGTCGCGGCTTATGGATCGTTTTTAATCGCCGAACAATTCCATGCCTCCGGCGTTCTTTCCACGCTGATCGCGGGGATTCTGATCGGCAACTTCGGTCTCCCCGTTTCCTATTCCGATAAAGGCCGGACCTCGCTGGTGGACTTCTGGGAATTTGCGGCGTTCATTTCCAACTCGCTGATCTTTTTGCTGATCGGTCTGCACGAGGCGACGGAAAATTATGCCAACGCGTGGTTGCCCGTCATCGTTGCGATCATGGTTGTGATGATTAGTCGCGCGGCCGCGATCTATCCGTTGAGTCTTTTATTTGAAAGATCGAAACTAAAGATCGAAAAAAATCATCAACACATTTTATTCTGGGGTGGATTGCGCGGCGCGTTGGCTCTTGCTCTCGCACTTGGACTCCCGCCTGAGATTCCCGGCCGCGCTCAAATTGTCATCGCTGCATTTGGCGTGGTAACTTTTTCCATTTTTATTCAAGGCTTGACAATGACCCCGCTGTTAAGATGGCTAAAAGAGATACCATCGCAACCGGTATCAAAAAATCATCAGGAATAACTAATCAATCCATAACCATTTCTCTTTTTTTAAACAGGCTTTTATGCGCTCCCCGTTAAGTGATTGGCGAGGATTCTTTTACGAATGAATAAAGAATTTTATTCTAGCTTCCATTCCCCGTGATAGGGTTTAGCATTTTCTGGAGCGTGCTCATATATTTCCTCCAGTGGGACTCCCTCAACGTGGCAGATGATCACAGCCAGTGAAACACCGTGCGCAACGATCAACACGGATTCATTCTGATGTTTTATTGTGATATTATTCACAGCCTCAATAACACGTTTCGCAACTTCCACAATGGATTCGCCTTGAGGCGCTCGTGAATGAAAGGGATTTCGGGCGCGATCCGCCAATTCCCGTGGATATTGGGCTTCAATTTCACCTGAGAGCATCCCCTCCCACGCGCCGAGATTTATTTCGCGCAGGCGCCGCTCCAAGGTGACAGTCAAACCCAATGGTTCTGCGAGCAGTTCTGCAGTTTGGCGCGAGCGAAGCAGGTCGCTGGAATAGATCGCTGAAAAATGAGTGCCGCGCAATTGTTCGAGCACGGCAAGTGCCTGCGCGCGTCCCATATCATTTAATCCTGGTGCGTGAGGCGCTTGTCCCTGCCACCTGCCTGTGAGATTCCAATCCGTTTGTCCATGACGGACCAGCCAAAGTTCTGTCATCGTTTTCTTTCCAGATATTCTTTCACCTCTACCATTGGCGGACGTTCTTTTTCCGCGATCTCCTCGACTTCGAGAAAATATCCTTTGTTACTGTAATGAATCAACTTCATGGAGCGGTTCACATCCTCCAACACCGCGCTTCCAAAGCGGCTCTCCAGTTTTCGAAAGACGGTTTGAATGATCGCAAACGACATTTTGCTCAATGCTTCTAAATGCTGGTTGTGATGAATGCGTTCAAGCAAGTCCACTTGAGCGATGGCGTTCAAACCATAACGTTCATAAATATCAATCAACAAACCGGTCTCGACTCCGTAACCTGAAAAGAACGGCACACGTTCTAACGCTTCGCGCCTGCCCGCGTATTCACCCGCAAGCGGCTGAATCACGCCGGAGAGTTCGGGATAAAAGAGGTTCAGCAATGGACGCGCAGTTAATTCAGTTACGCGCCCGCCACCACCCGCCTGCATTTTATTGCCGACCTTCAAGGGTCTGCGATAAAATGCTTTTACTAATTGTATCTGTGGATTCAACAACAGCGGACCGATGATACCATACACAAAGCGCGGATGAATGTTCACAATATCTGTATCAACCCAAACGATGATGTCACCGCGCGTCACGAGCAGACTTTTCCACAACGCTTCGCCTTTGCCGCTCCGCGCGCCCAGCCGTTCGAGCAAGAGTTGGTGGATGTAAACCGATAGACCCTCCTTCTTCGCAATCTCGCGCGTATGGTCCGTTGAGTCGGAATCGATCAATATGATCTCATCCAACAATGGCGCTGCTTCCATTAATTCCTTTTTCATCGTGCTGATCACTTTGCCCACCGTCTCTTCTTCGTTGAACGCGGGTAATGCCAAGCTGATAGTCACATTTTGTTTGCGTTTCAACTTAATCAGTTCATCCAATTGCCTGAATTCATCTGCGTGAAAAGTGTTCTCCGCAAACCATTTATCCACAAGAATCGAAATGGCTTGCACGCCCGCACTTTCGTCGTAAACCGCTTGCGGCAAAGGTCTTCCGCTTTTAACCGCGATCACTGCGCAATGGGCTTCGTTCAAAATACGATCGGCAAATGGTCCAAGCGAAGCAGAACTTGTGGCAGGCTGGTTTGTGGTTCCCAAAACAATGACATCCGCCTGTTTTGCCTTTTCCAAAATTAATTGTGCTGGGTCATCCGTGACTGTAAACTGTTTCTGCACATCGGGCATTTGCTTCAGCACGCGGGCGAGTCCCTTAAAGGGAGCGTCGCTTCCCGCTCCCGGATCGTCTGATCCGCGAATATGGAGAGCTATGATTTCTTTCGGGTGCAAACCCAGGCCCACGCGCAACGACAACTCTGCATGAGGTCCGCCTCTCACTGGAACCAAAACCTGCTTTGGTTTATTCGGCAGTTTTCCGCGCACCAAGGCGATGTCGCAGGGCGGACGAGTGAGCACATCATTGGTTGTCACGCCAAAAGCAGTGAAATGAGAATCCCATTCCAAACAGAGCAGGTCAGGTTTTTCCTTCTGCAAAAGGCCGGAGAGTTCCTGCCATGGATGAAAGGCAACGATGATCTGCGATCTGCTTGTAATACGTTCATCCTTTCCATAATGGCGTAATTGTTTTCGCAGCGCGCGCGCGGCCACCGCACCTACGCTTAAGGATTGGTCGGGCGGAACGATCACTACACCAACAATAATAATTTTCGCGTCCAAATGGCGGCCGGCTTCAAGTGCCAGCAGGCCGGGCCCCTCATACACGAACGGAATTAGAACAGTGTGGATGGGGATAAATTCAGAATGCTTTTGCATGGGTCCTATCCTTTCTCCAACAAAGGCGCGATATGTTGACGATAAATCGCCTCCCAACGGAACGATGAACGCGCCCGCATGGACAGGCGTGCGGTGGATGAAGATCGAAAATATTCAGCGAGCAGGTTGGCGACTTTCGCAGGGTCCTCATCGGGCGAAAAGAATGTCGCGTCATCCAATCCCAACTCGCGTAGGGGAGGAATATCCGCGCAAAATGCGGGTAAATGACTGAATGCCGCTTCAATCAACGGAATGCCGAAACCCTCTTCACGGCTTGGGAAGAACAGCGCATCGGCAATCCGATAAAAATCGGCGATGACTTCATCGGGTAAATAGGAATCCACAAGTTCGGCAAGGAAATAAACCGAACCTTGCAAACCCAATTGGGTGCGTAAAGTTAAGAGCATCTCAAGATATTTGCGATTATTGGCATTGTGCGGGCCCAGCGGACCGGTCACCAAGAGCGCGGCATTTGGAAATTGCTTTTGTAATTCGGCCAAAGTGTACAATGCTAATTCAATATTCTTACGCGGTGTGACGCGGACAGGTAAAAGCAGAATCGGCGCGGCACCCAGCAAATGGGTTTGTTCAAGCAGGACCTCGGTTTGTGACCCGAGTTTATAAAAGCGGGCCGCGTCCACGCCGTTTGGGATGACATGAATTAAAGCGGGTTCAATTTTCATTAAGTTCGCCAATTCCGCGCGGCGTTGTGTTGAAACGACTATATGCGTGATCTTGCCCCAATCTTGGCGCAACAAATCCCAAGGGTAGCCATCGTGCAGTTCGGGTTGATAGCGGGGCGTTGTCCATGCAAGGTCGTGATGCCACAGGATCAGGCGCGGTAGTTTTTGGGAAATGTGCAATTGGCAAAGCGCGGCGGTGAGTGCGAGGTTCTTGTTCAACGAACAAACATTATGTGCGATCAAAATGTCCAGGTCCAACAAGGTGTTTCGTAATTGCTCAACGAGTTCATCGCGTAGAGACTCAAATTTGGCAGTCACTTCGCCGCGATCCAATTGTTTTTTCATTTCTAACACGCACGCGTGACGTGAGCCCGCAAGAGGCAGGATGGTCAATGGAATCTGTTCGCTCAACGATTCACCGAGCGCCGCGATCAAGCGGACGGAATGGCCGCCTGCGGACATCAGACGCGCGTGATGGGCAATGACGCTTTCCACGCCGCCAACAATGGGCGGAACTGAGTAATGAAGAATGGCAATTTTCAAATTTGTTGTCCCAAACAATCCGCAAGAATGGATTGCAAACGGTGTTCCAAAACAGTGAATGAAAAATACCGTTTTGCCAGTTGATAATTCTCCTCCGCCCATTCCTGTGCTTCTGGAGGATTTAATAAGACTTCTCGGACTTTTTTCAATGTTTCGGTACTAATGAAGCCATCGAACCAAACTGTTCGAAACCCTTTGGGTTTGATATCCACTTCATAAATGGAATAGTTGTTCACCAGAATTGGGCGGCGATAATACACGGCTTCCAAAAAGGCATTGCCAAATCCTTCAATGCTGGATGGATATGTGACAAGATCGGCATGAGGATAGACATCGCCCAGCGTGTAAATCTTTTTACCATCTTTTGTCGTGCCGCGTTCGTACTGTACTTGATCAAATTCAAAACGAACGGTTACGCCCAGGAGATGAGCATATTCTCGCACGTGATGTTCGTAATCTGTGCCTTCATCGCTGGAAGCATGGGAGATGATAAGTTTTGCAGGAAGGTCAATGCGGCGCACAAGCTCCACGGCATGTTCAATTCCCTTGCGTTGGATAACCCGCGTGGGTTGTAGGAAAAAATATTCGTTTTGCTCAATGCCAAAGTCTGCGCGCACGGTTTGGGTGTAAGAGTCAGGCTCTGGCGGCGGGGAGTCAAAGTCCATGACATTGGGGATCACGCGCGAGGTCAAGCCGTGACGCGAAGCGACCTGCTGGGCTTGGATCGAGTTGATGACCACATGTCGAATGGATGGCAGATTGGGCGGAAAGGCAGTGGCAAGATAATCGCCTACGCAATTGACTTGAAAACGCTGGCGCTCCCAATGAAAATCATGGTGGTGTGCGATGGTGGGATAACCCGTCTCGGCGATGAATTCTGTGATGGCGAGACCCAGTGGCAGGTTGAGGGGGATCGTCACGGCGTTTTCGATGATGAGAATTTCTAGATCAAACCGGCGGGCAAATACGTATAGCTCCTCCTTGAAGTATTCCTTCAATTCGTTCACGCGGCGTGTCATTTGCGGAGGGCGCACATACATGGAGAAAAAATCCTTGTGTAATCCCGCCATCTCAGGACGGGATTCGCGTGCTTGCTTTGTGACCGTCCAACTGCCTGAATATGCCTGTTGATTGAGCTTGTCAATTTCAGGATAACGATAAAACGCTTCGGGCACGACCTGGGAGTGGTCAGCGGGACGATCGCATTGACCAGCGAAATAAAAACACTTGTGACCGAGGCGCTCCAATACCGTTGCCCATTTTTGCGTTTCAAGCGAAACGCCATCCGTTCCCGCAAAACGGGTCGAAATAAAACCGATGTTGTGTGAAGAGGGCGTCATAGGTTCACCCATAAAACTTGATAAGGTTTAAGTGTAATATTCGAAACTTGTAAAGATTGACCCGTGAAAAGATCTATTGCTGATTGGTAATTTGTTGAGAATGTGACAGATTTTATACCAACATTATGCAAACACAGCGCATGTGTTTTTCCATCGGGCGAAATGCGTTCAATTGCAAATACGGATGGATGATAATCCAAAATTTCTTGTGTGCCATGTGGATGAAATGACGGTGAACTTCCTCGTGATGCAAGTAATTGGCGATAGCGGCTGAAGACTTTTGAGTGCAAAGAGTTTTTATCAGCAAGTTCATTTTGTAATACTTCAAGATTGCATTTCTCGCGGTTAATCGTGCGATTATGTCCGGTTTGTTTTACGCCTTCAATCCATCCACGTGAGCCGAATAAACTGTGAAAGTAAATGCCGGGCATGCCAACGAATGAGAGCATGATAGCTTGCGATGCAATGAAACGATCCACTTGCAGATCAAGCGATTCATTCTTGTTTGGATTGGAAAGCGCGTCAAAATAGTTAATATTCATTTCATACGGACTCTGCGAACCATCTGGATTTTGTTTATAGGAAATCAGTCCGTTGTGTTCGATGGCTTTCCTAACAATAGAATCAATTTCGTCGTCCGATAAGATTCCGCGTGCTGGATTTAATCCAATGCCATCATGCGAAGCTAGGAAGTTGAAGAAGGTTGTTTTATTGGATGGCAACGACAATGTTTTAGCCCAATTGGAAAGCACACGCGCGTCGCCTGTGTGGAAGGTATGCAAGATTAGCGGTGGCAGGGCAAAGTTGTAAACGAGCTGGGCTTCGTTCGTTCCGTCACCAAAATAAGTAATGTTATCGGCGTGCGGCACATTTGTTTCAGTGATAAGGTGGACATGAGGAGCAGCTTCGTTCAACGCGGCGTGCAAGAATTGAATGATGTGATGCACCTTTGGCAAGTGAATGCAGGTCGTGCCGATCTCTTTCCATAAATAAGCGATCGCGTCGAGGCGGATGAAGGTCGCGCCGCGTTCAATATACAGAAGTAAAACATCGAGTATTTCAAGCAGCACTTCGGGATTTTTATAATTTAAATCAATCTGATCGTCGCTGAATGTTGTCCACACGCGCTTTTCGCCCGATAAAGTCTGGAATGTGGTTAACAAAGGTAATGCACGTGGACGGATTACTTGGGAGAGATCAGGCGAGCCTTCCACTGTAATAAAGTAATCGCGGTAATGCGGGTCATCGCGCAAGAATGCCTTGAACCATTCGCCTTTCGATGAGATGTGATTGATTACGCCGTCGAACATCAAGCGAAAATGATTCTGCATGGAAGAAATATCTTCCCAACTTCCCAAATTCGAATCTACCTCGCGATAATCCACGACTGAAAAGCCATCATCGGAACTCGACGGCAAGAATGAAAGAATGTGTGTTCCGCCAATCACGCCGCTCAAATATTTTTCACAGAACGCACAAAGAGTTTGCAGTGATTTTTCGTTCGGGGCTTGGACTTGATCTGCGTAAGTAATTAGGATGGAATCTTGCTCTGTCAGCTTGTTTTCACGCACCGGGATTCGATCCTGATATTCCGCGATAAGTTTTTCCACGCGTGGGATTAATTGCGGGACCTCATCCGCTCCATAAAGGAAAGCCAAATGTGCTGAAAGGTTTGCCATCATTACCAAATCAGAATCACTGTTTAATGAATGAAGCTTATTTCGATGAAAATATCCTTTGTACCGCCCCAAGCAATTTCAACAGAGCCTTTATACCATAAATTGGTAACGGAAAAGGATCAGAGTTGTGAGCAAAATGACAGCTATCAAAAAAGCCTCTTGTTCAAATCGAACAAGAGGCTTTCGTTTTAT
>Ga0209039_10001632_pt1 | contig 20482 bp, 16 predicted proteins | sample BogFormECP12_OM1_FD_188238 | JGI IMG/M metagenome (GOLD analysis project Ga0209039, IMG submission 188238) | Bog forest soil microbial communities from Calvert Island, British Columbia, Canada - ECP12_OM1 (SPAdes) (version 2) | ecosystem: Environmental > Aquatic > Freshwater > Wetlands > Bog ...
CCGACCAGTGGAAGATCCGCCACATGGCTCGAATCGGAAGCCTTAACACAGTTCCGCCCGCGCAGTAACACACCCCTGTGGTTGGCGTATCGCTCACGAAGAATCGCAGGTGACAACAAGAATACGGACGAATATTGCGCCGCCCTCGAAAGGTACATTTGGGTGCTGCGATATTTTCGCAGATTGGCCGGTTATTCCGACTCGCTGCGCAGTGAGTTTCCTCGGGTCGCCGACATTGAAATTGCCTTCTTTATGAGAAGCAAAAGCGGCAACATAAAGTTAGAAGACCGGACGAAAGAAGTTCCGCCACATCTCAGTAGACTTGCAGCGCATGACGAAGATTCCCTCTTCTGGACGCTTGGACCCGGAAGGAAGGCCAAGGAGTTCTGGGTTATCTTTGACGATTCTTCGGTTACAGTTCTGACCGGAAAGGAAAAGACTCCAATGACTCTTACTCGAGACCAAGTTACTGCTTGTCTCAGCCACTTCGGTCCTAACTGGTTTCCACTGTCCAATAGTAAGGCTCGACAAAACCGCGACCAGGGAGGCTTAGGAGAATACTTTGCAAGGAACTTCGGATCCTCCGTTTTTGCCAGCACTTCGCTGCCCTCTGGGTTCATGAGGGGCGACTGGACGCCGAATTCAGGGGTGCCTGGTGGTTGAGGGTTTCCAGAACACAATCCGCAAGCCGCAAGAACCATTAGTCGCTTTGCCCGCATTTGGCGTATTTCGTATCATCCGCAGACCGAGGCACTTCCGGCGTTCTCGATCGGTACTTACCGCCTGCATCGCGGTGCTATAATCCATCTTTGCCCAACATGTCCGCCCTTCTCCGAAGCGGACAAATCGTCGTGCTTGAATGGCGATCCAACGGGCATCTTGAAGTCATCCTGCTTACGAGGTTTCTCTATGTCCGGCCATTCCAAATGGGCCACAATCAAGCACAAGAAGGGCGCGCTGGATGCCAAGCGCGGCAAGATTTTCACCCGCCTGATCAAAGAAATCTCCATGGCCGCCAAGAGTGGGGGCGACGTCGAAAAAAACCCCCGTTTGCGGACTGCCGTCGCGGCAGCCAAGGCGGAGAACATGCCGGCGGACAACATCAAGCGTGCCATTCAGCGCGGCACTGGCGAGTTGCCGGGAGTGTCCTACGAAGAAATCACCTTCGAGGGATACGGTCCCGGCGGCGTGGCGATTCTGGTGGAAGTCTCGACCGACAACCGCAACCGCACGGTCAGCGAAATTCGCCATGCTTTCTCCAAGAATGGCGGGAACATGGGCGAAGCGGGCTCGGTCTCCTGGATGTTCCACAAGAAGGGCGACATTGTAATCGCGAAGTCGGCGGCCAAGGAAGATGACCTGATGAACCTGGTCCTCGAATCCGGCGCCGAGGACCTGAAGGACGACGGTGACAATTGGGAGATCTTGACCGATCCGGCTTCCTACGAAACGGTCCTGGAGGCGGTGAAGAAGGCGGGCATCAAGCCCGAGGTGGCCGAGATCGGCATGATTCCGCAGACCTACACCAAGCTGGAGGGCCATCAGGCCAGCACCATGATTCGCCTGCTTGAGGCCCTGGAAGACGCCGACGACGTGCAGCACGTGTACTCCAACTTCGACTTCGACCAGGCCCAGTTGGAAGAAGTCGCAGGGTAGGGAAGCTTTCCACGTTTTGAGATATCATCGGCCGCTCTTCCGGGCGGCCGATTGCATTTGCCACGAGGAGGGATGTAATGCCTTTTATCGACACGCAGAGCCTCAAGGTCATCGAGCGCCTGCCCGGTTGGCGGGGGCGATACTTCCATTCGGAGAGCATGACGTTCGCACATTATGAATTCGATCGCGGAGCGTCGATTCACGAACACTTTCATTCGGAAGAAGAAGTGTATGAAGTACTTGAGGGCGAACTCGAACTCACGATCGACGGTGTAGCGCAGATCGCTAGCGCAGGCATCGTTGGAATCGTTCCAGCCAATTCGAAACACTCGGTAAGGGCGCTCACGGATGGTCGCGCCATCATCGTGGACCACCCGGCGCGGAAGGAATTCGGTTAGGCGTCGGCGAGGCTCTCCGAGAGGCATTTACAATACGAATCTGATGACTGCCCGTCGGACTCTCCTCGCATTCGTGGTTGCGCTCGTCGCTCTGGTTGGCTGCACGCAACAGCATTCCTCTCCGGCAACTGCTAGTGCCCATGAAACGAAGCCCGCGACTAGTGCGGAAGCGTCCCAGCCTGCATCTGCTGAACCGTCGTCGGTACCTCCGCAGATTGCGGCGCAAATCAATCCCACGCGGGCGTTTCAGTATGTGAGGGAGTACGTCTCGATCGGCTCGCGGCCGCCGGGAAGTGCTGGCCACCTGAAGGCGGAGCAGTTCATCCAGTCGAAGTTGAAGGGCGATGACGTCGAGGTCGATTCGTTTACCGCGACCACGCCCGTGGGGAAGTTTCCCATTCACAACATCATCGTTAAGTTTCCCGGGAAGAAAGACGGCATCATCGTCATCGCCGGACATTACGAGACCAACTATCCCCTGCCCAAGGAATACGTCGGGGCGAACGATGGAGGCTCAACCACCGGCCTTCTCTTAGAGTTGGCGAACCAGTTCCGCGGAAAGCCGCGCGATGGATATAGTGTGTGGCTCTTGTGGACCGACGGGGAAGAGGCCTTCGTAAAGTGGAGCGACAAAGACAGCCTCTACGGAACCAGGCACCTGGCGCAGAAATGGCAGCAGGACGGCACCGCGAAGAAAATCAAGGCGTTCATCCTGCTCGACATGATCGGCGACGCCGACCTCGACATCCAGCGCGACACGAATTCCACGCCCTGGCTGAGCGATCTGGTTTACCAGGCGGCAACCTCGCTGGGATATCAGTCGCACTTCTTCCAGCAGTCCTTCCCCATCGAGGACGACCACATGCCCTTCGCGAAGATCGGCGTGCCGGTGGTGGACATCATCGACCTTGACTACGGATATGCCAACGCCTACCACCACACCACGCAAGATACGCTGGACAAGTTGAGTCCGCAATCGCTTGCCATCACGGGCGATGTCGTTTTAGAGACGATTCGGCTCCTTAACTCGCGCTAGGGCTTTACGCCGACGTAGAGCCTGACCAGCACGTTGCTTGGATCAGAAAGGTCGTCGTAGATCTCGTAATCCGCGCCATACGCCCGCGAGGGATTGCCGGGTGTCTGGAAGTATGTCCAAACCTTTTTCCACATTTCGGGTACGACCTTCTCACTGGGTCCGCGCTTTGAGATGAACTCGACATACGCTCCGGCGGGCACGCTCTTTGAAACCATGCCTTCCGGTGCTTTGGCTCCCGGCTTCACGTTCGCTCCGAGAATGTAGGTGTAGTCGCCATTCCAGTCGCTGGCGTAATTGGTGTACACGGCGACGATCGACTGGTCGAGTCTTTCGGGAACGCGGTTCAACACATCTTCCATGAATAGGCGCTGCCACTGCTTTGGTATCGCACCGTTGGGGCCTGACTCTTGGGTGTTGTTGGTTCGGACTCCGATCCCAATCACTTCGAATCCCACTTGTTCAGTCGGTTTAGGTTTCATGGCATCCTGGGCCGCCGTCCCGCGGAGGCCAAAAGTGAGGGCTGCAGCGATGACAAACGCGATACAAAATCGGTTCTGCATATAAGAATGCATGCGCGCCTAGTATTTTATCGCTATAGCCTCGATACTTGCGCCGGACGATCATTGTTTTCTCAAGCATAATGTGAGTGTTGGTCACATTGGTGATGTGTGTGAGCAAATGAGCGTTCAAATACCAAGCTGGGTCCAGGAGCTCTTTGAAACCGATGAGGACGTCCTGTTTTTCCTGGATGCAGATCTACGCTTCACTGAATGTAATCTCGGATGGGACAAGTTCGCGGCTGCGAATGGCGGTGTCGGGATTTCGCGCGCGGAAGTTCTGGGGCGCAATATCTTTGAGTTCATTCCTGAGGTGATGGTGCGGTTTTACCAGGACAAATACTTCGAGGCGCTGCACTCTACACATTGGATCGGCTTCGACTACGAATGTTCCACTCCCGATGTCTTCCGGCTTTTCCATATGGGGCTGCGCTCAATCGGACATTCGGGACTGCTGGTCGTGAACTCGTACCTTCCGGACCAGCGCACTCCGTTGGCGACCCCTAATAAAGCACTGGCCGACGCAGCCTACGTGTCTTCCAGCGGCATGATCACCATGTGCGCTCATTGTCGGCGGACGCGGCGTCCGGACGACCCAAGCACTTGGGATTGGGTGCCTCGTTTCTTGCGGGGGACCGGACGCAAGGTCACCCATGGCCTGTGCCCGCGCTGCACGGGGTATCTTTATCGTGATCGGTAGTTGCGCGATAGAAAAAGCTAAGCGGGTCCAACAAGCTTGTCAAACATTGAGCTGTAGCGCAGCCCGATTTCGCCGCATGTGTGCTGATCCACGGAATACACAATGCAGGAATCGAAGGGTCGTGAGTAAAGGTGAAGACTCACGGCTCGCTCTGCGAATTCGCGCGGGTTGCGAACGTCGTGGACCGGGTTGCGGGGATCTACGGCTACCGGATTGGCCGGGGTGATTTCCACGACATCGGTCGGTACAATGTTGCACCGATGGGCAGCGAGGTCCTCCTCGACCACGCGATAGTTGTGAACCGAGAGCCGCCCGATGGGCGCTGCCATCCAGCAGTTTTGATCCTTGTGATTGTGGATGGAAGAACTCATGCCCACCTCCCAGCAAATGGCCAGAAGTTCATACAGGTCGGTCTTGTCGATGAGGTTCCGGGTGTAATGCTGCGGGTTCCAGAACAGGTACGGTCGGAGGGAGTCGGGGTCGACGGGATTGGCTTGCAGGAACGCAAGGGGAGCCTCGACGGTGTCGAAGTCCAGCTCCCCAAGATTTTGCAAATCTTTTACAAAGTCTTGAATTGAGACTTTGCGGACCGCCGTCACCGCAGAGCTACCTGTTTGCATTTGAAACCTCCGATGGTTCAGTGTGTCCAAAGGGTCGCATTCAGAGCGCAACCCGCGCATCATGGCACAGCCCTGATGGCGGTGTAAAGCGCGCCTTTTGCTACGGCGCCAACGCACTGTTGGCGAACGTGGAGTCGAAGGAATGGAACGTGATTTGATTAGAACGCTGACTAAAGCAACTTGCTGGAGGTGGCGGGTTTCTACCGTGGGATGGTAGTCTGGCTTGCCGGCACCATTCCGACGAGTTGACAAGTGGTTTTGGGCATATAATGTCCGCAGAAAGCGCCCCTTTCCGGAAATGAGCTTCCGGGTAAGCGCAAGAGCGACGCTGCCTGGACTCCAGGCAATACGTCTCGTGATGGGGTTCAGCAAGATCAGGTGAGGAAGCGCTCGGGACTGGAGTTTCCCATGAAGGCACGCGCTATTACAGCTTCCACTGCGTGGTTGCTCAGTTTCTGCCTGACCATGCCTGCAGTGGCCCAGTCCGGCTCCCAGACTCCTTCTGCGCCAGCTCCTGCAGCGACCTCCGATCCGACGACGGGCACCACTCGGGGCCCTGACTCTTCGACAACTTCGAGCCCGGCCAGCAGCACCTCCGATACCGGAACCTCGGCCCCTAACGTAAAAAGTGGGAGCAAGAATGATGTGGACGCCATCGGCAACCGCAACGTGGGTGGGCGGGGCTTAGGCGACTGGTACTCGACTGACACCGAGATCAAGATGGGCAAGCAGTACGCCATGATGGTCGAGCAGACGGCGCGGATGGTGCAGGACCCAGTCATCAATGAGTACGTGAATCGTATCGGTCAGAACCTGGTTCGCAACTCCGATGCCAAGGTGCCCTTCACCATTAAGGTGATCGACTCCGATGAGATCAACGCATTCGCTCTACCGGGCGGCTTCTTCTACGTCAACAGCGGGTTGATATTGGCTGCGGATGAAGAGGCTGAACTTGCTGGAGTGATGGCCCACGAGATCGCACACGTGGCTGCCCGCCACGCCATGCAGCAAATGACACGCGCCCAGTACGCCAACCTGGCGACGATTCCGCTGATTTTTGTGGGAAGCTGGGGCATCTATGAAGCGGCCAGCATGGCCCTCAATCTCGCGTTGCCCCTGACCTTCATGAAGTTCTCCCGCAACTTCGAGTCGGAGGCGGACTTCCTGGGCGTGCAGTATATGTACAAGGCGGGTTACGACCCGCAGGCATTCATTACGTTCTTCGAGAAGATCGAAGCGAAAAACAAGAAACAGCCGGGAATTTTGGGGAAGGCGTTTGCGTCCCACCCACCGACGCCGGAGCGTATTGCGAAAACGCAGGAGGAGATCCGCAAGATCCTGCCAACTCGACCCGAGTACGTTCTCGACACTTCTGAATTTGACTCGGTGAAGGCGCGACTGGCGTCGATCGAGAACCGAAAGAAAGCACTTCCAGCCACAGACATCAACAAACCCACGTTGCGAAAAACCACCGCTGACAACAGCACAACCGGGACGCAACAGCCTCAAGACGATCGCCCAACTCTCTCGCGGCGTGACGACGACTAGAGTCCAGTACGGGAAGGAAGTCACACCGGCGGCCCAGGCCGCCGGTTCTTTTTCCTACGGACGATTGAGCTTGTTATTGCCCGTGATGTGATGTTCCGATCTACCAGACGCACCCCGGCCCGGGACGTCGCAAGCACGTAACACGCGACGGATTACGCGGCTCTGCGCGATCCGGTGGCGACGGCCGTCGAAGCTGGAGCCAAGGTGCGGACCACCTTCATTGCGTTCCAGTCATAAGGGAATTCATGTCCGCACTGGAGACAAACCACATAAGTCCCCGTGACAGAGGCCGCTTCGCTACTGCGGCGCCGGGCGCCTCGAACCGTGATCGGGAAGCTGAATCGCTTATGCGGGCAACCGAACATCAGATCTATGAACCCCATACATCGCCTCCATGCCGCTCCGTCGCAACTTGACGGAATGCATTGCAGGAAACGTGGCGCCGGAGCGGTTACCTGGGTATCCAAACCCAGACTTAGTTAGTTCGATTCGATCCGGCGCGGAAAGGTGCAGTCGAGTGAAAAATGAAGTTTCATTTTGGGAAAGAATGCGGCTACGTCCCGATCAGAAGCTGACCGTCTCTACTCGGTCATTTGGGCTCTGGGGAAGCGGGTTTAGCGGAAGGAGCCCCGCCGTGCCCCTTGCACTTGCTGACGATAGCAGTACGCAGACGTCCGCGAAGGTCATCGGGCAATTCGTAGAGTGAAGACTCCCGGTAAATCTCGATGGTCATCTTGGTAGTGTTGCAGACGACGTAGCAGTTGTGGCACCACTGAAGATGATCTTCCAATTCGGCCTTGGTTTGAGCGTCCATCGCCCCATCGAGGTAGTCGGTTAGCTCCTTGAGGAATTCAGAGCAAGTCACTGTTTGCCATCTCCACCAACACGATTTTTGAAGTACTTACTTAAGCGTTCGCGCAGTTGCAACCGGGCTCGAAGCAAACGTGACTTCACGGCCGGAACACTTAGATCCAAGGCGTCGGCAGTCTCTTCGGTCGAGAGACCCTCGACATCGCGCAACACAAAAACCGTGCGAAAACTCGGCGGCAACCCCTGGATTGTCTTTCCCAGTATTTCTTTGAGCTCGCCCTGGCTGTACAGTTGCTCGGGATTCGGAGCCCAGTCCGCGACTTCGCGGGGCATGGAATCCTCTTCCGTCTTGATGTCCTCGTCCAAGGACACCATGCGCTCAGGACGGCGGCGGCGCAGACGCATGAGCGCCTCGTTCACCGCGATGCGCACCAGCCAGGTATAAAACTTGGACTGCTCCTGGAAATTTGCCAGGTTCTGGTACGCCTTCAAAAATGCGTCCTGCACCACATCTTCCGCGTCTTCGCGGTTTTGCGTGATGTGCTGAGCGATGCGGAACACATTGCGGTCGTAGCGCTTCACCAGCTCTTCAAAAGCGCTGATGTCGCCGGCCTTCGCCGCATGAACCAGCTTTAGCTCATCGCTCGCTGGCTCTTCTACTTTTGGTTGGATGGTTCCCATCTGTTTGCAGATTCAGGAATTTAACGTATTGACAACTTTCGGTTCCCGGACATTATACAGGCGCTTCAAGGGGCTCAATCGATGTTCCATATATGCTCTCATATCTCCATCACGTTTGTCTGAATTGAAGCGGTGGAGGGCGCAAACCAGACAGACGGTGGCATCAAAAGATACGTGCGCAGCTCAGGATCGGATTGCATGGGAGGGAACCGGAAGTAACAACGGGTTCGCGCTCCGGCAGCAAGGCGAAATCGGGTTACACTGGATCCAGTGAGTGTCCTGAACCGATTTATCGCCACAAGTCTGGCCGCGCTGTTGCTGCTGCAGGGCAGCGGACTGCCGGCCCAAGACGCCTCGTCCGCGCGAACAAAGAAGCAGAGCAGTGCGTCTTCCTCCACCAAGAAGAAGAGTTCTCCGTCCGCTTCGGCCAGCCAGAAAAAGTCCTCGTCCAAGAAGGGCCATGCGCCGCGCAAGAAGGCTACTGCGGCACGGACCATTCGACTGCACAAGACTTTTGTCGCGTCGAGCGACCTTCGGCCGATGGCGCGGCAATTGATCGAGTACCGAACGCCTGCCGCCTACACTGGGGTGGAGAATTACGCCACCAAGCACGCAGGCACGGAACCCGGAGCGCTGGCCTGGTTTGCCGTCGGCTACGCGCATTACCTTGACGGGCGATATCCGGCATCGATCGCCGCCCTGGAGAAGGCGCAAGCCAACATTGGCGAGTTGAAGGATTACACGTCCTACTTCATCGGAAATTCGTACGTGGCGAGTAACAATCCCGAAGCGGCGCTGACCTATCTGCGGGATTTTGGCACTCGTTACCCGGACTCGGTGTACGCCAACGACGCCATGCTGGCGTACGCCAAAGCGTTGCTCGCAACCAACCGTCCGGCGGACGCAGTGGCGGTTCTCTCACACCATAGCGGCGGAGGTGCGGAGCTTGAATTCCTGCTCGGCAAGGCCTATGTGCAGAATGGGCAAAGCCGCACCGGTGCCGAAGTATTGCGGCGCGTCTATTACAGCTATCCGACGAGTTCTCAAGCGGACGCGGCTGAGAGCGATCTGAAGAAGATTCCGGAAGCGGCGTCGTTGCCCGCAGTGACGTTTGCGGAACACCAGCACCGCGCCGATGGCCTGTACAAGGGACGCCGTTGGGCACCCGCAGCCGAGGAGTACAAAGTGATGGTCTCGCTCGCGCCTGCAGCAGAACAGTCACAGGTGAACATTCAGCTCGCCAATGCGCTGATGAAGCTGGGTGACAATCGCCAGGCGAAGGAAGTGCTCGCCCGCATACCCGATGACGGCAGCGAGGCCAGCGCCGAAAAGTGGTACCAGAGCGCTGAAATCGCTCGCAACACCGACGACGACGCGCAGCTTACGACCATCCTGCAACACATGCGGGCGACGACCCCGAACTCACCGTGGCTCGAGTCGGCATTGTTTACCGCGGGAAACATGTACCTGCTGCGTCAGGACTACGATCGCGCCATCGACTATTACCGCGAGATCCACGAGCGCTTTCCCAACAGCAGCAGGGCGTCTTATGCCCACTGGAAGTGCGCGTGGCTGACCTATCGCCAGAACCGGCCGGAGCAGGCGAAAAAGTATTTGGACCAGCAGATCGAGTTTTATCCCGGGTCGAATGAAGTTCCGAACGCCATCTATTGGCGCGGCCGCATGGCCGAGGCAGACCAGAATTACGGACTGGCCCGCGCCTACTACCTAAAGCTCAGCGACCGGTATCGCAACTATTACTATGGCGTCGCCGCACGCAAGCGTCTGGCTACCTTGCCGGATGCGCAGCCTGTCGCGGTTGCCAGTTTGCAGCAGATACCGGGCATCACGAAGATTGAGCCGGAATCGCTGCAAACTACGCCTCCCGAGGACGACCTGCATTACAACCGCTCGCGACTGCTGGAAAATGCAGGGGCCCTCGATCTGGCGGTACGAGAGTTGCAGGCGGGCACGACCACCGGCCCGTCGTGGGAGATGGTTGAGATCGCCCGCATGTACACGGGCGCCGGCGAGTACTACCGTGCGCTGCAGGCGCTGAAGCACGCGATCAACGGATATTTCGCGATGGATGTGAATGCGCTGCCGCAACCCTACTGGGAAGGGCTATTCCCACGGCCGTACTGGGAAGCGCTGCGGCGCTACTCGGAAGTCAATGGTCTCGATCCGTACCTGGTGGCGTCGCTGATCCGGCAGGAGTCGGAGTTCAATCCCGGTGCGGTCTCGCGCGCCAACGCTTATGGCTTGATGCAGCTTCTGCCGAAAACGGGCAAAGGGACGGCCAAGCAGGTTGGGCTGCAGAACTATAAGACGGATTCGCTGCTTGATCCCGCGATCAACATCGAACTGGGCACGAAATACTTCCGCGAGATGGTGGACCACTTCGGCGGCCAAGTGGAATACGCTCTGGCCGCCTACAATGCGGGATCGTCGCGCGTGGAGGATTGGCGGTCTTCAGGGAATTACCACGACATCGAAGAGTTCGTGGAGTCGATTCCGTTCACCGAAACGCGAGAGTACGTACAGGCCATCGTGCGCAATGCGGAAGTCTACAAACAGGTGTACAAGATGCCGTAGCGGCGACGGACTATTGTCTTCCTGAAATGCTCCATAGCTACTTTGCACCCTTGAAGTCCACTGAAACGGCGTGGCCGTTGTACCGCACGACGCGATCCGCATTCGCGACTGGCTTCTCCCCGACGCCGTGTTCTTTCCCAACCAGCACGATGTTGAAGGTGCGCTCCCCAAACATCCCCGGGAAGCTGCCTGCGTGGGTCCCAATGGATAATGTCTGCGATGCATCCTTCCACGTAAAAGGAATCGTGGCGTGCTCGCCCTTCTCGTAGCCGTAACTCTCGCCGTCATCTTCATAGAGCGTAAACTTGCCATCGGCTCCGCGATAGATTCGTAGCTCCATCGGATCAGCCGGCTTCTCGCTGGTGTACTGCAGCTCCGGACCCATAGGCACGATGGATCCCGCTCGCACGTAGAGCGGCATCGTCTGGAGCGGGGCTGCGGACAATATCGACTGTCCGCCCTTCAGCGATGTGCCAGTCCAGAAGTCATACCAACTCGACCCGGAAGGAAGATAAACACTGCGCGAGGTGGCTCCGGCGCTCGTGACGGGGTTGACCAGAAATGCTGGGCCGAAGAGGAACTGATCGGGAATGTCGAGCGCGTTACGGTCGGAGGGGAAGTCCATCACCAACGCGCGCATCGGTGTGTACCCTTCCGAAGTCACCTTCCACGCAAGCGAGTAGATGTAAGGCAGCAGGCGGTAGCGGAGTTTGTCATAGTACCTCAGGATTTCCTGCGCACGCGGACCGTAAGACCACAGCTCATTTGCCTTGCGCGCTCCGTGAGTGCGGAAGATTGGGCAAAACGTGCCGTACTGAAACCAGCGCACGAAAACTTCTTGGTACGCAGGATCGCTGGGGTTTCCTCCCTGGAAGCCGCCTATGTCGGTGGTCCAATAGGGAAGGCCGGACATGGAGTAGTTCAGCCCAGCCGGGATCTGGCGGCGCAGCGTGGCAAAGTCGGGAGCTATGTCTCCCGACCATGCGGTGGAGGCGTGGCGCTGCTGGCCCAGAAACGCCGACCGAGTGAGGATGACTACACGCTGTTTGTCGGTGGTGGCGCGCTGTCCTTCATACACGGCTTGCGTCTCCATCAGCGGATACATATTGGCGTAGCGCGTAGCAATTCCGAGGCCGGTGTGTGCGCCTTCGAGCAGCGGTCCTTGTTCCTCGCCATAGAAATCGAGCGGCTCCGACGAATCGAGCCACCAGGCCTCGACTCCCCTGTCAAAGAGCGCGGCCTTTATCTGCTGCCAGAAAGTTTTGCGAGCGTCGGCATTGAAGGCGTCAAAGAGGCGGCTGTCGGGATAGTAGCTGGGGAGTTGCGTGCGTCCGCCGGTAACGAAGTAGTTGTGAGCCAGCATCTCGTCGAAGTTGGCGCTGGGCGGAGTGTAGAACGGCCACACCGAAATCATGGTGTGCACATGCATCTCGCGCAGCTGGCGAAACATCGCCGTGGGATCAGGAAAGTTGCTGGTGAACTGGTGGGAACCCATGCGCTCCATCCAGCCAAAATCGAGCACCAGGTTGTCGAGCGGAATCTTGAGGTCACGATATTTCGCCGCGACCTCAAGCATCTCCTGCTGGGTGTTGTACTGCAGGCGCGATTGCCAGAATCCATAGGCCCAGAGCGGGAGCATTGGCGCCGGCCCGGTGAGCGTTCGGTAGGCGGCGATGATGCTGTCGAATTCAGGACCGTAAAAGAAGTAATAGTCGACAGCATCGGCCACATCGGCGCGCAGCGCAAGTTTCGGTTGGAAGTGGTTCTCATAGCGCCCCAGGGCAGCGCTATTCCAAAGCAAACCGTAGCCGCGGCTGGACAGAAGGAAGGGAACCGAGATGTTGGTGTTGTCCTGCATGAACAACAGGTCGGTGCCACGCTGGTTGAACAGACCGGACTGGTGCTGGCCCAGCCCGTAGAGGAGTTCGTCGTGCGTGAGATCGAAATAGGCGCTAGCGTGAAACGTGGTTTCACCGTTGACCACTGCCGGGGTGAGGTCGCGCGGGGCGGGTGACCCAGACTCGCGAACCAGCACTTTTCCATTCGCATCCTCGAAGACCAGCGCGCCCGAATTGCGTTCAGCAACAATGCGCATGCTGCTGGTGGTGAGCACGATGTTATGAGTGGCGTCTTCTTCCTCCTGAAACGCGACGGGAGGCCAGTCTTTCCTGGCTATCCAGGGCTGGGGATGATCGACGACATTCGCTGCACGATAAGTGACATGCACCAGCGAGTCGGTGCAGAGCCGCACGTTCAGGATGCCGTGATGGAGGTGGAACTCAAGGCCATCAGCAATGCGCGAGTAGGAAACGATGGAATCGGATTTCACAGGTGTCTGCCCGGCGATCAATTGGACGCCAATCAGGAAATAGAACGACAGCGCGACAGCCCAATGAGCTTTCATGCAGGTCGGCATCATTTCGAGAATTCAAGGACAGTGTACGAGGCTGTGTAACCTTTTGTGCAAGTAAATGTGCGAAGGCTATGAACGCGATCCGCAGCCGCTACGAGCTGCTCTTGACCGCTTCGCCACTTGATTTGGCAAAGAGAATCTCGGAGACGAGCAGAATGGCTCCAATGACAATGGCACTGTCAGCCACGTTGAAGTCGGGCCAACTGTAGCTGCCAACGTAGAAGTGCAGGAAGTCCACCACCCGCCCGTCCACGATGCGGTCCCACAGATTGCCCGTGGCTCCGCCGAGAATCAGCGACAGACCGATGGTCGTGGTGTTGATGATGTGACTGTTTTTCCAGAGCAGAACGGAAACGATAATGAGCGCGACCAGCGAAAATCCAACCAAGGCGGCGATCTTCCAGGGTGCGGACGATTCGGCAAACAGTCCAAACGCCGCTCCTGGGTTCTCGACATGCGTGATGTGAAAGAAGCCAGGAACCACAGTGAGGCTTTCGTGCAAGGGAATATACGCCGCCACTGCCCACTTGGCCAGGCGATCCAACAAGATGACGCATACGGCGATGAGGAAGAAGTACTTACGCATGGAGTAATCTGACTGTAGCGGACCTTTCGTCCTGAACTCAAAAACCTTGAAGCGCCGTTCTTGTGTCATGCATTGCTTAGACGCAGGCAAGCCGTGGAAGGAATCATCGCTCCCGCCACGATTGTCTATGAATGAGCCCCTGCGGTTGCGGCAATTTCGGCCAAAACCGCACTGCAACGCTCGCAAACCGTTGGGTATGATATGTCCTCCCCTACATGGGTCGAGTAGTTCCAGCATCGCTCGCACTTCGCTCCCGGCGCCCTGGTTACCGTGATCAGCAATCCGGTATCTCCGTTGGCCGCCGCCGACTTCTCCAAGACGACGTCGGAGACGATGAACAAATAGCGCAGTTGATCGAGGTGCTGATGCAAGAGCGAATACAGGGGCTCTGGCGCGGCCAGACGTAGTTGTGCCTCAAGACTGCCACCGATTTGTTTGTCCGTACGGGCCACCTCGAGAACTTTCAGCGCTTCGTCCCGTACGCCGAGCAACGACGACCATTCCGACACGAGTCCACCAGCGTCAAATCCAGCTGGCAGCGCACCGGTCAATTCTTGCGGATCGGGAAAGCGCACCAAATGGACACTCGGCGGGTAACCTTCCGGCTTTGGGAGGTACTCCCAGACCTCGTCGGCCGTGAAGCACATGGTCGGCGCCATCAGTCGGACGAGAGCGTCGCCCAGTCGCCAGAGCGCGGTTTGTGCTGCGCGCCGCGCTAGCGACTTCGGAGCCGACGTGTACAGCCGGTCCTTCAGCACGTCGAAATATATGGAGCTGAGGTCCACGATGCAGAAGTCCTTCAGCCGCTGATAGGCCCTGTGGAAGGTGAACGTGTCATAGTGACCGCGCACATCGCTGGTGAGCTCCGCCGCCCGCAAGAGGACATACTGGTCAAGCGGTTCCATCTTCGCGAAGTCCACGCTGTCGTGCCGGGGATCGAAGCCGTCGAGGTTCGACAGAATGTAGCGGAACGTGTTGCGAACCTTACGGTAGCTCTCGGCCACTCGCTTCATCAGATCTGCGGATGCCGTAACGTCCTCGCGGAAATCGACCGAGGCCACCCACAGGCGCACGATTTCCGCGCCCAGTTCCTTGATGATGTCGAGTGGGTCTACACCGATGCCCAGCGATTTGGACATAGCCCGGCCCTGTGGATCAAGTGTCCAGCCGTTGGTGGCCACGCCGCGATAGGGAGTTCCTCCCTTGGCGCCCACAGCACAGAGAAGCGACGAGTGGAACCACCCGCGATACTGATCTCCACCCTCGAGATACAAATCAGCAGGCCAGGGAAGCCCAGGTTCATGACCGAGCACCGCTGCCTGGCTTGATCCCGACTCGAACCAGACATCGATGATGTCCATTTCCTTGCGGAATTTCGTGGCCTCGCACTCGGCGCACTTGGTTCCTGCCGGCAGGATGTCCTGGGCCGCGTGCTTGTACCACGCGTCGGCGCCTTCGCGCGCGAAGAGTTCAACGACCGCACGGTTCGCCGCCTTGTCGTTAAGGAACGCATTGCATCCCTCGCACTGAAAGACAGCGATGGGCACACCCCAGATCCGCTGGCGCGAGATGCACCAATCGGGGCGCGTGGCAATCATGTTGGAGATGCGCTCTTCGCCCCACGCAGGGTCCCACTTCACCTTGCGGATTTCTTCCAGAGCGCGGCTGCGCAACGTTCCGCCCGGCAACTCACCTTCCATCGAGATGAACCACTGCTCGGTAGCGCGGAAGATGATGGGATTGTGGCAGCGCCAGCAGTGCGGATAGGAGTGCTCGATCTTCTCGTACCCGAGCAACACGCCGCGGCTCTTGAGCAATTCGACGATTAGCGGATTCGCCTTGAAGACCTGCTGGCCCTTGTACTCGGGAAGGCCGTTGCGCACGATGCCGCCTTCGTCCACATCGCACTGCAGGTCGATGCCGTACTTTACGCCGGTCTGGAAGTCGTCCGCGCCATGCGCCGGGGCCGTGTGTACGGCGCCGGTGCCGGTGTCCATGGTGACGTAGTCGCCAAGCACGCCCAGCACCGTGCGATCGAGGAAGGGATGCGCGAATGTCGCATACTCCAGCTTCGAACCGGCGAAGCTTGCGAGCTCTCTAGGCTCGCCGAGGCTGCATTTATCGATCGTCTGTTGTGCCAGCTCCTTGGCAACGATGTAAATCCACTCGCCGGTGTCGAGTGCCACATATTCCGCAGCCGGCGCAAATGTCACCGCCATCGACGCAGGCAGCGTCCATGGGGTGGTAGTCCAGATGATGGTGGCGACGTTCTTTCTGCCCGCCAGCGCAGGGTCGATCTTGCCGGCATCGCTGGTCAGGGGATACCGCACCCACACGCTGGGGCTGGCGTGCATTTCGTATTCGACTTCGGCCTCAGCTAGCGCGGTTTTGTCGTGGATGCACCAATACACCGACTTCAGGCCCTTATAGACGAGGCCCTGTTCGTAGAAAGCGTAAAAGGTTTCCATGACGACGCTCTCGTAGTGCTTTGTCATGGTGGAGTAAGGGTTGTCCCAGCGGCCAAAAACTCCCAGCCGTTTGAACTGCTCTCGCTGCAGATCCAGGTACTTGTCCGCGTAGCGGCGGCATGCGTCACGAACCTCCATGGGGTCCATCTCAAGTTTTTTGCGGCCCAGATCGTCGTCAACTTTGATCTCGATGGGCAGGCCGTGGCAGTCCCATCCCGGGACATACGGGGCATCAAAGGCGCTCATGGTGCGCGCCTTGACAATGAAGTCCTTGAGTGTCTTGTTTAGGGCGTGGCCCAGGTGGATCGGTCCGTTGGCGTAGGGAGGGCCGTCGTGCAGGACGTAGATGGGCTCGCCCTTGTGGGCTTCACGGATGCGCTCATAAATGCGCATCGCTTCCCACTGTTCGAGCCGTTTAGGCTCGCGCTGGGGCAGGTTCGCCTTCATAGGGAAGTCGGTTTTCGGCAGATTCAGCGTGGACTTCAGGTCGAGCGGCACTCCTGGTTTCTCCCCTTTGGGCCCGGCACAGAATGAAGTAGGGTGCACAGGCTATCGCTTCATTATAGGGAGCGCGCAAACCTCCGTCCAACAGGAGCTTGCAGCGCGCGTCAGCCTTTACTTCCGGGATACTCCTCCAGTAATCTTGAATAGATTGACGACCGTGAGGATGGCCGCGCATCCAAACATCAAGCGCTCGAAGTGAAAGCGTCGGCAGCCGGAAAATGGCGCCGTCGAAACCTTGCTACTCCGCTCGGGTTCGTACGATTGGTGTGCTGGTCGGCTGCTCACCAGCTGGCATTCTGTATGTTCAAGCTGATGTTGCCGATTAGATCTTGAGGACGTAAACCGAATTATGGCTGAGCAAACCACGGTCCCTCCCAGCCGGGCAGGGAACGACGAGAGGCTGGCGGAGCTGAACTTTTTGCCCCCGGTCGAATTGAATGAGTCCGTCTGGAGCTCATTGCTGGGCAATATCCGGGCCGCACTCCATCCCGAGAAGCTGCCGCCCTTGCAGTTGACGTCCAAGCCGATTGAAGACGATAGCTTGATCCTGCCGCACACCGGCATGGACGCTTCGCTGTGGCGCTCGCTGACGCAAAACCTCAGGGATGTTCTGTCGCCGGAGAAATTGCCGCCGCTGCAGCTTACGTCGAAGCCGATTGAAGACAATGAAATCTTGCCACGCTCGGAGGCGGAGAAGTCGCTCTTTAGTTCGCTGCGGGACAACGTCAAGAGCGCGTTCTTCCCCGAGAAGCTGCCGCCGCTGCAACTGAGTTCGAAGCCGATCAAAGTGCGGAACATCTGGGGCTCCTACGACTACAAGCAGGAGGGTGCCGGCGTCTCACTGGCCGTCCACGTGCTCATGATTGCCGGGTTGATCGGGTTGTCCATCATGAGCAGCCGCGCGGTCAAACTGGATACCAAGCCCCAGAACGTGACCTCTCTCACCGATGCCGACGTGCCGATGGATCTTCCGATGACCGCCAAGAAAGGTTCCCAGATGGGCGGGGGCGGCGGGGGCGGCGATCGCGACAAGCTGGCCGCAACGAAAGGCAAGCTGCCCAAGTTTTCCATGCAACAACTCGCCCCACCTGCGGTGGTCATTCGCAACGACAATCCCAAGCTGCCCGTTGAGCCGACTGTGGTCGTTCCGCCGGATATCAAGATTGCCAGCAACCTGCCGAATCTCGGCGATCCCTTGGCGAGAATCCCGAACGGGCCTCTGTCGAATGGAACGGGCAGCGGCGGCGGCATCGGCTCGGGTAGTGGCGGCGGCGTAGGCTCCGGATCTGGACCAGGTGTGGGTCCGGGGCACGGCGGTGGAATGGGCGGCGGAGCGTTCCGCGTAGGCAATGGTGTGTCGGCGCCGCGAGCGCTGGAGACGCCTGATCCCGAGTATTCCGAAGAGGCCCGCAAGGCGAAGTACCAGGGAACGGTGGTGTTGTGGCTCATCGTGGGACCGGATGGCAAGCCGCGTGACATCCGGGTCAGCCGTCCGCTAGGTATGGGACTGGATCAAAAGGCGATTGAGGCCGTCAACCGCTGGCGTTTTGAGCCCGCCATGAAAGACGGCCGTCCAGTCGCCGTACAGATCAACGTAGAGGTTAACTTCCGCCTGTATTAGGTTGATTATAATGTAGTTATATATTTGTCAAGTTCATTAAAGGAGAGGCTATCCTGCCTCTCCTCTTTGCGTTAAACCTCTAAAATCCACCGTAGTGGTAACGGCGGGCACGGGAAGGGAACAGCTTGACCAGTAACATGCCAGCCAGAAATCCACCGACATGCGCCCACACGGCGACCCCACCGGCATTGCCTCCCCGAACCGCAATCGAACTGGCGGCGCCGAGCAGGAACTGGCCTACGAAGAAGTAGCCAAGCACGATCCATGCCGGCAACCACATGAACCACACAAAAAAGAAGGGCACGATAGTTAGAACCCGCGAGCGCGGATACAGCAGGAAATACGCCCCCATCACCCCCGCGATGGCCCCGCTGGCGCCCACCGTTGGCACGGTGGAATAGAGGTTGAACAGCGTGTGAACTGCGGTTGCCGCCACGCCGCTTACCAAGTAGAGCACGATAAAGCGGAAGTGCCCGAGGTAGTCCTCCACGTTATCGCCGAAAATCCACAGGTACAGCATGTTGACAATCAGGTGGGGCCAGGAACCGTGCAGAAACATCGAGGTGAACACCGGGACAAAGGCCGCAGCCGCCGGGATATAGCGTGTCCCCAACTGATACACAAGATCCCAGGGCACGTATCCCTGGTTGAACAGGACCACCGGAAAACGTGCGGGCACAACGCCGAATTGATGCAGAAAGAGATCGATCTGACGCGAATTCCCGTTCCCAACCCATAACTCGATCAGGAACATAAATGTGTTCACGATGATCAAGAAATACGTGACGTATGGGGTGCCAACTCGTGGGGCGTCGTCTTTCAGCGGAATCATAGGGGCGGGTTACGTCGGCCGTTCGGCAGGGAAGCGAATTCCCTATTCAAATTCGTTGCGCGCGCGTTAATTTGACCAATCAACGCCGCAACGTACACGATACCAGAAGCATGTCTCTCAACGGTGTCATCGTAATCGACAAACCAGGGGGGTGGACTTCGCATGACGTGGTAGCCAAAATGCGACATATCGTGGGCGAACGCTCCATTGGACACCTCGGCACGCTCGATCCCATGGCGACTGGAGTGCTCCCGTTGGTTATTGGCAAGATGACCCGTTTGTGCCAGTTTTACGAGGCCTCTGAGAAGGCATACGAAGGGACCATTCGTTTCGGATTCGCGACCGACACCTACGACGCCGATGGGGACCCTCTCGGTCCACCTCAAGACGTTAAAGTAACGCTTGAAGAGATTGAGGGCGCTGCCGCGTTATTCGTGGGTAAGCTGCAACAGGTTCCGCCACCGTTTTCCGCAAAGAAGATCAAAGGAGTTCCGGCCTACAAGCTGGCACGCAAGAAACTCGACGTGGATCTTAAACCGGTGGAAGTCGAGGTGAAGGAGTTCACGGTCCTCGTGTTGCACGACGACTTGGCAGACTTTCGCTCCCGGGTGTCATCCGGTACCTACCTGCGCAGTCTGGCGCATGAGATGGGACAGAAGTTGGGCTGCGGAGCGCACCTGGCGGGCCTGCGGCGTACCGCTGTCGCCGAGTTCCTGGTAGAGGAGGCTCACACGCTTGAACAAGTGGCGGCAGGCGTCAGTCGGAATCGGCTCGACGAGTTGCTGGTGCATCCGCGTCGGGTGCTGCCGGATATTCCGTGCGTTACCGCGGATGAGGAAGCGGTTGCGAAGATTCGGCACGGACGGTCGGTGAATTTGGCGGAGTTTTCCAAGTCGAAGTGGGTAAAGGTATTCGCAGGGCAGTCGGACTTAATTTGCCTGGCTAGCCGGGTAGCCGGAAGCCTGTTTCATCCAAAGGTAGTTTTGCTGGGGTGACGAGGGGTGCGGTGTGCGTCGATTCCAAGGGGGAGTTCGTTAGTGGCAAAGGGCAATGAAGGCGAGGAAATCCGGGGCAGTCGTGTTAGCAAGGCTCCGAGAATCAAGTATGTGGATGGGATTCCAGTTTTCGATCTGGCGGAGTCGGAGGTGGAGATCACCAGCGAGCAAGTAAAGGCGCTTGAGGAGGAGGAATGATTCAATTCGACCTGTTTAATGTCCGATAACAGATATTATGTTAAGTATCATGAAAGCCCAGCAAAACAGCCCTTCAGGACGCCCCTGACTGACAAGTTCGTGGGACTCAGCCAACCTCCGAGTATTCCCCGAGCCAAATTGCAGGGGTGACGAAACGCTGATCGATCAGGCCTCCGGGTTCAGCAACCGATCCAACTCGTCCCGAAAGCGCCGCAGTGCTTCCAGTCGCTCTGGAGTGGCCTCAACGGTCTCGGATTTCGCTTG